>Ga0315274_10010187_pt1 | contig 13535 bp, 14 predicted proteins | sample YL17G02_20_MG_FD_203700 | JGI IMG/M metagenome (GOLD analysis project Ga0315274, IMG submission 203700) | Sediment microbial communities from Yellowstone Lake, YNP, Wyoming, USA - YL17G02_20 | ecosystem: Environmental > Aquatic > Freshwater > Lake > Sediment | place: USA: Wyoming | collected...
GTCTTGCTCCTGGCCAGCTAACCCTTTGTTTCACAGACAGTTGGCATCTGCCATGAGCATCGACCAATCCTAACCGAAAACTCCAGTCATCTGGGGATACCACCAGATTTCGCCGCGCGCAGATTTTTGGCCGCCGAGGGACAGTCCCTATTTCCCCCGGCGGAGGTGCGCTCGGATTGCCTGAGCCGCCTCCAACGCCTCTCTTGCCTCGGCGGCTCCGATCTGTTGGGCGGCGATGTCGCCTGGGTAACGTCCGGCCACGATGTATTCGTTCAGCAACGAGCGTAGCGTAACCATTGCCGTGGCGTCTCAATCGGCCAGTCATTGCACGCGGTCATAGAGGACCTTTCCCTCGCCCAGGATGTGGCGCGTGTAGAATGGGTTGCCGTCCGCCACGTTACGATCGACCTGCTCGGGAGTTGCGACGATCAGGTCCACCGCAAATCGGCGGCCCCATAGCAGATGCTCGATCTGGCGGCGCACCTGGCGGTTGGGTCTGCCGCTGTCCTGGACTACCAGCAAGTCCAGATCGCTGGATTCCGTTTCCTGCCCCCGGCTGCGCGACCCAAAAAGGATGATCCGCTGAGGGGCAACGGCGTGAACGATCTTCTCGACGATGTAGGCCAGCAAATCCGGAGTAATGCGATGAGTCCCCAATCGCGAATCGCGTTGAGACACAGATCCTTGCGGCATGGACCGACTCGTGGGCATTTGCTCAGTCTCCATCAAGACAACGCAGTCATCCGAGATTCGTCGCCAAGGGCGTTCTCATCGCATTTCTCATCACCAACATATTCTACCGGTAGAGTCAGGACCGTCAAGGTGAAGATGCGATATGGTCTGCTCCTTTCCATATTCCTGTCGTCGTGGCGGGAGGGGAACTTGTTTCCGCCCGAAGGGCTGACCTGGTTGAATCTGCGGAATCTGGGCAATCTGCGGATGATCCCCATTCCTTCGTGTTCCCCTTCGTGGCCTTCGTGCACTTCGTGGTTTTCATTCGTCTGAAAGCGGGGCCAAGGGCCCTTCCACGGCCTGCTCTGTCTCTTCACAACAGGGCGCATTCACATGCGAGGTGCAACACGGCATGGACGGTAACGAGCCATCCGGTCGCGTATTCAGTTGTGATCTTCCGGGGACGCTGTCCCCAGCCCCCTGGGATTTTTCGCTTTGGACCACAAGCATGGAAAGAGGAGAAGGCGACGTAGCACAGCGTGTACGAGAGACAAAAAAAAAGAAGGGGGTCACCCGTATGGGCCCCGGGCAGCGGAGAATTCCCGAGCGGCTGTTGCTCATACGGCAAATGCGCGCTGCGGCCACAGCCTCCCCTTGCGGGACGGATGGCGTTGGCGTACCATATGGACGGTGCGGTGTTGAGATCACGAAAGAGGTTTCGTGGTTGGGTGATGAGGCCGGAGCCGAGCGGACGGGTACATTGGCGTGTGTCTCGGTCACCGAGGGAATCCGTGAATATGCCAGAGGAATTCGTCAGTGAGGCCATCAAGCCGGTGGCGGGGACGTTCGATCCGGGCGGAATGACCCGGGGCGAGCCGGGACTGCCACGGCGATTCGTATGGAGAGACAAGGAGTACACCCTCGCGGCCGTGCTGCAGATATGGAAGGAAGACGGGCCCTGCAGACATGGCAGCGGCGAGAGGTATCTTCGCAAGCACTGGTTCAGGATTCTGACCGAGCAAGGCCCGCAAATGACGATCTATTTCGAACGGCAGGCACGATCGAAACGCCAGAGCAAGGCAAGATGGTGGCTTTATACAATCGACCGAGAGCGCCGGCCCGGCTGACGATAGACATATCCCGTGCAGGTTGCACCGGCGCGACGTTCGGGCCTCGACCATGGAACGACGTGCCATGACAATGCTCAGAAATACATGATTGTTTGAACCTTGAGGTTTCTCACCGATGACGTTCGAATCAGCTACGACCGGGAAGGACATGGCGGGATACATCGACCACACGCTGTTGAAGGCGGAGGCCACGCGGGACGAGATTCTGCGGGTGTGCGATGAGGCCGCGACTTGGGGCTTTCACGCCGTGTGCGTCAGTGGGCGATGGGTGTCATTAGCCGCAGAACGCCTGTTCGGCACAGGGGTCAAGGTCGCGGGCGTGATGGGTTTTCCGCTCGGCGCCGATGCAACCAGGGTCAAGACCGCAGGGGCAAGGGAGGCGATTGAAGCCGGCGCCGATGAGATCGATATGGTCGCAGACTTGGCTGCCATCATCGAAGCCGATGCAAACTACCTGCTGCACCAGTTCCGGGCCGTGCTCAAGGAATGCCGGTCCATGAGACCGCCCGCGCTGCTGAAGGTCATCATCGAATCGGCGGCGCTGACCCGCGAGCAGAAGGTCTTCGCCTGCCAGATCGCGCAGCAGACCGGCGTGGACTTCATCAAGACCAGCACGGGGCTGCATCCGGCCGGAGGAGCCACGGTGGAAGACGTCCGGCTGATCAAAGAGACTGCTCCAGGCTGTAAAGTGAAGGCCTCAGGCGGAATCAAAACAGCCCAACAGGCGCTCGCGATGCTGGAGGCCGGGGCCGACCGCATCGGCACGTCCGCCGCCCTCCAGATCATGAACGAGCTGGAAGCGATGAGGAAATGATGGCAGGTGAAAGAGATTGCGCCTGCAGAGTTCACTACAAGGCAATCCGTGCAAACGCAACCCTGGAGGCATTGACCGAGGGTATCTCAGCGCTGCCATCGCCTGCCATCCTCGGGGGCAATCCAGCCAAGGCGAGTGAGGATGGACTTAGCTACTGGGCCGCCGAGCCAAGAGATGCCTTTGAATTCAGAACAGGGCAAAGCGATCCCTTTTCGAAACTCCAAGGAATCTTGGGCAGATACACGCTCGCGGCTGACCCTGCCGTCAGCCACAACGGGGGTGAGGATCAAATGGCATTGTCTGCCGGCATGTTCTGCGGCGGCTGGATCGGGTATTTCAGCTATGAGCTGGGCCGGTACATCGAGCGCCTGCCCGGAAGAGCCGTGGACGACCTCCGGATGCCCCTGATCCGCTTGTGCTTCTACGACCGGGTGATCGTCTACAACCATCATTCCAACACCTTCTGGCTCGTTGCCCTGGAGCTGCCCGGCGATCCGGAAAGACCCGAGGAGAAGATCGCCGCCTTGGAGCATCGCCTGGACCGATCACAACGCATGCCGCCGCCGGAGCCCCCGGCCATGAGCATCGAGAACCTCGACTTCACCGATATCCGGCGGAACATGACGCGGGACGACTATCTGGATGCCGTGCGACGGATCAAGAACTATATCCGCGATGGTGACATCTACCAGGCGAACTTCTCTCACCGCTTCGAGCAGCCCTTCAGGGGCAAGCCCGTTCAACTGTTTCACTGGCAGAATCGCCACAATCCCAGCGGCTACGCTGCTTATCTGGATGCCGGCGACTTTCAGATCGTCAGCGCATCGCCGGAGATGTTCATCACGATCCGCAACGGCCTGATCCACACGAAACCGATCAAAGGGACGCGTCCGCGAGTCAGCCCCTCTGACGAACAGGCATCAAGGCTCAACCGTGAACGATTCAACGACCTCCTGACCAGCGAGAAGGAACAAGCGGAACTCAACATGATCATCGACCTGGAGCGTAATGACGTGGCGAGGATCTGCAAGCCCGGCACGCGTAGCGTCATCCAGCCGAGGACGATTGAGACTTATCCAACCGTGTTTCATGCCGTCGCCACCGTCGGCGGGGAACTCCGGGACAATGTCACGTTCAGCGATGTCCTCAAGGCCATGTTTCCCGGCGGCTCGATCACCGGCGCACCCAAGATTCGCGCGATGGAGATCATCGACGAGCTTGAGCCCACGGCCAGAGGGGTCTATACGGGCGCAATCGGCTTCATCGGTCTCGACGGAACTGTCTGCTTGAATATCGCCATCCGAACCGCTATCATCACAAATGGCAGTGCCTTTGTACAAACGGGAGGCGGGATTGTCGCCGACTCCGATCCGCAGGCCGAGTGGGCCGAGACGATCGCAAAGGCCAGGGCACTTTTGGCCGGCATCAGGGCGGTGGAGAACACGGAACACGATGCCGGTTCCGGTTGAGTATTGACGACGAATGACGATGGCCAAGAAGGTCTTCCTCAATGACAATGTGATCGATATCGACCAGGCGCATCTGTCGGTTGCGGAGAGCGGGTTCCTGTACGGCGCCGGGCTGTTCGAGACCATGCGCAGCCATGACGGGATTGTCTTTCGCCTGCAGGACCACCTGGACCGGCTGTTTCAAAGCGCCGCCGTGCTGTCGATCAATCACTCGTATGACAAGCCATACATCGGTGACGCTATCGGCAAGCTGCTGCAAGCCAATGAGCTGAGCGAGGCTCGCCTGAGGCTGACCCTGACGAACGGTCCCTTGACCGAATCCGAGGACCAGCGCAGGCCAACGCTGCTGATCACCGCCGCGGAGTTTCGGCCCTATCCGGCGGAATACTACAAAACAGGCGTCTTGGTCATCCTGTGCCCCTTCCGCCAGAACCCGATGGACCCGACGTGCGGACATAAGACGACCAGCTACTATCCGCGTCTGCTCGCCCTGAACCTGGCTCGTCAAAAACAGGCCGTCGAGGCCCTGTGGTTCACGACGGACAACCGCCTGGCGGAAGGATGCGTCAGCAACGTGTTCCTCGTGAAGGACTCCGTCCTCTATACTCCCCCCGTGCAGACGCCGGTGCTTCCGGGCATCGCGAGAAAGACGGTCTGTCAATTGGCTCAGCAACAGTGTATCGAACTGGCAGAGAAGGATCTCACCATATCTGATGTGCTTGAGGCCGACGAGGTTTTCCTGACCAACGTCATCATGGAGGTGTTGCCGGTCATCCAAGTCGAGAAGCACGCCGTCGGCGATGGCAAAGTCGGCCCCATGACCCGGAAGATTCGAGAGAGCTTTCTTCAGGTGATTGAACAGGAGTGCAGGAGGCCGCCATGAAAGCGAAGGATTTGGCCGCAGTGGTCGAGAAGATCGCGCCGCTCGGTCTGGCCCAGTCGTGGGACAACGTCGGCCTGCTGATCGGCGACCCGGAGCGGCGGATCAGGGACATTCTCCTGACCATCGACATCACGCAGGCCGTGCTCGCCGAGGCGAAGGAACTCGGGACCGACCTGATCCTGAGCTACCACCCGGTGATCTGGGACGGCCTCAAGAAGATCCGGACCGACGGCCCGTCGCGGACCGTGTACGAGCTGATCCGCTCCGGCATCGCGGTCTTCTCCATCCACACGGCCCTCGATGCAGTCCGAGGCGGCATCAACGACGGCCTGGCCGACATCCTCGGCATCCAGGATGCCAAACCCCTCGGCGACTACGTGGAGTATTCGACGCGGGACAACTACAAGGTCGCCGTCTTCGTGCCGACCGATGCGCTGGCCGGCGTGACCAACGCCATGTTCGAGGCAGGGGCCGGGTGGATCGGCAACTACCGCGACTGTGGCTTCCGCACGCAGGGCACGGGGACATTCCTGCCGCTGAAGGGGGCCCGGCCTGCCATCGGGCGGAAAGGCAAGTTGGAGCAGGTACCGGAGTTCCGGTTTGAGACGATTGTGCCGGCGGACCGGCTCGAGGCCGTCGTGGAGGCCATGAAAAAGGCCCATCCTTACGAAGTGCCAGCGTTTGACATTTACAGGCTTTTCGACTATAAGAGCCGCTTTGGGCTGGGTAGAATCGGCCCGCTGGCAGAGCCCTTGCCGGTGAAGCAGCTCATTGAGAGAGTGAAACGCCGGACAGGGGCCAGGGCGGTCGGCCTTGTAGGCGACGGGAAACGGCTGGTGCGAAAGGCGGCGGTCTGTGCCGGCACCTGCGGCGAGATCGTCAATACGGTCATCGCCGCCGGGGCCGACCTGTACCTGACGGGTGAGCTGAAACATCACCACGCCCTGGCGGCCCAGGAAGCAGGACTGACCTGCATGTGCCTGAGCCATACGGTCTCCGAGCGGTTCTTCCTCAAGGACCTCGCCCGGCAGGTAAAGGCCCATGCACGGGAGTTGACGGTTCGGATCAGCAAGAAAGACGCTGACCCATTCACATGGAAAACGATATGACGGATGAAAACAGGACTGTAGAGACTGTACCTTTCGAGGAGGACATCGCGCCCTCAGCCCAGACAGATGACGGCGTGGAGGAAGAGGGTGGATCGGCTGTGGAGAGCGAAGCCCGGCAGGAGGTGGCGAGCCAGGGGCCCGCTGAGGAGATGAGCGAACCATCCGGGGAGGAGCCCTCGGAGTCTGCACGGGAAGATGGATCCGCCGAGGGCCGGACGGCCGTGCAGGAAGCCAGTCCTGCCGCCGAGGACGCCGAGCCGGAGGAGCAGCCGGCGCAGCCGCCGGAACAGGCCCCGACCGTCGAGTCCGTGATCGAAGCGATCCTCTTCGCAACGGATGAGCCCCTGACGGATAGTCGCCTCGCGAGTATCGTGGAGACCTCGGCCAAGCAGGTCCGCGAGAGTATCGATAACCTGAACGCGAAGTACGAGGCCAACAACAACGCGTTCCGCGTCGAGCAGATCGCCGGCGGCTACCAGATGTTGACCCTGAACATCTACAACTCCTGGCTCAAGAAGATGCTCCGGGCCCGCAGCGACACCAAGCTCAGCCCCGCCGCCTTAGAGACGCTCGCCATCATCGCCTACAAGCAGCCAGTCATCCGGGCCGACATCGAGGCCGTTCGAGGCGTCGCCGGCGGCGAGGTCATCCGCAGCCTCATGTACAAGGGCCTCGTCAAGATCGTCGGCCGCGCCGAAATCCTCGGCCGGCCCATGCTCTACGGCACGACCAAGAAGTTCCTCGAAGTCTTCGGCCTCAACTCCATCAAAGACCTGCCCAAAGCCGAAGAGCTCAAGAACCCCGACCGGGGATGACCGGTCTCGCAAGATGAAGGATGCCTTGTGGTTCTGCCATGAATCCCTTGACAGACCGTTGGCGAGATTGTACTATGATGGTGGTCACGCTTGTCAAGTGAGGTATGGCATGACGACGGTGGGAATAGAGCAGGCACAAAAGGAACTCTCACGACTTATTGATGACGTTGCGCTCGGAGAACACGTCGTCATCACCAAGAACCAGGTCCCGGTTGCCGAGTTGGTGCCCGTAGAGCAGCCTATCTCTAAACCCATCTTTGGCAGCGCAAAGGGGATGGTGAAAATGTCCGAAGATTTTGAAGCCCCTATCGATGATTTCCTGGGCTACATGGAATGAATCTGCTGCTGGATACGCATGCCTTCCTGTGGTTCATAGCCGGCAATACACGACTCAGTCAACAAGCAAGGGAACTCATTGAAGATCAGAGCAACGCCAAGTTGGTCAGTGTTGCCAGCCTGTGGGAGATAGGCATCAAGATCAGTCTCGGCCGGCTCGATCTGGCACAGCCCTTTGAGGAATTGATTCCAAGGCAAATGCAGATCAATGGATTTGGCCTGCTTCCCCTTCGCATACCGCACATCGCTAAGGTCATCTCGTTGCCATTCCACCACCGCGACCCGTTCGACCGTGTGATCGCGGGCCAGTGTATGGCCGAGGATTTGTCGTTGGTGAGTGCAGACCCTTCGTTTGACAAGTACTCGGTACGCCGACTGTGGTAGGGGAACGACCAACTCGTCGGCCTCGGTGGAATCCTCGGCCGGCCCATGCTCTACGGCACGACCAAGAAATTCCTCGAAGTCTTCGGCCTCAACTCCCTCAAGGACCTGCCCAAAGCCGAAGAACTCAAGAACCCCGACCGGGCATAGTACGGCGAAAGTGTGACGGAGACCTGCTTTTGCAAATTCGTCCGGAATCGGCGTTCTCGCCTTAGAAACGCGGATTCCTTAGGCCAAACACGTACGCGCCGGGTGGGACAGGCCGCCGCCTCTGGCGGGGGCAAGAACGAGGTTTTTGGATGGCCAAATCGGTCTTTGCACAACCTCGCGTCCCCAAGATCTACAGAATCTCACTATTTTTTCTTGACAGTCCCCCACCTGCCTGTTAATCTGGATAAGATAGAGATACTGGCGAGCCGAGAAGTAGGGCGATTTTGTTCACCCGCCTGATAGATGGCGTGCCCTCCGACACACGACCCGTAAAGGCCACCAGCGAACGGATCGAGGAACGAGAGCCACATGGAGTTCGAGGTGACAGAGTAGACCAGGTGGTAATGGGACCAGCCTGTGGACTGGCCCAGCCAACCTGATTAGCACTTTGGGTGGGGGAGGGGTAGACGATGAGAAGACTGTCAACGGTTTGCGGCGTCGGCCTCATGCTGGCGCTGGCGGCAAGCCCAGCCGCTATGGCCGACCCTTCATGGGCAAAAGTATCGGCCGAGCTCAGGGTAACGGGCTGGACGAACATCGATCTCGATAGCCTCGCGGTTACCGGGAGCGGGTCGTGCGCCTATGTCTCGGACTCTTTGCTTAACTCGGACGGAGAGGCACAGACTTGGGCGATAGGGGAACCTATAACTACAACTGCCTCGGCTGTTATCCCTACCGCCTCAGCGCTTACCAGGACAGAGTCTCTCTACCTGTTCGCCAGCTCTACAATTGCTCCACCACCGGGTGTCACGTCGTGGTCGGGGGTGATGCCGCCGAACCCGGACTGGGACCGCGCTTATCAATCGTGGACTTTCACAGCTATGGACGCCGGACCCGTGACATTCACGTTCGATTCACACGTCACGGTGGACCTACAGACGGCCCTTGCTGGCGAAGAGGCGTATGGCAGCTATGAGGTGGTGTACGCGCTGTCTTCCGAGTCAGGCGGCTGGGTTAGCTGGCCCGGTGTCGGTGGTGGATCCTTTGTAGCGAATGGCGACGACTATTTCGACAACACGATGTATACATCCTTGTCGAGACAATTGAGTTTTGCGGCAGGGGAGACGGGGGGGCTGCATATGCAGATCCAAATCGCCAGCTCGGCGAACACGGTCGTTCCGGTCCCAGCGGCTGTCCTGCTGGGCCTGCTTGGCCTGGGCGTCGCGCGCCTGAAACTGCGCAAGTATGCGTGAGAGGCGGCGCGCACCCCGAATTACCAGACGAAGAAGCACGCGATCTCACCGGTTCCAGGGCAGTTCGTCGGCGGTGCCGGGGACGGCGTTCGCGGGCCGGGGGTGCTCGGCGTTGAAGACGTAGAGCTTGTCTTTCTCCTCAATGACCACGGTGTCCTCGTTGATCTGGCCGGTCTGGTCGATCACTTCGGAGAGAGACAATCCCAGGTGCTTGGCGAGGAATTTGTAGGCGCCGATGCGTTTGGATCGGCCGTAATCGTGGTCTTCATCCGGCAGGTGCAGGTACTCGACGTTGTTCTCCACGCCGTAGAGGCGATAGACGTTGCGGATGTAGGGATACTCGACGTGCGGGGTGTTCTTCGTCCAGTCCTTGCCGTCGGAGATCAGCATCAGCGGGCGCGGGGCGGCCGCCGCGGCGATCTCCACATTGCTGGTCTCGTGGGACTTGCTCTTGTGGACGGGCATGCCGCTCTCGCAGACGCAGCCGCCGAAGAAATGCGCCGAGACCATGACCACGGGGACAGACACCGCAACGCGGTCATCGACGGCCGTCAGCATGAATGACTGCGTCCCGCCGCCCGAGGCGCCCGTGACCGCGATCCGCTTGGGATCGACGTCCGCCCTCGATGTCAGGAAATCCACGAGCCGGATGCTGTTCCACAATTGCAGCTTGAAGACTTTGGGCCGTGTGTGTTTCCAGCCGGCGTTGGCCCAGTCCCCATAGCCCACCATGTCATAGGCGAAGACCATCGCGCCCATCCGGGCGAGGGTGGCGCAGCGTCTCTGCATGTCCGGCCGGAACCGGCCATAATCATTGGCGCTGCCCCAATGACCATGCGGGCAGAGCACCGCCGGGAACGGGCCCGAACCCTTCGTCGGCGCGTACAGGCTCCCCGTGACAAATACGCCCGGCAGGCTCTCAATCGCCACGTTCTCCACGCTGTACCCGTCGTACACTCGCTTGCTGTGAATGATCGGGTCCAAGGGACATTTCTTCGGCAGCGGCCAAAGCTCGGCCCCGCGCAGTATCCCCTCGCGAATCCCCTGCGCCCGCTGCTGCCACTCGGACAGCGTCGAATACGTGCTCGCAAATCTCGCAAGCTGCTCTTTCGCCTGCTCCTCGGTCTGGTAGTCCCCCACGCAAAGCTGGGGCTTCTCGCTATCGGCGTTCTCCGCCGCCCACACACAGAGCGGCAGGAATACGGCGACGACTACGGACACGCCAACATATTTCCGGATGATTTGCATAGTGTACCTCTATCAAGCAATGGTCACGAAATCTGTGGCAGATCACCAACTCGCCAGCGGCTTGAGGTCCGCTGATTCGACGATTTTGCCGTCTTTCCACGCGGGCGAAAAGAGGACCGATACGCGAACGTCGCCACTCGCCTGCGGCAGTCTCACCATGAGCCGCCTGACGCCTGCGTTCTTCTCCTGCGGCGGCTCCTGCTCGGCGGATTCCACCGTGAACCGGGCATCCTTCGGGCTCAGCAGGCGGGCAATGACCTTCTGGCCCTTGAGACTGAGCACTGCACGAGAGCCTTCCTCGATGTCGATCCGGGCGTCGGTCGTCACGCCCCATGCTACCCCGCACGGCGTTTTGAGACTGATCTCGTCCTGGACCAGCATGGCCCGCCGGCCTTCGATGGCCGCCACACCGCGAGACGCCGATTGTGCAAAGTCCTTGTACGCCTCCGTCAGCTCGACGATCGCCACAGGCCTCTCGCCGTTGATCTCGACCTTGGTGAACGTCGATTTGGCCAGCGGATCCTGGTCTTTGCCGCCGAGCGTGGCGATGTTGTGACTGGCGGAGTTGAGCCGGTAGTACGACCATCGTTGGCCGCCCCGTTTGCTGTCCCAGTACCCGGGCATATTGTAGTTGTCCGAGCCCAGATCGCGCGCCCAGCGGACGCCGAGGGCATCGAGCTCGAAGTTGCCCAAGTCGAGATGCCCGTGGTTGACCTGGTTGTATCCCGCCTTGACGCCGACGAAGAGGGCGTTCGGATCGTCCCAGGCGCTGCGCATCGTGACCACCTCGACCGGCCCCTTGAAGTAGCAGTCGAGCTGCTGGCGGGCCGTCCTGGCCGGCGGACGGGCTGAGTACCAGACCAGATGGGCGGCACTGGCGGCGCGATTGGCGAGTTGCTCGTGCTCCGACCAGGCATACAGGGGATTGTGGAACGTGCGGGCCAGCCAGAACATGCAGGGCATCGGCCGGCGGGCGCTCCTTTCGCCGACATCGGCGAGGTTCAGGTACAGCCCGGTCGGTCCGGCCGTGTAGATCGGGAAATAACCCGCCTTGGATAGACCGTCGATTTCAAGAAGACCGAACGTGCTCCCCAGCGCAGTGTCCAACGCGGTCAGGCCGTAGGCGGTATAGTGCGTCGCGTAGCTCCAGTAGCCCGGCCCCTCGCCCCACGCGCCGTCGGGGGCGTAGCTCTTGAGTGCGCGGGGCAGGGATTTGACGGCCGCCGGGATGATCCGCTCGGCATAGCCCGGGTCCGTCTCGGCGATGGCCAGCGCCCCGACGATCATGCCCCCATTGCAGACCTGGTTCCAGTTGTGCTCGCTCTGGACCCACCAGCCGTCCTTCTCATAGATTCCCAATCCAGGCTTGAGCCCCTTTTCGATCAGGGCGGCCCGAATCTGCCCGCGCGTCCCCTCGTCCAGATAGCCATACAGCCAGTCGTATCCGATCCCGACCGCGTGCGACATCTCCGCCGTATCGAGGAAGTGCGACGGGTTCCAGTCCGGGAACCCGCAGACCTGCAGCAGGTTCTCCTTCGCCTTGGCCGCATACTTCTCGTCGCCCGTCCAGCGATAGGCTAAGGCCAGGGCATAAATCCGTCCTAAGCAATCCCGGCTGACGCTGAGAAGCCGCGGGCCAACCTTCTCATACACAAGCACCCGCCTGCCCAAGTACCTCTCGGCATCCTTCTGCACGTCCGCCCAGATCTTCTGCAGGGCCGGGTCATCCGGATAGGACGCCCGCAACCGCCCGAGGTCTACCTCCTTGAGCATGAGGCGCGGATGTCCTGCATCCAGACCCGATAAGACAGTAGCCTGCTTCGCCCCCTCTGCCGAGGCCAGGCAGCAGAGAGTGACAACCTGGATCGCGCGTAACACAGACACGCACTTCATACCTTACCTCCATCGTACAGTTCTGAGTTCCCAGTTCCCAGTTTTTAGTTGTGGCCCGAGTATCACGCAAGAGAATTCTCCCTGTGCGTCACAAGCTACGCACTTCTGACTTGACAAGTGACGCGCGGCGCTTCAGACTTCTTGCAGGCGGGTGACGGCGAAAAATGTACAGGGTGCAGACATGAAGAAGTACATCTACGAGACAAGCGGGGATATGGCGTCGGCGGCGGGCCATTGCGCCGCCCAGGCGATTCGCAAGGCCGTCAAGGAAAAGGGCCAGGCCAATATCATCCTGGCGACGGGGGCGAGCCAGTTCGACATGCTCCGCAACCTCGTCGTACGGCCGGGACTTGACTGGCTCCGGGTCGTCATGTTTCACCTGGACGAGTACATCGGGATCGGGCCGGACCACCCCGCCAGCTTCCGCAAGTATCTCCAGGAGCGGTTCGTGAACAGGGTGGCGCCCCTGCAATCGGTGTACTTCGTGCGCGGCGAGGCCCAGGACCCGGCCGCAGAGTGCCGAAGGCTTGGGACGCTGATCCAGGGCTATCCGATCGACCTGGCGTGCATAGGAATCGGCGAGAACGGGCACTTAGCCTTCAACGATCCGCCTGCCGACTTCGAGACGCAGGAGGCCTACCTCGTCGTGAAACTCGACGAGCGATGCAGAAGGCAGCAGCTCGGCGAGGGCTGGTTCAAGACGTTCGAGCAGGTCCCCGGCCGGGCCATCTCCATGAGCATCCGGCAGATCATGAAGAGTCGGCAGCTCGTGGTCACCGTCCCGGACCTGCGAAAGGCCGAGGCCGTCAAGAACGCCCTGGAAGGCCCCTTGACGCCGCTGTGTCCCGCCTCGATCCTTCGCACCCACGCGGACTGCTCCATCTTCCTCGACGCCCCCGCCGCCTCCCTGCTGGCAGACAAAGCGTAGGAATATCAAAGATCAAAAAGCAAAGATCAAAATGACAAATCAAAGGGCAAAACGCTCTCTACACCATGATGGTGTGCGAGGCTGGTCATCTCTCACCGGACCTGGAGCGTAGCTCATATGGGGATTCTACCTTGTCATTTTGCCGTTTGATTCTTGATACTTGATCTACGGCTCATTGGAAACCGGTAGAGTAGAGGACTGAGCGACAGAGCCGCTCAGTCCCCCCTCATCGAACCGGACATGCGGATTTCCCGCATCCGGCTCTCACGGATCGTTCTTCGCTCGGCTGTCACGCCTTGACCGGTCGCTTCTGTAGGGGGGTCCACCCCAGTCGTTGCAGGTGAGCCCACCACGTCACGCCGGCCGGTTTCTTGTACGCCCGCTGGCTGCGTCGGCCCAGATGGGTACACAGCCGCCGTAGAGTGTAGCTGTCCACGTCCCGGTAGGCGTCCGC
>Ga0315274_10010190_pt1 | contig 13532 bp, 19 predicted proteins | sample YL17G02_20_MG_FD_203700 | JGI IMG/M metagenome (GOLD analysis project Ga0315274, IMG submission 203700) | Sediment microbial communities from Yellowstone Lake, YNP, Wyoming, USA - YL17G02_20 | ecosystem: Environmental > Aquatic > Freshwater > Lake > Sediment | place: USA: Wyoming | collected...
GAGCCCGCACCTCTTGCACGACCACTCGCGCCCAGGCTCCTGGCAGGCCCACTCGTGCTTCACGCCGTGACCGCAGGCTCGGCGGCTATGATCGCAGCCTTCTCGGCGTCCGCAGCCTTCTCAACCATCTCGCGCATCACGCGCTCACGAGCCTTCTTCATCGTCTCCCCAGGGCGAGTGATAATAGCCACCCCGTGCAGGGGGCTCTTCTCTGGCGCAGGCGAGGGGATGAGGTCCAATACCGAAGCAATTGGGGGCGCGGACGCGGGGGTCAGGGGCGACGAAGGCGGCGCGGTAGTTGTTGCAGGCGTCGCACCCGCAGGAAAAGGGAGGGAGGTCTGGCCTGGGAGGTTCCCCGGCAGATCCTTCGCCTTCGCCTTGTTCGGACCCCTCGTCTTACGCTCCGGCAGCGGCGCCTGGAGCCTGCTGAGAATCTCGGGCAGCGCACGAGCGACCATGTCCCTGCGGTCGATCGTGATCTTGATGACCGTGAGGTCACCGATATCCTCTGCCTCGATCTTGATCGGCTGCTGCGGTCCCCACTTCTCGCTGAGATAGATCGGCACGTTCAGTCCTCCCGTCCCTTGATCGCCTCTTCGAGAAGCCCGCGCTTCTCCAGGTCAGCGACGATCTGCTTGCACTCGGTCTTCTTCTTCCAGGTGTCGTTGAGGCGCCCGTTGTTGTACTGGACGACCAGCTCAACGAAGCCCCCTCGCCTCGTCGTGTAGACCGTCGCCTTCGAGACGTGGGCCGCGAGGGCGTCCTCGCGCTCCTTCGACTCGCGGCCCTGCCACTCCTGCCACCGCTCGTCTACGACCTCCACGTCGCAGCGCAGCACCTCGATCTCGATGTTCTCCTCGTAAGTGGTCGTCTTCCCCTTGCTCTTCTCGACTTGCTTGTCGAGGACGAACTTGATGCTGACGAACTGGTTCTTCGAGAGCGCCGCTCGCCCGACGGGAACGACCGCGCTCCCCTCGATCCCGACTTTCAGGTCGCGATGGTAGCGCGTGTAGTCGCGGATCAGCTTGACGCGGAACCCCACCGGCACTTCAGCCATGAGCTGCCTCCTTGGGAAGAGTCTTCTCACGCGGAGAACATGGGCGGCGATACTGCGCGTTCCCGCGAGTCAATGAGCCGCAGGAAGTCCGCGTACCCTGGCTGGTCGTAGACGAACCAGCCCTTCTTCTTCGTCAGGTTGTAGACGTGGAACTCGGAGAGGTCGAACTTGAAAAGGACGATGAACGCGCAGACCCCGAGCGCGGTCGCCACCCTCACCGCGTAGAACGCCTGTGCGTCTCTGATCGTGAACCTTTCGAGGACCGCCTTGCGGTAGGCGTGCGGGTTCTGAAGCTCCTCGTCAATCCGGCTCAGTTCGATCACGGCAACGGGAAACCCGTTGACCCCGGTCCCCCTCCATTCGATCTGGTCTACGTCGTTCGCGTAGAACCCCTTCCCGAGCTTCGCGTGCCACTCCCGGTACTTCATGCTCCGGTCCTCTTGGGCGAAGGCGCTCCCCTCGCCGAACCGGGCCTTGTTCCCCGCCGCTTCGAGCTTGCGCTCCGACTTGTCGCGCCAGTTCTCGTAGGGGCGCAAACATGACAAGCAGAACTCCTCCTCGCTCACGCGCTGAACCCTCCGTAGACCTCGGCTACCGCTCCACGCAGTCGGTCCGACCGGATCGTCGCCGCCTGGAGCCGATCCTTCGCCGTCTCGATCATGTGCCCGGTGCGCTCGGCTTCCTCGAGGCTGCCCTTCGCTCTCGACAACTCGGACTCGGCCTTGTCGGCATCGCACCGCAGGCAGAGGAGCGTCTCGTTCACCTGCGGACCGCAGGCGATCATGTTGCAGCTCCACGTCGTGCCGCAGAGGCGGCAGCGATGCTTCCCCGGCAGCCTCGGGTCGTTCGTCATCACGCTCATCAGCCCTCCTCCGGCGCGATCACATTCTTCTTCCGCAGCTCTGAATAGGCTTCGTGAGCGGCCATGTTGTGGTGGTCGCTCGCGTACTGCATACCGCAGATCGAGCAGGCGTTTGCCTCGACCGCGCCGGAGCGGACCTCGTCGATCACCGCGTTTGCCTCGTCCTGCGAGAGGCGCTTCTGAACAGCGCGTCGGACCAATTGCTCCTCGAACGGCGTCATCGGTCCTCCTCCTCCTTCTCCGGCGCGATCCCGAGGTCGAGGAGCGCGGATTCGCATTCCATCTGGTAGCGGCTGAAGTCGTACTTCTTCGACCCGTCGTAGATGCGCTCGGCGATCATGCTGATCTCCAGCTTGTTCCGTTCGTGCAGGTGCCGCTTCAGCTCCACGAAGACGAACCCGAAGATCTCGGCGGCGGTTCGGTCGCTCAAAGGCTCTCCTCTGCGTAAGGGCTCGAACCGCCGCACGTCGTTGGGCCGCTCTTCGGCGGCACGCTCTTCCACCGCCCGCTTGCGGGGCGCTGCACCCCTCGGCGCAAGAGCAGCTTCGGCCCCTCCAGCTCGCAGGGCTTGCCCTTGTCGTCGAGGCGGACCTCCAGGGGTGCCCCGAGGAAGAAGGAGAGCTGGTAGATGGCGTGTCCCCTGTCGTTGTTGGAGAGGCGCCCCGCGCCCGCGCCGATCGCCTTGAGCGTCTCGATCACCCACGGGCCATGTCGCGCGTCGCCGGTTGCGGCGTCCAGGTGCGCGGCGAGGATCGCGACCATGAGCCGAAGCTCGGGATCTCCCGCCTCCTTCCACTTCTCGCTCCTCAAGAGCCCCATGTTGTATGTTCGACCCCCTTCCCGGCGGTCCTGCGGGCTCCGGCGGGCTGAAACGCGCCGGAACCTGTCGGACCTGTGTGATATCCTGGGGTAGTAGAGCCGAAGAGCCCCCGCTTGTCAAGAGCAGGGCTCTGACCGGGGGCGCAGCAAGGCCGCAAGGCCGCTGCGGCCTCGTTGCGGCCTTTGCGGCCTTCATTCTGGCGAGGAACTTGCTATGGAATCGGATCGAATCTGTCGCGAATGTCGGCGGTGCCAGCCCGAGGTGTCGTTCGGTAGGCGCCCGAACGGGTGCCCCTTCACCCGGTGCCGCGACTGCTCGCGCCTGTGGGTGTTGGCGTACCGCAAGACCGCAAAGTACAAGCTCTGGCTCGACCGCTCTCGTGAGAAGCGGCGGCTGTACGGGGCGGAACAGAGGAAGCTCCCGTCGAACAAGGCCCGCCTGCGTCGCTACCACGAGCAGAAGACCAAGCTCGACCCCGTGTCGCAGAAGTACCGCAACATGCTCACCGAGGCGCTCGAGAAGAAGCTCGTCGAGAGGCCGACGGAGTGCGCGGACTGCGCCTCTGGCTCCAAGCTCCGCGCCTTCTTCCACCGGGGGCGCAGGAACTACCTCGACGTGGTCTTCGTCTGCTTCCGCTGCTTCAACGCGCGGCTGCGCCGCGAGCGCGTGGCAGAGGTGGCGAAGGAGCGGCGGCTGGCCGCTCCCCTACGCCGGGACCACAGCGTCGAGGGGAGGAGAAGACTCTTCTTGCGATCCATCTGCGACTACACGAAGGGGCAGGCCGACGAGATCATGTCGCGTGAGGGGCCGATGGAGTGCATCCTTGGGGTTTGGGTCGCCGCCGCACGCAAGCGCGCGTGAGCCCCTTCATGCGGCAGTTGCGGCACGCCCTCGACTCGTGAGGGATCATATTCCCTCGGCAGAACGAGCAGTAGTTGAGGTCCAGATCGTTCACACCATGACGCCGAGGGGGTTGGGGTAGCGTGAGTCGTGGGGGTTGTTGAGGACGGTCTTGATGTGCTTCTTCGCGGCGGCGTCCGCCTTCGCCGAGGCACTCATGCCGGGGTCGAAGATGACCATGTCCCCAGGCGTCCCGAACTCGGCGTGCTTTCGGAGCCCGACGTTGCCGCCGTGTACGTCCTGCATCGCGGTGCCGGTCGCGAGGAAGTAAGCCATGAGGCCGTGGGCCACCGAGGGGATGACCTTTTCCATCATCGAGATGTAGAGCAGCATCTCCCTCTTCGCTTCCTTCATCAGACGAGCGTTCCCCTGCACCTTCCCACGGTTGTACTGCTGCGCGAGGGAGCGGTGGTTCGACAGGAGCATGTCGATCCTGTCGCGGTTCGGGTAGTACCTCGGTGACCTCTCCCACTCGGGGTCGATGTCCTCGCGGATGATCGCGAAGACCTTGCGGTCCATCATGCCGAACTGGCGAGCGCCTCCGAGGCCGAATCTGAGCGTCTCGCCCATCGTCATGATCGACTCGAGGATCGTGTACCCCTCGCGGAACCACTCGCCGACGGCAATCGGCACCTTGTTCTTCTTCACGACGAAGTTCTTCTTCCTCTGGCCTTCGCCGATGTACGCCTGGGCAGGCCCTTCGTCCTGGTCCGCCGTGATCTTGATGATATACGTCTTCGCCATCTTGGGAGGGGACTTGATCGCGAACGCGCAGCCGAACGCGCCGCACTTGTACATCTTGCCGATCTTGATCTTCGCGAAGTTCTCGACCTTGTGAATCCAGCCCTTCTCGGCGAGTATCCTGATCCAATCGGCGTGCGACGGTCCGCCGTGGAAGGCAGCCTTATCGTCCATCGCCTTGAACCACTCCTTCGTCCTCGCGCCGTGAGGGAACTTCTCCTGCTCGGCCTTCTTCTTCTTCTCTTGCCTCGCCTTTACCGCCAGCTTGTCTCTGAGGAATTGGTCCTCTTCCATCCTGTTCGGCGGTCGCAGCTCATTGAGAAACGCCTGTCCGCCACCGGCTCCTGAGTCCTTGATCTCGCGCCACTCGAACATGTCAGGCAGCCCGGTAGGCCCACCGCCTCCTCTCACCACTTGCAGGATCTCGACGCCGATCGGTGGCATGTGGCCTCCCCTGGGAGCCCACCAGACGAGATCCCCCTCCAGGGGAGGCGGTTGGCTCTTGGGCCAGCCTTCCTTCCTCTTCGCCGACTCCTCCCTGGCTTCCTTCTGGCGCTTGTCTCGGTTGATCCCCGAACGTCCCGCCGCTGCTACTTCCTCGTCACGTTCCAGCGGCCTCAACTCGTCGATCCTGGCCCACTCCTCCAGCTCCCCCATCTTCGGCTCGGCGGCGCCGAGGTTGCGGATGTAGAACTCCAGCTCTCCCGCTCGGACGCCGACGCGCGTCACCTCGATCTTGTAGATCGCGGCCAGCTTGTAGGCGCCCTGCTTCCCGAAGACCACTCGGACGCGGTCGCCAACCTGCGGCGCTGGCACGCCGACGGGCCAGCCCTCCTTGACAGCCTTGGCTTTGCCTCTACCGGCGAGCTTCCTCTCGTTCGCGAGGCGATCTCGGATGTGCCCCGATCGAACCGCCTCGTCACGCTTCTGGGATGTCGTCAGCGGCACCAGCGAGGAGATGTAGACCGCCTCTTCAAGCTCTCCGGGCTTCGGATCGGGATCGCCGAGGCGGCGGAAGTAGTACAGCAGCTCTCCCTTTCGCATCCGGCTCGGTCGAATGTCCCAGATCGTGACCGTCTCTACGGCCCCTCCTCCGAGCTTGACCTTGACGCGGTCCCCGATCTCCGGCAGCAGCTCGTCGATAGGCCACGCGCCGGGTTTCGCAAAAGTAACCATCTTGGAGTCCGCCTTCTTCGGTGATATCAGAGGCCGTTGCAGATGCTCGTCCGCCTTCTTGAACGCCAGATTCTCGACTTGGAGTGGGTCCATCGGAGACAGCTCGCGCATCCACGCGAAGCCTCTCTTGGCCCTGCCCATGCCCTCTCCGGGCTTGGGCATGATCCTACGTCCCCCGGTCGTGACCGCTCTCTCTCCGAACGGCGCGAACCAGAAGAGGTGCATCCCCCCTCCGTAGGTGATCTTCCAGATCGTGACCGGGTGGACCTCTTCGGTCTTCGGGTCGTGCCACCAGACGTGGTCGCCGACCTTGGGCGGGTCGCGGTCCTTCGGCCAGAGCCCCCACTTCCAGGTGTCCTTCGGTACGGTCTTGCCGAGGAACGCTTCCATGTTCAACGCTTCCAACATGCTCCCGGCAGAGTACACGGACTTCCTGCGGGGCTTTCTCGGGTTCTGGGCCACGGGGTCGCAGCTCCAATTGCAGTCGGCGGGCGTCTCCGCTCTTCCTGGGAAGCTCGACTCTCCGAAGTCGAAGAGCTTGATGTTCCCTGCCGCGTCACGACCGAAGTTCCCGGCGTGCGCGTCCTTGTAGACCGAGATGTTGTAGTCGCGGACGAGGAGTGCGATCGACCTCCAGGCGGCGTAGGCGCGATCGACCGTCTCGTCGGGGATGCGCCCCACACCGTACCGGGTCGCGAGATCGGCCTTCGCGTTGGGAAGTATCTTCTCGTCGAGCAGCCTCACGATGTCCGACTTGGACGCGAGCGCGAGGTCGCGCTGGCTCCCGCTGAACTGCCGGAGCGCGCTGACCTCCTCGGGAGTCGGCTTCGGGAGGAACTCGGAGACGATGATCCACATCCCGGCATTGAGATCGCAGACCTCGAAGATCTTGGCGAGTCCGTTCTTGATCTCGGCGGGCATCCCGGTGCGGCGCAACCGGAGGAGAGCGATGCACGCCTGCGCGTCGGCTGCGCTGGTCGTGAGCTTGAATGCGTAGTCCCCGTAGATCCAGGCGCAGGCGTCCTTGCCGCAGTCGATCAGCCCCTCCGGCGTGAGCGCGACGAGGTACTTCTTCTCGATCTTTGCGAGGGCTCCAGAGGACCGCAGCGACTCGACCATCGCTCGGTCGTTGGGGTTCGCGAGCTTCACAGCCACGAGCGCCTCGTTCCTGTCGCGTCCCATAGGGCGCAGCACATGCGAGCCGTGACCGCTTGCCAGACCGACGGGTGCAAGCAGAAGGCGATCGGGTTCCCGCCTGTGACGAAGCGGCAGTTGCCGCAGTTGGTCCCCTCGACATCGAGCGGTAGCGTGACGAGGTCGGTCCTCGCAGCTCGTGCGAGCGCGCCCTGGTCCACCGGATCGACGCCGCCCTGCACGTTCATCACTTCGTCGCCCTCGCGATCCAGACGATGAGCATGATCGTGCCGATGACCGCAGCCGCTCCTCCGAAGAGGGCGTGCGGGATGTAATTCTCGGTCGGCGTCCCATAGGGGGCGACCACGATCGGAGCGCCGCTCGTCTGGATCGTCACCTCGGGCTTCACGAGGTTCATGAGCCACGAGTCGGCAGGAGGGGCCTCCGGCGACGGCGCCCACGGGTCGTAGGTGTAGTCCGGCGTCACCTGGGAGCGCACCGTCACCGTCTTCACCATGCTCTTGGCGAAGGAGGACGCGAGGTCAGACATGACATCGGCTGCGAGCGGCATGGGCTACCTCGGAGGGTTGATCTCGAAGGCGAAGGTGGAAGCACCTCCCCACCCGCCGGGAGGACCGCCCTGCTGCCCTGGCTCTTGCCCGCTGTTCAGCTCGTCGGCCTTCTTGATCGACTTGGTCAGAATGCGAGCTGCGGCCTCGACGGCCCCCTCTGCCTGATCCTTTTCGCCCCACGACTCGATGGTGGGGTAGAGCTGCGCGGCGATCATCGAGATCATGAAGGGGTCGATCATGCGCTTCGTAGGGACCATCTTGGCACTCCTTCGGACTACAAGATCAGGTACGCGACCATCCTGGGCGCGATGTACTCGGGCGCGGAGAGCGAGAGAGCCTGGAGCCGGAGCGAGCGCGCTTCCTGGTCGATCGCGTCGGGGTGGAAGCACGGCCTGGAGGTCTGCCCCCGCAGCCTGCCCGCCTCGCTTCTTGCGAGGCAGTTGTAGACGTTGTCGAACGATCGGACCGCCCATGCCGCGTACCATCCTCGCTGCTCTTGATCTTCCGACATGAGCGCGGCCCGCAGCCGGTCCACCCCGTCGAGGAAACTGAGCATCGCCCCGTAGTGGGCTGCGTCGTGGAAGAGTCTTCTCGGGGGCATGGCGGGTTCATACGGCAGCAAACTCCTCGAGAGCCTGCTCCGATAGCTTGCTCGCGAGAGCTTTCGCTTCCGAGGTTGCATGACCGACCTCCCCCCTCTTCCAGGCGAGCGCCTCCGAGAAGATTCTACCGATGCCGGGGTTCCGACTTCCACGCAGAAGCCTCGGAGGCGGCATCGGGGCCTCCTGTGGCGGTTGACCATGCCGCGCCAGCCGGAGGGCCTCATCGGCCTCCCTGAGTGCCGATCGAGCCCCCGGAAGGGCCAGGACGGCGGCGGCGTGCTTCTCTGCCGCCTTGCCCTTCCCCGGCGCCCTCTCGAGCGTGCGCTCGACCAGCCCGAGGGCCTTCCTCGCGCCCTCTTCCCGATGCTCGCGGTAGGGGATCAACACGCGACCGATCACATGCTCCAGCCCGTGGATCGCGACCCAGAGCGGCATGTGCCGCGCCTTGTCGAGCTGCACCGTCTGATCGGGGTGCCGACGCAGGATGTCCTCCCACATCGTCCATTGAGCGCGGGCGAGCGGGTTGAGCGCAGCTCTCGGGTCCGTCTTCCCTTCCTCCAGGGCGAGCTGGTAGTAGACGGTCCTCGTGAGCTTGTTCTCCCACCACTCGTACTCATCGACGACCGCCTGCGTGGTGGTCCCCGCCTTCGCCTCCTGCTCCGCGTTCGCGAGCTTGAGGCGGCGGACCTCATGCTCGACGGGCTCGACCAACTCCCCCAACGCCCCCTTGACGCCCTTGGTCCGCTTGGCTGCGATCCAGGGGCCGACGCCGCCGACCTTGTACTGCCACGTCGGTTTCGGCGCGCTGTAGCGATCCGAGAAGCGAGCGCCCCCGTACTCCTGCAACGAGTACGACCCCTCGCTGAAGGGCTCCCACGGCGGCTTGCGGATCGGCGTCATCTCCGCTCGTTCTTCCTTCGGGCCAGCCTTCCTGTGGAGGGTGATCTTCTTGTTCTGGGCGTCCATCGCGTTGAGCGGACCCCTGCCTCTCACGGGGGCGGTGTAGGAGCCCGCGATCTTCTCGTTCGCCCCGAGGACGCGGAACATCCAGCGGTCCAGGCAGGCGACATTCTCGCCCCAGCACTCCATCGCGAAGCTGAACTTCGTGACGCCGAGGCCCTTCGGGATTCCGACGCCGGGAGTGGTCGCGATGTAGCGACGAAGCTCGTGGCCGCGCATCCCCTGCGCCTTCGCGTGGGCGAGCGCCGGGATGACCTTGTCGTAGCCCTCGAGCAAGTTGTTGAAGTCGCCGTACTTCTTCTGGAGGAGCCCAGACTTCCAGGCGCTGGCGAACTGCTCGATCGAGATCATGCCGCGCTTCGGGACGAGCCCGCTCGCGAAGAGATCGCGCAGGTACGCCGTGAAGCCCGAGAGGTTCCTCTCTGCGTCCTGCGTCCCCTCGTTCGCGGTGAGCGCGGCGAAGATCATGCACCAGAGGAGCGTGTCGGGCTTCTGCTCCTCGCGGTTCTGCCGGATGAACTGCGCGATCTGGTCGTAGCCGAACTCGTGCCCGACCTCGTAGCCGGACCACATCCCGCCCGTCTCCTTCGAGAGGGCGCGGAACATCTCGCCCTCCTTCCGGCGGGCCTTGCGCGACGCGGCGGTGACGATCATCTGCCCGCTCTGGTACAGCACCTGTCCTGGGTCAATGAGCTTCGGACCGTCGTCCTCTTCGTCTCCCTCCGGGTTCGCGGCGACGGCGGTGCGGAGGCGTTGGACGCCTGCGGCTCGCATGGCGGAAGCAATCCAGGTCGGGCAGAACTGATAGACGACCGGCGGCTCGTCTCCCGTGAGGCCCGCGTGAACGACCGAGGCGACGGGGAAGGACGCGATGTCGCCCGTGAGGTGGCGTCCGATGAGGCGGTCGCCCTTCACCCCCGTGAGGACAAGGGGCTCGATGATCCCCTTCGCCACCTCGACCATCGCGAACTGCATGAGCTACCTCCTGGTGAGCATGAAGGCGCCAAGGAGGAGGAGCCACCAGGGAAGACTCTTCTCGGCCTTCGCCATGACGACGGGGCCGACCTCCGTCGCGGTCTTCTCGTCCCAGGACATCTTACCGCCGTTCTCGCCCGCTCCGTTCCTCGGGATGTAGCCGGGGAGCTTCATCTCAGGCTTACCCGGCTCCGGGCGCGTCTCGGAGACGGGGAGCCCTGGAGGGACGTTCGCCGCCGGGACGACGACGCTCTCGTCAATCGGGTCTTGCCGGATGATCTCGACCCAGCCGACGCGCTGGTCCTGCTTCAGCAGCACGTTCACGGTGTTGGGGTCGCTCGCCGTCCCGAAGATGTGCTGGCCGGGGAAGGCGGTCGAGTCCTCGTACTTCATGTCGAGCTGGAGAGCCGGGTTCGAGCTGGCCCAGAGGACCGGGTCCAGGTTCGTCACCGAGAAGTAGACGATGAAGTGGCTGTACATGCGCGAGGTCTGGCCGAGCCCGACCCCACGCAGCCGCCCGAGCCCAACGAGTCCCGCCATACCAGCCTCCCTCAAGTGTGCCGTCAAGTCCTTGCGGATCGCGCGGTAGTCCTGTGGACCTTGCGCGCCCCTGATCTGCGTCGGCAGGTTCGCGAGCCACGCCTCGCGCCCTCCGAGCTGGAGAGCTTCGTCGGCGAACGCTTCCGCCGCGAGCTTGTGCTTCGAGATGCAATCGGGGCAACCCTTTCCTGGGCACGCGAGGTGGTCCTCGAGGAGGATGAGCTGCTTCGCGCATTCCCTCGCCGAGAAGCCCGGTGTCGTCAGGTCAGGGTAGATCCACCCGAAGCTCATGCCGAGAGCCCCCTCCGGTACTGCGGGCGGAACGCGGGCCACGCCATGATGAGTGCGAGGATGCCGAGGAGAGCCCAGGGAAGGCTCTTCTTCTGCTCTGCGACCAGCGGCCCGAGATCGACGGCCTCGTCGGCTCCGAGCCCCGAGAAGCGCGACTGCTGCTCTCGCTCGGTGAAGTACGGCACCGAGCGGTCCTTCATGACCGGGTTGATCTCGGAGGCGCAGCCGAGGGCGGGAGGCCCATTCCGGTAGCGGTTGTTCTGCGCCGTCGCGACCATGCGGTAGGCGACATCCTTGCCGAGCTTCAGCCCGCCGATCGGCCTTCCCGATGGCGAGGTGTAGCCGCCGCCTGCGAACTGGTCGGGCTGGTTGATTGAGAACGTGGTCGCGGTGAGTCCAGCGTTGTAGCCTCCACCGACGATCTGTTGAAGCGGCACGAGCATTGGTCTACCTCCTCCCAAGCAACACGAACGCAAGCACGCCGAGGCCGAGGTACATGATGATGTTCGTCACCGAAGCCTCTTCGACGACCGGCTTGTCGGCCTCCGGCTTCGGCCAGATGGGGTTGCCCATGACCGTAGCGGGCAGCCGATCTACCCCGCCTTCGTATGTTGAAACGTACACGAACAGGTGATCGTCGGGAACCGGGCCACATGGACGGACGGTGCAGCTCTCGCCGAAGGTGTTGCACGTCCAATCTTTGGTATCTCGATTGTACACCGCCTCAAGGCATTGACGCTTCAAGAAGTTGGGATCGGTGCAGACCTCGGTTCGCGGTTCTCGGACGATGCTCCTCGGCCCAGGCAGTAGAACCCTCCCGATCGTCTCCCCCGGCTTGAGGACGATGTCAGCGGGCGCCTTCCCGATGTTCCAGACGCACCCAGGCTGCGGACCGCGTGGGTCGATGAACCCCTGCGCGAGATCAGCGAGCAGCGGCATCAGCCCCTCCTCGTGAGCATGAAGAGGGCGACGATCCCGAGCCCAACCGCGAGAAGAGTCTTCTCGCGCCCATACATCTCTTCCTGCGCGGCAATCGTCAACGCTTCCAATTCCTTCGCCTTGGCGGTCATCTCAGCGATCGTGGCGCGAGCATCGATCAGCTCCGCCAGCTCCCTCATCTTCCCTTCGAGAGCTTCCCGCCTCGCCTTGAGCGCCGCCTGGGTCTTCTCTCTCTGCTCCAGCGTCTCGGCGACAGAGATGCTCGCGGAGACGACCGAGACGATCCATCCGACGTAGGGGATGGCGGACCCGATAGCGAGGCCGATCTTCTGTGCAGCCGAGGAGCCCTTCAGCTTACCTTCGTTCACCTGCTGAAGAATCCCCGCGATCGTGTACGGGAGCCCCGCCCACCCCAACATCCCCACCGCGAGGCCCACGACCGCCGTGAGTACCTGGGTGGCGATGGCGGCGACCTTCCGTCCGGTTCCAGGGTCCGAAGCCTTCTCCCGGCATTTCGCGAACTCCGCAGCCGCCGCCTCTCGTTCGCGCAGGCACTCGTCCGCCGTGTTGACGAGCCCCGCGTCCTTCAGCATCCCGCACGAGATCACCCACCCCGAGCCGAAGGCGAGCTTGTTCTGCATCGCCTGGACGCCGTGCCACGCCCACGGGCCTCGCCCCTGCGTGACTCCGGGGGCGCCCCAATCGCAGTTGGTGATCGGGACCATGTCCGACTGCCACGGGGAGTACGCGCTGCTGTGGGTCAGGCCAGCGTGCCTTCGTGCGCCGTTCTCGGCGACGAGCTTCATGTAGTCGAGCGCGTTCTGCTGCCTCGCCGCGTCCCACTCCGGCGGCGGCACGATCGGCGTGAAGATCGGCCAGCCACGATGGGCCAGCTCGATCTCGTCGTTCGCCTGGAGCTTCGCTCGCGCCTCTTCTGTGAGGTGAGCGACAACCTCGTCGGGAACCCAGGGCGGAACATAGACGCCGACGCAAGTGTACGGGGTGCAGGTGTTCAGAACGCCGAAGCTCATCGCTTCCTCCCGAAAAGGAGGTAGGCGAAGAGGGCGCCGACGGCGACAACCGTGACGATGGGGATGTCGATCCCGAAGAAGCTCACGGGCTTCGAGATCACGCTCGTCACCGGAGTCGGCGGCTTCTCGAAGTAAGTCGTCACGTCTTCCGGCAGCACGACAGGCGTCGTCAGCTCGGGGTGTTCCGTCGGGGCCGATGGGTGAGAGATCGCTGCCGCGCCACACGGGAGCCACGGCGCGAGACGGGCGATGCGCTGCGCGTCCGTCTCGGAACACTTGGCGTTGATCCCGCCGGAGTAGCGCGGAACGATGACGGCAGAGCCGGAAGGGCATTGAGGTGCCGCCGTGTCGAGGCCACCCCTCGTGCAATCCTCCATCTTGCCGGACGTGGGGCTCGGTCCGTAGACGTGATTCCTCCCGTCGTAGGGACACATCGGGGCGTAGTTGTACACGTCCCCAGGTGGAGGCGGACCGGCGCAGATGTCCGCCTGCGGCTTGCACACGCGCCAGTAGTGGCTCTGCGTCCACGGCGAGGCGTCCACCATGCCGGACGGGCAGTCGGGAGGTGCCGCGTAGAATCCGGCGTATGGGACGAACGTGGCAGCCTTCGGCGAGAGCGACTCTCGCACGCAGCCCCATACGTCGATCTCCTGCGGAATTTCCTTCTTGTAGGTGAGCATCTTCCTGAAACCCGGCGGGCAGGTGTCGGCCTTCAGAATGATGTCGCCCGCTGCGATGAACGGAGCGTTGTCGAGCTGCGGAGGGAAGAGCCCCTCGTACATGATCGAGCCAAGGCTCTCGGCGAGCAGAGGCATCAGCGCCTCCGCGAGATCAGGAAGATCGCGAGGAGGATTCCCCCTCCTACGACGTAGAGGAAGTTCGTCGGGACGCCGAGGACCGAGGTCTTCGCGAGCGCCTGCTGATCCTCGTAC
>Ga0315274_10010191_pt1 | contig 13530 bp, 13 predicted proteins | sample YL17G02_20_MG_FD_203700 | JGI IMG/M metagenome (GOLD analysis project Ga0315274, IMG submission 203700) | Sediment microbial communities from Yellowstone Lake, YNP, Wyoming, USA - YL17G02_20 | ecosystem: Environmental > Aquatic > Freshwater > Lake > Sediment | place: USA: Wyoming | collected...
GTGTTGTTTCCCGTGACGTGATACCGGAAGCCCGCGTGAACTGCGTCGCTCGTATGGAAGTGAAGCGTCGCGCCGCCCGTGGTGATCGCCTGAGATGCAAACAAACTCTTGGTGACGGTCGGGCATGAACTCAAGGTCGTGAAGTGAGCCGAATCTCCCCAAGCCGTCGTATCGCAACCCTCGAATGAACGATACCGAGATTCCCAAGTGTAATCGGTCGAGCCGTCAAGGCCAGAGAGCGTATCGGTCCGCTGCGTTGAATCGGCTTCGGTATCGTAATGGTAGGTCCAAAATTCGTCGTTCTCCACGCCGTAGCGGTAGTCGATATGCCCGGCAAGATTCAAGTGCCGATGAATGACCGCGCTCGAATCCGTGACCGCCTGCGTTGCCTTGGCGGTGAATACAAGAGGTGGGCACATTGAGACAACCGTATCGGCATCGGTGTAGAAGGTGAGACTGTCGCTCCAGCCCTTATTTTCGTCACAGGCATTGTATCCGTCAACCGATACGTAATAGGTCGTTGACGGTTCGAGACGAATCGGAACCTCAACGGCATGCGAAGCGGTTGGAGTGCCGGAGATCCATCCGTATACCCACCCCGTATCGAGATCGGCATCATAGTATCTGAGTTCATCCGTCGTTGGCGTGCGCGTATCCCAATAGGCGATGAAACCGCTATCGGGCGCCTGAGCGATTTCGAAGTCTATCGGCGACGAGAGCGCGCCGCACTTCGTGATGAGCGTGATCGTCGTGTCGACGCAGCACGAGGCGTCGTTCGTCCTGCACGCGCGCACGAGAACCGGCACGGACGTATTCTCGGGGAGCCCGTCAGCCGTCGTGGCGTGCTGATAGCTCACGCCGTAGATATTCCAGGCGATCGTCTGCGCCGTGACCGAATCCGTATACGACGTGAAGATCCCCGTCGTTGTGTCTGCATCGATCTTGATCGAGTCGAATGACGCACGCAGGCACCCGACGCTGATATCGAGCATCGAAGCGCCAGCGTTCAAGATCACCGGGTATACGCCGTTCATGTTCATGTCCACGATCTGACCATATGCATTCAACGGTTGATCGACCGTATTAAATTGCATACTTCCATAGAGCGAAGTCCCGAGCGGTCTCGGCGTCGTCCCGCCCGTCCCGCTGCCGTAGAGCGCGATCGAATCGAACGGGTCCGAGAAGTAAAGCCAGGCGTTGATCGTACCGCGCCCGCTCGGTATGAACCGGACGGTGAATTGGAATATTCCGGTCGTGTCTGGGATGATGTACTGGAGCGTATCCTTCACCGCGCCGTTGAGCTTGTAGCAGGGATTGCTCGAGTAGACGACACCGACGAGAGAATCGGCCCCAAGATTTCCCAGTTCCACCGTTCGCGCCACCGGTGTCGAGCCGATGAGCTTCGTTCCCCAATGGATGCTGTCGTTCGCCGGAAGAACCGGAATGAGCGAGTCGCTCGCTGTTGCCCAGAGATAGGTGGTATCGAATGGCTGTGAATATGCGATCCATCCGGTCTTTATACCTTTCTTCGATGGATTGAATCGAACCGTGAACTGATAACAAGTGTCTGGAGCGATAGAAAAATCCATGGTCGTATGCGTAGTATCGAGACGAAAGCTCGAGCCGACGATGCCTGCCGTACAGAGCATCGTCTCTGGCGTATGATTCAGGAGCCTAACCGTCTGATCGACGTATGGAGTTCCAAACGCCCAATACCAGATTAGCGAATCCGATTCCGGCTTGACGATGTAGAGGCTATCGGCATACGGCCCCTCGGCGCTCGATTCGTCGAAGCGGAGGGCAAGGCCGAGCGCGAGAGCGAGAGCGAAAAATAAGACGATCTTTCTCACCGGTTGTAGAACCCCCCATAATAGACGACATCCGTCGCCACGGTCTTTCCGAGCTGTATCTGATCGCAGGCCACGTCATCGGCTATCGTCGACCCGGGGCTGATCGTAAACGATTCGAGCGTTACGCCGCCGAGACTCTTAACAACGCTGATCGTCCCCGCCTGCCCGGGGCCGGGCGGATACATGATATACGTCCAACAATAGTAGCCGCTCTTCGATTCGGCGGTCGCAAATGTCAGCGTGATGATCGTTCCGCTCGTCGACGTGTAGGAATGCCCCTTCGTGTAAGGCGGGGAATCGAGCGAGCGATAGACGAGCTGGCCTAGGGCGTCCTGTTGGCTCCAATAAGTCGCCCCGTAATATCCAGCGGGAGTTTGAGCTCTCAAGGGCGATGCCGCCGCTACGAGCACCGCCGCGAAGAGCATCGCGAGTAAGAGCTTTTTCATTTCCGCAATCCTTTCTGGTTACTTGTCCTTCGGACTCTTGCCGATCATCTTGTTTTTCGGCGATTCAGCCGACTTCTCGTTGGGCTCGATCTTGCTTATGAGATCAGGAAAATTTGCAGCGAGATAATCCTCCAACTCTTCGGGGATCGTGTCCCCGTCGTAAAGCGTGAATTCTTTCGCTTGCACCTTCCCGTCTTTCTCGATGTCGATGATGCCCGAATAGTGTCCTTTTATTTTCATCCCGTTTCCTCTCTTCGCCCCCCGGGCGATCGTGAGAAACCGCCCGGGGGTATCGCAATTTCACGTCGCGACTACGGCGTGAGCTTGAATCCGGTCCATGCGATCGAGTACGTCGCGCTCGGAGTCATGAACGGCTCGAAATCGAGCCGACGGAAGCAGAGCAGGTTATACTGCTCAGTCGTCACCCATGGCTCGACGGCGAGCGTCACGAGGCGCCTGTCGCCGATGAAGAAATAGCGGTGGTTGACGATCGCGATCGTCGCATAGGTGTTGCCTGACGCTGCGTTGAATCCGTCCACGCCAACGTCCTCGCGCTGGAATTCGGAGATGATGACCGGGATCCCGTCGAACAACTGAAGCTGGCCGGTCTTCACCGTCGCATCGTTGCCGAAAAGGTTGATCGTCTTCACGTCATCCATCGAGAGGAACTTGTTCGCGTAGGTCTTCGGCCCGACGATCCAGGCGAGCTCGCTGGGGCGGATTCCGTACTTGCCGAGCTTCGCACGACCCGCACGCGGGAGCGTCTGCGCCCACGTTGCCGAGATATCCGTGTTCAGGCCCGTTACGCCGACCGTGAGACGCCGAATGCCCTTCCATGCGACGCGGCCATCGTTCGCTCCGAGAGCCTCGATGTCGGTATCGAAGTGTGTCGCGGTCGTGTCGCCGTTGAGAATGGTGTTTTCCACCGTCTGATCGAGGATCTTCTTGAGCTGCTCCTTGATCTTCGGGATCATCGGGATGATGGAATCCTCATCCAGCTCGAAGCTGCAAACGACGCGCGAGCGGAGCTTCTGTGCCGTGAACGTCATCTTCGAGTCGACGAGCGTCTGCCCGAAAGTATCTCCGGGGTTTGAGGTGTTCGTGGTGGCTTCGGCGACCCAATCGGCGACGGTATCCGGCCCGGTGATGTTGATCGGGTAGTCGAAGACCTTCGTCGGGCAATAGACGTGCTCAAAGAGCGGCTCGATCTGCCCGTAGATGATCGGGAGGTCGATGACCTGCGAACTCATCCCGGTCGGAACCCAGTTCGAGGTATCGGCGGTGTCCATCGGGGCGACCGCCTTCATGATGCCGTTGCGCAGCTGCTCGAACTTCTGAAACGTCTTGAGGGATTCCATCCCGGCGTATCGTCTATCTCTGCTCATGATCGCATCGACGATGACGAGATCATCGCAGATATCCTTGAACGCCTTGATATCTGGCGCCGCTGATTGAACCGTGAGCGCCTTCGCCATCTCGAGGTTGCGTTTGTTCCCGGCCGGAACTTTCGCAGCCTTGCGAATCGCATCGATGCACGGATCGGTCGTGAGCTGCGCAAGGCCGAAAAGAATCTTGCGCTCCTTCTCGATCGCCGCCTCCTTGCGGTATTCATCGAGCGCCTTCGCGATGAGTACCTCGGTCTGTTTCTGCGCCGCCTCTTTTGAAATCATGTTCTCCTGGAGATCGCGGTGGACGCTCTTCATCCCTTCGACGACCTTCAGTACCTCGTCGAGTTTCTCGACGGGGATTTCGATTTTGCCGTTATCGGCCATCATCTTATCCTTTCATTCTTTCGAGGAACCTATCCAGTTCATCGTTTTTCATTACGGTCGTTGCGCGGTCGAGTTCCTTGAGAAATGCACCGTAGCGCTCCTCGGGAATCGACGCTGGAATTACTACGGGAGCGGCCTTCCCGTCTGGTTGGAGGTTGGCAGGTAACGCGGCTATTTTGGTTTTCAGCATCTCGATATCGCGCGCGAGCTCGCTCTCGAAGTAGACGATGTCGTTCCCGTACTGCACGCCCTTCGCGACGGAGAACAGACACTCTCGATTGCAGGGGATATCGACGATCGACACCTCGTAGAGCTCGAGCGCCTTCCAATGGGATATACCGTCAACGATCTCCGGCTCTCCGATCGGCCTGAAACCGATAGAGAACGCCTTGAGGATGCCCTCCTTGATCTTCGTTACGATATCCTCGACGTCCTTCGCCTTCGAGAGCATCGCCTTGATCCAGAACCCGCCGAGGGGATCGATCGTCGCGGAGAGCGTCTTGCCGATGGCACCTGGCTCGTGCTGATATCTGAGAATCGGGTTATCGAGGTATGCGGCGATTCCGTTCGTGAACGCCTCCGGCTCGACTACCTCATCCGCGCGATCGACCGCTTTCGTCGAGGCCCATCCCTCGATGATGAGATGCCCGTCCTGCTCGGATTTCTTCTTGATATCGGCGTGGAAAATCTTGTTGAGTGCCATCTTCTACTCCTCCGCGCCCGCGACTACCGGGAGAACGTCGCATAGGCAGTTGATAATGTTCGACGCGCTCCCGGACGGTGCGCCGGGATACGCGAGATATTCGCCACCGACGAGAAAGCTCTCGTCGATTCCAACGACCTGACCGTCAGCCGCCATGTGATCCTCACGCGAATCATCGGCGAACGCCGAGAGCCATTCCTTCTGCTCGATGAGCCCGCTCTGGCGCATGCCCTCGATCTGGCCTTCATGATATCTCGGGAGAACTTCAGTCCGTGCGATCGTCAGCGCATTGGAATCTATCCGGTCCATTTCGGCTTCGATGCGCGCGGCGAGATCGCGAATCGGCTCGCCGTTATTGATCCCCTCCGTGAGCGAGTCCTTGACGCGGTTCCAGTTTGCGTCTCCGATGCGGTTCACGAATCGCTGTTCGGCGGCGCGGAGTTTAGCGTCCACGTTCGGATCGTGGAGGTTGAATGCGCCGGGAAGATTCGCCGTCGCGAATACCCGATCGCCTCCGCGTTTCGTCGAATCCTCAAATATTGGCTTGCTCAATCGCTTGAGCATTCCCGTTGCGGTATCGAGATCGAAGATAATTTCGAGCGCGGAGAGTGCTTTCGTCTCGAGCGCCTTGATGGATTTATCGGCGTTGAGATTCGCTAGCATCTCGCGCCGCCAGTCGGAAACGATAGCGACGATGAGGCGCTGCATCCGATTCTGACCGGCCGTGATGATGCCCTTCGTCTCGGTCCAATGCGCGAGACGCTTCGCGGGATCGGTGATAAGCGATTTCCTTTTCACCCTTGCGCGGCTGGCGCTCAACTGCCCCGTCGCCGGGGTCTGCCCCGCGAGCACGTCGCCCACCTGATCGAGCCGGACGAAGCTCATCGGAACGAGCGATACATCGCCGCCGTCGAGGGGGGCTTCTCCGCGACGAGCACGGGCTTCGTTGATCGTCCGTTGGCCGCTCTGGGTATAGACCCGTGAAGCCTCCGCCTCGGCGACGGCACCTTCCCGGAGGGCTTCGATCTGTGTGAGGTCGAATCGGGTGACGATCCGCTCACCCTTATCGGCGAAATGCGTATTGAGGAATTTGTCGAGCGTCGCCTCGAGCTTCTTGATCTGGGGGATCATCTTCGTCTGCCAGAGGATGCTTTGATGCTCGCGCGAGTTCGCGTAATTCATGCCTTCGGTCACGTTCATGAAGATATTCGGCACGCCGAAGGCCGCGGCAATCTCGTCACGCGCGCGGTCGAGAAGCGAGACGAATCCCATCTCCGTGTGTGTCGGGGAAAGCGGCTTCCAATCAAGATCGCCCCCGAGCACGGCGAACTTGCCGAACTTCGAATACCCCTGGTAGAGTTCACTCCATTCGGAACGAATCTGCTCAAGGAGCGCCTTGTCATTCGAGAAATCGTAATTCGATTTCAGGTAACCCAAGAGCATCGCGGAGTTGTCGAAGAAATTCAGGTTCCACGCGCTCGCCTTCATGTGCGAGGCGATGGAGTTCGAGGCGGCCTTGAGCGGAGGGAGTCCGTAGTAGTCGTCGTCGGGGTTCCAATGCTTTCCGTAGACGACCTCCTCGGGAAGAAAATCCTGCGTCTGCCCGACGACGCTGTAGCGATAACCGCCGATGAGTTTTCTATTGTCTGGGAGAATTTCTATACGATCGCTGCGCAGATGATCGAGGGTATTGAGCTTCTTATCGAAGAGCAGGAACCACATTCCGGTGAGTTCCCACGAGGTCCAGATTTTCTCTGCGAGATCCCGCCAGGTATCGTACCCGTTGGGATTCTGCAGAATCTTTACGGCGGGATGATCTGGCGGTAGCGCCTCACTCTTGAGCACGCCTTTCGAGAGAAATTCCCGATACTGCCTCGGCTCCGGGCGGATCGCCGCGCCGACGATCACGGAGACGCACCGGTAGACCCAGATATTGAGCTGATGCTGATAGATGAACTTCGACGTGTAGGGCTGCGAGGAGAACTGACGATTGAGGAGATTGAGGAGCCGCGCGGCACTCTTGGCCTTCGCCGGCGCAGCCGCGAGAGTCTTTTCGTATTCAACCCGAGACTCCTCGCAATGCGCGAGTGCAATCTCGTAAGCCGACTGATGAGGTCTATCGAGATCGTCGTCAACGCGGACGGCGATTTCTTCCAATGTGACGCGCCTTCTAGCTTCCTGTGTGAACCTATTTCACAAAGGCGCGTGAATGTCAAGGATTATTTTAGTCGAATTTTAGTCGGGGTTATCTAGATTGGAGAATGTCTTGGATCGTTTTCTTGAATTCGTTCATAACAGATTCAAATTTCAATTCCTCATCATAAGTCTCCAAGTAATCGGCACCGGCGCGGAGAAGATTCGGGTTGTCCTTGAAATTGCCAAGCCCCAAATTACAATCCCGACAAATGAGCCGCCTTACTTGCTTTGTCGAATGATTATGATCGACATACAGAATTTTCGAACCAGGAGGATTATTGCATATCGAACATAGTCCATTTTGTGTTTTGAATAGTGCATCATATTCATTGATACCAATACCATACTTGCGTTTTAAGTGGTAATTACGGTCCCGCTTTTGATGCATTAAATGCTGTTTTTTTCTGCGAACCTTTTCTTTTTCAGGATATGCTCTGCGATATTTGTTCTTGGCCACTCGATTCTTTTCTCGATCATAAGTTTTTCTTTTGTTCATCCGCGCCTGAACCCGGAGACATTCTTTGCATCGCGAACCACCATGCAAGTAAAATTCCGTGCTCGACTTTTCAACCCCGCATTTTGTGCATATTTTCGAGTGCTCGTTCATTCTCCACCCTTCCCGCTCAGCACCGCAACGCACGGACGTTTCCCGGCGTTCATATCGGCAGCGCCCCAAAGCATAAGAAACGATGCCCAAGCTTTATCTGCATGGTGCTTCTCGTTCCGGTCCACGTCGAAGATGATGTTCCCCCCGCCGGTCACGACCTTCTTGATCGAATGAAACTGGCGGCGCACCTCACGGTCCGGGTAGAACGAGAACAGGTCTCGCTCCATCATCGCCCGGGCGTTGTTGAAAACCTGGGGCTTCGTGACCGAGCTCATGGCGACGAGTTTCACGCGCGAGCCGAACCGTTGCGAAAGCGAATCGCCGATATGAAGCCCGAGGCCGGTGTAGTCCACGACGAAGGCTTTGACGCTCGCAATCTGGAGAATCCGCGTCGCGATGTCTTCCTGTTCGGGGAGCGGCCGGTTCTGATAGGTGAGGCGAAGACGTTCCTCAACCTTTCCGTTCCCGAGCCGCTCCCCGATCGAGAACTCCGTCGCGTTGATCTTCCGCCCGACATCCATGCCGACGTAGAGATTCCCCCGGAGCAAGGGGAGTTCCCCAAGACCGGATAACTGCATGGGCGGAGAATCCGTCGGAGAGCATCTTTCGATGAGCTCCCAAGGAAGCCCGGCTGTGGACTCGTCCGCCCATGAGCATTCGTACTCCTGCTGGAAGTCCTCGAGGAAGTAGTTGTCGAAGATCTCGCGAATCGCCTCCGTGCCGAATACGTCGACCCGTTCAGCGGTCACCATCTGCGGCGCCAGCGTCCGCGCGGCCTCCACGTCGACGCACAGCGCCGTCGAACACCACCACGGCACCTCGACCCGGTGATAGCCCCCAAACTTCCCATCGGTCCCGACCCAAATATCATGGAACCTCCCCATCTTCCCGAGCGGCGACGAGCCGATCAGCTTCGCGCCGCCCCGGGAGATCATCGGAGTTGCCGCCTGGTCTACCTTGTCGGATTCCGTGATGTGCGCGAGCTCGTCGATCATCACGTCCGCCGGCCCCTTCCCCCGCGGCATGAACATCGGAACGATCCGGTTCCCATTCGCGAACTCAATCTCCGTACTGCTCGACTTCGCCCGCTTCATCTTCACGCGGACGGGTAAACCCTCGTCGAGCATGTTCACATAATTCATCTTCTCATGCGCATCTGCGAGATTGTATGAAACGAAAACTCCAAGATACTGCCTGGGCGGGGACAAATAGCACCGGGCTACAGCCCTCGCAGCACACCCGAACGAGAAACCCGTCTGCCGAGCCTTATTGAGAATGTAAAACCGGCCGTCAAAATCAACAAACTCCCGCTGCCAAGGATCAAGCACAAGCGGAACGTCATTGAGCTGGATGAGCCCCTCACAAAAACCGGAGGGAACAGCAAGCCAGTCCTCGAGCTCCCGCCGCTCTCGGGCCGCCCGAGCCTCTTTCTCGGAACGCTGCTCAACCGTCGGACGGCCTATCGGTTTGCCTTTATGAAGTACGGTCATAAGACCTCCTGCCTCAGAAGTTTCGACCATATTATAACAGCCCTTGAACCCGTGAAAATTGGTTGCGGATGGTTAAAACTATGGGCTAATCTATGATGCTTTCGGCATAATGTTATACACCACGACAAGGGATAATCCCATGGGCGACAACCATCCTTGTAATCGAGATGATGGACTACAAGATACCCTGAACACCCGCGAGGAAACACATGAAGAAGTGGGCCTAGGCAGGAGAACTTATCACGGCGCAACACAAGCTCACGGAAGGTCTTCCATTCCGGCCAAGTAAGAAGTTCCTCATAACTTAGCCTAGGATCAGAGCGGTCATGGCGGATTAGGGAATAGACATAATCTCTTTCAAATTTCCATTCTTCCTGATCCTCAAACTCATCATCATATATGGAAGTTAGCAAGGAAAGACCTCCAAAAATTGGGGAAATTTTTGTACGCGGGTAACCCTACCTTCTCCCGCCTTTTGGCCGTGATCGAATACCACACCCCCCCAGCACCAAAAACCTCTGCCAATCTGTCAAAATCGCGCCTTTCCGCTTTCTTTCGCCCGTAACTCGTTTCAAATCAATCAGGTTAACAGAATAGTTATTATGCGCCATATTTAACCTAACACGTTGATAGTATGAGCGTTAAGCGTCCTTTTTCCTTTCTCTGCGCGCCAGCTTTTGCTTCGCGTTCTCGTTGAATTCATCGGGTTCTGGTATAGCCCCCAAATTGTCATCAGGAGGCACAACTGATGCACTGGGCGATACTTCACCCGACAAGACATCCGTTGTGGGCGTAGCGGGCACGTTTGCCGCCTTATCGCACGCCTCACGCTTGGCATCTGCGCCCGGCAACACATCAGCAGCGATCTCACGCACGACCCGGGCACCATCCTTGAGCTTGCGCTGCGTGAAGATGCGGCGGGCGATAGCCAGCACGTCATCGCCCGTGCCGTCCTCGGGCGCCGGTTTGATCTCCTTCTCGAGTTTGCAGAGCTCAACGTAGGACTGGAACGCCTGACGTGCGTCCTTGAACGAGCCCTTCATCGCCTCGAGGTAGGCCCGCTGGCGCAACACCATAACCTCGTGAAGCTGGACGACTAGTGACGCGGCGAGCATTTCGTCGATCTTCTCGGCGATCCCGGCTGTGATGAGGGCGATACGTTCGTCCCATTTGTCGAGTTTGTGGTATCTTGCGACTGTGGGCAAAGATACATTGCATGTTCGGCTGACGTACTCCCTACTCTGCTCGTGTGTCCAGGCTACAAACAACTCTTGTCGTTGATAAGGTGATAAATGGCCACCTCTTATCTCGTTATCTACTACTATTCCAAGTGCCTTTGATGCGTCGGTAGTGTCCACTTTTTTGGACAGTCTCCTTATTCTCCGCCTGATAGAGCTTTCCTTAACCACTTATCCGTCCCTTCTTGTGGACGCTTTCTTCGCCTGTTCCCGTGCGATTCCGTTCAGGTATGCGAGTTCATTGTCGATTCTCTTCCCAGTACGCCGATCTTCTTTGAGCATCCCCCGGGCGACGTTGTAAGGGCCTCGTCCGTGCGTCCTAACTTGGCTCAAGACCGAATCCTTCTCCCCTTCCCATTCGTATTCTCCGTGGGGCCACAGTTCGAGGAACCAGAGATGGACCTCGCGCTCGAGTTCGGATTCCTGCTCGACCTGGTTCCAGGGTTCATTGTCTTGCGGCTCTGTGGATTTTTCCCCACTCCGTTTCCTGTCCTGATCTTCGAGTAGCTTTTTGACATCTACGGCTCCGGCCGGTCCGGGCTCCGGCTGGCTGCGCCTCTGAGTTACAATCTCTGTATCCGGATCCGTAGATATACTCTGATCTCTGATCTCTGATCTCTGAAGAGGAGCATTTTCAAACCCCATATGGGGAATGAGTGTTTCCCCATTCGGGGGCCATATGGGTCGCTTTTTCCACATTAGTTTTGAGTGTCTTTCCCTTACGTCATAAACATATACGCTCCATTTGTCGGTGAGCTCGATAAGCTGTACGTGCGCCATATGCAAAAGCGAGCGTAAGGCTACCCTACGGTCTACGTCCGCCTCACGTGCGACGTAGCTAGGGCCGTAGCTACCGCCCAGCAACACGTCTTGACGTTGCTCTGTGCAGAGCATATTCAGAACCGCATAAGGCCACCGTTCGTCTGGCCGGAGCTTATGTATCTTCCTTGAATGCCTGACCGCATTGTCGAATTTCGTGAATACCGGATCTCCCCGCGCCACTATTTCGCCCCCATTTCCCGTTCCTTTTCCCGTGCCTTTTCGTAGCCCATTACCGCCACCGCGAGGGCGTCCCAGAGGTGGCTCGAAACGCTCTCCCCGTCTCCCGGCTCGGCGTGCGGCCGGGGCTTGCCGATCTCGTAGAGCGGCCCCGGCGCTTTTGAGGTCCCTACCGGACCGAGCTGGTCAATGAGCGCCTGCCTCACGTGGGCTCGGGTAGCTTTCGCGACCCCACAGAAATGGATGCGGATCTCTCGCGGCTTGAAGAATTGACACGTGCGATCGCGGTTGAACGTCCCGGCCCACCCGGCCGTGTCCAGGAGGTCCTGAGAGACTGGCATGGCGCCGCCGCGGGCTTCAGGGAATTCAATAGCAACGTGCGCCGAGGGTCCAATGTCGTGCAGCTCCCGGCGCACCGCGTCATTCTCGAGGTATTGAGCCGTGAGCACCGTGCCGTCGAATTCCACGCAGGCGCTCTTTTCGGGTCCCGGATCGATACCGAGGGTCACCATCCCCCCGCCTTCCTCGGCGCCGCCTTTATCAGCCGCCCGTCTTCGCGCCTTTTGAACCGTCTTCCCGGCGGGAGTTCCAAGACCAATCTTCTCTCCTGAACGTACTTTACCCGCATCGGCATCCCCCGCACGAGCATCGTCTCCCCCTCGTCGACCGGGCCGTCCTGGAGATCGAGGTTGAGCAAGTTCGCGGCGAAGAGGGTTTCGAGGATCTTCACCGTTTCCCGCAACGGGTCGTATACGTTTTCTTCGGGCGGCTTGTCGAGATATTCCTCGACTTCCTGCGCGTTCAAGCCCAGCGCCGCCAGCGGCATCCTCATCCAGTCGGGGACCTTCATTTACCCCCTCCTCGTTCCGATATCCACGGTCTTGGCTTCCTCGAAAAGTGCCTCGTGCGTCGAGAGTTTCCCCTCCGCGCGCCCTAGCTCCCGCGCCAGCGCCGCGATAATCACGAATAGGATGATAATGACCGCGCCCTCGGCTACCATGCACATGAGCATCATGTCTCGCATACCTCCTCCTTACTCATCCGGAGTTACCGCCTTCATTGCCCTGAAGATTTCCGCCGCGACTTGCGGGACGATCGCGTTACCGAGAAGTCGCAATCTGTCCAACCGATAGGGAACCCCATTAGCCACTCTACCCACGTCGGGTTCAATTGGCCATGCAGCGGCTTCGCTTCGCCCGTTGCTATCATCGCAAGTGTCGGCTTGAATCCCTCGCTCGAATAGCCTTCCGTCTTGTTGCCCCGTGGCGTTGGAAACATTACCGCCGTCGCTAGATTCATTCCGTGTTCTCCCGCAAGTTGCGAGGGCGTCGGTTTCGTCTGTCTGTTCTCGTTCGGAGATGATCGCGGCGTCGGCCACATCTTGACGGCTACATTCAAGGGAACGCCGGGGTTGAACTTGGTCTTGCCTTGCTTGAAATTCTCCACTCTCGCTTCCAATTCCTCCGGGGTTTCCTCCACCTCGTTTGATTTTGGAGTGGGCCATAATCCAGACTCGTGAGCGGATATGCGGCGCCCCCACGGAACAAGCCGGAATAATTGTCGGCCCGACTTCATAACCAATCCCCTCCAGGTCAACAATACAGCCGTCGAGTTCCATACCGATGATCCCAGGCACATTCTCACCAAGCACCCAACGGGGCTGGCACTCTGCAATAACGCGGAGCATTTCAGGCCAGAGATAACGGTCATCCGCCGCGCCTTTTTGCTTCCCGGCACAACTGAACGGTTGGCAGGGGAATCCTCCGGTAACAAGGTCAATTGTTCCCCGCCATTTCGTCGCATCGAGCGTTTTGATATCATCGTGTATCGGTACTCCAGGCCAATGTTTCGACAGCACTACCTGCGCCGCCTTGTCGTTATCGCAGAATGAAACGATCTCATGTTCATCGCCCCAGACCCATGACGCTGCGAGTGCGAAGCCGCCGATGCCGCTGAATAGGTCGAGGTGCCTCATTCGTCCGGCGTTACCGCCACGCTCTTTGTCGAGCTGCCCGTCGAGACGCGCCCCACGACCGACGATCTCGGCACGAGGCGATAGATCACCCTCCTGTACCAGTCGTCGCGCTCCAGGTGTGCCGTAGGGGGCTCCTTCTTGCGCCCGTTGACTCGCACCTGGTACCCGATTTCGTGTGAACCGTCTGGTAGTACGTCCTTGATGAACATGCCAATAACAACGCCGCGGTAGGTCGGATAATTCTTGTTCCCCCA
>Ga0315274_10010194_pt1 | contig 13528 bp, 13 predicted proteins | sample YL17G02_20_MG_FD_203700 | JGI IMG/M metagenome (GOLD analysis project Ga0315274, IMG submission 203700) | Sediment microbial communities from Yellowstone Lake, YNP, Wyoming, USA - YL17G02_20 | ecosystem: Environmental > Aquatic > Freshwater > Lake > Sediment | place: USA: Wyoming | collected...
AATTTGACTACCAGGTGTTTGACCTCAGTGACCCACTGTACCCGGTTCCTCTGGCCCGTTACGACCCCCCACGCAAACCCGAATACCCCACCCTGATTCGCGTGGCGGGCAACCTGGTTTACTTGGGAACCACGAAGGGGCTCTGCATTCTCGACCTGACCGACCCGCAGAATCCCCAGGAGCAGGCCCTCGTTCCCCTTAAGGTGGAAAATTGGTTTTCGGATGACTATTTCGACCTCGGGGGCCAGTTCGTGTTCTGGCACGATGGAGGCAAACTGCGCGTGCTGGACGTCAAACGCCCCGACGCCCCACTCCAGGTTGGGCAGTTCGACACCGCCTTCAACGACTCACCATTGATCTCGACCGAAGGGGACCTGGCCTACTTGCTCTACGGGCAACGATTGTGGGTCCTCAACGTCGGCAACCCGCGCACGCCAACTCTGGTCGGGGCCACGGATCTGGACGCCATCGAACCGGGTTCCCACGCGCGAGATTTCAAGGTGGTTGCCCAGCGTGGCTACGTGTCCGCAGAGTCGTGCCTCCAGATCCTCGACTTGAGCAACGTGTCCCAGCCCGTCGAAGCCGGACGCATCTCCGTCAGCGCCGGCGGGCTCGACGTCGTCGGTAACCGAGCGTACGTCACCGTTGGCAACCCTGACCCCGACAGGTACGACGGCTGGCTCAAGGTATTCGATATCTCCAACGCCGCTGCCCCAGTCGAGTTGGGGTCTTTGCACGTCCAGCCGGAAGGGCCGGGCAATCCGCAGGTGATCGGGGACTTCGCCTACGTTCAACTCTACAGAACTGGCCCCGTGATCGTGGACATCCGCAACCCGGCTCAAATGGTCGAGGTCGGCCGCTACCAGCCCACTAACGGAATGGATGTCTTCCAGGTAGTCGGCCGATACGCGTATGTTCTCGTGAATAGTGAAGCCGAGGAGAGCCTGCACGTGGTGGATCTGGCCGACCCGACCCACCCAACTCGCGTAGGATGCCTCCTGTATGAGCCGAAAACAGTGTTCATGGATCATCTTTACGTTTCAGGGGGGTACGCCTTCGTCACCCTCCGTCGGGCTGGGGGTGAGTTCGTGGACATGGACATCCTCGATGTTCGAGATCCCACCCGACCGGTGAAGGTGGGCGAGTATCACTCCGAGGGGGAAGTCTCAGGCATGGCGATGGCCGGCAACACACTCTACGCCGCCAGCGACGCCGGACTCACCGTCCTGGACTTCGTCGCCTCGAACGTCTCGCCGCGTCTGCGGTTGAATGCGCCGGTGCTCTCCGGCGGCGTGGCGGTGCTGACCTGGGAAGGCGGCCCCGGCATCAAGTTGCAGAAAACCACCAGCCTGACCACTCCGAACTGGCAGGACGTGCCCAACACCGACGGCCAGAGGCTCTCGGTCCTGCCGCAGACGGACGCCGCGGCGTTCTTCCGCCTGATCCAGCCATGAAGACTGCGTCTTTACGCTGTCGCTGGCTGCAACTGGGCCAGAGGCTGCACCCGTTTCTCGATGCGCGACTGGCTCCGCAGCCGGGCCGTCTCGATGTCATAGTCCGCCTGGATCCCGATCCAGAGCTCGGGCGAAACGTTGAAGTACCGGCCCATTTGCTCTTGCTCATAGGATTCAATGGTAATCCGCAATCTCCACCGATTCCGCGTTCCCCTCGCGCCACCGGAAGCAAACGGGCCATTGGTCGTTGATCCGGATGCTGTGCTGCAACGCGCTACCATGTCAACCCGGTCGGTGCCCCGGAGGAATCCGCCGGCGGGAGCCTGGAGGAGCTTCACCCTGATTGAGCTCCTGGTCGTGATCGCCATCATCGCGATCCTGGCGAGCCTCCTCTTGCCGGCGCTGGCCAAGGCCAAGGCCAAAGCCCAGAGCACCTGTTGCCGGAATAATCTCCGCCAGATCGGCCTCGCCTTGCACATGTACGTCCACGACTGGCGCTTCTACCCATTGCTCGGCGGTCCTCTGGCCAACAACGGCAATGTCTTCTACACGCTGATGCCCTACGCCTCGTCGAACAAACAGATCATGTTTCTTTGCCCCTCGCATCGGCCCAGGCACGCCGGCACCAATGTCCCCGTCCGCACGCCCGAAGGCGAACCGTGCGTGTTCGGGTACGGCTACAACAACGGCTGCGGACTGAACATGATGGGCCTGGGCGGCTACGATTACCCCGGGGTGCCACTGGGGCCGCTGCCACCGGTGCCTGAGTCAACCGTCCTGGTGCCGGTGGACATGATCGCCTTCGCTGACAGCCGCGAGGAAATGGAATTGATGGCGTGGGACTACTGCCTGGACGGCGGGTTGAAAATCTTCTGGCCGGGTCCACGGCACGAGGGCGGTCCGAACGTGCTGTGGTGCGATGGCCACGTCGAGTTCAACCGCCTCACCAACGTGGTGCGTCGAACCGAAACCGCCCGCCGACGCTGGAACCGCGATCATGAACCGCATCCGGAAGACTGGCTGGATGAACCTTGAAATCAGAGTCTTACCCTGAAAGCCATGAAGACGACCTCGCAGCTCCTCAGACATCTCGCTCCGTTGCTGGGCGCAGCCACGTTCCTGTTCACCGCCTGGGCGCAGAACCAAGCCACCCTCACCCCTGTCGGCAAGTGGCCGGAGTATCCCCTTCCGGGAGGAGGGCGCGCGGTGCGGGTGGCGGGTTCGTATGCGTATGTGGCCGATCAGGCTGGCCCTCACCCGCTCCAAGGTTCAGCGGAGAAAGCCACTCTCCGCCTGAGCGCATTGGATGTCAGCACGCCTTCCCAACCCCGCTATCTCAGCCACGTCGATACACTCACCGACTTTGACGGCTACATGGGCTGGAGTGCCTCGTCGATGCAGATCCGTGGTGCCTACGCGTATGTGGCATTGGGCAGCATCGAGCCGCCAGAAGTGAGCATGCTGGCCGTTTACAGCCTGAGCCAGCCGGCCCTGCCGCGGCTCATCAGCACCCTCACCCTCCCGCTCACCGGTTGTGCATCAGGTATCGACGTGGTCGGAGACCACGCCTATGTGAGCGCGTATTCGGTACTCCCCCGAGGTGGCTGGCTGCTGGTGATCCACGTCAGCGATCCAGCCCATCCGAGTCTGGAGACCACCGTCCACTCCGAGGTTCTCTCCGAGTGCGTTTCGGTGGCTGGCAACTACGCCTACCTCGGAGGTACCGGCGGAACCCCAGGGGAAACCATCGGACGGGTGGACATCATTGATATCTCGGACCCTGGCCAAGCGGTGGTCGTGGGGAGCTTTGACATGCTGGGGTATAATACTGTGATGGGGATAAAGGCCGAGGGTTCTCTCCTCCACTGCTCCTCAATAAACTGGGCTTCCTGAAATCGTTACGATGTGTTTGATCGCACGGATCCGCTCAACCCGGCCCCGATCGGCGGCTGCGAGTATGAGCTCGGTTGGGGTTCCATCCGCGTCATGGGCAGCCTGGTTTTCTTGGCGAGCAACGCCGGTCTTCACATCATCGATGTGATGGACCCCCAGAACCCCTGGGTCAGAGGCCGGGTGAATCTCGGCGCAGCCGGTTGGGACTCGCAGAACTTTGATGTCGCCGGCCAGCTAGCTTACTGGTGCGGAGACTGTCTCAGGGTGCTGGACGTCAAAGACCCCGCGGCCCCCTTCCAGATCGGGCAGTTTGACATCGGCTTCGGGGCACCGCTGATCTCGACCGAAGGCGGCCTGGCCTACTTGCTCGACGGGCAGCGACTCCGGGTTCTCAACGTCAGCAACCCGCGCGCGCCTGCTTTGGTTGGGGCCAAGGATCTCGCATACGCTGGGCCCTTCAAAGTGGTGGGTTCCTACGGCTATGTGGCTGCCGGCTCCTTTCTCCAGATTCTCGACCTGCGCAACCCGTCCCAGCCCGTCGAGGCCGGGCGGTTCGACGGCGGCTTCACCGGGTTCGACGTCGTCGGCAATCGAGCGTACCTGACCGTAGGTGGGGACAAGTACACCGGGTGGCTCAAGGTAATCGATATCTCCAATCCCGCTGTGCCAGTCGAATTGGGGTCTTTGTACACGTCGGACGACTCGCCGTACCTCGTGCAGGTGGTCGGGGACTATGCCTACGTTAGACTCTATGACACCCACTTGGCGATCGTGGACATCCGCGACCCAAGCTCGATGGTCAGAGTCGGCGGCTACCACCCAAACGGCTTCTTCGACGAATTCCAGGTAGTCGGCCGATACGCGTATTTCCCCGTGCATAGTGAGTCCGAGCAGAGCATCCACGTGGTGGACCTGGCCGACCCGACCCAGCCAACTCGCGTCGGACGCCTCCTGTATGACCCAGGAACAGTCTCGCTGAGTGGCCTTTTCGTTTCGGGGGCGTATGCCTTCGTCACCTTCAGCCACCGTTTTACGCAGGAAAGGCACCTTGACATCCTCGATGTTCGTGACCCGACCCAACCGGTGAAGGTGGGCGAATACGACCCCCAGCCACGGACCGAGTATCTGGACATGGTCATGGCGGGCAATACGCTCTATACCGCCACCCAAGCCGGGCTGACCGTCCTGGACTTCTTCGCCCTGAACGTCTCGCCGCGTCTGCGGTTGAACGCGCCGGTGCTCTCCGGCGGCGTGGCGGTGCTTACGTGGGAAGGCGGCCCTGGCATCAAGTTGCAGAAAACCACCAGCCTGACCACTCCGAACTGGCAGGACGTGCCCAACACCGACGGCCAGAGCCTCTCGGTCCTGCCGCAGACCGACGCCGCCGCGTTCTTCCGGTTGATCCAGCCATGAGAACGAGGTCTCGATTCCGGAAAGCACGGAACAGGGACAGTCACGCTTCAGCGGACGCGCTCGAGCAGGCGGAGATACTCGTCGCGCGAGAGCCCGGCCGTCCTGAGATTGTTGCGAATGATGAACACCGGCACTTCAGGATAGGCGGGGATCACGATCGGGCGCGCCACCCCCTCGCGGACGTACGAACGGTGACTGCCCTCCTGCCGAGCGAAGCGGAATCCCGCGGCCAGGAACACACGTTCGAGGGTGCGCCAATCGACCGGAGTGAGACGAGGCATGGGCGGCGATCAGGCGCCAACCGTGGCCGAGGCCTGTTCGATGCCGATCCACGCGGGGCTTCGCCACTGCGCGCCGTCCAGAACGTATCCCGCCTCTTCCAGAACCTCCGCGAGGGTTCCGTGGTCCTCGGCGGTCCTCAGGAACACCCGCACGGCCTCATCCAGCGCGGCCCGGGCAGCCGCGGGGGTTGGCCCCGCGCTGGCAACGTCAAGCGGCATTGCGTGGGCGATGATCTGGTTCCCCTCGCGCCAAGTCTGAATCGTGAACTCGATTTGCACGGCCGCACCCTAGTCCAAATCGGCAGCGACAGCAATGCTGCAGTCGAGAGACTGCCCGCCGGACGCCACCGGAGCCGTGCGGCCGCGTTCTCCCGGTTGATCCAGCCATGAACCGTGCACCTGGACCATCGCGGCACGAGGGCGGTCCGAACGTGCTGTGGTGCGATGGTCATGTCGAGTTCAACCGCCTCACCAACGTGGTGCGCCGCACCGAGACCGCCCGCCGACGCTGGAATCGCGATCACGAACCCCATCCGGAAGACTGGCTGGACGAACCCTGAAGTCACCACCGTACGATGAGATCTATGAAAGCCACCTCTCAGTTCCTCAAACGTCTCGCCCTGTTGCTGGGAGCAACCATGTTTCTGTACACCGCCTGGGCACAGAACCAAGCCACCCTCACCCCCATCGGCAAATGGCCGGAGTATCCGCTTCCGCTTGCGTTGGGCTCCCCAGTGGGGGTGTCGGGTTCGTATGCCTACCTTGCCGGCTACGGACAGCCTCTGCCGACGGGGTCCTCGAAATCGTCCACCCTTCAACTCGTCACACTGGATGTCAGCAAGCCTTCCCAGCCGCGATATCTCAGCCACGTGGATACACTCACCGACTTGCCAGGCTGGGATATGGTGCATGGCGCGCAGATGCAAATCCGTGGCACCTACGCCTATGTGACGCTGGGCGGCCCTCCCAGCATGCTGGCGGTTTTTAGCCTGAGCGAGCCGGCCTTGCCACGCCTTGTCGGCACTCTCGCGTTCAGCGGTCGCGCACACGGTATCGACGTCGTCGGAGACCACGCCTATGTGATCGCGATTTCGGAGGGGCTCCCACGTGGCCGGCTTTTGGTGATCGACGTCAGCGATCCTGCGCATCCGACTCTGAAGACCACTGCCTCCTTCGAGACTGTACCTTACTGCATCTCGGTGGCCGGCGGCTTCGCATATGTTGGCGGCATCGACCTTGGTGCCGGCTATGCCCGCGTTGAGATGATCGACATCTCGAACCCCAGCCAAGCCGTAGTCGTGGGAGGCATTGACTTACCGGAGTATGATTCTGGAGTGATGGCGATCGCGGCCGAGGGTTCTCTCCTCCACTGCTGCTCAAGAATCATGTCCGCTACGGTTCATTACGACGTGTTTGATCGCACGGATCCGCTCAACCCGTTCCTCATCGGTCGCTGGGAGCGTGGGCCGGACGGGGTGGTGACTTCCCTCCACGTCATGGGCAGCACGGTGGTCCTGGCAGGCGGCCCGTTCCTCCAGGGTTTCTGCATCTTCGACGTCGTTGACCCTCAGGACCCGCAATTCCGAGGTCCGGTGGATCTCGGCCCTTATGGGTGCGACGACCTCGACGTCGCCAATGATTTGGCTTACCTGCGCGAAGGGGGCCAACTCAGGGTGCTGGACATCCAAGACCCCGCAGCCCCCGTCCAGGTCGGGCAGATCGACACAGGCTTCGGGGGGCCGTTGATCTCGATCGATGGCGACTTGGCCTACTTGCTCGACGGGCCGCGACTCCGGGGCCTCAACGTCAGCAACCCGCGCGCGCCTACTCTGGTTGGGGCCACGGATCTGTGTCTACAGACCTTTGGACCGTATGCCACCGTGGCTGGTGGGAAGGTGGTTGACCGACGTGCTTACGTGGTCGTGGACAAATTTCTCCAGATCATCGACTTGAGCAACCCCTCGCAGCCCATCCTCGCAAAGCGGATCTCCCTCCCAAACTATGCCTGCGACGTGGACATCGTTGGCAATCGGGCTTACGTCACCCTACATACCGACACCGGGACCGGCTGGCTCACGGTGATCGATGTGTCCGATGCCCAAGCCCCCGTCGAATTGGGGTCTTTGTACACGCCGGACGACGAGCCGTACTGCGTGCAGGTGGTCGGGGACTACGCTTACGTTAGACTCTATGACACCCACTTCGCGATTATCGACATCCGCAATCCAAGCTCGATGGTCAGAGTCGGCGACTATGGCCCAAACGGCTCCTTCAGCGATTTCCAGGTCGTCGGCCGCTACGCGTATGTTCTCGTACATAGCGAGGCGAGTGTCCACGTTGTGGATCTGGCCGATCCAACCAACCCCACGCGGGTTGGGCGCTACCTGTATGATAATCCGGCAACGGTTTCCTTGGGCCACCTCTGTGTTTTGGGCAGGCATGCCTTCATTACCTTCTGCCCTCGCTGGACCCAGGATGATCACGTGGACATCCTCGATGTTAGTGATCCAACGCAGCCCATGAAGGTGGGCGAGTATGACCCTGAAGGGACGGTCTCGGGGTTGGCCATGGTCGGCAACACGCTTTACACTGCCGGCGACGCCGGGTTGACGGTCCTGGACTTCCAGGCCTCGAACGTCTCGCCGCGGTTGCGGTTAAACGTACCTGTGCTCTCCGGCGGCGTGGCCGTGCTCACCTGGCAAGGGGGCCCCGGCATCAAGCTGCAGAAGACCACCAGCCTGAGCGCACCGAACTGGCAGGACGTGCCCGGCACGCTCGGCCAGAGCGTCTTCGCCTTACCGCCAGCGGACGCCGCCGCATTCTTCCGCCTGATCCAGCCATGAAACCGCAGCCGCGCCAAACTCTTCCTTCTCGCCGATTCGTGTTCACCGGGCACACGAAGGTTTGCCAGCTCCAGGAATTCTCAACTCGATGGAACCCGTGAAGCTTACCTCCATCAACCGGCAGGGCGGACACTCTTCCCGAACGAGCTCAAAGCAAGCTCAAGAATTCTTCTTTCGTAAGGCCCGCCTGGCGGATGAGCGTCCGCAGAGTGCCTTTCGCCAATTCTCGATGGTTCGGCACCGTCAACCGGCGCATCTGCGGGTGACGCAGAATCATATGGCTGCCGGTTTGATGATCCACTTCGTAGCCCACTTTCTCAAAGGCGCGGATGGCATCCTGGCCGGAGCAAACAGGCAGGCGGTTCATGCCGGAATCTCGACGATCTCCTCGCTGATCGGCGGCGGCACGGGTTCGCCATGCTTCTTCAGACTGGCCAGATACCCGGCCATGGCGTCCCTGATATTAGCCAGGGCCTCCGCCCGGGTCTTGCCTTGCGAAACGCACCCGGGCAGCGCCGGACACTCCGCCACAAATACTCCGTCCTCGTCCGGCTCAATCACCACTCGATATTTCACGGCGCCAATCTGGAATTATCGATCGGAAAAGTCAACCCTCCCCACCCGGGGGTGCCGGCAGCCGGGTGAGGAGTGCCGGGCCCGGAGGGGGCGAGTTGGATCGAGCTACCGCGCGCCGACGCGGCCGCGTTCTTCCGGCTGCTCCAGCCATGAACGTAGAGTTCCACCACGATGAGCACGAAGACCACGAACGACAGACCGTACCTCCGCCGCTTGGCCTTCGTGAGCTTCGCGGTGGATGCGGAGATCCCATGAAATCCACCTCTCAATTCCTCAAGGGCTTCGCCGCGTTGTGCGGCGCGACGACGCTTTTGTTCGGCGCCTGGGCACAGAACCAGGCCACCCTCACCCCCATCGGCCAGTGGCCGGAGTATCCAAGGCTGTACGGCGCCGTGGGGGTGACGGTCGCCAGTCCGTATGCCTACGTTGCGGGGGTTGGCGACCGTTGGGACACGGAGCGCAACACAAATGTCGTGCGCGTGCTCACGTTGGACGTCAGCGTGCCCAACCAGCCGCGTTATCTGCACCACTGCGATGCGCCGGTCGGTTTAGCGGGGTGGTACTACACCGCTCTGCAGGCGCGCGGGAGCTACTTGTATGTACTGGTTGGTCCCCCGGACACCATGGGGGATACCCAACCTGTGACGTTGGCGGTCCTGGACTTGAGCTCACCAGCCGAACCACGGTTCGTCGGGAGCTGCCAGTTCACTGGCCTGGCATGGGACATGGAGATCGTCGGGAGTCTGGTGTTCGTGCCTGCGGGAAGATCTGGCCTTCGGATTGTGGATGTGAACGATCCGGCGCATCCCTTCTTGAAGGCCACCTGCCCGCCCACTTGGTGGTATCGGTGCGTCGCGGTTGCGGGTCACTACGCCTACGCCGGAGGCGACGTTGTCATCGGACCTGGGTTGAGCCACGGGCGGGTGGACATCATCGATATCTCGGACCCGGTGCACCCCGCCGTGGTTGGAGGCTTCGACAGGGAGGAACATCCAAGGGTAACAGCGTTACATGCCGAGGGGCCAGCCTTGCACCTTTTCTACGATGGCGAGGGCTGGGATTTCCCCGGCGCGTATCAAGTCTTGGACCGAAGCGATCCCTTGAATCCCGCGCTGCTCGGCTCGTGCGAGCTGCCCTCCTACGAATGTGTCGCGGCAACCCGAATCGTGGGCAACGTCGTTTATGAAGCAACGACTTCGGGCCTGCGGACGTTCGACGTCTCTGATCTCCATAATCCGCGGGTGTTGAGTTTTGCCCGTATGGAAGGCGGTAACCGCGGGGGCTCGGTTCTTGACGTCACCGGCCAACAAGCTTACTGGACTCCGGGCGATGACCTCAAGGTGTTCGATGTCAGAGATCCTGCGACCCCTGTCCACATCGGAGTCTTCGATACCGGGTTCGAGCAACCGCGAATGTGTCTCGGCGGCGGTTTCGCCTATCTCTTCGACGGAGACTACGACCTTCGACTCAGGGTGCTCGACGTCCGCGATCCACGTGCCCCCAAGTTGGTAGGGGCCAAGGACCAGCTCGGTGGTTTGCTCGCTTCGGGTTTTTCGGGCCCGTCCGGCTTCGAGGTGGTGGGGTCGCGAGCTTATCTGCTCGGCAGCAGTAATCGCCGGCTTGATGACGGCCACTGGGCAGACATGCAAAGCATCCTACAGATCCTCGACGTGAGTGATCCGGCCCAGCCTCGAGAGCTCAGTTTCCTGGAACCTTTCACCGACAACGACGGCATGGATGTGGCCGGCAATCGGGCCTACGTCACCGGGCTCAATAATGGAAGCCGCCTGACGGTGGTTGACGTGACTGACCCTGGGGTTCCGGTCGAGTTGGGTTCCGTGAGCCTACCGGACAGTGCGGGGGCTCCGCAGGTGGTCGGGGACTATGCATACTATCAGCTTTCTGACACCGACCTGGTGGCTGTGGACATCCGCAACCCGAGCCAAATGGTTGAGGTGGGCCGCTACCACCCGACCAACGGGCTCAGAGGATTCCAGGTAAGCGGACGATACGCATATGCCTTGGCCGACAGCAGTTTACAGGTCGTGGACCTGACGGACCCAACGCATCCATATCTGGTCGGCCGATATCCTTATGACCCGGCCACGGTGAACCTGGTGAGCCTTTACGTTTCGGGCCAACATGCCTTCATCGCCTTCAGGCCCAATGGTGTGCCTTCCGACACTGACCAGATCGACATCCTTAACATCAAGGATCCAACAAAGCCAGTGAAGGTGGGCGAGTTCGTCGGGCGATTTGCGAGTCTTGCGATGTCCGGCAACACGCTCTACACCACCGACGGTGCCGGCCTGACCGCGCTGGGTTTCTTTGCCCCAAACGTCTCGCCGAACCTGAGGTTGAATGCGCCGGTGCTCTCCGGCAGCGTGGCAGTGCTGACCTGGGAAGGCGGCCCCGGCATCAAGCTGCAAAAGACACCGAGCCTCACCACGCCGAACTGGCAGGACGTCCCCAACACCGACGGCCAGAGCCTCTCGGTCCTGCCGCAGACGGACGCCGCCGCGTTCTTCCGGTTGATCCAGCCATGAACCGTGCACCCTGGACCATCCGTGCCTACCCGCAGCACACTTACGTCAGTTCCACCAACCCGTTCTCGGGCGAGTACGGCGACACAATGGGGGGTGCGCGAAAGGTTTACCTGTGCCCGGCCTACAAACGCGGCATCGTGCTGACCAACGCCCCCTACTTCGGCCAACTGGCCGCTCTGAGCTACGCTTACAACGCCTGGGGCTGCAGCCTCGAGGAATACGGCAAGAACGCCAAGTGGGTCGCGCACAAACCGGAAGTCATGATGCGCTGGAACCAGGACCACGAACCGCACTCGAACATCTGGACCATGAACCTCCTCGAACTCGACCCCTGAACCGTAACGTTCAACGTCCGATTCTCTACCGTCCATTGAACGCTGAGCGTTGGACGTTGAGCGTTGAACGTTCCGAACCCTCACGCAGCCCGGCTCAGGCAGTTGACTTTGAGCGGCGCCACCCGCGCTATGGCGACAAAGTGCGAGTCAAACGGTCAACCCACATCGAGGTGTCAATCAACGTTCCCATACGGATCGATCCTTCCGCATCTGGTCCGAGGTCGGGAGTTCGGCTGCCCACTCGCCGGAGCGGAATTTGGCGTTCATTTCCAATCGCTTACGGTACACCAGCTCATCGATTGCCAGGCGCCGTATGGCTGGACCTTTCATTTTTTCGCCGGAGTATTTCAGGATTTCCTGGACTTCATTCTCCGACATTTCAACCGTTACTTTCATAAAACACTGATACGTTAAGTGAATCCAGGCGTCAATCCAAGATCGGAGGGACGAACTCCGGGGGGGGCCAACACCGCCCAGGGCGTCGGAAGACGCGCGCTCAGGAGGCACGGTCAGGAACTCCGAGGCTTCAGCGCCGACAGCCGTCAGGCTCAGCGCTTTCTCCCCATTTTTCACTTGCCCCGTGAGGGGATTTGCCTGCAAACGGCGCTTATAGAGTTGGAGCACCAACAACATGCTCGAGAAACCTCCAACCTGAAAGAAGCCATGAAAGACAATGATCCACACCCCTGGCGCAGAAGCTACCGCGCCGCTCTCGCCGCCCTCGTGGCGATGCTTGGATTCACCTCCCCCAACCTCGCTTGGGCGGCGAAACCGCCCAAACCACCGCCGCCGCCACCGCCGGCGGCTCGATTCAGCTACCTTTACCTCGGGGGGTTGGGCGGTAGTGACGGGTACGCCTTCGCCATCAATAGCGCCGGACAGGTCGTCGGCCAGTCCGCGACCGCCACCGGATACAAACACGCCTTCATCGTCGTGCCGAAAGACACGAACGACGATGAGCAGCCCGACCTTTGGAACTCCGCCGGCACCGCCCAGGGCGTCAATTCGCTGATGACCGACCTCGGTGTGCCGCCGGGAGTCGAAGGCGCGTCGCAGACCTACGCCGGAGACATCAACGACCTCGGCCAAGTCGTCGGTCAGTGTTGGGGCCCGAACGGTTTTCTCGGGACCTGGCTGGTCACACCAGTGGATACGGACGACGACGGCCAGCCGGACATGTGGTATCAAAAAAACAAAGAGGGTGCCAACGCCTTGATGATTCCGCTCCGGCTGGGTGGAAGTTACAGCGATTGGATCGCCATCAATAACCTCGGCCAGATCGTCAGCACCCGGTCTGGCGCAGGATTTGTGCTGATTCCGGTGGATGCGGATAACGATGGACGTCCAGACACATGGTATCAGGACGCTAACGGTGATGGTGTGAACGATCTTCCGGTTGACTTGGGCCAGGCGCTCAGCCTGAGCGGTGCGCTGGTCAATCTGCAGCCCCGCGACATCAATGATGACGGCCTGATCGTCGGATTCGTTCCGCGCCGAGCGGGTGACGACCGGGGCACTCCGTTCCAGCTCACGCCGAAACAGACCGCGTCGGGGCGTGTCTGGTTCGAAGACCTGAACGGTGACGGTGAGAACGACTTGGTCGTTCGCCTCCCCTTGCCACAGACCGGGTTGGTCGGCCTTGCCACGGTGGTGAACAGCCGCGGCAGCATCGCAGGCCAGTTTCAAACCAGCCAAGGCCCGTTTCACGCCATCCTCTGGAGAGCCGATGCGGGGGGCGTCCTGCAGTACACCGACCTGGGCGTGCCCAAGAACGAGGACTACATCGAAAGCCGGGGGATCAACGACGGCGACCAGGTCGTTGGCCGCACTATTCTCTACGGTGCCCAGGCGAGAATCCGCAGCTACAGCGGCTGGCTCTGGGAGAACAGCGTCATGAAAGACGTCCGCACGCTCATGGACAAATCCGCCGAACTGACTGACCGGTGGATGGCCACGGCTGGAATCGACAACTCGAGTCGCATGGTCGGCTGGACGGGCAGCCCGGCATACCCGTGGATCGCCGTGCCGACCCGCTGACCCACACTGCAAGCATGAAGAACTTCCATGAACCTGTAGTGGGGCGGGGGGGGGGCCGGCCCCCGGGGGGGGCCGGCCCCCCCCCCACGGTGGGGGGGGCAGAACCCCCGGGGCGGGGGGGGGGCCGCCCCCCCCACGCCGCCCCCGTGC
>Ga0315274_10010195_pt1 | contig 13527 bp, 7 predicted proteins | sample YL17G02_20_MG_FD_203700 | JGI IMG/M metagenome (GOLD analysis project Ga0315274, IMG submission 203700) | Sediment microbial communities from Yellowstone Lake, YNP, Wyoming, USA - YL17G02_20 | ecosystem: Environmental > Aquatic > Freshwater > Lake > Sediment | place: USA: Wyoming | collected...
GATCTTCGGCTCCGCCGGTCGTGGCGGGCGGTTTCCCTGCGGCACGCTCGTACACGACAGGGCCAGAAGCAAGAGTGTGGATCCGACGGCGACGACTGGCAGCGCGGCTCTGGTATGCCTTCCCATTGTTCTATTCTCCCGATCCGAGACTCGTTCGTTCGCTGAGGCGTTGGTTCCGCGAGGATGCCGAAATCCGCAAGACCGAACGATAGTCGGGTGGTTCGGCGCGGTCAACGTAAAAGGGAGAGTGGGGGAGTGAAGGAATGGGGGAATGGGCGAGTGGGGAAGAAAGGGGGAGTGGGAGCGGGACAGGCGGTTGGCGAGCAGCGTTCAAGAACTCTCGCGCGGCCAGGTGCGTTTAGACACCTCGGAAAACGCGCTCGTAGTAGCGCCGTTAGGCGCGTCGCAACGCTGCTGACACGGCGACTACGGACTTTTCACCCGTTTCCGGGTAGCGCGAAGCGCCATGTGCGCCCCTTCGGAGAATTGAAGTGAGAGGCCGGAGATCAGCGGCTCGATCAAGGCGTCCGCTCAGGACGCGACGCGCGAACGCATCAGTCTCGTCGTCGTTCTCCTGACGATTTTTTCAGGACTGCGGCGACAGAAAATCCGCACTTTTCCCTACGTTTATCCTTCTTGTGTTTGAAGCGCGGTTTTGCTATTCCCCTCGGCGCGTGGGCGATTCGCGCCGAACGGACATGAGGGAGCTTGAGTTCCCACCGACGGACTACGGCAGAGTCCGGTAGGTCCGTAGGGGCCGCGCCCCCGCACGAAAGGGCTAGTTACTGTTGTTGCCGGCCGAGGTGACGCCATGAATGACGTTAGAGAGAACGGAGTATTCCCGGTTTACTTGAGGCGGCACGTCTGGGGATGGGGTATTCTCTGGACGCTGGCCATTGCCGCATCCATCGGCTGGAACACCACGCGGGAGAGAAAGGAAGTTCTGACCACGGCCCGCAACACAGCGCTGGTGGCTTATGAAAAGGACCTGCTCTATCGCCGATGGAATACCAGCCACGGCGGCGTCTATGTGCCGGTCACGACCGCCACGCTGCCCAATCCCTATCTCACCGTGCCGGAGCGCGAAATCCAGACGCCATCGGGCCAACGGCTGACGTTGATGAATCCGGCCTATATGACCCGGCAGGTACACGAGTTGATGATGAAGGAGACGGGAGTCATCGGCCACATCACGAGTTTGAAACCAATCCGTCCCGCCAATGCCGCCGATGCGTGGGAAACCGAAGCGTTGAAGGCGTTCGAGCGGGGCACTTCCGAGGTCTGCGAGACGGTCGAACTGGGCGGCAAGACCTACGTGCGCCTGATGCGCCCGTTTCGCACCGAGCCGGGGTGTCTGAAGTGCCACGCGGCGCAGGGCTATAAGGTCGGGGACATTCGGGGAGGCATTAGCGTGGCCGTCCCGATCGAGCCTTTGTGGGCGGGTGTCTTCCGCAACGAGGCTGGAGTGCTTATGGGCCACGGCCTCTTCTGGCTTGTGGGGTTGGTCGGCATCGGTGTGGGATGGCGCGGAGTGAACCAACGCTTTTCGGAACGCGCCCGCTACGAGCAGGCCCTGCGGCAATCCGAGGCGAAATACCGCGCCATCGTTGATAGCATCGGCATGGGCGTCGTGCTGATTGACCAGGGGATGGTGATCCGCGAAGCGAACGAGACGGCGAAGAAATGGCTCCCGCGCCTTCGCCTCCAGGATCGGCCCATCTGTTATGAGGTGGTGGACGATCCGCCGCGAACGGCATCGTGTCCCGACTGTCCGGTGGCTGAGACGCTTCGGGACGGACAGATTCACGAAGGGGCCAAGGTCATCACGAACGGCGCCCAGGCGATTCATCTCCGCCTTCACGCTTCGCCCGTGCGCAATGCCTCGGGCGAGGTGGTGGGCGTCATCCAGGTGCTCGAAGACGTTACCCAACGGGAACGCAGCCAGCGACGGATCGAGGCGGCGGCCCATCTGGTCGCCGAAATTTCACGCCTCGGCGACCGCAAGGAACTGCTCGAACTGGTCATCCGCCAGGCCACCGACCTGCTGGCGGCCGACTTCGGCGTCATCGCCGAGCTGGACCCCGTTACGGGGGCGATCGGCGCCGCCTATTCGGCCAACTTCCCCATGGACCGCATTCCCCCGGGCACTCAGGTCAAGGGGCAGGGGGTTCTGGCTCGGATGGCCCACGGCGCGGTGGTCTGGACGCCCGACGTGACGGCGGAGCCCGATTTCGTTGGCTACCCGGCGTGGCACCCGGCGGTGGGGCCGTGCATTGGCCTGCCGTTGCGGCTGCTGGGCAAAGTCCTGGGGATCATGCTGGTCGGTCGAGAGCGCGGGAAGGAGCCGTTCGCCAAAGACGATCGCAATTTCGCCATTACGCTTTCGCACCATGCCGCCGTCGCCATAGACCGCGCACGCCGGATGGAAGCGCTGGCCTCCGAGCGAGACTTCTCGCAGAGCATTATCGAGACCGCGCCGACCATTATCCTGGTGTTAGATCCGGATGGTCGTGTCATGCGACTCAACCGATTTGGCCAACAGCTGACGGAATACACGGAGGAGGAGCTGCGCGGCAGGGAATGGGCATCGCTCCTGGCGGCGGAGACCCATCGCGATGCTGTCCGAGAAGACATTCGGTGCGTCCTGGCCGAAGATCCCATCCGGAATTCGGAGAACGCGATTGTCAGCAAAACTGGCCGCGAGATTCTGGTCAGTTGGAACGTGTCGCCGCTTCATGGCCCGGACGGGCGCCCTATGGGCGTCCTGGCGGTTGGGGAAGACATCACCCAGCGTCGGCTGGCCGAGCGCGCTCTGAGAGAAAGCGAGGAGCGCTACAAGGCCCTGGTGGAGAACATTGACCTGGGGATCACCCTGATAGACTCCAGCTACAGGATCGTCATGACGAACGCCGCCCAGGGCCGATTCTTCAGGAAACCGGCAAGCGAGTTTATCGGCAGGGAGTGCTTCCGGGAATTCGAGAAACGCGAGGCTCGTTGTCCCCATTGCCCCGGCGCACGGGCGATGGCCGCCCGGTTGCCGGCCGAGGTCGAAACGGAAGGGGTTCGGGACAATGGCGAGCGTTTCTCGGTTCGAGTCCGCGCGTTCCCCACGTTCGGCGCCCAGGGAGAGGCCACGGGATTCATCGAGGTGATCGAAGACATCGCCGAACGCAAGAGAGCCGAAGAGGAGCTGCGCTGGAAGACAGCGTTTCTGGAGGCCCAGGCCAACTCCTCCCTCGAAGGAATCCTGGTGGTGGACGGCCAGGGAAAGAAAATCCTCCAAAACCAGCGCGCCATTGACCTGTGGAAACTCCCTCAACACATCCTCGACCTCGATGACGATGAAAAAGAAATCCAGTATATCATGACAAGGACCGTGAATCCCGGTCAGTTTGTTGAGAGAATCCAGTACCTCTACACCCACCCCAACGAGACCGGCCGCGACGAGATCGAGTTCAAGGACGGCACGGTGTTGGACCGCTACACTGCGCCCGTTCTGGGCAAGAACGGGGAACATTACGGGAGAATCTGGGCGTTCCGCGACATTACCGAGCGCAAGAAAGCGGAAGAGGCCCTGAGGAGCGCTCTCGATTTTCAGAGTCGGCTCCTGGCCACGGCCGCCACGTCCATCTTCACCGTGGACGCGAAGCGGAGAATCGTCACGGTCAACGACGAGTTCTGCGCAACCACCGGCTACGCGCGCGACGAAATCATCGGGAAACCGTGCGATGTCCTTCGCGGTGAGCCGTGCCAGACGGGCTGCAATCTCCTTCTTTCCGACCGAACCGCGCCGATTCTCAAGCAGCAATGCACCATCCGTGCCAAGGGCGGCGCGCTCCGGACGATCATCAAGAACGCCGACGTGATTCGCGATGAATCGGGCGGCGTCACGGGCGGGATCGAATCGTTCGTGGACGTGACCGCGCTGGTCGAGGCGCGCATCGAGGCCGAAGCCGCCAACCGCGCCAAGAGCGAGTTTCTCGCCAACATGAGCCACGAAATCCGCACCCCCATGAACGGCATCATCGGCATGACCGAACTGGCCCTGGACACCGACCTGACCGGCGATCAGCGCGAGTACCTGGAAATGGTTCGTGTGTCGGCCAACGCCTTGCTCACGCTCATCAATGACATTCTGGACTTCTCGAAGATCGAAGCAGGCCAACTCGCACTCGAGGCCATAGACTTCGGCCTGCGAACGACGATCGAGTCGGCGGTCGAGCCGCTGGCCATTCGCGCCCATCAGAAAGGCCTGGAGTTCATCACCGACATCCATCCCAACGTTCCCGAGACCCTGGTGGGCGACCCGACCCGGTTGCGCCAGGTTCTGGTGAATCTCATCAGCAATGCGGTCAAGTTCACCGACGCCGGCGAGGTTGTTCTCCACGCGCGTACGATTGCGGAGACTGACGAGCAGGTCGAACTGCATTTCTCAATCGTGGATACGGGCATCGGCATCCCTCCCGAAAAGCAGAAGACGATCTTCGATGCGTTCGCCCAGGCCGATGGTTCTATCACGCGCAAATATGGCGGGACCGGCCTGGGGCTGACTATCTGCCGTCGGCTTGCCGACGCGATGGGGGGACGGATTTGGGTCAAGAGCGAACCGGGCAAGGGAAGCACGTTCCATTTCACGGCGAAGTTGGGCGTTCAGCGCCGCCCCGAGGACGTGGAGATGCCACGGCAGCCGGTCGAATTGGCCGGCAAGCGAGTCCTGGTCGTGGACGACAACGAAACCAACCGCCGGATTCTCAAGGAGATGCTCACGCGGTGGGGAATGGAGGTCAAAGCGGTGCCGTGCGGGCCCGATGCGATTGCCGAGATGGACGCGGCCGCCCAACAGCGCCGTTCGTTCCATCTTGTGCTGCTTGACGCGGAGATGCCGGAAATGGACGGCTTTACGGTGGCCGACAATCTCCGCAAGATTCAGTCCACGGCCCCCGCGACGGTGATGATGTTGACCTCGCGCGGGCAGCGCGGTGACGCCGACCGGTGCAAACAACTGGGCATCTCGGCCTATCTGGTCAAACCCATCAAGCAGTTGGAGATGTACGAGGCCATCGTGGCGGCGTTGAATCGCGGCGCCGCGGGAATCGAGTCGCGGGCCGTCATCACCCGCCACAGCCTCGAAGAGGCGCGGCGAAAACTGCGGATTCTCCTCGCCGAAGACAATCCCGTCAACGCCCGGCTGGCGGCGGCGATACTTCACAAGCGCGGGCATGAGGTGGTCGCGGTCGAAGACGGGCAGCGGGCGGTCAGTCTCTCCGAATCGGAGGCGTTCGATCTGATCCTGATGGACATTCAGATGCCGGGAATGGACGGCTTCACGGCCACGCGGCTCATCCGCGAACACGAGCGGCAGACCGGCCGGCGCGTTCCCATTGTGGCGATGACCGCCCACGCCATGAAAGGCGACCGGGAGAAATGCCTCGAGGCGGGCATGGATGACTACCTTGCCAAGCCCATTGAGCCCGTGCGGCTTTACGAGATCATTGAGCGAACCACCCCGACGGAGTCCGAAATCCCCCGGACCACCCCGTTGGCGCGCCGCGAGACCGCCCCGACTCGACCGTCCGGACCGCCCTTCGACCCCGCAGAGACGCTGGCGCGCGTGGGCGGCGACGCTGCATTGCTCCGCGAGGTGGCCGGGATTTTCTGCAACGACGCCCCGAACCTGCTGGCCGCCATTCAAACGCAAATTGAAAAACAGGATGCGGCGGGCCTGGAATGCGCCGCTCACACCCTCAAGGGATCGGCCTCCAACTTCGGCGCCCGGGCGGTGGCCGACGCCGCTCGCGCGCTCGAAACGATGGGTCGCGAACGCGATCTCTCGCGGGCGCGGGAGGTGTTCGATAGGCTCGCTCTGGAGACGGAGCGACTGATTCAGGCGCTGGCGAACATCGAGAGCAAGCCATCGGCATGAGCGAGGCCCGCGCCGCCGAAGTTTGTAGTCGCTCCTGACGCTTTCGGCGTCACCCGGAAAGGAATGAGAAGTTCGTAGTAGCGCCGCAAGGCGCGTTTTCGCGTGACCGGCATTCTTGCTTCAGGCCCCGTGTTTCAAGGCGCCTTGCGGCGCTACTACGAACTTATTCTCAGGGTAGTTCCCACTTCAGTGGGTGTTCTTGATCGCTTAAAGGCGAGACGAGCTACTGGTTTTGCAGAGACGGAGAATGAGATGAGAGTGGAGGAGAAGATCAAGGCGATATTCCCCGCCGAGGCCGACATTCCCGCCGAGTTCCGGCTCCAGGCGCCGGTCGTGCAGGACGAGTATCTCATCAACGGCGAACTGCGCCGCTGGGACGGCCCGACCGAGGAAGCCTTTTCGCCGGTTTGTGTGCGAACGTCGTCGGGGCAGGCGCGCCGGTCCATCGGCCGCTTTCCGCTGCTATCGCCCAACGAAGCGCTCGAAGCCCTCGACGCCGCCGTCGCGGCCTACAACAACGGCCGCGGGCGCTGGCCCACCACGTCGGTGGCCGAACGGATCGAACACGTCCAGGAATTCGCCCGGCGGATGAAGGACAGGAAATCCGAAGTCGTCAATCTCCTCATGTGGGAGATCGGAAAATCGTATCAGGACTCGGAAAAGGAATTCGACCGGACGGTCGTCTATATCAGCGACACGATCGAGGCGCTGAAAGACCTCGATCGCGTTTCCTCGCGGTTCGTCATCCAGCAGGGAATCATCGGCCAGATCCGCCGGGCGCCGATGGGCGTGGTGCTCTGCATGGGACCGTCGAACTATCCGTTGAACGAAACCTTCACGACACTCATTCCCGCCCTGATCATGGGCAACGCGGTGGTGCTGAAGCTGCCGCGGCCGGGCACCTTGCTCCATCGCCCGCTGCTCGAAGCCTTCCGCGACTCGTTCCCCCGGGGCGTGGTCAACACCGTTTATGGCGAAGGCCGAAGCGTCGTTCCGCCGCTGATGGCGTCGGGCAAGGTGAACGTTCTGGCGTTCATCGGCTCGGCGCGCGCCGCCGACAACCTGAAGAAACAGCACCCCCAGCCCCACCGCCTGCGATGCGTGTTGGGATTGGAGGCCAAGAACCCCGCGATCATCCTCAAAGACGCCGACCTCGACCTGACGGTCAGGGAATGCGTTCTGGGGACGTTGTCGTACAACGGCCAGCGCTGCACGGCGCTGAAGATTCTGTTTGTTCATTCCGAGATCGCCGATTCGTTTCTCGACCGATTCAGCGACGCCATCGGCCAACTCAAGTGCGGCATGCCGTGGGAAAAAGACGTCATGGTCACGCCGCTGCCCGAATTGGACAAGGTCAAATGGCTGACGGAACTGATCGAGGAGGCCAAATCGAGCGGCGCTCAGGTGGTCAACGAGGCGGGCGGCCTGAGCAACGAAACCTTCCTCTATCCGGCTGTTCTCTATCCCGTCAACGGCAAGACGCGGCTGTATCGCGAGGAACAGTGGGGGCCGGTCATTCCCGTCGTTCCGTTCGACGAGATCGAAACGCCGGTCCGCTATCTTCTGGAATCGAACTATGGGCAGCAGGTGAGCGTGTTCGGAAGCGACGCCGACACGATTGCCGAGCTGGTGGACCCGCTGGTCAACCAGGTCTGTCGCGTGAACATCAACAGCCAATGCCAGCGCGGTCCCGACACGTTTCCATTTACCGGAAGAAAGGACTCGGCCGAAGGGACGCTCTCGGTCTCCGATGCGTTGCGCGTGTTTTCGATCCGGACGCTGGTGGCGGCCAAGGAGACCGAGGCGAACAAGCAGATACTCACGCGGATCGTGCGCGAGAGGAAGTCGAATTTCTTGTCCACCGATTTCATTCTCTGACGAGGGACCTGTAAAAGGGCAAAACTGACGAAACGTCGGCCGCGAAAGCAGGACAGATTGGCAATCACAAGCGTTCAATGGTTTGAGGAACGTAAGTCCTTTTTTGACAGGATCACAGGATGCACCGGATTGGCTGTAGCGGGGCAAAACCGTCCTGTGAATCTGGAAGGAAATCCTGTGAATCAGAACCCCGACATGCGGCGACAACGAACCCTCCAGGTGACATTCGTTGCTCATTGTCGGACACCTCGGCGCGACCTCAGAGAAGCAACAGGCCGCAAGGGCCGCGGCCCCTGTCCGGGTTTTCCGTTCGAACAGCCAGGGGGCAAAGGGGCCAAGTTGGGCGGACGGATGAACAGGATTGCCGACAATCCGGTTCATCCTGTTATCCTGTCAAAAAACTCTTGCCCCCGCGAAAACCGTTGAACGCTTGTGATTGGCAATCTGTCAGAGTTTTTCGTGGGATTCGACAGGTTACCAACCTGCCCGCAGCGCCAGCGCTCCCTGCTTCGCCAAAGCGCTTCGCGGCGGCGAGTGCGCGGCGTGTCCTACTTCCTTTTCGCGAGTCCCTCGTCAGGAAGCGTTTTGAGATGATTTGATCTTGACGGATCAGCCGCTTTGCCTTTTCATTGGTCTGGAGTCTAAACGCCAGTAAACGAAGGAGGGAAATCGTGGTGAACTCACTTGCGGCACAGCTCGCAGAACTGCAGAAGGCAGCAGAGGCATTGCCCGCGATCCAAGCGGAGATCAAGAAGATCGAGGCTTCTGTCGGGAAGTTGAACGTGCTGCTTGGCGGGCAACCGGCAAAAAGGCGGGGAAGGCCGCCGAAAAAGGCGTTGAAGGAAACGCGGCCAGTCAAACCCAAGGCGAGAACGGGCGTCAAAGAGAAAGTTCTGCAGGCTCTCGCAAAAGGGCTCATGTCCGCAGCGCAACTTAAGAAAGTGGATGGACGAGCGGCGCCAAGAACCCTGGACAAATGGGTTTCGCTGGGGATTTTGAAAAGGGAAGCGAAGGGACTGTATTCGAGGTCATAACCAGTTCAACTTCGCGCATCTGTCCTTCGACGATATTTGGCTCTTCGGTATCGCGGTATTTTCTCGATCGCGGGCTCCGTGCCTGTAGTCGCGATTCCCAGGATCCACAAAAGTCCGCTATGGCACGCGGGTCTGACAGGCGTGCAAGATCTCAAGATCGCCGCCTTACACAATGAAAGGGGAATGATTATGAAACGCCTTCTGGTGATCGTACTGTTTTGCGCCGCCACGGCCGCCCTGGCGGCGGATGAGGCCAAATCCTTCATCGGCAACTGGGCCTTAACCATCCCCGGCGGCGGCGCCGGATGGCTGGGTGTGGAAGAAAAAGACGGCGCCCTCAAGGGCAGCATCCTTTGGGGCGGCGGCAGTGTTTTGCCCGTTACCAGCGTGAAAGTGGATGGCGACACCCTGGTCGTGACGCGGGTTTCGCAGTCCAGCAGGAAAGACGCCCAAGGAAAAGAGGTCGTCACCCGCGAGACCGAGACCATCAAGGCCAAGCTGGAAGGCGACAAGATGAGTCTGACCACCGAGCGCGACAGGGGCGGCAAGGTTTCCGGTCAGGCCAGTTTCACGGGCAAGCGCATTCCGCCATTGCCTCCCAAACCCGACTTGTCGAAAGTCAAGTTCGGCGATCCGATCAAGCTGTTTAACGGCGAGAACCTCGACGGCTGGACACTGACCGCGCCGAAGGCCGACAATGGCTGGTCGGTCAAAGACGGGGTGCTCTCCAACGACCCCAAACAGGAGAAAGGCCAGCCGCCCAAGCACTACGGCAACGTGCGCACCGTGCAGGAATTCGAGGATTTCAATCTGAAATTGGAAACCAACGTCCCCAAAGGCGGCAACAGCGGCATCTACCTGCGAGGCATCTACGAAATTCAGGTCTCGGACAGTTACGGTCGCAAGCTCGATCCGCACAACATGGGCGCGATTTACAGCCGCATCTGTCCGACTGAGGCCGCGGAAAAACCTGCCGGCGAGTGGCAGACGTTTGACATCACGCTGGTGGACCGCCACGTGACGGTCATCCTCAACGGGAAGACCATCATTGACAACCAGCCGTTGCTCGGCTGCACCGGCGGCGCGCTGTGGCCCGACCAGTTTCGGCCCGGCCCGATTTACCTGCAAGGCGATCACACCGGCGTGAATTATCGGAATATCGTCCTGAGGCCGGTCGTGAAATAGCATCGGCAGGGCAGATAGAGCGACCTCACCGGAGCGGTGGCGACATCGCTCCGGTTTTTTATTTGCGATGTGCGCCAACTGCTGACGGCTGTGTGCAATCTCACCCGCAGCACCCTCATGGCCATCATGGGTCGAACAACGAAGCGCTGGCGGCGGAGAGCGGTTGAGGCGGCGCCCGAACGGAGTCTTGGCCGAAAGGCCGCGGTGCTGACGCACTTATAAAGAAACCGAAAAAAACGATGGGTTCTTGACAGGGTGCGGGTGACACGTTACAGATTTGCCCAATCGGCAGGAAGCCGGTTTTCCGAAATCACATGGACGTGAGCCAACGACGCGGAGGTGCGCGATGCGATGCATCCGGTGTCTCGTGGTTGGTTCGCTGTTTGTGGCGCTGGCGGCAACGGCCCGCGGCCAGATCGTCTTTGAACTCCCCGCCGACTGCCTGACCACCCCGCCCGTCGCCGTCCTGTTGGCCGGTTCCTTCAACGACTGGAGCCGGGGCGCGACGACGATGTCGCTGGTCGGGGCCGCGTGGCGGGCGGTCGCCTGGTTGCCCGACGGCCGCCACTACTACAGATTCCTCTGGACTGACGCGCGCGGCAAGAAGCACTGGCTGAACGACCCGGCCAGTCCGTTTCTCGCCGACAACGGACAGCACGGCGCGAACAACTTCGTGGACGTTCGCGGCGGCATGCGGGTGCAAGACACCGGCGGCCTCGAGCGGTTCGAGTGGCGCGCGCCCAACGCCAAATGGGTCGCCGTGGCGGGCGACTTCAACGGCTGGTATCTGGGGCAGTTCCGCCTGGTGAAGGAGACGCCCGACACCTGGGTCGCCTGGCTGCCGATCAAGCGCCCGTTTTCCTACAAGTTCATCATTGATGGATGGTGGACTTTGGATTTGGAGAATCAGCCTCCGCGTGCTCCGAACGGTTTGGGCGGACTAAATTCGTTTCGTCCCGCAGCGGAGGTCACATCTCCCTCTGCCGTACGTATCTCGCGTCCAATTCGCGCAGGTGATGGCCGCGAGATCGACCTGGTGACTTCATATGCAGCCGCGGCCGACTATGGAAAGGCGGTGGCGCTGGCGCGAAAAGTCGCAGACGTCAACGCTACAGCCACAGGCTCGACATCCCCCTTGGTTCTGAAGGCGCTTGAGCTGGAAGCCGCCATTCATAAGCGCTGGAACCGCCTCGACGACGCGGCGGCCTGTTGGAAACGCCTCGCCGACTCGAATGTTGATACTTCGATCACGCGACGGGCGATCAACGAACTTGCCGCCTATTACCTCTTCGTAAAGCAGGACCATGAAGCCGGCATGCGCTTGAATGAACTCGCTATCGCCAGGGCGCCGAACCGATTGGACATTGTTAGGGCCCTCATCACCCATCTCAAAGAAGAGCTGCGCAACGGGCGTTGGGACGAATCGCTGGCCATCCTTGAGCAAACAATGCCTCGTCTGCCTCCGCCCGATGGCAAGAACAAAGAGTATGCCGCAGAGTTGACCGAACTGTGGTTGATCAAAGCTACAATTCACAACCACAAGCAGCAAGAGAAAGAGGCGCGAGCGGCCTATGAGAAGATTATCGAGATCGCTCCCTGGAGCGATTCCATGAACGCGCAGCGGGCGCGCCGCTATTTGGACCGCCATCCGAAAGTGAACAGTGTGCCCGAATAGGGCAAGAAGGAGAAGCGCCGCGATTTCACACGGGCAGCGCGCGGAGAACGGTCTGAACTGGAGTTTGAGAGGGGGCAAAGATGCCGGCGACAATCTCACCAGTAGAGCATGAGGCAGAATCCCAAAAGGGTCGGTACGCGAGTATCACCGGGATGGTGAAAACAGGACGGGACGTATTTCTCGTGTCCGTTGCGCTCTTATTGCTGACTTGGTGTCCGCCGCTTTGGGCTGTCTGCGACTGCGGAGGTACGGGGTGCCAGGTTGAGGAATGCGGTTGTGGAGGGGAAGGTAACGCGACACCGTGCTGGTGTCGCGGCCCTGGAGGCGTTTGCGGGGGCAGTGGTTGCGATTCGGTTTGCCCCAGCCACCGCGGCTGTGGCACCACGCAGCCGTGCGGGTGTGGCGCTGAGCAGGGCAGTTGCCCCTGTGTTAAATGCACTAGAGCGGGTGACCCCTGCGGTTCGCCCGCCACGCGGGAGTGCGATTGCATTCAGCAGCAGTACGAAGAGCATTGCACTCCGTGTCTCAAGTGCGTTGTGGGAAGCAATCCGTGCGAGGGCGGCCTGGGTTGCGAGTGCGGGGGCGGAAAATGCCCCGCCATTGGGTGTCGGCAAAAATGCTCGAGGGAGGGAGCGAGCAACCCCTGTCCGCAGCCTTGCACTTGCAGTTGCGGCGTTGGGAGCGGGTACTGCACAGGCGCTTGCTCGCTGGAGCCGGGCTGCGAACGTTTCTGCGGAGGAGGAGCGGCTTGCGCCTCCTACTGCCGGAGAATTCAGGGCGGTCACCAGGGCTGTACCAATCCCAGCTGCGATGTTTACGGACCAAGGCCCCAATGTGAGCCGGACTGGACAAACTGCGACTGTCGCGGCCAGTTGACCTGCCCCTGTACCCAACACTACGACAGAGGGGTTTGCGGCGGGGGAACGCGACCATGTGGGGCAACCGTATGCGGAGGCCCCACCTGCTCTGGGAACTGTGGCTGTGGGAACACTTTCCCTCCCCGCCAATGCCTCTATACGGGCTGCACCATTGACCTCTGTTACTACCCGTGGTGCACCTACAATAACGGTCAAGGCTGCACGTGGCTCTGCAGTGGCTGCACCGAGAGAGACCTATGCAATGGGTCGCCGGCTGATTGCGGTTGCGTGAGGCAGGAATTCTACCTGTGTTCTTGTCTAGCCCACTGCCCTAAACTCAACAGCCAGTTCCAAGACTGCGTCAAGGGTTGTGATACGGGATGCGCGTTGTCACTCTGCGCGGGGTGGCAATGTTTCGGCACCCATTGCGGCTGCCATCCATGCAGGAATGGGAGTCACTGCGGTGGATCGAATTGTGCGCAACCTGCCGGTTATTGCGGCTTGTGCTGGTGCGATCCGGCATGCCCAGAGACCCAGCAGCGCAAGTGTTCTGGTCCGGTGTGCTCTTGCTGCAGTTATTGCAGGAGCCGGTGTGGACCGGCACCCGGGGACTGCCAGAAAGACCCCTTCACTGGTGCGTGCACCTGCAATCGGGGCGAGGTCCTTTGTTGCGGATGTCAAATGCCGTGACGGGCGCGGACGCGGCGAACGCTGCCCGTCAAAACAGAATCGAACTCAACGATAGAAGGCATTCCGAGCAGGAACACTACGTCCAAACGAAACGGGAGACGAGAAAATGACAAGAAAGCACGTTCGGCGTCTGTGGGGGTATCTTTGTCTGACTCTTTGCCTAGTCCTCAAACAAGCGTATCTATCGGTTGTCTTGGCAACCGAAGGGTTGCCCGCAGTGAATCATACCCAGAGTCACCCTGATGGGCGCGTCGGTGCGAAAATGGCCGATTTCAGGGGGGAGTC
>Ga0315274_10010198_pt1 | contig 13526 bp, 9 predicted proteins | sample YL17G02_20_MG_FD_203700 | JGI IMG/M metagenome (GOLD analysis project Ga0315274, IMG submission 203700) | Sediment microbial communities from Yellowstone Lake, YNP, Wyoming, USA - YL17G02_20 | ecosystem: Environmental > Aquatic > Freshwater > Lake > Sediment | place: USA: Wyoming | collected...
TGATATCAATGCATTAAGATCTGTGCTCCGTCCTTCTTTCGTCCAATTGACAATATCTGAACCCGCTACCCCCAGCGTGTCAGCGCACTTCACTAATTCCTCAATAGCTCTGTGTAGTGCACTGTTGAATCCGTGGTATCGGGTGATCAGCAAAACTTGATTGAGTCGAAGGAAGTTGAACTGCTTCTTAAGCGCCTTTTGGTAGCGCAGCTCAGCAAACGCTGTGTATTTCTCGTAGACGGATACCCACAAGTGATGGAGCTGTGTCGCTGAGATGGGCGGGGGTGGCATGTTCTTGTAAGCCGATTCCAAGTACTTCGCGATCTCAGCAGACCTGCACGCCGCCTCAGTGAGTTTGTGTGCAGCATCCTCATCCCTGTGAGCGCGGTGGCCGACCGAGTCGAAGACTCTGTTGTATTCCTCGCCATCAAGGTCTTGGATTCCCATGAACAGGCAAGTCTGATGCAAGAACTCTATGAGCGTTTGATGCTTATTCTTGGCAGGTTCGTTACTAGTCATGACAACGACGCCTCCCTTTACATTTACATTGCCTCGCTTTGCTGGTGTGATACTGCCCACGTTGTAGGCGCTTTCCATCGTCAAGCCGCGCCCTCGCCTGCTCGACGCAGATTTGGCTTGAGACCGCGCTGCTACTCGGAGGTGGCTTATTGGCGCTGCCGCCAAGGGAGTGTCGCCAACAAGTGGTCTTCAGCCTCGTCAATTCTGAGTTGAATCAGTTCGTCTTTTAGGCCGCTTGCGAAACTGGCAGCAACTTTCGCGCTTGGTAACAAGCGGCAATACAGCATGACTATATAGGCGGCATCAAGAGCGATTCTCACATCCCATTCCCCTTCTAGTGCGCCTCTCTGGAGCACGAGCTCACAAAGTGCGGAGAAGAGAAGGAAACGCCAATCCTGCTCACGCATTGTGCGATCTAAGCCGATTAGTGCTACAGCTATCATAGCGGGTGACCATATGCGAGAACCGGATTTGCCCATGCCTGAGGACAACGAGTATTCTGCGATTAGCCCCTGCATAACTGCGACGCTGCCGCTATCCACCTTGCTGTGTCTGGAGTACTCAACGACTTGATGATCGGTGAGGCCAGTCTCCTCTTGTAGCTTGTCAGGGTCAAAATGCTCCTTGCGGAAGCGCTCGATAGTAGTCCCCCAAGCCTTAGCCTGTTCTTTAGCGCATCTTAGAATCCATTGCTTAGTGCGCCTGTACTCCGCCTCCTGAGGCCCGAAGAAAAGACTATCAAGTATTGACATCGTTATTCACCTCCATTCGGATACTGGGTAGTTACCCTGTAGAGTGTTGTTGGCCTCGAACGAAGGAAAACGGCGTGGGAGCCCGGATTTTCTGCACAACACAGTGGTTTTTGAGCCTGAAACCCATTCAACGACCATCATTTGGCATTATCCGCCTGGCAATACCCTTATGGGTTAGAAAATCATTGCAACTCATCGGCAAGGTGTCCGATGTCCATAGTCTAATCAAGGACATTCCGGACCCATGTATCTTCGTGGCATTGCCAGAGCTGTTTTCGCATCCAAGAATGCATAACTAAAATCTAGCTTTATCTCACTAGTAGCAAAGTCCGTGGCTACAAAAGACAGGTTGACTGAAAACTCGTATTTCCCGGGTTCGCCGGCCGAAATAAGCAAAATGTAGTCACGCGTCCCGTGAGGTTCAATCGCCAGATTAGGTGGTACGGTGCCGCTCTTTTTCATTTGAGAGTATTGTGAAGTATCTGTTGGAAGAACTCCTAACAGGCGCCCCTCTTGCGGTAGTTCGGAAAATTGGGGACCCAGCGGTGATGAAACACTATCCTGATTGCATTCTTCAGGAATAAGATAATAGGGTGCCCGACTCGCGTTGATGGTGATAGTATGTCCAGAGCCTGTATCAACTGGTTCAAATGAGTTTACGTGGAGCGTGGCTTCAGATATAGTCTGAGTTTCCTTATCAGATGGATTAATCAATCGTACTTCGATTGCGATCCATGGAGCAACGCCAAGCTCTCCGCCAGTTTCAAGATCGGCAGGCGCTCCTATAGAAACGGGCCAAAATGGATAATCGAGCCAAGCATAGTCTTCATATGCTAGTTTCGCCTGGCGTTGCACCGATTGTGATGTTCCTGCGGTAGCTACTGCAATGACTTGAGTGGCCCATTCTGGTGGTATATAGGTCGGTGCAGGCTGGGGCGCATTTGCAAGTATCGGACCTGTCGGTGTAGATGTGGCTCTGGGAGGACCAACCACAGCAACGCGAATGAAGCTGCGTGTCGATGGAAAGGATAGTATTATCAACGCAAGTGAAGGGATAGCTATTGTACCAACAAGTCCCCAAGGTCTCAAAGTGGGGAAACGATATACTCCCTTTCCACCTTCGAGCAAAGGCCGTGTCTTGGCAACGGAAATGTAAAAGCACGATAGCCAGGTTGAAGAGAACAGCACTAGACCTACTACAGTTGTAACTAGGTATACATTATCTTTGAACGTGATTGCGAACCCTACAATTGCCGCTAGAAAAGCAATAGCTGCCTTGATCCACGCGGGCATCTTTCTGATATACTCGACCCATTCTTGTGTTTTCATTAATAGCTCCCAGGATTCGTTGTTAGTTATCGGCTATTGTAATTGCACCCTGCACCGGCCAACCTCGAGTTCAGCCGCCTGTGAGTTTAACGCTATGCCCAGCAACTGAAAGCACGAGACATGACCCAAACAAGCAGCAGAAGAGTTCTCGATTAGCAGGTCGGCTGGTAGGGTCAGGGGATGGCGCCTGGGACGTAGACTGAGCATACTTGTTGCTCCCCGTTTCCTCTGGGAGTGCCTCACTAGCCCTCACCATATCCTGGTTTCCATCCCCTGCCACCTCGAAGTTGGGTAGGAGCAGCGGCGCGCCTTCTTGGTCTCCCAGTTGTCTTTGGACTTGGGAGATATTCTCCTTGTTCAAGGATATTAGACCTCCACATCGCTCGTCGTCTTGCCGTGAGTAACTGCCGCCCTTCCCTCCGCCATCTTTCGATGGTTTCCACAGTACTATGGCGGCTCCGCCTATCACTTTTTTAGCAAGAGTCTCCCGTGCGCCATCTCTGCGAGTGCACCACCTTGTCCGAAAACCGGTGGCCCTATATCGGGCGAAAATTGGCGCCCATCACCGGCTAATCCTTTCCATCCTTCCTGAGCGTTCGCCTCTTGGAAGTCTGTCTCCCCCTCACGACTCGCTCATGTCCCCTGGAAGCTGACCAGTCCAGAGCGGTTTGGCACTCTGAACCGCCAGGGTGAGGAGACCCGCTCCTGGTGACGGGTCGCATCCAGTAATGCATTGGCCAGACACCCGCACGGGCGCCCGAACGGGTCGCACTCTGGTAGTTATCCCGACCGGACTTCCACTGGTTAGTAGACGATGACTTGGCAGTGCACACCAATCAGTTGTTGGCCGGCAACTGAGAACATGTTCGATGCTTTCTATTCAACTAGAATCATGAACAATCCATTAGAAGCAGCTGCAAACAGTAGTTCTGGCCTAGAGCGTGAGAAAGAAAGACTCTTTACCACGGTGGGGCCATAGCCTTCATCTCCTAAACGCGCCCACAAATCTGCCCCGCCCTTGCTAGTGTATACACCTTGGCTTGTGCCTACGTACACAGGGTCTCTGTCCTTAGGACCCATGACGACCGCATACGCGTTCCGCGTCCCGAGCCCGGCGTTCGCTGGTTGCCAGGACTTTCCGCCATCGGCGGTTTTGAATACGCCAGAGCCTTCGGTTGCTATGTAGAGGACCTCGCCTGTTTCGTCCGAAGCAATCCCGAAAATCGGATGGTCGCCGAAGTCAGCCGGAATGACCTGCCAACTCCGTCCGAGGTCGTCACTTCGATACAGCCGACCGTGTGCAGACCCAGTGTACAAGCGCAGGGACCGACCGGGGAGGGCTGCAATTTCAGTAATATCCAAATCATCAATACCTTGGCCGCACGACTGCCACGATCCTCCGAAATTTGTGCTGCGATAGATACTTGCTCCAAGGGTCGCTGCGAAGAGCATTCCCTCCCGTTGTGGATGCGCAACCAGAGCCATGATCCTGTTGCCTAGGTCCACCGCTAGCTGCCAGGTGCGAGCATTGTCGGGACTTGTGTAGATACAGCCTTCGATGGTGCCGGCACAGATCGTTTTTACCCGTAGGTTATCTGGACTCTGCCAGGTTGTGCTGCCGTCACCGGACAAAAAGAGGTCCCCGCCATCAGTGGCATCTACGGGGGACGCCTCTGACAGAACCGCTAAAGCGAGGACACTGTCTATTCTTCCGCGCTTGGTCTGGAAATAGCCCACTTGTCTCCAGGTGAGACCACCATTTAGACTTCGGCATACGCCGTTTGCATGGGCGCCGTACAAGAGATCATCGTTGCACGCTGCAACAGCAAAAAAAGGCCACCGGGCTCTAAAGCCCATCCCAACAGCTTCCCAGTTGAGCCTATTCTCGCTTTTCTTGTAAACACCACCGCCGCTAGTTCCAGCGTAGATGTCACCCTGATCGGTAACAGCAAGCGACATCGTCCACAGATAGTCCAATCCTCGATTGATTGCGTTCCAGGAAGAGCCACCGTCGAGGCTTTCGAAGATACCAATATCCGTACTTACAAAGATCCGCCGGCTATCGGTTCTGGAGAAGACAATGGTAGTTACTTGAGTGCGCGGTATCTGTTCAACTCTTCCCCAGGAATCTCCCGCATCGTGACTCACGAAGAGCCCAGATTCTGTACCAGCATATACATCGTACAGGTTTTGGGGTGAGATGGTCACGCAGAAAACGTTGCGTGCATCCAGTCTGCCCGCCCTTTCAGAATCCAAACCGCCGTTGGTGCTCCGGAGGACCCCCATGTCACTTGTGGCCATACAGACGAAAAAAGTGTCTTGAAGGGCAACACTAATATCATTCACGTTCTTGACGTCGCGGGCTGTCCTGTACGCCTGACCGCCATCGAGACTCACGTGCAAATCACCCGCAGACACATCATCCGCATCGGCTAGGAAATGAACATCTTCAGGCTGGTTTCCATCAACGATTACGGTTGCAGCAGACATCGTCATTCCAGACCAGTACTTGCCAGTCCCGCAAATGAACGGCTTGCCACTAACAGGTGATAGCGCTACCGCTCGTATCTCCTTGTCAGCGTAGTAATTGTCGGCAGTCCAGCTAGCGCCTCTATCATCACTGAAAAACAAGCCTCGATCAGTTGCAGCATACACACGGCCTGATAGGGGCGAGATTTGCAGATTTTTAACCTCAGCGCGTTTCAGAAGTTCTGTGTCGATGGGTCGCCAAGTGACGCCGCGATCTTCGCTGAGGTAGATGGGCCTACCCCCTTCTTCGGTACCTCGCGTAGTCCCAGCGTACATTACCTCTGGATTCCGTGGGTCGATTGCTAGGGCTCTGATGAACTCAGTTGAGTAGCCGGTATAGACCCACTCATTAAGATCCAGTTCCCGGGCCAAGACTTCGAAATGACCACTATCCCCAGGCCCGTAATCTTCCTGAGGCAATGGTTTCCGCGCCAGGATAGGGTTCGGGCAATCTCTAATTCCATTCAGTCGGATCTGAATGCCGCCGAGGGTAAATGCCTGCTCGACCGGCTTCTGTGCTGCTATCGCTTGATAGAAACCCTTGGAGAATGCGATGACTGCCCTGCTGCTGGTTGTCTGCTCCAAGCCGACCACATAGGGAACATGTGTGACAATCGCCTCGGCCTGCTTTTCGGAAAAGCACCGGCTCAATACCACACAACCGAGACGATCCGAAAACTGGCTGAATAGGTCGGCCAGAGCTTCCGAGGGGATAGGGACAACAGCGCCTCGACCATCTCTAACGCATATCTCGCCACTTGCCGTGGAGCTCGCTGAGAAGTGGACCACAGTCGGTTTGACATCCAGCAGAAGCTGGCTCAAGTCTTCCGGTCTAACTGACAGCCGTTGGAAGAACTCGAACTGTTCGCGAAACTGCGAAAGTCGCAGGGTGCCCTCGATTTCCTGCGCCTCCCGGCCCTGCTGTCCTTCTCCGGCCTCCGCTGACTCAGCAGCCAGGAATAGAATCGATATCACTTTTCTCTCCTATGCCTTGAGACAAGTACGGGAGTGCGGTGTCCTGGGATTCCTTGCAGGCTTATCTGGACACAGCCGAGCCGATATGCCTCCTCCACAGAACGGCCAGCGCCCAAAGCTTGATAGAAACCAATGGAGAATGCGATAGCGGCCCGATCACCGATCTCTTTATCCATGCCGATTACATGCTGAATGTGTTCTGCGATCGACTCTGCCTGGATTCTTGAAAAGCACGCGTTCAATACTACGCAGCGCACCGATTTTTTGAACTGCTCGAACAGCATCGCCAGCGCATCCGGAGGAACTTGCTGCAACTTCCCAACAGCGTTTTGAAAGCAAAGTGCTCCTTCAGCGGTGCCGTGTCCTGAGAAGTGGACGATCTGAGGGGCAACATCAAGGAGCGCCTGACTGATATCCGCGGGACGTACTGCATGTCGCTGTTCCAGGACGAACCGTTCCCGGAGTTGCGCCAGTTGAAGCTTTTCATAAATCTCGCGTACCTCCTCACCCAGTCGAAGTCGGGCGGCGTTTGTCGGGTCCGCAGCCAAGAAAAGGATCTTGATAACGTCACCTTTGCGCTGTTTGCTAGTAGACATGATTCCTCCTGGTATCATAGGTTTTGTGGGTGGTTGACACCACCGTCACAACAGGTAGAGTATCTCCGCCCCACCATTCGGGGAGGTCGGAGCCCGTTGAGAAAGACGGGAGACGCACAGGCTTGTCGTCCCGTTCCGACCTCCCTATTCACTTGTGCTGACTGGCGTCTGTTTACTTCTTGCCAGTATCGGGGTAGGAACGCCGGTTACCTAGTGTCTCCCTTACAGATCCCGGCGCACGGTTTTCTCGCACTGGGCTATTCAATAACAGATCGCGTCCGGGGTAGTGCATTGACCAGACGCCCGCACGGGCGCCCGAACAGATCACAGATGCGCATGTTGGGCGGCCCTTGCGGCTAATAGTGCGACAGGTCCAGAGCACCACTAAGAGCCATTCTGTAGTGCTCATCAAGCTCTCGCGGGATATGATGACCTCTTTTCCAGTTCCTGACGTGGTTGCGAATTAGTGTTTGACCTCCGGTTAAGTCTCCAACTCGGGACAACTCATGAGCAAGTACACGATCAAGATCTCCGATTGAATGTAACCATTCCAACTGCTCCCACGATGAAACTCCCTCGCGTATAAATACCGGCAATCCTTTTAGCAACATCCCCAGCATGTCAGTAGTGTAAGAACCGAATAATTCCTCATAACAAACCGCCAAGGCTCCCCAGAATTGCGCAAATGCAGATAAACGGTGGTTAAGAAACTTTCCAAGTTTAATACGACTCTGCTTTTCTGAAGTTCTGCCCGACTGCCACTCTGTTTCAATCTCTGCCATCGGGGCACCGGACCGCCATAGAAAAATGGTAGAGAAAACCGTCTTCAGATCTACATCCGAGCCCGCATCACTCATTAGCCTGACATACCATTTTCGAGACGAGCATCTTTCTAAGGATGTTCGTACTATCTGGTCAGCCCACAGCATCTGTATCTGCGGGGATGATTCCACGGAGTGCACAGAATGCAGTTGCGAAAGAAAGTTGCCCAGAACCTCAACAGGCATGCCAGTGCGTCTCAGAACAGCCGTCAACACCGGATCGCCACCTGAGACGACTTGCTGAATATTATCGGCAAGCTCCTGTAACATGTCTACAACTTGCCTTTTCGTTTCTTCACCCAATTGCTGAACTGAAGGAAAAGACTCTAGCTGGACAATGAGACTTTCATTGACATCATCGGCATCCATCGCTATACTGTGCACAAACGCAACGAGGCTTTGGGCCTCCCAGAAGTCCAGGTCGCCCAGCTCCACAACCCAGTCTGGCTCACCAACCTTCGCGTTAAGCGCATTCATTACAAGACGTGCTAAGCCCAGAGGCTCTTTTGAAGGTTCTTGCGAGTGGAAGAAGAAACGGCGCGACCTATCTAATATCTCAACAGCCCTGTTTCTAGGAGAACGCTCGACTGACAGCAATCCAAAACCGTCCGAAGCATAGCCAGCCCTTCCAGCTCTGCCCACCATGTTTAGTATCTCGCTTGCTGAAAGTGCCTTACCATTGCGGGTGACATAGGTAACAACAGATATGTCGAAAGGAAGGTTCACACCTTGAGCCAAAGTGGGGGTTGCGACTACCGTTTTGATGGTACCATCAAGCATCCATTTCTCTACTAGAGTCTGCTCAAGAGGCGTTAGGCCAGCATGATGACAAGCTACCCCTTTTGTGCCCGTTTCTTCTATTGCCGATCGTCTACCGAGTTCTACGTGCAGTCTCGCACGATCGTGTTCTGTGAGTTCCTTAAGTTCGGCCTGTGGTCTAGCAATTTTCAGCGCCTGTGTCTCAGTTGAAGCGGGTGTACGAACAAAGAGCACCGTCCGCAATCCGGCTTCCGTCGTCGCTCTCACAAATCGTTGTGCTGTGTCGGTAGGAGAAATTCTTTGGGGCAAACATTCACTCAGAGTCAGCCTAAAAGGGTTCAAAGTTTTGGCATTCTCCGTTTGAATACCAGGTGGGTAGAGCAAGACAGTAGGGTGTTGTCTTGCACCACAATCATCATTCGTTATCACTCCGTAGATCCTGCGCGTGGGACGCATATCTGAGTCCAGTAGATCTGGGTGCCTACCGAGTTTCACAAGAAATCGTTCAAGTATATCTTTCGCATCTAGGAATGCACTCATTAACACAATATCACACGACGGAACTTGGTGACGAATCTTCTGCAGTACAAATTCAGCGGTTGTGCCGCGAGTTTGCGAGAGCAATGTATGGGCCTCGTCAAATACAACAAGGCCGACATTTTGGACCGTTCTACCAGTATTGTCGTAGCGCAATAAAGAAGCCAGCTTCTCGGGAGTTGTAACAGCAATGTGACGCGGCTGCTCTAGCCCCTCTGCAAACAAGGGGATGAAATCCTCAGTGGTAGGTAATTCCTCAACGGTGACATCAAGTTGCTCAAATGCTTTACGAAGGTCCCTAGTGGTTTGACGTACCAAAGCTCTGGTTGGAAGTGTCCATATGACTTGTTTGCCCTGCAAAAGGGCTAATGCAGTGCGCAGCTCGCCGATGATTGTCTTCCCTGATCCTGTGGGAAGGGTCACGAGAAGATCATTACCGGACTGCAGCCATACGAAACCCGGCTCTGTCCCCTCTTGCTCTCTGGTGAAGGCTGTGATGCCACGCCTATCAAGGCTGCCCAAGTAGTCCCTCCAGAAATCAGTGGCGACGTGCTTGATTCCCCGTGTGGATAACCAACGTGCCTCATCATCTTCACCTAGATTAGCCAGCACAGCATCACGCCGTTGCCGTATCAGAAGCGCGAGACGTTGCAGTCGCAGTTCTTGAGAATCACGGGGTTTCACCCGCTCAAAAAACAAGTCGTACCAAGCATTAGCGCCACTCAGAAACTCAGCGGACGATTTCTTCACAGAGTAAAGAGCGCGGAGTGCTTCTAATGCATTTTGGTATTGAATTCTACGTTCGTCTTCCACTAAATCAGAAGCAATTCTCCTCAAGCTCTGGAAAACACATAATGCCTGAACCCGACACCCTCCAGCAAGGTAGTGAAGAAAGGAAAGTGAAAGTCCATACCACAGGTCATTCTCTAATGGGCCTACAGGCTTGGGTATTTCTCTTAAGCCTAGCCGGGCGATTGGTTCGATAACCTGCTCAAGACCAAGCCCCACCAAATAGTGTGCACCATCCAAAGCCTCATCTCGTGGTAATCTCGCTAGGCCGTCGCTGAGCAAAAGAAGCCGTACAGATATATCAAAGAAGTCACTCTGGGGAGTTGTACTTGCGTTAATCGCTCGGCCTAACACAGCCACATAGCAAGCCAACGTCTTTTCAAGCAATTCAATTGACGCCGGTGCAATCTGGGCATAATTGCCAAGTTGTTGGACATATTCCTGCAAGACAGGAGAGTACATCACAAATATCCTGAATTCTTGAGTGTCTGAAGCACAGACTGGCGCACTATTTCTGCGACTTTAGCCCAACTTGTTGACCCGATGTACGTTGCTACGCGATGTTCAGCATCTTTGGTTACATGTTGATAACCTTCGAAGAGATCGTGTCTGGCATATTGATGGTCCGCAACTACTACGGCGTTGTACGAGCACGAGGTGCTTGACAATAGTGCTATCCGAATTCTCTGGTCGGTATGTACACCAAGACGCTCACACAAATCAGACAACGCTCGATCCAACCTCGTAAATCCAGTGCGCTGGTATGCGAATCTGTGAAACTCCTCCAATAGTCGTTTTCGTGCGCTTGACGAAACTCGGCCTTTCTTTTGGAAGAATTTGGTTGACAGTAAGTATGCTGGGTCTTTCTCGGAGTTCTTCACGGATTGCAGTTCTACCTTGGAGGTCAACCCCACAAGAAGGAATAAACCATCGGGCCCCTTATCGTCTACTTGAACGTGCGGGAGAATACAAGCAAACTTCGAACCATCACTGCAGAGCTGTGCCGCAGTTGCTAGGCACACCCAAAAAGCTAAATGCTCCGAAAGCCCATCACGAAACCGCTTCCTGGATTCAATCACATTTCTGACGTCTTCATCCAAATCCCCCGCCGGCACAATTATGTCCTGGGCATCCGCGCCATTGACCATGTTTATGATGGCTCCAAGATCGCCAAGTTCACTTGTCAAATACAAACGCCCTAACATCATTCCAATGAGATCCGTCGGGGACAAAGGTTGTTGGCCATCAGCATCGCTCCATACTTTTAGGTCATAAATACACAGGCTGCAATTCTGATCCGGGCGAGGGCTCATATTCTTGAGCAGCCAATGCCATGCTTCCCGAACCTCATGCGTCTTAACAACTACAACCTCAGCTGTATTCTGGAACAAGGGAAGTAGTAATTGAACCATATTCCTTGAGAATCTCTGTTATACGGACCACCATTGCAGTAGGACGGTCAGTTGCCCGACCGCCCCTGCACACATTTCTTCGGCAAACTCAGCGCAGACTCCGGCGTGCAGGGCCGACACACCGCGCCTTCAAAGCATCATCGCTATTCTCCGCAGTGAGGTCAGCTTTGTGATTCCAGCCCTCCATGTCTGTACAAGGTTTCCCTTGCGGACCACGGTTGCCTGTCAGTCGGCTTGCGCCTCCCAAAAGCTGCACCACTCGCTATGGACGGTTGGCTAGACCTTACCCAGCAAGGATTCTCACCCTACAAGAAGCACCAAATTGGCTCGGCACACCGGCAGCGAATCTGAGCCGCCAAGTGGCTGAAGCGAGACCCGCCATCGCCACCTACGACAGCTGCCGCTGACGGCAACCCCTTCCGATTTGAATGCCAGTACAACCCGATCGGCTCCAGCGCATTGTTGGGTAGCATAGGTGAGTTGCTATGCTTGTTCTGAGTGGTCCTTAGTGACTCGGATGCGGTTGAGCAAGACGTTGACCAGGGCATCGAAGGATGATCGGCGTGCTGGGTGCAGAAAGGACTTGTCTGAGTCCGCCGCGGCATGGGCGATCGCGGTCTTGACTTCACGTTCAACGCGATCGTCCCACTGCTTGCCTTGGTGCGCAAAGACCGCGGCCATGCGATCAGACCATTTCCTCTTACCCTTGAACTTGGGGGAGTCTATAGAAACGCCGAATCTATTGGTCAAGATGGGCACATAAGCGGCTGGATCATAGATATCCTCAAGCTCGCTTTCCTTGAGGCCGGGGACCTTTACGAAACTAACGTTTGCATCGGTTACAAAACCTTCGGCGCGGGCCCGGTTGAATGCTCGCCTCGAAGCGTCATCGTCATCTAAGAACACGTGTAAAGAACAAAGAGCGTCCCGGACAAGACTGGCCACGTATGCAAGATTAGTGGCCCCCGCCATTGAGTCAATCGCGAGGACGCCTTGCCGCAGAGACTCGGCGAGGATGGTGGATGCCTGTGATAGGAGGCCGAGTAAGGCGGTGCGGTCGTCTTCGCCTTCCACCAGCAGAACCAGCTCGGCGTGGCGGAGATTGTCGGATGCTCTGACGCCAAGAATCTTCCGGACTTCATTGATGTTCTTGGCCGGGCGAGCTTTCTGTTTGAAGACGATCACATTGCTCGCTGGATTGACGCGGTCGACGAAGAGAGGGGAGTGGGTAGTGAGGACGATCTGGTGTTTCTCACTAAGCTCTGTGAGCACCCTGTGAAGGTCATGTATGGCACTTGGGTGAAGATGGGATTCTGGTTCTTCGACTGCGATGACTAGGCTCTTGCCCTTTGCACTGCGCTCCGAGACATGTCTCATTAGACCAAGGGCGGCGAGGCTTTGGACGCCGTCGCCTTTGTATTGGAGCGGAGTAGGGGTGCCATCGTCAACAATGATTTCGCAAGAGCGGCGTAGGGCCCTAGTCCTGTCGTCAGTTCTGATCTGCACTTGGACGTCCTTCACGGCAGGGATGAAGCCTACGAGTGTCTCCTTGATGTTGGAGGAGAGCTGCGCAAGAATGGGTTGCTGTAGGTTGACGATCTTCTCCAGCGCCCGTAAGTACTCAGGATCCGTCTCAAGTGGGCGAAGCTCACGCTCGACGAGATCGCGGACGATTTCCTCGGAGGATGTAGCGGTTCGAATGGCCGGAATGTGTTGGAAATCGAGGCGGTCGCCAATAAAGCCCGCGATCTTGGCGGATTTAGCGGACAGAGACTTGCTTCCCCGACCTTGCTTCGCGACGGTGACGGAGTATTCATTGTGGGGGCCAAGCGCGATACGAAGGGGGAGGGTGCCATTGAGGGTGCTTCCAATTACTTCCCGGAACTCGGCGATCTCTGCTTCGGTAAGCTCGAATTCCAGAACTATGACGGATTCGCCGTCGGGTTGTGAGTTCTGAAGGTGGAGGGGGAAATCGTGCTGCCATTCGTATCCACCGTGGTGGAAGTGGCGGCTGACTTTCCGCCCATGGGAGTCAACATAGGTGAGCGCTTGGCGCTCGCCGGTGAGAACGTTCATGGCGACCACGAAGGCCCTCAGGATGTTTGACTTGCCCTCGTTGTTCGGACCGACGAGTGTGGTCAACCTACCTAGGCGAATCTTATGGGCCTTGGTAATGCTGCGGTATTTCTCAATGGTGATGGAGACTAGCTGCATGGTTCCTCCGTACTGGTATGAGTGCTCGCACTATGCGGCCCAACTGCTCTTAGACAGACGTTTTGTCATCTAGGCTGCCTTTGGCATGCTACACGGCAATCTCCGCGTCAACCTCTATGTCCACCACCCTCCCCAAAAACACAAACACCCGCCTATCTCATGATGGCGGGCGGGTTATGGGATCCTGCACGATCTACCTCCACAACACTCTTACTGCCTGGGTCCACGTCCCAGGCTCGCTCTGGGTGCCGGGCACCCTCTTTGCTATACACTCACATGATATTGCATCTTCCC
>Ga0315274_10010201_pt1 | contig 13525 bp, 12 predicted proteins | sample YL17G02_20_MG_FD_203700 | JGI IMG/M metagenome (GOLD analysis project Ga0315274, IMG submission 203700) | Sediment microbial communities from Yellowstone Lake, YNP, Wyoming, USA - YL17G02_20 | ecosystem: Environmental > Aquatic > Freshwater > Lake > Sediment | place: USA: Wyoming | collected...
TCGAGTACTTCGACGCTGTCCACAACAAGAACCTTCGAGCGATCAAGGACGCCCACGATCACAAGGAAGCGCTGCTTGACGCCAAGGAGGCGCTCAACCAGGCTCCGGTCACCGCTGCCCAGAAGGCGCTCGACGCTCAGCGCAAGGAGATCCAGGAGTGGCGGCTCCGGCAGGCCGTCGCGTCCGCGGGCTCGCCCGAGGAGTACCGCGACGCTGTCTTGGCTCTTCAGGACTTCCTCGCTCAGAAGAAGATCGACGAGATGCAGGCGCAGGTCGATGGCGCTAACGACATCCTCGATAAGAAGAAGAAGGCCAACGACGACCAGGAGACTGCGCGGATCGAGGCAGAGAACGAGCGGTACCAGAAACAGAAGAAAGACTTCCAGCGCAACCTGACAGCGCTCGAGGCCTACCTGAAGAACCACCCTGAGGCGTGGCGCAAGACGCAGAACGAGATACTCGCGCTGCTCAACGAGTACGGGATCTCATACAAGACTATCGGGAACGTGCTCGGCGCAGACTTCGCGACCGGTCTCAGAGAGCAGGTCGGCGCGGCCAAGGCCGCTGGCGACGCGCTCGCGGCCGCCGCTGGCCAGGGGATCTCGGAGACGGCCGCGGCCATCGCCGCTGCAGCCGCAGCCGCCGCGGCGGTCGCTGGAACGACGACACCGTATCCATGGTACGGCACGGGAGACCACGGCAGGGCGGCAGGCGGCCCCGTGTACAAGGGCCAGCCCACGTGGGTCGGCGAGCTCGGCAAGGAGATGTTCGTTCCGCAGACGAGCGGGTATGTTGTCAACCACACAGACTCCATGCGAGCGCTGGGCGATCTACAGCCCGCCGCGTCGCCTGTCTCGCTGGACACCATCCGCAGAGCCACGGAGAGGACCGAAGTCTCGTCGGGTAACGCTCGGGTCGATATCGCCGCTTCTCGGGCCTCTGAGGGCGTCTCTGGCGGGAAGACGACGGTCATCTTCCAGGTCGGAGACCGGACATTCGGCGAGATCGCCGATATCACTCTCTACCAGCAGAAGGCGATGCGCGAGCGGAACAGCGTCACGAAGGTCGGAGCCTCTCGTAGATGAGCGGCACGGGGCCGATTTCGCTCTACTTGAACGGCGTCGAGCGCATCGACGAGCACGGCCTCGAGTGGGACTGGTCTACGTCTGAGCAGCTCGGCGCGACCGGTGACGCAACGCTCATCGTGCAGGACCGAGACAACACGCTTGAGCCTGCCGCTCACTGGGACGTGAAGCTGGTAATCAAGTCGAACGCGCACGTGTTGTGGCGAGGGGAGGTCACGTCGTTCAGCCTCGAACTGCCGGACAAGTTTCCGTGGCGCAGGTGGAACCTTCAGTGCTCGGACTACAACGGCGAGATGCCGTTGCGTCTGGTCGGCGCGTACGACGGGAAGATCTGGATTGACACGTCTGGTCTTGGCATCTTTGTCAACATCGACCCGTACGCGTCTCCACTCGAGACAGACAAGCTCACCGTGCAGTCCTGGTTCGACCACTACTTCAGGGTCAACGACGAGGCGGTCGATACCGACACCTTCGTTGTCTCGTACCTTGAGAACCTTGACAAGATGTATATGCAGGAGCCGAGTTATGGAAACCTGCAGCAAGCGCTTGAGGATCTCGCTGCGCTGATCATCCAGAACCTTCAGTTCTGGATTGACCCAGACCTCAACTTCCACTGGGTCGCTATTCCAGCGTGGCAGGACCTCCTCGTTGACGCCATCGCGACCGAGTTAGACGACACGCTTTCTACCTCAGCGCTGATGTTCCCTGAGGGCTCCATCGCTGGCCTTGAGTTCGCGCCGTACACCGTGTCAGACGTCGGCGACCTCGAGACGGACATCGGGTTCAGTGATCTGAAGTTCGAGCTCGATGGCGGCGCGATGCCAGAGCAGGTATACGTCAAGGGAGCGACAGGCTACGTCTACAACTCGGCTGCTCTTGAACCATCTGGTGAGACGAAGACTGTCGTTCATTCTCCGACGGCTGGGACCGCTGACCGATACGAGCTCACGTTCCTAGCGACGACGAAGCTGTGGCACACTGACAGCACGGGGTACGTGTCGACTTCCTACGACACGTGCGGCGCGAGCGGCCCGTACGATGTCAAGTGGGTTCGCGTCGCCTGGAATGAGGCTCGCAACAAGGGCGGTAACTACTGGAAGCTCCTCGAGGGTCCGAATGCTGGCAAGCTCGTTGACGACAACACGAACGTCCTGGCGTATTACGGCGAGATCGAGGTCGTCAAGGTCACGTCGCCTGACGTGATCAAGTCTACGGTCGGCGTCGGTGGCTCTGGCTGGACGAACGAGGTAGACCAAGACCCGACCAAGCGACAGGTATACCTCGAAGCGATCTCAACGACGGTCGCTGAGCGAGACTCTGTCGGCGGCCAGGCGATCTATCGTGGGCTGTTCGAGACGCTGCGCGGATCCGTCATCGCTCGTGGCTTCGATGGCTGGCGCGTGGGCCAGCTGCTTCGCGTCCAGGACGCTCGACTGCCTGACAAGTACAACGAGCACTACTACGTGATCCAGCAGGTGACCGCGAAGCCCGTCTCTGGCCAAGACTACCGTGAGTACACGCTGAACTTCGGGGACGGGCCAGAGAGCCGGTACACGGCCGAGCGACGCGGCGGGCCTGTCGAGTGGCCGAGCCCGGTGAATCAGATCCACATCTCTGCGTTCGACCTGTCGCCTGGGCCGAACTCGACGCAGACGATCACCGGGCAGCTCGTGAACGGCATGGGCGCGCCGTGGGCTGTGTCTGGCAAGACGGTCAACTGGTCGTTTGAGTGCTACAACCGCCTCGGGGCTCTTCAGACCGGACAGGGCTCGATCTCTCCGAAGGTCTCCATCACTGATCGCTTTGGCAAGGCCAGCACGCGCCTGACGACCGGGTCAGGGACCAACCTCGTGTACTTCGTGTTCGCCAACGTCAAGGCAACGTAGTCGTGGACCGTCCGACGTACATGTCCGAGGAGTCGGTCGTAGTTCACGAGAGTGTTGACACTCGGCTCGACGCGCTTGAGAAGATCGTGACAGACCACGCGCAGCGGTTCGATACGCTTCAGACGCCGTTCTGGAAGCGCGCGTGGTTTTTGATCGACGGCTGGCCATGGCATGACCTGAATGGTGAGCAGCGCCGTCGCCCCTGGCATCGCTGATGGCGACGACCCTATATCTTCGAGAGGCGGCGGTCCCTGGGGACGGTGACCTTACTACTACGGTTGGCATCTACCAGCCGCTCGTGGGATGGAGCACGTACGCTCCTGACGACCAGAGATACTGGCTCTATCGGGCGCTGACGAGTCGTGGAGCAGCCGCGACATCTTCAAGTACCATTACGGTAGCTGGACCGATAGCCGGGATTGAGATCAATCAGAGCCTTAGTAGTGGTCTAGCTGTCGGTATTCACAAAATGTGGATGTCGCCGCCGCTTGCGGCTGACGTCACCATCTCGGGGTCGATCACGTTCAACCTTCGAGCGGCTGAAGGCGCGATGACCGTGAACGCTGCCATCAACTGCCGAATCATGCAGGTTGATGGGAAGACAGGAGCGATCACCGAGTTTCATAAGACTGTTCGGACGACCGAGCTTCAGACGTCTGAGACCGCTGAGAACTGGTCTGAGACTCCTACATCGACAGTCTTCAAGCGCGGCGACCGACTACTACTCGCTCCGTTCTTTGATGACAGCAGCGGCGCGAACATGGCGACCGGTGGCACCACGTTCTGGTGGGCCGGTCCGACCGCTGCGGCGTCAGGCGACACGTACGTCACATTCACCGAGACGTTCAGTTTTGCGAGCGCGCCGTCGGGGACAACGATCTACCCGACCAACACCACCTCGGACGTCGCGACTGCAGCGGTCGACCGCGAGGCGTGGACGTCTCGTGGTGCTGGCGTTCAGACGGACGTCACGAACACCGCGACTGGCCCTGTCTCTCCTATCCAGGTCACCGACACGGCGGGTGGCACGGTCGTTGATTGGTGGACGAAGGCTCTGACTGGCTTCACCCTGGCAGGTCCGGTCCTCGTCAACGCCAGAGCTTTGGAGTCTGTTGTAGGCAATGACTCTGCGCTTCTCTGCGAGATCGCGGTCTGCAACGGAGATGGCAGCAGTCCGGTCGTCTGGGCCATCGGCGGGAATGGCGGTCCGACTTCGGTGCAGAACATGCTCGAGCTTCACACTGCTCAGGAGGCTGCCCGATTCTGGCTCCTTGGTCAGTCAGTAGCTGTCACGACCGGGCAACGGTTACGAATCCGGTTCTACGTTGATGACGCGCCTGGATCTGGCCTCTCTCAGCAGATCCTGACCGCTGGCGGCACGGTCACGCTCTACTACGCAGGGACTAGCGGCGGAGCGTCTGGCGATACTTTCCTGACGTTCACCGAAACGCTCACGGAGTCAAGCGCGTCGCCGCAGACCGTCGAGCTCGGACTCATCAACGCCAGCGCGGCGGTGTACGCGCTGGATCTGTCGAAGCAGTCCGTCAGCCTGACGCTCCTGGACACGAGCCCGACGGTGTACGCGCTAACCGTCATCCCGCAGCCGGTGACGGTCGCGCTGGACTTCCTTGACAGCAGTCCCACGGTCTACGACCCGGTCGTCGCGAAGGTCAGCGACCCGAAGACGCTCGAGCTTGCGCTTATCGACGCTAGCTCTGCTGTCTACAACGTTACTGTCTTCACGCGCCAGATCGTTACGCTCGACATGCTCGACAGCGGGCCTGCTGTCTATGATCCGACGCTGGTTCAGTTTCTGAGAGTGACACTCTCGCTCGTGGACGCTGTTAGCGCTGTCTACGCGCCCGAGATCGCGAATGCTGCGACGCCGACCCCGCTGCCGTCGACCGAGGATGCTCGGTATCTTGGGTTTGGAATGGCCGTCCACGTCGAGAACGACCCAAACGCCTCCGTCGAGCCAACAGGTCCGGCTGACAATGAGGTCGCCATGTACGCTGGCGCTGCGTACCCGCTCATCTCGGACGACCGAAGCCCGCAGGAGTGGGACCTCGACACGATCATCGGCCCAGGGCCAGCGGAGGACGGGTACTACACCGGCGTCAGCGAGGCCATCCACGTGTGGGGGCTTGACGACCCGCCGCTCAACCCTCGGGTCATCCACGGATGCAAGTGCTGCGAGAACCCTGTCGAGTACGATGTCATTTCGACGACTAACTCGCCGACAGGCTGGTATAGAGGGTTGATGTTCTTCACAGAAGATGGCCTAGCAAACGTCATCTATTCAGCTAATACTTACGTCCCGTACTTCCGCTCAGGCCGATATTTTGATACTGGCATACCAGGAGGAGGAGTCTGGGAGTGGTCAGGGATGTACAACGAGGTCAACTGCCCAGCTCTTACGACGCGCATCCGGATACAGCAGTGGGTTTCGACCGCACACTGGAACTCTATTGGTGATACCGGCGAGCACGGTTATCTGCCGCTGACCGTGGAGGTGTGGCGAGCAGACTGGGGCGCAACGCTCGAGACTCTTGAGACAGGCATCCTTGGCGCAAGTGCAGAGTTAGTCGGCTCGTTCGTGGCAGAGAATCTCGGCAACGGTGTTGGTGACTTCCCTGGCGCGACGCAGTCAGTGACCATTGAGTTTGACCTGTTTCCAGGTCAGACAAAGGCACAGTTCTTCTTTCGCCCAACTGCCCCTGTTATGGGTAGCGGGAATGGCTCAAGCGACCTGGCGGTGCTCACGACGCGAGACTACACGCAGGGCACGACCGTCACGTTCCTCAAGCCTGGCGACTACGCGGAAGTTACCGAGGCACTTGGCGACTGCGAGGAGGGGCTTCTTGTCGAGTGTGACTCCTGCGAGGACCCAGACAATCCGGGGTTTCAGATCCCGGACTTCACGCCTGGTTACATGCCGATCTTCAGAAGGCAGATCGGTGATCCTCAAACGACTCTTGATGCGTTTCTTTGCACGATGGAGTCAGGCGCGATGGTATTAGATTGGCACACGCGTGGTGCGCTTCAACTCTGGGGCGGAGATCTTGTTCAACATTGTGGCAGATCTATCTCGTCTATTTTAGAAAGTGGTGGGACGAATCTAGGAGATCTGCAGCAAGCGTGGGCGTATTACGGGCAGTATCTGTCTATTCGCTCAGGCGAAACGTGGGCGGACTTGCTCGACTGTCTCGCTGAGGGTCGAGCTGTTGTCCTCCAGGGCGATTATGATCAGTTCACCCTCAACGAGCGCTGCCAGACCAGCCTCGTGAGTAATCACGCCATCTCGGTCTACCCATACCAGTCAGACGGTCGTCTGCTAGTTGGAGACCCAATATGTCATGACTTCAAGGGTTTCAAGGAGACCAGTCTGATAGCTTACGCAGAAGATCTTGGCGTTCAGGTTTATGGCGTTACGTCGCCGCAAAAGATCTTGTTCGCTGTCTCTCGAAGATGGACACCATAGGAGCGTCATGTCTGGAAGCACGGTAAACATTGCCAACAGCACTGGACAGAAGGTTGATACCATCTTCCTTCCTGACGGCAGCAAGCGCCTAAAGCTCGCCGTCGGCACGAAGGACATCTCGACCGACAGCGAGGATGCTGCGTGGCAGGCTGCTGCGACCCACGCGAACGCCGCGACTTTCGCGACCTCGGACGGTGTCGTGGTTGGCGCGGGAGTGGAAGACGGCGGGACGACCGTCAGGAAGCACATCACGGACGCGACCGGACGACCGCTTGTTATCGCGGTTCCGACGCAGGGCAACCTGACCGACCGAAGCGGGACGATCACCACGGGCGGCACGCGACAGCAGGTCGCAGCCGCGCTGACGACGCGCAAATACTTCTTCTTTCAGAACCACTCTGACACCGTCATGTGGATCAACTTCGGTGTCAACGCCGTCGCTGATCAGCCATCTATCCAAGTCCCAGTCGGCGGGACGTTTGCTTTTCCTTCAGGATTCTGCAGCACGCAGTCAATCGACGTGATCTGCGCCACGACCGGCAAGAAGTTCACGGCCAAGGAGGGATGATACGCAGATGGCAGGTGTCAGAATCCAGCACCCGACGGCGCGAAACTGTCGGTTCACGGTCGTGGAGAGCCAGCGTCCGTATCCCGTCCCGTACCAGTGCACGCCGCCTGAGTTCGGTGGGTGCGGATCAATGCATATATTCAAGACTCATCACCTCAATCTCGATGAGACAGGGTCTGTCATCATCGGAGACACTCTGTATCAAAAGATCAAGAGTCATCTTGTCGCGAATGGCTTTACAGAGACAAACGTTGTTCAGAGACCGCCGACGATGGGTATCGGACTCTCGCCAGGTGTTGAGGGCCGTGGCCCTTGGGGAAATATTCCGATCATCCATGGACAGGAGTAGGCATGAGAGACTTTGAGACGCGTATCGCAGCACTAGAGGACGAGATTCACGCGCTGAACGAAAGCGAGGCTACTTATCACGAGAGTATGAAGGAAAAGAAACGTGTCGTAGCTGATCAGATCGAGCGGCTTCGATCTGAGATGAAGATCGCCCTGCTTGCTGACACGTTGACAGACGAAGACAAGGCAGCTCTTCGGCAGCACCTCGACCTGCCTCAGGTCACGGGGTAACGAGCCGTGGCAAACGACTTCTACACCTACTACGTCAACAACCTCGGCCTTCAGACGTCCACGCCACCGGACATGGACACGAACACCATCAAGTTCGTGCTCACAGACCACGCTGGCGCGGACGGCGCTCCGAATGTGGCAACACACGACTTCTACAATGACATCGACGGCAGCACGGTCAACTCCTTGTCGACCGCTCTGAGCTCCAAGACATTCGGCACGCTGGCACGAGGTGTCTTCGACGCTGCTGACCTGTCTCCCGCGTTCTCGTCCGTGTCGGGCGCGACAGTCGAGTCTATTAGTCTTCTCAAAGACACTGGTACTCCGTCATCCTCGGATTTGATCTGTTACTGGGACACGGTGACCGGTCTCCCACTCACCCCAAACGGCGGCGACGTGAACGTGACCATGAATGGCTCCGGCATCTACAAGGTCTAGCCAGCTTATCGGCCGGCGACGGCCTTCCACCTCACGCGGGAGACCCACGTTGAGTCGACACGAGAACAGTCGCCTTGGTGAGCGCATCGCCCACGAGCGTGAGCTTCGCACGGCCGAGAAGGCGGCCTTCGAGCACGAGCGCGAGGTGCGGATCCTCTACGACCAGCACGAGCGCGAGCTTCGCACGGCGAACGAGGCCGCGGTGGAGAAGGCCCGCACGGCGCACGACGAAGTCATCGAAGTCCGGCTCCAGAACCTCAACCACTTCGCCGAGCGGATGGAGCAGCTCCAGACAACCTACCTGCCCATCGCGCGGTTCGAGCGCGACCACGCCGCGTTGGTCGAGCGGTACGAGCGCGAGTACAAGGCGCTCTTTGAGCGCCACCTGCGAGACATTGAGATCCTGAGCACAAAGATCGGTGAGCAGGAGAGCGTGACCGTTCGACAGGACTCGTCCGCTGAGGCGACCAAGGAGCTCCTCGCCCTCACGAGGGTCTCCACTGAGGCGCTGAACACGAACCGGCGCTGGCTCATCGGCCTGGCCATCGCGACCCTCATCTCGCTCGCCGGGCTTGCGATGACGCTGTTCCAGCTCCTTGAGCACCAGGGGACGATATGATTGTCTCGGTTGATCGCAAGAGGAGGTAGGGGAATGGTCTATCGACCAGGGTTCAAGAAGCAGTGGAGTGACCCGTCGGGCACGCTCGACTGGCTGAACTGCACGATGGCGTCGGGCGCCATGGTGCTCGACTTCGACACGCTCGGCCACGTTGACGTGCTGCCAGGCACGCTGCGGGCCGTCAGCGGCGACCACAGCGGCGGCACCGGACTAGGAAGTCCGGGGTTAGAGCGAGCGTGGGCGCACTACGGCCAAGACCTGCACATCCAGACGGGCGCCGACTTCCCGGTGATGATGACCGCGCTGCGCGGCTCCCGGGCTGTCGTGTCGCAGGGGATGTACGGCGCGCTCCCCAAGGTCTATCGCAGCCCGCTCAACAGCCTCAGCTACACCGGGCCGCACGCCGTCGCGCTGCTGCCCGAGTTCCAGGCAGATGGCGACGTCCTGATGGGCGACCCGCTCAACGACAAGTACATCTGGGTGTCGCAGTCCGCGCTGCACTCGTTCATGGCCGCCCTCGGCGCACACGAGTTCGGCAACTCGTCTAAGCTGTTCTTCGCGTCGAGCGACGCCCATGTCCCGGTCGTCACGGACCCCGTCGACTACGTGCACACGGTCCAGGTGACGGCCCAGCCGTACGTCAACATCCGAGAGACGGCCAGCGCTGGCTCCGCCGACGTGGGCAACCTCGCCTACAGCGCCAAGTTCAAGACGACGCACCTGCGTCGGTACGGTGGACGCTACATCGTGAACGGCACGATCCGGACCGACTGGCTCGGGTTCCTGCACAACGGCGAGGAAGACTGGGTCGCCCGCGCCTACACCAAGGTCGTCATCTAGGAGGTCCCATGGATCCGCTCAGCAACCCCGCGTTCATCATCTTCGCGGCGGTCAGCCCGCTGCTGATCGCGCTCGTCAAGCAGTCTGGCCTGTCCTCGCAGGTCAACGCGCTCATCGCGCTCGCCTGCTACGTCGTCGTGGGCATCCTCGGGATGTTCCTGTCGGGCGAGGCGCTGACGCTGGAGAACGCCGTGCCGCTCATCGCCACGGCCACCGTCGTCGGCTCGGCTGCCTACGGGCTCATCTGGAGCAACCTCGGCGCCGGAGATGCCGGAACGATGTCGGTCGATGACCGCCTGACAGCGGCGACAAGCTTCATCAAAGGATAAGAGAACGCCCCTGCGCAAGCAGGGGCGTTTCCTCGTTTCTTCAAGAACTCGCGGGGCATACCCGAACACGTCCAACGAGTCCTTGAGACGCCCGCTAGGGCGTTCCTAGCGAGCCTAGGAGGGTCCTAGACGGGCGGCTCGGGCTCCGGCTCAACGATGACAGCGGACTCCTTGGGCTCAGGCTCCGTCGCCACGACGTTGAACGTGACCGCGTCGCCCGCGACGACCTCGATCTCGAACGTCGCCGTGTGCACGTCGCCGTCGCTGTTGTCCGTCACGCTGGCCGTGATCACCGCGAGGCCCAGGCCTCCCGACGCCGGGCTCGCCACGATGAGCGCGCTGCCGTCGCCGTTGTCCGTGAGGGCGATGACGGGGTTGCCTGCGCCGTCGAGCCCGTCGTCCTGGGTCCACGTGGTCGTCACGCCTGCCGGGTTGCCCTCGGCGTCGAGAGCCTCTACGAAGAGTGTGACCTGCTGGTCGTCGCGAATCTGGAATGCCACTGTCGGTCCTCCGTGGTGTACAGGAACTGTCTTGCGCTCTGGGGCTCCGACCCCCGCTCGGATCTCGTAGATCTTACTCGCTCGCAAACGCCTCCTCCTAGCTGTCAGTGCGTATCGGCCCAGGATGAACCGTACTCGAAGTCAATCGTGAGTGGAACGCCACCCTCGAGCGTGATCTCCATCTCAGACCTGCAGACTCGCTCGACCTCATCGAGCAGATCCTCTCTCACCTCGAGGCAGATGCTGTCGTGCACTGGGAACAGCAGCGTGGCACCGTCCGGCAGGAGCGGCTCGATGCGCGCCATGGCCTGGAGGCACAGGTCCGAGGCTGAGCCCTGGATTGGGGTGTTGTTGGCCTGGCGCTCGATGGCCATGCGCTCCCACTTGGTGCGCGGCTTGAACGGGAACCTGCGCCGCCTGCCGAACGGGGTCTCGACGTAGTAGTTGGCCACCGCGTCAGCGGCGTTCGAGGTGAGCCACGCGCCGAGCTGCGGGTAGCCTCTCAGGAACTTGGCGATGAAGGCGTCGGCCGTGGCGGCGTCCCAGCGCTTGCCGCCGAGCTCGCGCTCGTAGAAGTCCATCTCGGCGCCAGCGGCGATGGCCTTGCCCTGCCGCCCGTAGAGCAGCCCGAAGTCCACCGCCTTGGCGAGGTAGCGCTCGGGCTTCGTGATCAGCTCAGGAGGCTTCGAGAACATGGTCGCGGCGACCTCGCGGTGGATGTCACGCCCGGTCGTGAAGACCTCGATGAGCTTCACGTCGCCAGACAGCCAGGCGGCGACCCTGAGCTCGAGCTGCGAGTAGTCCGCCTCGACCCACAGGTAGCCAGGCGGAGGGGCGAACCCGCGACGAGCCGGCCAGTACGTCGTCCGCGCGTGACGCAGCGTGTACAGCGTTCGTCCGTTCACGATCTCCTTGTTGTCGACCGCTGGGATGTTCTGCAGGTTCGGGTTGGCCGTCGAGATCCTGCCTGTCACCGTGCCGTGCAGCAGGAACTCGGCGTGGACGCGGCCGCGCTCGTCCGCCTTCTCGAGCAGCGTCTCGGAGTACGTGGACAGCTGCTTCATGTCAGCGCGCCACCGGAGGAGCGTGCGAAGCCAGCGCGCCGCGTGGCCGAGCGCGGGGTCCGAGAGGTACTTGATGATGGCCGCGTCGATGTGCTCCTTGTCCGTGGAGCGGTCCTCGACCAGCTGGCCATCCTTGTACTTGCGCTTGCGCACGTCGGGCGTCATCTGCCACACGTCGTACATCAGGCCTGCGACCTGCGACGCGGACGCTAGATCGATGTCCTCCGGCGCGCTGAGACTCGACGCCGCCGTGAGCAGCGCGGACAGCCGACGGTCGGCCCGGCGCCTGAGGTGCGCGACGTAGGCGTCGAGCCACTCGCGGTCGAGCGGCGCGCCTCGGAGCTCGCAGCCAGCGAGTACGCGCATCGCCGGCACCATCACGTCGTCGTGGGCGTCGAGGAGCCTCGGAGACTCGGCCATTGCCTCGTCCACGAGGTCGAACCAGTAGCGGGCGGTGTTGGCCACGTCGAGCGCCTGGTAGCCGTAGAGCCCGTCCCAGTCCACGTGGGGCTCGTCCACAGAGTCTCCGCCGACGAGATCCCACTGGTCGTGGTCGCGCATCGACTTGTAGAACGCGCTCCAGTCCCAGTGGTAGTCTGGCAGGTCGTACCTGAAGCTGGCCTGCTCCTTTAGCCCGAGGCCGCCGATCCGGTCCTTCCTCGGGCGCTCGTCGAGCAGCGAGCCGAGCAGCAGCGTGTCGCCGAGGAACGCCTCCTGCGGGATGGTTGTCTCGCCCCACCACTTCATCAGGAACTGGAGGTCGAACTTGCCGTTCTGGAAGACGGTCCTACGCGAGGTCCTGTACGTCTCGCTCCAGCAGAGCTCGCGAACCTCGTCGAGCTCGAGCATCTCGCGCGGGATGATGACCGCGTACGCCTTCCCGCCTCCAGCGTCGGCCCCGTACCCGAGGGAGATCATCTCGCCGAGGTGAGGCTTCAACGATGTCGTCTCGATGTCGCACGAGATCACGGTAGCGTCGTCTAGGAGCGCCATAGCGCCACGGAGAGCGTCGATTGTGCGCGGGATGACGATCTCAACGTCCGGCGGGTCTAGGGGCGCTCTCTGCGTCCAGGCCTTCCACGTGTCGAACGAGAGGTCCCTGTAGTAGCTGCTCTTGGCAGCGACGGACCCGGGCGAGATCGTGGCGACCCACGGGACCGTCGTCCCGTCAGGGAGGTCGAGCCAGCGCATCGTGCCGCGCCACTTGGTGATCGGCGTGGCCGCGTTCGTTCCTGACAGTGACGCGCACGCTGCCGCTCCGAGAGACAGCACCATCCGCGGCCTGGCGCGGACTAGGTCTTCCATGAGTCTCTCGCGGCAGGCGCGGATGGCGGCGATCTTCGGGACCTTGCCGCCAGGCGTCGGGCGAGCGACGGCGTGGAGCACGGCCACCTCGTCGAGGAGGTCGTCGGGAGGCGTCCTGCCAGACGCGCGGATGACGCCGCGGATCGTGGCCTCCAGGACCTCGCCGGCCGCCCCGTTGAACACCGACCTTCCGAGGGCTTCATAGCCGTTCGGCGCGTCCACGACGAGGGCGACTAGTCCCTCGCCGCGGATCGTCGGCTCGACGGGCTTGCTGTCCGGGATGACCGGGCACTTGCACTCGTCGCAGGGGTGAGCCATCAAGGCTCCTTGATGACGACGTACGGGCCTCTCACGCCAGCGTTGAACCGCTCAGCCGCGTCGAGTGCGACCTTGATCCGCTGCTCAGGGTCCTTGATCAGGTCCTCGGTCGCAAACAGCGCGCCGAGGCACAGCTGGTCGCCTGAGCCCACGGCCGCGTACGGGACGTGCGCCATGCCGACCTGGTAGTCTTGCTCGACCTGCCAGATCTGGCCCTTGTAGCCGACGAGGAAGAACCCGCCGACCTCGGCCTCACTCTCCTTGCGAGCGTAGCCTCCGTTCTTCAGGCACGTGCGCACTGCGTCGATGAAGGTCGTCATCATGTACTGCTCGTCGCTGACGTCCTCGACCCTGGAAGGGACCGTGAACGACCAGCGGAGCAGCTGGCCCATCCGGAACGAGCTCGTGAATCCCATCACGAACGGGCCGTTGATGAAGACCTTGGGGTCGCTGCGCGGGATGAGCGAGTACCCGGCGACGCCCGCCGAGTCCCCGCCCATCCAGACCTTGTCG
>Ga0315274_10010202_pt1 | contig 13524 bp, 10 predicted proteins | sample YL17G02_20_MG_FD_203700 | JGI IMG/M metagenome (GOLD analysis project Ga0315274, IMG submission 203700) | Sediment microbial communities from Yellowstone Lake, YNP, Wyoming, USA - YL17G02_20 | ecosystem: Environmental > Aquatic > Freshwater > Lake > Sediment | place: USA: Wyoming | collected...
AATTTGAAATTCATTTCTCCAACGATCTGTACGGGCTTCATTTGGTTGACAGAGGGGGCTTTTTATCTTAAGTTTTGATGTAAAATTTGCACCGAAATTCAAGGGCTTTTTATGGACATCCGGCAAGAAAGAATCCCCGTCAACATCGAAGATGAGATGAAGAAGTCCTATATGGACTACGCCATGAGCGTCATCGTCGGCCGAGCTCTTCCCGATGCGCGCGATGGCCTCAAACCCGTCCATCGGCGTATCCTCCACGCCATGAACGAATTGAACAACGACTGGGATAAGCCCTACAAGAAATCAGCAAGGATTGTTGGTGATGTGATTGGAAAGTATCACCCTCATGGAGACATGGCGGTTTACGACTCCATTGTGCGAATGGCCCAGGACTTCTCCCTTCGCTATCCGCTCGTCGACGGCCAAGGAAACTTCGGTTCCATTGACGGCGACCCCCCTGCCGCCATGCGATACACCGAGATCCGCATGGCCAAACTGGCCCACGAACTGCTTGCAGACATCGAGAAAGAGACGGTTGACGTCGTCTCGAACTATGACGAATCCTTGTTCGAACCCTCGGTTCTCCCATCAAGATTTCCGAACCTCATTGTGAATGGGTCTTCGGGGATCGCCGTGGGCATGGCCACCAATATCCCTCCACACAACATGACGGAGACCATCCATGCGCTCACTGCTCTCATCGACGACCCGGATATCTCCATTGCCAAACTGATGACCCACATTCCCGGTCCGGACTTTCCGACCGGAGGATTTATCAACGGGAAGGAGGGCATTCGTTCCGCGTACGAAACGGGCAAGGGGGTCATCCAAATTCGGGCTCGAGCCCTCATCGAGAGGGATCGGAAAAGCGAACGCGAGAGCATCGTCATCACAGAACTCCCCTACCAGACCAATAAGGCGAAGTTCGTCGAGCGGGTGGCAGAACTTGTTCAGGGAAAAACGATCGAGGGAATCTCAACCATCCGGGACGAATCGGACCGAGATGGAATGCGGGTGGTCATCGAACTGAAACGGAATGAAGTGGCGGAAGTAATCCTGAACCAGCTCTACAAGCACACCCAGATGCAGACCTCTTTCGGGATCATCCTCCTCGCCATTCATCAGAATCAACCCAAACTCCTCAATCTGAAAGAAATCCTCCAGCTCTTTGTGCAACATCGTCAGGAGGTGGTCACTCGAAGGTCTGTCTTCGAACTGAAGAAAGCAGAGGCCCGGGCCCATATCCTGGAGGGGTTGAAAAGGGCCATCGACCAGATTGACGCCATCATCGCTGCCATCCGGGCTTCGAAAACACCTAAAGAGGCAAAAGAGCGGTTGATGGGTCAATTCGCCTTTTCTGATGAACAGGCTCAGGCCATCCTGGAAATGAGGCTGCAGCGATTGACCAACCTGGAGCAGCGGAAGATTGTGGAGGAGTATGAGGAGACGATCAAGCTCATCAACCGATTGAAGGCGCTGCTCGCCAGTGAACGCCTCATGCTCAATGTCATCAAAGAAGAGCTGGTCGCCATTCGAGACGCCTATGGAGACGAGAGGCGAACCGAGATCGTCGAGGCGACCCCTGAGATCAAGATCGAAGATCTCATCGCCGAGGAAGACATGGTGGTGACGATCACCCACACAGGCTATATCAAAAGAAACCCCATCAGTCTGTACCGGAGCCAGAATCGCGGCGGGAAAGGCAAGATGGGCATGCAGGTCAAGGAAGAGGATTTTGTGGAAGACCTCTTCATCGCCTCCACGCACGATTATGTCCTCTTCTTCACCGATGCGGGAAAGATCCACTGGATGAAAGTTCATGAGCTTCCTCAAGCCGGTCGTCTCACCCGGGGCAAAGCGATCGTGAACCTTCTCAATCTCGGAAGCGATGAGAAGGTTACAACGATTCTCTCACTCAAGGATTTCCAGAAATGGAAATTCATCACGCTCATGACGAAGCTGGGTGTCATCAAGAAGACGGCCCTCGAGGCTTACAGCAATCCCAGAGTGGGCGGGATCATTGCCATCAACCTGGATGAAGGGGACGAACTCATCTCCACCCGATTGACCGATGGCAAACAGCACCTCTTCATCGGCACCAAATTGGGCAAGGCGATCCATTTTCCAGAAACCCAGATCCGTGAAATAGGACGAACGGCGCGCGGAATCCGAGGGATCAAGCTCTCCCAGGGCGACGAGGTCGTGGGAATGGAGGCCGTGGCCCCTCACACCCAGATCTTAACGGTGACGGCCAATGGTTACGGAAAGAGAAGCCCCGCCTCTGAGTATCGCATTCAAAACCGGGGCGGGACAGGGATCTTCACCGTAAAGCGAACATCGAGGACCGGCGATGTGGTGACCATCATTCCCGTCTTCGACGAAGATGAACTGATGCTGATCTCGAATGCGGGAAAGATCATCCGTTTGAAGATGGCTGACATTCCTGTCCAAGGAAGGAATACGCAGGGGGTGAGGCTGATCACCCTTGAGACCGGAGAGAAGGTTGTCTCCGTCGCAAAGCTGGCAGAGAAGGATTAGAGGAGTCATCCTTCCATTGCGCTCGGGTGTGATAGGTATTTGCGGCTGCAACTGAGGTTTCACTTAGAGAATTAAAAAAAACTTGTAATTCTTGAAAAAAGGGTTTATAGTAGTTTTTGGTGTTCCAATGTCGATTTTCCCCAGTTTTCTTCCCTTCACGACTTTGTAATTTTCATTTTTCCACATTTGTGGAAACATTGTGAAAAAAGACAAATAACTACTTGAAATGAATATACTTTTTGTCTTGCTGCATTTCTGGACATTCCATAGACTGCCTTCAAACGCTACCCAAGACAATCATGGCTTAACCCATGGAAAACTTTTGGACTAAAGTGACCGACTCTTTGAAAGAAAGGGTGGGTCAACAGAATTTCGACATCTGGATAAAGCCGATTTCCTTTGTTTCCATGCAGGGAGACAGTGTGGAACTCGAAGTCCCAAATCGCTTTTTCAAGGAATGGATCAACGAACATTATGCTTTCCAGATTCAGGAGGCTGTCTCCCATTTGACCCAGAAATCTTGTCTCCTCAAGTTTCGAATCCGAAATGCAAGAGCGAGCAAACAAGACATCAGTCCTCGGAGTCCGGAAAAAAAGGAAGCGGAGGGGCCTTCTTCCGCCGTTCCCATGTTCAACCCTAGGTACACCTTTGATAATTTTGTCGTGGGGGCAAGCAACCAATTTGCCAATGCGGCTTGTCTTGCCGTGGCCAACCTTCCAGCGAAAAACTATAACCCCCTCTTTATCTACGGAGGGGTGGGGTTGGGGAAGACTCACCTCCTCCACGCCATTGGAAACCATATTCTTCACAACCGCATTCTTCTTGAAATTAAAAAAATCTGTTACCTCTCTTCGGAGGAATTCACGAACGAGCTGATTAACTCCATTCGATATGAGAAAATGGATGAATTCCGGAACAAGTTTAGGAAGATGGATATTCTTCTTATCGATGACATTCAGTTCATCGCTGGAAAGGAGAGAACTCAGGCTGAATTCTTTCATACATTCAACTCTCTTTACGAAGGCCGAAAACAGATTGTGGTCACCAGTGATAAATTTCCAAAGGATATTCCCAATTTTGAAGAGAGACTTCGTTCCCGGTTTGAATGGGGTCTCATTGCTGACATTCAACCTCCGGATATCGAAACGAAAGTAGCAATTCTTCGAAAGAAAGCTGAAAACGAGAATATTCCACTCCCCAACGATGTTGCTTTCTTGCTGGCTTCCCAAATTGACTCCAATATCAGAGTTTTAGAAGGATCACTGATTCGCATCGGTGCCTTTGCCTCTCTCACAAAGACATCCATCACGATCGATATGGCAAAAGAAGTTTTAAAAAATATTATTAGACCTAAAGAAGAACTGATCTCGATCGATTCGATTCAGAAAACCGTTTCCACTTTCTATAACATTAAGTTATCGGATCTTAAGGTGAAGCGGAAGTATAAAGGGTATGTCCTTCCCCGTCAGATCGCCATGTACCTCTCAAGAAAAATGACGACCGCTTCTCTCATTGAAATAGGAGATAAATTTGGAGGAAAAGACCATTCTACGGTTCTTCACTCCATTAAGAAGATTGAGGAGAAGATTTTACAGGATCCCTCCTTCCGAGAAACAATCGAAAATCTTCATGGTCGAATTAAGTCATAATTAGAGTTGAAATCGTGTGAATCAATGTGTAAAATAATAGACGTTGCAGTATATGAATGGGTTCAGGGAGTATTTTCCCAAACATTCTCATTAAGAGTCCACATCCAAATCCTTTTATTATTGTGTCTGTTAGACCTTTTTTCTTCATTTTCACAGGTCTTACTATGACGGTGATAGTTCTATAGAATTATATAAAATAATAGTAATAAGAGGTTAACCATGAATTTTGAAATTGAGAAAAAAGAATTTTTAAGGGGACTTAATCTCATTCAGAGTATTACGGGGAGAAAGACGACGCTTCCCATCTTGACACATGTTCTTCTGGAGACAGGAAAAGGATGCCTTTTATTAACGGGTACGGATCTGGAAATTGGCATTCGGGAAGAGTTGACCGCGAAAATACATGAGGAAGGAAAATCTTCTGTTTCTGCAAAGAAGCTTTATGAGATTGTTCGAGAGCTGCCAGACCAGACGATTCAAATTCAGAAAAAAGAGAATCATTGGATCACCCTGCGATGTGGCAAGTCACTCTTCAATATGGCAGGGCTAGATCCTGAAGAGTTTCCTTCTCTTCCGGTTTTTCAAGACGAGCATTTCTGCGAGCTCCCCATCTCTCTCTTAAGCGAAATGATTGAAAAGACCGTCTTTGCAGCGGCGAGCGAAGAATCCCGCTATCATCTCAACGGAGTACTTTTTCTGCAGAACAAGGAAGGGGGAAAAGAGAGATTAAGAATGGTGGCCACCGATGGTCATCGACTCTCCCTCATCGATCGAGAAGCTCAGAAGGTTCGAGGGATCGAAAAAGGAGTTATCATTCCGAAAAAGGGCGTCTTGGAGATGAAGAAGGTCATGGTCGATAAGGAGGGAATAGGGACGGTGGCAATCTACTTTGACGCGACACACGGCTTCATGAAGATAGGGAAATTTTTAATGATCGTGCGTCTGATCGATGGAGATTTTCCAGAATATCAACAGGTGATCCCTAAAGAGAATGATAAAAAAATTACTCTCAACAAAGACAATTTTTACCGTTGTCTAAGAAGAGTGTCGACCATGGCGAGTGAGCGGGTGGAAGGAGTGAAGTTCTCGATCAAAAGCAATGGCATTGAGTTCAGTTCGTATAACCAGGATTTTGGAGATGCCCGAGAGGAAATGGAAGTGGTCTACGAAGGTCCTTCTTTGGATGTGGGATTCAATTCGAGGTATCTCATGGAGGCTCTGAACATCATCGATTCCGAAGAGGTTCTCATCGAGATCAAGGATGAGGGAAGTCCGGGAATGATGCGACCGGTGCCGCCGGCGGATCCCCCGGATCAAATATGCATCGTTATGCCCATGAGGATTTAAATGGCGAAGAATTCGGATCAGGATAAGTCAGGACGAGAAGAGAGCGAGAGTACGGACCTTTATACTGCGGAACAGATTACGGTCCTTGAAGGATTGGCGGCTGTCCGGAAGCGGCCAGCCATGTACATCGGGAATACGGGAACCGAAGGATTACATCACCTCGTCCATGAGATCGTCGACAATAGCATTGACGAAGCCCTGGCAGGCTTCTGTCAGAAGATCGACGTCATCATCCACATGGACAATAGTGTCACCGTTCGTGATGACGGTCGTGGAATTCCGGTGGACCTCCACGAAAAAGAGAATCGACCGGCGGTGGAGGTCGTCATGACCATGCTCCACGCGGGAGGGAAATTTGACAATCTGAGCTACAAGATTTCGGGAGGTCTTCACGGCGTGGGTCTCTCGGTCGTCAATGCCCTTTCAGAGTTTATCGAATTGGAGATTCGGCGGGACGGAAAAGTGTACCAGCAGACCTATGAGCGGGGGGAACCGAAGACAAAACTTCAGGTCATCGGTAAGACGAAACACACGGGAACACAGGTTCACTTCAAGCCTGACGCAGAGATCTTCGAGACTCTAATTTTCAGTTTCGACTTGCTCTCTCAACGGCTGAGAGAGTTGGCTTTCCTGAACAAAGGCCTCTCCATTACCATCGAAGATGAGCGGTCAGAAAAGCGACACGATTTTTTTTACAAGGGCGGGATCATCTCTTTCATTGAGTATCTGAATAAGAACCGAAATGTTCTCCATCCCAAACCCATTTACATCGAAGGAGAGAAGAACGGGTTGGAGGTAGAACTCTCGTTCCAATACAACGACGGATATGCTGAAAACATTTTTTCTTTTGCCAATAACATCAACACGGTGGAAGGGGGAACCCACCTCGTCGGATTTAAGACGGCCCTCACCCGAACGATCAACCAATACGCAACGAATGCCAACCTTCTCAAAGGGCTCAAGGAGAACCTGACGGGAGAAGACATCCGGGAGGGTTTGGTCGGTGTCATCAGCGTCAAGGTTCGCGAGCCTCAGTTTGAAGGGCAGACCAAGACCAAGCTCGGCAACAGCGAAGTCAAAGGAATGGTGGAGGCCCTTGTTAACGAGAAGCTGGGGACGTACTTCGAGGAAAGCCCCAGTATCGCGCGGAAAATTATCTCCAAGGTGATCGACGCCTCCCGTGCAAGGGAGGCCGCGCGGAAGGCACGAGAGTTGAGTCGAAAAAAGGGTGCTCTCGATGGAAATGTTCTGCCAGGAAAATTGGCCGACTGCCAAGAAACAGATCCCGCGCGGAGCGAGATCTTTATTGTGGAGGGAGATTCGGCAGGAGGCTCGGCCAAACAGGGAAGAGATCGTACGACCCAAGCCATCCTTCCCCTTAAGGGAAAGATCCTTAACGTGGAGAAGGCTCGATTTGACAAGATGCTGGCCAACGAGGAGATTAAGATCCTCATCTCCGCGCTGGGAGCCGGAATTGGGAAGGAAGATTTCGACGTGGGTCGTCTTCGCTACCATCGCATTATTATTATGACCGACGCCGACGTGGACGGTTCTCACATTCGCACGCTGCTCCTCACGTTTTTCTATCGCCACATGCCCGAGACCATTGAAAGGGGATACCTCTTCATTGCCCAACCCCCCTTGTTCAAAGTCAATGAAGGGAAAAGCGAATCCTACATCAAGAACGAGCAGGAACTCAATCAACACCTGGTGGACCGAGCCATTGCTAAGAGTGAGGTGGTGGTTCAGCGGACGAGCAAGAAGATAACGGATCGGAAACTGAGTCTCCTCCTCGAGAAGATTTTCCTCTACCATGATCTCCTTCAACGAATTCAACATCGAGGATACCCCCGATCCCTGCTCTCCATCCTCCTGCAGGATGGTGTCCGGAACAAGTCGGCTTTCGCGGAGAAAGAAAAGATTGCCGACCTCAAGAAACGACTCGAGAAAGGGGGATTTGAGGTCTTGGAGGTCGCTTGGGACGAGGAGCATAACCTTTGCGGGTTCGAGATTCAGAAAGAGAATGGAGGAAGGCATCCTCGCCTGAAGCTCCGGTGGGATTTCGTGTCTTCCGTGGAATTCCGCCAGCTCCATCAACTCTATCAAGACATTCATGAGATGGCTCCTCCCCCCTATGTCGTGAAGGAGAAGGACAAGGAACTGACCATCGAGAATGAGGAAGACTTGCTTCAGTCGTTAAACCAGATGGGAAAAGAGGGACTCGGGGTTCAGCGCTATAAGGGGTTGGGGGAGATGAACCCTGAACAACTCTGGCAAACCACCATGAATCCAGAAACGCGGACGCTTCTCCAGGTGAAGATTGAAGACGCCATTGAAGCCGATGAAATCTTCAGTGTCCTGATGGGCGATGAGGTCGAACAGAGACGGCAATTCATTGAAGACAACGCCCTCTTCGTCAAGAACCTCGATATCTGATCTCTTTTGGATTCCATCACCTCAAGGAACCCATTGACCCCTTCATGCAAGAATCTCAGCAGAAGGTTTTGAATTCGAAATAGGACATCCGTGCCTGTGCCTAACCTGCTAACGATGAAGCTTCGGCGAGGGCAGCAGTCTCACGCATCGTCTGCCTTCCAGGACGCGGCGGGTCGGAGTCTTCGCCATTGTTTCTTGACGGAAATCGTTCGGATGTGGGTTAGATGAATGCTGGTCATCGGATTAACCGGTGGGGTTGCAAGCGGAAAAACGACCGTTTCAGAGGTCCTGAGAGAGGAAGGTGCCACCCTCATCGACGCAGACCAGATAGCCAGGGAACTGGTTCAACCGCAAACACCGGTCTGGCAAGAGTTGGTCAGGGCATTTGGAAACGGGATTCTTGATCGGGAGGGGTCCATTCACCGACAGAAGCTCGCATCCCTCATCTTCTCGAATCCTCGCCAGAGGAGCCTTTTGAATCGGATTCTTCATCCGAGGATTAAAGAAGAAATAGGCCGCCGTTTGAAAGGCATTCAGCAGAAAGACCCTGAGGCCATTGTGGTGATCGATGCTCCTTTGCTCATTGAAACCGGTGGTCATCGAGAGATGGACAAAGTCATCGTGGTTGTCTGCACAGAGACCCAGCAGATCGAAAGACTGAGGAGACGAAAACAACTGAGCGAGGAGCAGGCCCGGGCGATGCTTTCGTCTCAGATGCCTCTGGAAGAAAAGGCAACGGTGGCAGATTATGTGATTTGCAATGAGGGATCCCCTGAGGAAACCCGCCAAAAGGCGAGGGACGTTTTTAAGGAGTTGAAAGGTATGGCCCTTCAACCGAAGGGCCACAAGGCGTGATGACCATTCGCCTGTTCCAGGGCGACCTATTCCATGGGTGAGGAGGCAAGGGAACGCGGTTATGAACATCAAAGATTTAAAAAAGATGAAGATCAATGAGCTGTATCGGGTTGCGAAGGATCTCAATGTCGAAGGGGCCAGCAGTATGCGCAAGCAAGAATTGATTTTTGCCATTCTTCAGGCCCAGACAGAGAAGAACGGGTTGATTTTTGGGGAAGGGGTCTTGGAGATCCTCCCAGACGGGTTCGGGTTTTTACGGTCTCCCGATTACAATTACCTTCCCGGTCCGGATGATATCTATATCTCCCCCTCTCAGATCCGTCGATTCAACCTTCGGACGGGAGACACGGTCTCCGGGCAGATCCGGCCCCCGAAGGACACCGAGCGTTACTTTGCGATGCTCAAGGTGGAGGTCGTCAACTACGAGGATCCCGAGGGAGCCCGGGATAAGATTCTCTTCGACAACCTGACCCCTCTCTATCCCCAGGAAAAGATTCATCTGGAGATGGACGGGGATGCCCAGAATTACTCCTCCCGAGTCATGGATCTTCTCACTCCGATCGGCAAAGGACAGCGCGGACTCATCGTGGCGTCCCCAAGAACCGGCAAGACCATGCTCCTGCAGAGCATTGCTCACAGCATCACGACCAATCATAAAGAGATTACGCTGATCGTTCTGCTCATTGACGAGCGGCCCGAGGAAGTGACGGACATGGAACGTTCCGTCAAAGGAGAAGTGATCAGCTCCACGTTTGATGAACCCGCTTCTCGACACGTCCAGGTCGCAGAGATGGTGATTGAGAAGGCGAAACGCCTGGTCGAGCACCAGAGGGACGTGGTCATCCTCCTCGACAGCATCACACGGTTAGCCCGGGCATATAACACGGTGGTCCCACCGAGCGGGAAAGTCCTTTCGGGCGGCATTGACGCCAATGCGCTGCAGCGCCCCAAGCGGTTCTTCGGTGCTGCACGGAACATCGAGGAAGGCGGAAGCCTCACCATCATCGCCACGGCACTCATCGAGACGGGCAGCCGAATGGACGAAGTCATTTTCGAGGAGTTCAAAGGAACAGGCAACATGGAAATCCATCTCGATCGGCGCCTCGTTGACCGGAGGGTCTTCCCCTCGATCGACATTCAGCGATCTGGAACGCGCAAGGAAGAACTCCTTCTCGATCCCAACGACTTGAATCGTATCTGGCTTCTGAGAAAAGTCCTTCAGCCCATGAATACGGGGGAAAGCATGGAGTTTCTTCTCGAGAAGATGCATGCCACCAAGAGTAATCGGGATTTTCTCGATTCGATGAATCAGTAGTAAAGGCGGAGACGAAAAAGTTGAAAAATCATGAGAAATCGGTAAAATAGAGGATGGAGGATTTGTAAGATGAAAAAGGATATTCATCCCAAAGTGTTCGACACCGTGGTCAAGTGCGCTTGTGGCGCAGTTTTCGAGACGAAGAGTACCCAAAAAGAAATCCGTGTGGATATGTGCTCCAACTGTCACCCCTTCTTTACGGGCAAACAAAAATTCTTAGATACGGCGGGAAGGATCGAGCGGTTCAAGAAGAAATATGGCGAAAAGGCAACCCAGAAGGAATAATTCTAGCCCGTGTATCTGTTCACCCCCCTGCCCGTTGGCGACCGGTGGACAGCTTTCCTCACCCCCCATCCCCAACCTACTCTTGAGCTTTGGAATTCATTAGTTCCTTGGGAGGATGTCGATGTTTCTAGGGAGAAAGGATCCCGATCAGGGAACTTCTCACTGCAGTCAGGGTGCCCTTCGTGTTGGAGGACAGGCGGTCATCGAAGGCGTGATGATGAGAGCGCCCAAGTCGATGGCTATTGCTGTTCGAAGACCCAGCGGCGAGATCGTGGTGAAACGGAAAGGACTCACCCTGTTTTCGGAGAAGCATCGCTTGTCAAAGCTTCCTCTCGTCAGAGGCGTCATGACGCTTCTCTCTGCGCTCGTCCTTGGAATTCAGGCCCTCAACTATTCTGCCAATCAGGCCCTCTCTGAGGGGGAAGAGGAAACGAGTCCATGGACCCTCAGCTTCACTCTCGTCATCGCGCTCTCTTTTGGTATCGTTCTATTCTTCCTGGTCCCCCTCTATCTGACGAAGTGGTCGCGAGGGATAATCCCTCTCGTCTCTGAGAGCGGATTTTATTTCAACGTGGTCGATGGCATCATCCGCCTGATAATTTTTCTTGTTTACCTCTGGCTGATCTCTCTCTCCAAAGAGATTCGACGGGTTTTCCAATATCACGGGGCGGAGCACAAATCAATCTTCGCCTTTGAGGCGGGCGATGCTTTGAGAGTGGATCGGGTCAAGTCTTACAGCCATCTCCACCCTCGTTGCGGAACGAGTTTCCTGCTCATTGTCATGGTCGTCAGTATTCTCGTCTTTGCCCTGATTCCACATCACTTGCCTTTTGGATACAAAGTCGCCTCTCGGGTGGTCTTCATTCCATTGATTGCCGGGATTTCCTATGAGTTCATCCGTTTCGCAGATCGAAAGCGAAAGAGTCCTGGGATGCGTTTCTTCATCCTCCCCGGACTTTGGTTGCAGCGATTGACCTCCAAAGAGCCTTCAGAGGACCAACTCGAAGTGGCGATTCGGGCTCTTCAGGAGGTTTTGGAACTGGAAGGTCAGAGTGAAGCTCTCCCGCGCCTGCCTACCGCAGGCAGGCACAGCGCGGGGCTTCCCGGCAATGATTTATCATCATAGGGTACCCCTCGACCCCACCCAGAGGGCGGGGCCTGCGGGATACGCTCCGGTCAGAAAGCATAAAGGAAAGAACGATGTTTGCAAAATTGAACGAAGTCGAGCGCCGATACGAATCTCTAACCCATCTCCTTGGACAGCCTGAGGTCATCTCAAACCAGGACGAGTTGCAGAAACTCGCCAAGGAGTATTCGGAGTTAAGTAAGGTCGTGGACCTCTATCGGCGGCTCAAGAAACTGGACGTGGAGATCGAGGGAAGCCGGGAGCTCCTTGATACCGAGCAAGATGAGGAGATGAAGCGGCTGGCCAGGGAGGAGATGACCCGTCTGGCCGATGCGAAGCAGAAGGTGGAAGAGGACTTGCGCATGATTCTTCTCCCCAAGGATCCCAACGACGAGAAGAATATTCTACTCGAAATCCGGGCAGGAACAGGAGGGGATGAAGCAGGGCTCTTTGCTTTGGATCTCTTCCGGATGTATTCAAAGTTCGCTGAGAAGCGGCAATGGCGAATCGAGGTCCTGAGTCGAAACTACACCGGCGTCGGAGGGTTGAAGGAAATCATTGCCCTCATTGAAGGGAAAAGAGTCTACAGTCAACTGAAGTATGAAAGCGGTGTCCACCGAGTCCAAAGGGTCCCGGTCACAGAATCCCAGGGACGAATTCATACCTCGACGGTGACCGTGGCGATTCTTCCCGAGGCAGAAGAGGTGGATATTCAGATTGACCCGAACGATCTCAGGATCGATATCTTCCGGTCTTCGGGCCCTGGCGGACAGAGTGTCAACACGACAGATTCTGCCGTCCGTGTCACCCATCTCCCGACGGGAATGGTGGTGAGCTGTCAAGATGAGAAATCGCAGCACAAGAACAAGGCAAAGGCTTTGAAAATCCTCCGAGCAAGGTTGTTGGACAAGGCGAAAGAAGAAAAGCAGATGGAGATCTCCGAAAAGAGGAGAACTCAGGTGGGAACAGGAGAACGGAGCGAACGGATTCGAACGTATAACTTCCCCCAGGGGAGAGTGACCGATCACCGGATTGGACTCACGGTTTACCGACTGCCCAACGTTCTGGAGGGCGAATTGGACGAGTTCATCCAGGCTCTCACCACGCATGATCAAGCCGAAGCCTTAAAGGGGGAGGAAGGAAATGGCACATTGGGGTAACCCATGACGTTGTTCGAAGTTCTCAAGGGGTCGGCCGATGACCTGAAAGACCACCGCGTTGAGAACCCACGTCTCAATGCCGAGCTCTTACTCGCCCAGTGCCTTGGGTTCAGTCGAGAAACGCTTTATGCAAACCTCCGCCGCGAGATACAGACAGAAGAGAAGAAAGCCCTGGACGAACTTCTCAGGAGAAGGATGGCAGGTGAACCCCTCCAGTATCTGTTGGGCCATCAGGAGTTCTGGTCCGTTGATCTCAAGGTGGATCCTCGCGTGCTCATCCCGAGGCCAGAAACAGAGGTTCTCGTTGACCAGGCCCTTTCAATTCTTGCGACCCCTTCCGGCAGGGTGCCCAGGGTCCTTGACATCGGAACAGGGAGCGGTGCGATCGTCATTGCCTTGACGAATGAATTTGAAGAGATCTTTGCCGTGGCAACAGACATTTCACAGGAGGCGTTACAGGTCGCCAAGGAAAATGCCCGAAAAGTAGGAGTGGGTCAGCGAATTCGTTTCGTACGAGGAGATCTCCTTCATCCTTTCCGTCCTCTCACGGACGGAGTGTTTGACCTGATTCTCTCGAACCCGCCCTACATTTGTCGGTCAGACATCGAGGAACTGACGAGAGAGGTCAAAGACCATGAACCTAGAGTTGCCCTGGACGGGGGAGAGGACGGCTTGGATTTCTATCGTCAGATGAGCCGTCAGGTCCCTTCGTATCTCAGAGAAGGTGGCTGGCTGCTTGTAGAGATAGGCCAGGGGCAGGGAACGGAGATCTCGACACTTTTGGAACAGAGTGGATGTTTCAGTGCCCCGGAA
>Ga0315274_10010205_pt1 | contig 13521 bp, 15 predicted proteins | sample YL17G02_20_MG_FD_203700 | JGI IMG/M metagenome (GOLD analysis project Ga0315274, IMG submission 203700) | Sediment microbial communities from Yellowstone Lake, YNP, Wyoming, USA - YL17G02_20 | ecosystem: Environmental > Aquatic > Freshwater > Lake > Sediment | place: USA: Wyoming | collected...
CGGGGGCTCAACCTCATCTGGAGGCAGGGTCAAGAGCTCACTGACGAGCGCGGAACGAGGATAAAGGAGGTTCTCTCTCTGCAGATAGTGGTAGAGGATCCCTACAGGGAGATGATCCCCCGCGAGTACTCCTGGAATGAGGCCCGGCTGAAGGAGTATGCTCAGCAGCTGCGAAGCAAAGAGAATCCCGGCTTTGAGTATACCTATGGAGAAAGGCTGCGCAGCTGGTCGTTTTCAGGCCTGGAGCCGGTTGATCAGATACGCTACACGGTGGAGAGGCTGAGGGCATCTGGCTCCACGCGCAGGGCCACTGCAGTCACATGGATCCCGCCCTTGGACAACCTCAGGGAAGAGGTGCCCTGCATGATCGTGGACGACTTCAAGCTGCGCGAAGGCAGGCTTAATCTCTCCGTCTTCTTCCGCAGCCACGACTTCGCAGGGGCCTATCCCGCCAATCTATATGGACTGGCCGGGCTTCTGGATTACGTGGCGAGGGAGGTGGGGGCAACTCCCGGATCCATCTCCACCCTGAGCTCTTCGGCTCACATATACGAGCACGACTGGGACTGGGTGCAGGAGATGCTTTTAGCCACGTCGAGGTCGCAGTGATGGGGCTCTCTTTTCTCTATCCTCTAAGATTTTCGGGCGGCGCCTCGCTCCGCAGCGGGTCAATGGATTTTTTTTTCATAGTTTTCCCTGCCCGCCCCCACTAGCCCCGGGCAAACCATTTTTTAACCTTCGGGCGAAAAAGGCGGTAAGGAGGTTGTAGATTGCTCAAGCACATTGTGATGTTCAAGCTGAAGGAGGCTGCATTGGGAGCGGATAAGGCCGAGAACCTGCAAAGGGTGAAATTGCGGCTGGAGGACTTGAAGGATAAGATAGCGGAGATCAAGTTCTTTGAGGTGGGGGTCAATATAACGAACTCCGGCGCGGCCTATGACCTGGCCCTCCTCTCGGAGTTCGATACCCAGACGGCTTTGCTGACCTACCAGAGCCATCCCGAGCATCTGAAGGTGGCAGAGTTTGTGCAAGAGGTGTGCGAGAGCAGGACAGTTGTGGATTACTTCTCGTAAAAATTCTGTCCCAATTGCGTTTAGTGCGACCCGGTCCGGCGCTATCGGGCTAGGTAGAAAGCAGAAACAGGCTTATACCGCCAGCCCGAAGGATATCACGTGGTCAGAATGAAGATCGGCGTTTGTGGAATTGCCTGTGAAGCTTGTCCCAGAATGGCGAAGGGAATATGCCCCAACCGAGATGGCTGCCGGCCGAAGGATAATCCCATGTGCAAGATTGCCACCTGTGCCTTTCAGAAAGGGGTTGACCTATGCTTTAACTGCCCCCCCTCCGAGACTACCAGGGCCGGGCCCATAAGCTACGGATACTGCATGTACATCTCAGGCAAGGAGCTCGGCCAAACCTAGAGAGAATGGGAGAGAGCGTCAGAAGGAAGAGAGAATAATAACCTGACATGGAGCTTTTGCTCGAATCCCGTCCCGCCCTTCGATTTTGGACTCAGTGCCTCCCTCTTCTCCGGAGGAGCTGGGCGCATTGGAGAGTACCACGCCGGGACTTACCGGCAGGCAATGAAATTCTTAGACCATGCAGCCATACTCTCACCCCATTTTAGGCATTGGTAGACTGAAATTCGAGATGGATGCCGTAAAGAAGGAGAATCCAGTTCCTTGGAGCAGCCGGCTACTTCCGGTCTTTTTCTGGGGAGCTCTCGGGACCGTGATCGTACGCCATACAGGATAGAGGAAAATGAGCCGGAATGCCCCAATCCGGAGAAGAATATCCTCAATGCTCGATTGAAATAGCTAGGCAAAGGTTGCTGCTATAAAATAAAAATATACATATATACATCTCAAGAAGCTTTAAACTAGATGACCAACTGTCTTAATCTAGATTCTGGATTACAGGCGTCACGAGGTGCTGGAAATGATAGAAAAGCTGGCCGAAAGTTCCGGCAATATTCTTGGCTATAGTGTCAAAGGAGTGGTTAAAGTCTCTGATTACGAGAAGCTGGTGCCCGAAGTCGAATCGCTCGTGGAGAAAGAGGGCCACCTCCGCATGCTGTTGGATCTAGGCGAGTTCAAGAGCGAAGATGTGAGAGCTTGGCTGCCTGATCTGAAATTTGGACTCAGGTTCCGAGATAAAATTGATAAGATGGCCATCGGGTCGTGAATAAGTTACGGGTTGGTATTTGGATCTATTGCAGAAATCAGGATCATTAGATACTGATTTTCTCAGGATAGCACTTGGTGGGGGACGTTCATGGAATCACTCTCCGTAAACGAGTTCAAAAAACTCCAACCACCTATTTGTTCACTACCGATCTCCGAGGGTGTATACAATATTGCCGGTCAGATAGGGAGCCGCTATGATGGTGGAGCAAATAGGACCTGCTCTTCCCTTTGCGGCAATGCCTGACTCATATGCAGAGGCCTCTACTGCGCTCATCCCCTCTTTTGCACTGCAAACCAGCACAACCACATCGGGCTCAAAGTCTGCCTTTTCAAGTGGAGAAAAGGATGCATACTTGACGGTGCCCGGCTCTACTCCCTGATTGGAGCCGAAGAACCTTCTTGCGGCTCGTGCAGATCCAAATATCCCTACCCGCCTGTACAGGAATTCACCACTCCTCAACTCTGCCGGCCTCTCCCTTAGCCCTAAATGGTATGCTCCGCCATCGCACGCGTGCTCTTCTGAGGAGGTGTAAAAGGAGCTGCCCTTATTCAACGCCTCACCCAGCATCTCGCAAAGCCTTATCCTGTCGTTTAGCCTCTCAAGCCCTGGCTCATCATTCGAGAGGGCCGCAGCTACCGCAGATCCTCTAAAATCCAGCACTTTTTTCAATCTATCGTTAAGTTCCCTGTACATTCCTATCATTGCTCCTTGAAGGCGTTCGAGCCCATATTTCGCCCAGGAAAGGCCGCCCAGAGGATCGTGATTAATCGTCTACTTAATTTATCGTCAACTTATATTGAGCTAGCGGCAGAAAAAGCCAAACCAGCATATGAGGCGGCTCCTTCTCCCAGGAGTGATGCGTCGCCTTGCGGCAACCAGCACCGCGCCCCCCACGCAACGATCAAGCCGGCATGTTTACAGTACCTTAGTACCATAGAAATTAGGCCACGATAGGGAGCACCGGAGGAGAGTTTCAGAAGGTTTCCCTCTCTTTCTCGCTTCTTGCGCGCCCGGGCTCATTGCCCCCTCGGCCACGGCCAGGTCTATCATCAAGAATATCCTTTGCCTCGCGGTCTCTCTGGCGGCCACCGAGCTCATCAGGGATCTTGAGCATTCCTGGCGAACTCCGGAGAGCTTGACTGCATAGCCCTGATGGATCTCTCCGGATGTTGGTCGAAGCTGTTTCGCTCCAGGATATTGAGTGCCTTGTTCCTATCCGCCATGGTTTCGAACTCAAAGCGGTAGTTGTCGCGGTTTGTAATAGCTGGAGCTCTCTTTCACTGCTAAAGCTGTCGGGCCTCATATCTCAATTTTTATATGCTAAGCCATCCGTTAAATCTACTAGGGAGGCGCAAGAAATGGCTGAGGAAGAATCCATTGAGAGCAAAACTAAAGCATCGTCTTACCAATTTATCCCCAATCTATTAGGGCAGAAGATCACCATCCGACCGGCGCAAGGTCAGCCTATCACTGGCATACTGCGTGGGTTCAATCCTTACGAGCTGCTCATCGAAGTAGGAGCCAAACGGATTATTGTCTTCAAGAGTGCTATCTGGTGCATTGAGATCCTGAGCTAGAGTTATGGTGAGGCATCTGCGGGACGGGGGGAGAGGCCCGCAAGAAGGCCTAAAAAAGCCTGCAAAGAGCTCTTGCCCTTCGAAGGATGGACGGGCGATGGAGAGGGCGCCGAAAAAGGATCAATGCCCCGGCTGAAAATGGCAGGAGAATAAAGACCATTGGAAGTAAGGCTTCATGGAAAGGCGCGGCCCTGCTTACGGGTCTTTTGGAGCAGAGCAGGCTTGAGGCAGCAATCATCACCATGAATCCGGCGACAATGCCCAGGTTGGTGAGATGCTCGCCGCCGTAGCGGTTGGCAACGGGTATCGGCTCGTCGAAGCAGATAAAGGCCATCATGCCCGCCACCATAGCAGTCGAGGCCGACAGGACATGAGGACGGAGGAAGGGATAGAGGACCAGAATGGCAGCAGTTGCGCCCATCTCGGTCCTGGAACTGCAAAAGAGGTTAACAAAGGCCAGGAAGATCATGACCCCTGTGGCAAAGCCCAGGCGGATGGAGAGATATCGCAGGTCCGGCTTGGGTACGAGGTAGGAGATCAGGCTTCCAATGCCCGTGGCCAGGCCGGCGAATGTGGTGAGCGCTATGGCGTCAAGGATGTTCGTCGTCAAGCCTGGGAAAAAGTGCCGCCAGGAAATATTTTAGCTTATTGTCTTTTCTCTTCCCGAGCCTGCAGTTGACGATTTGGGTTCAAAGCATCTCGCCGACCTTCCGGGCAATTAGATTATATGATATCATCTATATATCATAATTTATATAGTATATATGCACAATCAGCGCTTCACCTTGAAATCAGGCATTTATATACTAACTATCTTCGCATTACCACTATAATTTTATATTTATGCTGTTAGGATGCATTAGTATTATGGCTAAAGCCAATCCTTTCTGATGAGAGAGAACCGGAGCGCCTCGAGTTATGCGCATGATCCTGATAATCAACCGATCAGCAAACCATTCAAGTAGAATTATATATTTAATTCAAGGATCTCATAGGAGATCGGAAGTGGGGCAGAATCCAGCTTGGAGGACCCCCACTTCCAGAGTGTTTCTCAATGGACGCTTGGAACAGGTTTGTTCCAATGTACTTGATTTAAAACAATCTCTATTACTTAAAAATTTCGCTCGCCTCGGGGAGCAAAGCGGAGATCGGACACGGCAACCTTAAGGGAGGACAAATCCGGCTTGGGTTCCAAACCTAATTAAACTTTTTTGGTCTAAACTCAAGAAAACTTTAAATAAGATATGCCCTCCTAAATCCGCAGGTGATCGCTTGCACATAATGGAGGGATTTCTTCCCCATCCCTGGTGGGAGATCTGGTTCGCGCTTTCCTTGCCCGCAGTGGCATACGGAGTGCATAAGATCAACCGGCTGGCCAACGCCCAGCGAGAGACGCTGCCATTATTGGCCGTGGCCGGCGCCTTCGTCTTCGTTCTATCCTCCCTGAAGCTGCCATCAGTTACTGGAAGCTGCTCCCATCCTCTGGGTCAGAAGCGCAAAGCAAAGGCTATTCCAGACTCTTAAAACCGACTAGGCCCCCGGGGCTACCTGTCGATCATTAGTGAAATTGATGTGGAATTTTTTTCGATGAGACCTTTGGAGAGAAGCTTCATTAAGGCCAGATCGTAACTGGGTTCTTTTCTTGGAGGTTCTGGTGATCTCAACGCATGCGGAGCCTGGCACGCGTCCATTTCACAAATGCAAGTGAAGGGGCAGGTCTCCATGTCTGTGCTCACCCTGATGGTGATGCTCCTCTCCCGAATATATAATTGGGTCGATGTGGATGGTAGCTGTGGAAAGGTAACTCAGGTGGTGCATAAGCTGGTGCCGTACTTCTTTGGCGATCTCATGTCCCTCCTTCACAGAGAGCTCATCGGACACAGCCAGGTCAATTTCAGCATGGAGCTGACGTCCCAGCCATCTCACCCGAACATTGGTGACCTCCTTTACGCCTGCAACATGACTTGCGGCCTCTTTGACCTCAGCCACCACCCCCGGGTCGACTCCATCGATGAGGCGACAGAATACCACCTTCACAGAACTCCAGACGATGCAGAGGATGGCCACGGTGATGATGACTCCGATGAGAGGATCTGCCCAGGGAAAGCCCAGCCAGACACCGAGAGCGCCAAGAAAGACCGCCAGGCTAGTTAGGCCGTCCACCCTGGCGTGGTAGCCATCGGCCACAAGGGCGGCACTGTTGATATCTTGACCTGTACGGCAGCGATAAATAGCCACGACCTCATTGCCGAAGAAGCCGATCAGAGATGCCAACGCCACAGCCCAGAGGTGATTCACCACCTGAGGATGAAAGAGTCGATTGATAGATTCATAACCGGCAACGATGACACTGAATAGGATGAGAAGCACAATGGCTAGTCCCGCCAGATCTTCGACCCGACCGTAGCCATAGGTGAACTGCTTGTTAGCCCTGCGATGGGCTAGGGCGAAGGCTATCCAGAGCGGAATGGCAGTTGCAGCATCACCAAAATTGTGAATTGTATCTGCAAGAAGAGCGACGCTCCCCGAATAGGAGACTACCGCCGTCTGGACCAGAGCCGTTGCCAGCAGCACAATAAAAGACCATTTGACGGTCGAGATCCCTTTTCGGGTAGCCAAGAGCGAAGGATCTACAACTCCATGAACATGGTGGTGGTCGCTGTGGTCTTCCATATCGTGTCCGTGTTCTTCATGCTTCATTACTGGGCCTCCTCTTTCGGATTCATGGCTTCTTTTTGGCTCAGTACCTCCTGCACACCTGATTTCATGCCTGATTTTTCAGGCGGATCCAGCTTGATCACCTCTATCTTCGATCCAGACTCTTCGTCATAGGCCTTAATCCTGCGTACCGAATGGTCCACCATACCGCCAGATGTCAATATAAAAGAGCTCTTGCCGATCAAAGCCTTGAGGATGCATTTGTCTATAACGCCGTAAGTGAAGTCCAGGGGTATCCTGGCCTGCTCAGCCATTACTTTGGCGTTCGTGCCCATAGCTCCGATATAGCTTACGTGCGACTTTTCCAGCATATCCCGGATCTCTGCAGAATTCGCTCCGTCCACATTGTAGATGTAGACCTTGCCCAGTGTCCCCCGGGAAGTCGTGCCTAAGGTATCGGACTCCAATAGGTCCGTCAGCTCCAAAATATTCCTGGGCAGCTTAGAGCCGTTGAGCAAGCCTCGTCCGACCAGCTCTTTGCAGAGATCCACCACGATGGGCAGCTTTAGCCTGGCCCTCTTAATCAGCTCTACGTCGCCGAAGACCTCTGGACCCATACCCCTGCGAAGCACCCTCCCATCTTCCATCAGGATCACCTCGTCTGCCCAGCGGTAGGCCAGCTCCACGTCGTGGGTAGAGATGATCATAGTCTTGCCTCCGCAGTTCAGCTCGTCCAACATATCCATGATCTCCTCTGAGCTGGCCGGATCAAGATTGGAGGTGGGTTCGTCCAGAATCATAACCTCAGGCTCCATGACCAGGATGCCAGCTAGGGCCACTCTCTTTTTCTCGCCGCCACTGAGGTGGTGCGGAGGGCGACGTTCGTAGCCTGAAAGACCGACATATTGCAAGGCGTAACCCACATACTTCTTCGTTTTCTCAGCGGGAAAACCGAGGTTCACAGGCCCAAAGGCCACATCCTGGTAAACAGTCGGAGCGAAGATCTGATCGTCTGAGTTCTGGAAGACCATCCCTACTTTCCGCCTTATCTCCCGGAGAGAGGCAGAATCATACTGCAGATTCTGACCACGGAAGAGAACATCACCTGTTGTAGGTCGCAATATGCCGTTGAACATCAGCATCAAAGTGGATTTGCCCGCGCCATTCGGCCCTACCAAAGCGATTTTTTTGCCCTCTTCCAGAGTTATGCTTACATTTCTCAGAGCATCTGTTCCGTCTCCGTAGGTATAGCTAACGTTTCTGGTTTCAAGGACGAATGTCATGTAACCTCAAAGCAATTGGATATCTCTGGTCAAAATGGCGATAGCAGCGACCACGGTCATATATCCTATAACGGCAAATATTGCCCTTGGCGCGGCCTTACCAGCCTGCTCCATGAGATCGAGCTTGCCATCATAACACCTGGCGTCCATTGCTACGATGAGCCTCTCGCCCTGCTCCCACGATCTCAGAAAGAGAACGCTAGAAAGCATGGAGAAGGAGTTCAGAGAGTTTTTAATTCCTGCGTCTCCTAACCGCATCACCTGGGCGCTGTGGATCATGGCAGCCTGATCCAAAAAGACAAAAATATACCTGTAGATCAACATGGAAAGCTCGACCAAGAAGTCCGGCATACCCATGGACTTAAGGATCGAGAAGATCTCGATCATGGGTGTGGTCAAGGCTATGAAGAATAGAGAGCACATGCCCCCAAAGGTCCTGGCGATCAGAAGCAGTGCCAGGTTGGCTCCATCTTCTCTGATGCCCAAGCTGATGCCGAAGACGTTAAAGGCAAATAATTGATCGCCTCCGCCATGCATGAAGGCCACAACAGCCGCGCTCAGCAGGGAGAAGGAGAAGGGTATCAGCAGCAGTGTGGAGTAAAAACGCCCTGGAATCTTGGCCAACCTTAGAGTTATGAGACTCATGGTAACGGCTATGAATAAGGGCGCTATCGGCGTGGCTGAGGATACGCAAAAGAGGATGGCTCCAAGGCCCAAAAAAAGCTTGAGCCTCGGACTTGTGTCCCTCAGAGCATTGGATTGTGCGTAGTCGTCTAGCAGGTCATGCATTCAAATTTCCTTCTTGCTTCTCGGGAGTTGCGGCAACTCTAGCCTTCGCCAAGCAGCGGTAGTAACCCAGGAAATAGCCGATGATGATAGCGCCGAAGGCCGCTTGCAAAGCGAAAAGCAAGCTCTCTATTTCACCGCTAGGCGGCGTATAAATGGGCTGGAACCATGGCTGGTAGGTTCCTCCTGTCAATTTATCTATTGTGTTCCCGGCCTGAACGTCTGCTCCGCTCCATTCGTGATTTCCTGTTGAGCTGATATAAGCGAAGGCACCGATGAATACTACAAGGATTGCAACAACAATGAGTTCCATCTTCATACCGAAGCCTCCTTCAGCTTGTTAATGATGCTGGGAGATGCCACATTTAGCTTTAGCAAAACATCGCTTCTGAGCTGGACGATGTACTTGAACATGAGCGCGGTTACAGCTCCCTCCACTATGGCCAGGGGAATCTGGGTTACGGCAAAAACGGCCAGGAAAGCCTCGAAAGACGCCAACACTCCTCCAGAAGCGGCGGGGAAGGCCAGAGCAAGCTCGATGGATGTAACAATATATGTGGCCCAATCCGCGATCAACGCCGCCAGAAATACGGCGATGTACATATTCACTCCCCACTTCATGGCCCCTTTATAGACCAGGTAGCCCATGATTGGACCAGCTATACCCATGGAGAAGGTGTTGGCCCCTAGGGTGGTCAGGCCGCCATGGGCCAGAAATATGGCCTGGTAGATCAGGACTATGATTGATAACACCGAAGTTATCCACGGCCCGAAGAGTATCGCACCTATGCCTGTACCCGTAGGATGAGAACAGCTTCCCGTAACGGATGGCATCTTAAGGGATGATAGGACGAAGATGAAGGCTCCGGAGACGGCCAGCAAGGGCAGAACATCGCGGTTAGCTTTCATTAATTTGCTCATTTTGTAAGCTCCATAAGCCACCACTGGCAGCGAGATAACGTACCAAAATACGCACCAGTAGAGAGGCAAGAATCCCTCCATTATATGCATTGTATCACCCCTGATGCGATGCAGGTCCTTGCATATAAAGTTTACTTGACTAAAGGCAAAATAGATTTACTCTTTTCGCGAAATCCAATAGGATCGGTGAGGAGATCCAGAAATTTCTCAGGCTCCATGCCATCTAATATAGGGGTTCGGGCAAGCTTGTAAATCCATTTCTCTTTCGGTTAATAATAATGAAATTACTCCATTATTTTCAGGTATAATTGGGCTAATTATACTTTCAACCAAGAGCTTAATATCTAATATTACGAAAGATCCATATATAGTGAATAAACATGCGACTGCTAAACCTTATGTTTTGCTATATTTGGTCAGCCGATATATGCTCCAATCAATCCTGGGGGCCCAAGTTTTATTGCGAGGATGCTATTAATGAATGACTATGTGAATATAATAATGGCTGAAGATGATCTTGTAACCCAGAAGGTAACCCTGCGAATGCTCAAGAAGATGGGCATAAGAGCAAAAGCAGTCGATAGGGGCAAAGAGTTCTTCGAGCCCTAGAGGAGCACTATTATAATATAGTGCTAATGGATATCGGAAAATAATAAAAAGGAAGCTTCAGCCTTTGGCGAATCTCTTGCCAACGACGTGCAGGAGGCCTCCACATACAACTACGCCTATCACAGCCGACACAATGTATGCTACCGCGGCCATGGACTCACTGGCCTCTCCTCCGGGGAAGGCGTAATCCGGTAGGGGAGCACTCCAAAGCGATGCGAGCTGTTCCAGGCCATGAGGTACATAGCCCAGCTTCTCATCGAGCTCTTCATTCCCCCACTCACCGAAGGTTTCTCCTACCGCTAAAAGCCCTAGAGGAGCCAGGATCATGAGGAATATCAGGCCAATGGCGAAGTTTCTTGTCATCCTTTCCATGATCTCACCTCAGACACTCGCTGCTGCATTGGTTTTTCTCATCAGCGGCCGGGATTCTTCGCCATACAGGATGGTAGTATCCGTCCTCTGGATGTACGTAAATATCAGTGCCGTGATCAGAGCCTCAAGAATGCTGAATCCCAGGGCATGCTCCAGTACCATGGCGGGAACAGTCACACTCAATGGATAAGGCATATAGAGCGGGACTCCTTCCGGGGTGTGATTCAAAATGGGCTGTATTCCGAACTCAACGCCTGTAAAAAAAGCTGCCAGCGAGAGGGATAGGTAGCCTGCAACGGCCGCAGCAATTACCCGCCTCGATGAAGTTATCTCGGACTTTCCACTGATGAATTCATAGCAGTAATAACCGACGAATGGCATCACCACTGCCATGTTAAAGCAATTAGCTGCTATAGCCGTTATTCCTCCGTCACCAAACATAAGCGCTTGCAGAACCAGAGCAACAGATATAGTTATAACTGCTGCCCAGGGCCCCAGGACGATGCCAATTATCGCCCCGCCTACTGCATGGCCGGTGCTGCCTCCCGGAATCGGCACATTGAACATCATTATTACGAAGGAGAATGCGGCTGCCAGGGCTAGCAGCGGAACCTGCTTGGACCTTAGTTCGGTACTCAACTTCTTTCCGGCATAATACCAGATAGGGATCATAACGATCCAAAATGCTATGAAAGTTTGTGGGCCTAGATAGCCATCTGGAATGTGCATAGTTTCACCGAACTACTAAGTGTCGCTTAGTTATAAAAAGATATCTGAATCGCATAATAAGTAATAATTTTTATAAATTTCTGGATCGCAGATCAAGTAAAAATTTTTTTAGATAATTATGCTGATTAATATCAAAAAAGAAAAGAGTATTCAAAGCTGATTTATGTGAGACTGGTGAACCCCCTGGCGGCTCCGGTCCAGAGGAGAAACTCAGATAGTTGCTGGAACCTTTAAAGTAAATCGCCTAATCATTTTTGATTGCGGGGTTGCAGAATGGGGAACAATATGACCTATTCACGTGTATCGGGTTGGAAGGGCACCTGACGTAATAGAATCCAATATTGTGCGATGGCTCATGAGAGGGCAAAGAGAATCTCTGATATGGAAGAGCATAGGCTCCATATTTCCCTTCCATATGGAGAACAATTTCGTGCCATCACATTATTGTTATGAATTAATACATCTCTAAATAACTTATGCTTTAATGTTACTATTACACAATTTAGGTGAATATCTTAATATAATAGAAGCTCATCGTGCTAAGCAGCAGGACTTGATGCACATGGAGGGAAACGGTTTGAGAGATGTCGTTTTGGTCATAGTTGTGCTGGCTCTCATTGCTTTCATCGGCATTGTTGCCGCGCAAGACCTGGAGGATGATTACGCATTAGAAAAAGAAGAAAAAAAGATGACTTTTGCGATGGAACAGCGCGTTAGCGGAGTTGGCTTCTTTTCGACTTATAGATATGCTTTGATGCCTGATGTCATTGGCACCGAGGGACGTTTGTTCAATGGCGTGGAGTTAAAGAAGAAAGGTCACGGAAGCGGCACTATCAATACCGAATCCCTGTTCTCAGGAGAAAGCACATACACGAATACGAGTCATTTCTTTGATACAGACGAAGGAGAAGAAATTGAAATTTTGGAAAGAAGGGGCGAAATAGTGGTCTTTGAAGAATATGAAGAAGAAGCAACGAGCGTTGTAGCCTTGAAAGAAGACGGCAAAATGACCTATAATCCAACGATTATGGCCATGGGCGCTAAGTACTATGCGCTGCATCCGATAACCTTCAAGTCGCTTCTCAACGACGAAACCTCGGTAAGGAATCGCGATGGTTTCAATTCTTTAAATCACATGATCGAGGATGCTCACGGACTGGATATAGCACTCGATGCCCAATCCGATGCCACCAACACCACGATAAATGTGGATGAGAATTTAATTGACGGCAAAGCCCATTTCGGAGCCCTACAGCTCGCAGGGATTCCTAGAGATGAAGAAGCTGAAGAGGACACCGAAGAGGAAGCAGAAGGAGACGCTCCAATTCTGGGACTGGCGATGAAAGCATGGCATAAACCTCTTGCCGAAGTGGATGCGGATTATATTGGAACCTATCACATAAAGAATAACATGACTCTGACGACATCATCGGATGAAAAGGAATTTGAGGATTCGTGGCTGCCGTGCTGCTTCGGAGGCTACTTGGATATGCCTTTAAACTATCAGAAGGGCGCCATGGGATTCGGGTCAAACGTAAAGGCCATATTCGATTGCAGCTGCGCTAAGGTGCCCAGCGAGGGGCAATTTTCATGATAACTGGAGAATATTAAATCAACTAATTATATAAATCCATTGTTTGCACCCTGGGCTCAGTATTGATTTCTGCATTAGTTCTGCAGGGCGGATCGCCCTCTACAGTCTTTTCCGACCAGGATCTAGTCAAGAGAGCCAGGATGAAGCTTCCTGTAGTCATGGAGATCTACCAGGAGCTGTCCAGCCGTGGCGTTCTCAACGGCCACAGGCCGCCCAGGAACGTTCTCGAGCTGACGGACATGATCAAGCCGGACAAAGCGACCGCCGGGCCACACGCTTTGGGCAGGATCTATATCTGCAATGTGGAGGACGCTCATCCCGGAAGCATCAGATCCTTCCTGGAGGAGAAAGGGGTTGATTTCGTCGGTGCCATGGGGACAGGGGCCAAGATGATGGCTCAGAGGATGGCCCTGGACCTGGACTTCACCTACGGGGTAATAGACAAGAGCATCCTCAAGGCAATGCTCGGCAAGAGCGCCTTGATTATGACCTCGGGAGGAATGGTGGAGCACACCTACCGAAGGATAGAAGAGTACTGCAAAGATGCAGGGGCAGAGATTGAAGTTATCAGGATTGCTTGCGGTGAGAGCTTGAAAGGGGAGAGCAGTCCCAGCGGAGAGGGAGGTGCCAAACTCATGACCAGTTCAAATGACGAGCGAACGTTGTAGAAAGTACAAAGGGTTCGCCAACTCCGTCAAGCAGATGCTCACTCAGTAATACAAGTTTCTGGGCGGAGATAAGATCCAGGATAGGTTCATCCACGATCTGCTTATCGAGTTCGACAAGCATCATAAAGATGGCGGGA
>Ga0315274_10010206_pt1 | contig 13521 bp, 10 predicted proteins | sample YL17G02_20_MG_FD_203700 | JGI IMG/M metagenome (GOLD analysis project Ga0315274, IMG submission 203700) | Sediment microbial communities from Yellowstone Lake, YNP, Wyoming, USA - YL17G02_20 | ecosystem: Environmental > Aquatic > Freshwater > Lake > Sediment | place: USA: Wyoming | collected...
CTGAAATGCCCTCCTTGTCGGCTTGAATCATTCCTGACAACAGTGATCCTAACCAACACTGGCGGGCATTTCAGCAGCTTTCTTCCTCACCGCGCAAAATTCTGCGCTGGTTTAAGGTCTAGTGCGTGGCGATAAAGGAAGAGAATTGGATACCCATCGAAATCGCGATAGCCCGATGCCCGCTGCATTTCCGCAACAAGTCGCTTTGCAGCGTCGTGGTACCCATGGGCAAAGGCACTAAGGTCACCGACCGGACGATGCTGGAAGTTGAAGACGACGCTACCGTGCATGTCGCTCGACTGAAACACCCAGTGCATTGAGCCAACCGCCTTTGCCCCTCTCAAGAATGCTGATCTTCGTATGTCATCTGGCCCCCATCCCCGCTTACTGCTTCGAGGCTGCCCTTGTCTGATCTGCCTGATGCAACTCCTTCAGCATCCGCACGGCCGCGTCCACCAGCATTTCGCCCGACCCCTCGGCGCAGCGGGCGCTCATGACCTCGTAGGCGCCTTGCGGGTAGGCGTCCTTGTTTGGAATGTAGCCGATCGAGCCGTTGGCCAGCTCGGCGATCATCGTCTGCCTGAACGGCGAGGCCTTCTTGATCGCCAATCCCAGTTCGACGAAAATCTCTCCGGGCAAACTGACCCAGGCGAGTTCGTCGCCCAACGCGATGACCTGCACCTCGACCTCGTGCGGTTTGCCTTCGCGCGCGGCCACGTCGAGCACCTTGTAGGCCTCCACTCTCTCGTTGAAGCCCGCGTTGGTCTTCGAGTCGTAACGAGCGGTCGTGGCCTTGGCCTTCTCAACGTCGCTCGGCTCGACTTTCGGCAGCGGCAACCTGACGATCTCGCTGCGGACGCGCAACGCGCCGCCTTTGACCGGCTGCAACTCCTTATACGCCTGAAACACGGCCGCGGCCAGAATCGTGCCGATGCGATTGGCCTCCTGCGGCCCTTTCTGAGGCCCCGCCCAGTTGACGTCAATGTGGTTGATGTTGCCGCAAGGACCGTTGGCGAATACCGTCACCACGTCGGGACCCTTGTAGTCGGCGAGCCGCCGCGAGAGCGCGCCCGGATAGTCGGCCGAGAACAACTCGCCGCCGACCGTGTCGGGGTGCATGGCGAAGTTGACATAGGTGGCCACCGGCGCCGGCTGCCCCTTTGCGCGCGCGGCTTCGAACAGCACCACGGCCACGTCGGGATCAATCGGTCCGGCGGGCCGGACGACGTTCGGGTTCTTCTTGCCGGGATTCCAGCCGACCGAGCCGTCCTTCATGTGGTAGCGCCGATTGAAGCTGAGATGTTCCTCGCGCCCGACCGCCGCCGAGACGCGCGCCGGCTGAAGGCGCGATTGGGCCAATTGCACGCACTCGGCGATCCGTCCGGGCAGTTCGCCCGAATAGCGTTTCGAGAGGTCCGCCGCGCCGCCCTGGGAATCTTCACGCGCGCTGCGTTTGGCGAGCACCGGGCCGGTGTGCGCGTGCGTGGCGCTGATCATCACGTGGTCGCCGCGAATCTTGGTCGCTTTCTCGACCGCGGCGCGCGCCTCCTCGACCATCGCCCGCGTCGTCGAAATCAAGTCGAGCGTCACCAGCGCCGCCTGCTCGCCGTCCTGTTCGAGGACGATGGCTTTGGCGAACAGGTCGTCCGCCGTCCCTTGCGCGCCGCGTTCGTAGTAGTAGCCGGCCATGCCGATACCGACGGGCGGCGTGATCTTGACGGCCGCCGTCCCCACGCGCAACTCGGCCGACCAGGCCGTTGCACCCGCCATCCACACCGCGCCAGCCAGCGCCGCCGCTGTGGTTCGAAGAATCCTTCGCGCTTTCCCGTTGCCCGCTCTTTTCATCGCATTCAATCTCCTTTCGCCGGAATTCTCCGCGAGAGAGATGCCATCCTGAAATGGCAAAGGTAAATGTGCTTTCTCACGCTTGATAGTCGCCGACGCGGCGCGAGCATCTGTTGGACACGGTTGATTCTCTTTGCCCTCGGCGCGCTCAGACGTATTCGATGGTCGCCGGAGGCTTGGGCGTCAGGTCATAGAGGCAATGGTTGACGCCCTCCACTTCGGAGACGACCCGTCGGCAGATTTTCTCCAGTTTCGGCCACGGAATCTGCGTGGCCGTGGCCGTTCGGGCATCCACGCTGTTGACGCAGCGAACGACAATGATCTGTCCGAACTCGCGTTTGTTCTCGCGGACTCCCGTGGCGCGATCGTTGAGCAAAACCGCAAAATACTGAAACGCTCCGCTGTCGGCGAGCTCTTCTTCGACGATCACGGTGGCGGCGCGCACCGTCTTCAGGCGCTCGGCGGTGACTTCCCCGACGATTCGGGCCGAAAGCGCCGGGCCGGGAAAGGGGATGGCCTCCGCAATGCTCGGCGGCAGGCCCAGCCGCCGGGCCGCCTCGCGCACGCCGTCCTTGCGCAGCGTCACAAGCGGCTCGACGACCTTGTATCCAAAGGCCTCCTGCGGATTGATGCCGAGCTGCTCGAGGACATTGTGCTGTCGCTTGATGCCGGCGACGGTTTCCTCGATGTCCGTCAGGTTCGTCCCCTGCAAGACGGATTTCGCTCCGGTTTCCCGGACCAGCCGCCCAAACACTTTCGCGTAGAACGTCGTGGTGATGGCCTCGCGCTTCTCTTCGGGGTCCACAATGCCCTTGAGGGCCGACAGGAACTCGTTCCTGGCGTCCACCACGCGGACGGGGACTCCGAGCTTGCCGAGAGTGTCCACGACGCGTTTGGGTTCGCCTTCTCGCATCAGGCCGCTGTCCACAAAGAGCGCGCGCATTTTCTCGCCGAGCGCGCGGTGTCCGAGGACCGTGACCGTGGAGCTGTCCACGCCGCCGCTGAGCGCGCTGATGGCGACGCTGTCTCCCACAACTCTTTTGATCTCGGTGATGGCCTGTTCGATGAAGCGGTCGTAGTCCATGATCCACTCCTCCCGGTAAAGGTGGCTGAGTGCTGCGGCAGGGCGCGGTTCGAACGCGAAGCCCCGAGGCCAGCCTCTATCCCGCGCCCGGTCGGGTGTCAATCGCTTCTCGTTCGGCTGGTGCGAAAATGGAAGTGAGCGGCCAGAGGTCAGAGAACATCTTCAACGTCAGCCGCTCCTGCTCGCGCACGGCTTCTCATTCGCTTCTGAGCGGCGTGGCGCGCTACGACACCTCTCACGGCGCGCTGAGCCAGGCCGGATGGGCTCGCGTGGGCGGCGGCGGGGTGGTGTTCAGCCACCCCTGATACCCATAGGCGCCGGTCATAGTCGAGTCTTCCTTGAGCGCGTTGATGCAGCAGTACACCTCGCCTCCGCCGGTGAATCTCAGGCCGGGTCTGGCTGGAATCGGCGATCCGCTTTCGCCGACTTTGAAAAACAGTCCAAACTCCGAATACCCAGGCAGAAGAAAGGCCGATCCGGCCGTTTTCCCCGTTCCCTGCGGCCCGGTGCTGATCGGCGTCTTGTATGGGTTGGACACGGGTCCCCACCACGTGTAGGTGCCCGTTGTGTTTTCGATCTCGGCCCAGAAGTAGGGATCCCCAAACATCGCGGTCGCCTTTGCCATACGGACATAGTTCCACGCGAGGCCGAATCCCGCGGGCAACGGCGGCGCGCCGCTCGCCCCGCTGCCTGCCCCGCTGCTGAACTGGAATCCGGTGCTGTCCCACCGGGGTGGCTTGGGCGGCGGGAGCACCGATTCAATCCGCACGTGTTTATCTATGCCGCTCAGCTTGCGAACCAAACCAATTGTCCCTGTTTTCGACAGTTGAACCGCGAAGCAATTCCTGTTCCTGTCGAGCGTGGCGGTCAGATTGGTCTGGTTGCCTTTGGCGTCAATGAGCACCGGCGTCAGCTGGGTCTCCGGAATGGCGTAGCCGTCCACCCAGCCGTCGTTATTCATGTCCCTGTAAGGGATGGTTATGGTGACCGGCACGGCGAATTGCGTTTGCCCGCTTTCGACCGCCGCGTCGGTGAATTCGTCCACCGCGCACTCAACAGTGCGGCTGGTTTGTCCGGCCATCAGCTTGAGGTCCATCGCGGTGCGGTAGCGTTTGGCGTTGAGCAAGGTGACGCGCACCTGGGTGTCGCGGTCGAGCGCGCGCGCCGGAATCGTCATCGTGGTCACCTGGTTCTTGGTATCGTTCCCGACATACAAGCGGTTGATGCTGTTGCGATAGACGCGCGCCCGCGCCTGGTGTTCGCCGGACCCCGTCAGGCCTTCTTCGATGTCCACCTGCGGAATCGCCAAACCGGTATTGGCACCGTCGAGCGTTTCGCCAAACGGCGCCGAGCCTCCGCTGCCGCCGGAGGTGTTGTCCACGATCACCTGGATGCTCATCGGATTGGGATCGGCCATGCCGTTGACGTCAATGGCGACGGCGCGGATCGTATGGGTCGAGTCGGCCAGCGATGAAACGTCCCACAGCAGGAAATAGGGGTCGCGGTCGTCGGGGTTGTTGTGGACGGCGCTGTGCGTCTGCATGTCGCGCCACAGACCCTCGGAGAATACCTCGAAATGGACGGCCTTGAGGCCCGTCTCGAACCCCGCCACCGGCCGCGCATACACGCACACTTGGTTGCCGCGCAGGCGCTTGCCCGGGTTCGGGCTGGAAATATAGACCTTCGCGTTGCCGGCGGCCTCGAACGTCGGCGTCACAGCGATGACCACCGTTCGGTTCTGCTCGATGATGTGACGGGTGTCTTCGACGCGGACGGCGAAGAGATACTGCCGGCCGATGGTCAGCGCGCCCGATGGCCAATACAACTGCGCGGCAGGCACCGGACTGTTCGCCGCATCGTGTGCATAGTCAATCGTCCCCGCGCCGTTGTCGCTATAGACGTGGTAGCTGCGCACGTTGGCCGATGGCGAGGGATCCCACAGGAGCGCGATCAGCCCATAGCCCAGAAGCTTGGCCCGCAGTCCCGAAACGGGCTCGGGCGGGCCAATAACGGGCACGGCCGACCGGGCCGCCGAGGGGTCGCTTTCGTTGCCGAGCAAATCCACCGCCGTGACAGTGTAGGTATAGGTCGTGCCGTTGGTCAAGCCGAGGTCCTGATAGTGCGTGCCGGTGATCAGCGCCCTATTGATCAGCACCCAGAGCGTTCCGGTGGTGCGATAGAGATTGTACCCGGCGATGTCGTTTTCGGTGTTCGGATTCCAGTTCAACTCGACGCGTTGATCGCCGGGCGTTGCCGTCAGGCCGGTTGGCGGCGCGGGTGGAGCCAGATCGAGGTTCAACGCGAAATTCATCGGATAGACTCGACCCGACTGCAGTCGGAATCGCAGCTCTTGCGTCTGGGGCGTATAGCCGACGGCCTCGGCCTCGATCGAATAGCTCGTGGCCGATGGAATGGGGAGCGTGTAGAGGCCGGCGAGATTCGTGTAGGTCTCATAGCGCTTGGTCCCCGTCCCGAGGTCCGTAATGACGATCTGGGCGCCGGCGATCGCGGCGTTCGTCGCGCCGTCCTTGACCAATCCCGCGATTCGGGCGTTCAGGGTCGGCGCGGTGCGGAACCAGGTCGGCGAGGACCAGTTGCTCCATGCGCCGGCGTTGTCCTTGTGGCGGACTCTCCAGTAGTACAACGTATCGCCGCGCAGCACGCCCGCCGGCACACCGATGGAATACGGATTGCCGGTTCGCAGGCCGCTGTCCCAGACCAGCGGCGGCGAGGTGGCGAAGTTGTTTGCCGTCGCAACCTGCCATCGCGCTCCCGCCTGGGTGTGGCTGGTTCCGGGATCGGAGAAGGCCGATGAGCGAAGCAGCACGGGGATTGCGACGCCGGTCGCGCCGTTTGCCGGCAACACGTTGGTGGGCGTCCGCGGCTGGTGGGCGGCAAACGTGTAAATCAGGCCGCCGGCGACGCAGGCGACGAGTTTCGATCCGTCCGAAGACGACGCGACGCTGGTCCAGTTTCGGTTGGACTCGCGGGCGGTGTCCAGGTCGCCCCCGAATCCGGCGACGTGTAAATCTGGCCGCCATAGACACCGGCGACCAGTTTGGTCCCGTCAGCCGACGACGCGACGGGGAGCCAGTCTCGGTTGGACTCGCGCGCCGTCCACGTCGCCCCCGAATCCGACGACGTGTAAATCCGGCCGGCCCGAGCGCAGGCGACCAGTTTCGTTCCATCTGCTGACGACACGACGGCCCACCAGTTTCGGTTCGACTCTCTCGGTATCCCGGCAGTAATGACAAACCACGTCGCGGCCGACCAGGCGCTCCGCGCGCCGACATTGTCTTGGTGTCGAACTCGCCAGTAGTAAGTCGCTCCGTCTTGGAGTACTCCGGCGGGCACGGCGATTTCGGTGAGGTTGCCCGTTTGCCGGCCACTGTCCCACACCAACGGCGGCGAGGTCGAGAAATCGTTCGCCGCTGCAATCTGCCAGTGTGAGGCAGCGTGGGTGTGACTCGTCCACGTGTCGCTGAACGCCGACGATTGGAGCGTCGCCACGAGGGGGATCTCCGTCGCGCCGTTTGCCGGCGAAACGTTGACCGGCGTGTTCGGGGCGGCGTTCAGCGATTGCAGGGCTGCGGCGGCGGCTTGAAATCCCCACGCCACCCGATAGGTCGGCGCGTTCCAGCTGCCCCAGCCGATCACGCTGCTCTGGCCGAACGTCGTTTGCCCGACATAGACCGACCCCGCCGCCAGGGCCTAGGCCGCCGTCGTGGCTGTGTCGGCCTTCGCGGCGTGGAAGGCATAGCCGACCGACGTGATCGGCTGGTCGGGCGAAAGAAGGCGGTTGCCGTCGAAAACCGTCGCGGGCAGGGCGGTCATGTTGGGATAAACCGTATCCCCCAGCCTTACGTTGAAAATCCCGCCGACGACCGGCAGCGTGACCGCGGCGGTCGGCGTCGAGTTAGCCGGCTGCCCCACGCGCGAGCCGTCGTTGCACCACAACGTCACGCTCGTATCGCGGTTGGCCAGCGTGAATCGGAACAGACCGTTGCCGTTGAACGCCGCGCCGTTGACCTCGACGTAGCCCTGAGAGTTGACCTGGAGGGGAACGGCGCCCCCGGCGGCGTGGACAAGCATTGCGACCCCGACGAGGATTGATGCGAGGTTCTTCATGTTCGAACTCCTCCCTCGACGCGGAAAAATGGCGACCCTATCCGGTCGGCGAATGAACGACTACACTCCCTCTGCCCGCCGGCAACCGATTCGCGCCGTGCGGCGAGGAGAGTCTGGCTTCGTCACCCATCCCGTCCGTGGGACCGAGAACCCGATGCGTCCTTGCTTCGGGCTACTCCCATTGAATTCCTGATGCTCACCTTCTTCCTTGCGGCAGTTTTCGCCGATAGTCAAGCGAATATTGCGACGAAAGCCTGCGCCCTTTGGCGAATATGCCGCTCCTCGTTCGCTTTGGACTGAGGCACGCTTGCCGCCGCGTTGGTTCCACGGGTTCGTCCTGAAGCGACATCTCCGCCTTCGGAAAAATGCCCAGCTTCCACGATTCTCCTTTTCGTTCTCAACTACAGCGGCAGCAAGCGTGCCGCAGTCCAAACCGAAAGCGGACGGCCACGCGAAGACCCTCGCTCATGTCATGTTTACTTCTGGCAGACTACGCTGGTGTGTAGAAGGAAAGGCCGTACCCATCGCGCGACGAGGCGGGGATATGTGTAGGACTTTGATGTTGTAGGACTTATGCGCGACGGGAGAAACGGACGGGAGACGGCGATGCTGTATTCCTGTGCAATGCTGTCCCCGTTTTGGGTAAACGGTTACACGTTTTCTTGTTCGACCCGACTCTTGGAGCGGCGGCACGACGCGGCTCGACTGAGCTCGCCAAGCACATGCGCGCGTGCGCGAGCAGCCGCACGAAGAAAACCGGCTGACACGCATGCTTTCCTCTCGCCTCTAACCTCTCACTTCTCGCGTCTGTCCCAAGTGCCTTACTCCAAACCACCGGGCCAGGAGTCTTTGGAGCGATTCCATATAGACGTAGAAAACCGGCGTGACGTAAAGGGTCAGAAGCTGCGAGAAGACCAGGCCGCCGACGACCGCCAGCCCCAGCGGGCGGCGCGCTTCGCCGCCGGCGCCAAAGCCCAGCGCAATCATCATCGTCCCGGCGAAAGCCGCCATCGTCGTCATCATGATCGGACGGAACCGGATCAGGCAGGCCTCGTAGATCGCCTCCTTCGGCTCTTTGCCTTCCTTGCGCTGTGCCTCGATGGCGAAGTCAATCATCATGATGCCGTTCTTCTTGACCAGTCCCACGAGCATGATGATGCCCACAAAGGCGTAAATGCTCAGCTCCGTTTTGAAGATCATCAGCGTGAGGAGCGCGCCGAATCCCGCCGGCGGCAGCGCCGAAAGAATCGTCAGCGGATGGATAAGGCTTTCGTAAAGGATTCCCAGCACCAGGTAGATGACCAGGATCGCCATGACCAGGAGAAGTCCCAGCCCCTTGACGGACGCCTGGAAGGCCTGGGCGGTGCCCTGGAAGCGCGTGCTGATCGAGGCGGGCAAAATCCGGGCCGCCAGCGCCTCGACGTCCTTGACGACGTTGCCCAGCGAAGCGCCTTCGCCAAGATTGAAGGAGATGGTGACGGCGGGAATCTGGCCGTAGTGGGCGATGGTAAGGGGGCCGAAACTCTGGCTGAAGCCCGCCAGGGCGTTCAGCGGAACCAACTGGCCGGTGGCCGACCGCACGTAAAGCATCGAGAGGGCGGCCGGTTCACGCTGGTATTGCGGTTTGACCTCCATGATCACTTGAAACTGGTTGGTCGGGCTGAAAATCGTAGAGATCTGGCGCGTTCCATAGGCGTAGTAGAGCGAGTCTTCAATCTGCTGGGCCGTGACTCCCAGGGCCGCCGCCTTGTCGCGGTTGATCTTCACGGTCGCCTGGGGATTCTTCATCTGGAGGTCGCTGGTCACGTCCACCAGGCCCGGCAGTCGGCGCATCTCGGTTTCGAGCTTCGGGGCGTATTCATACAGCACCGCCGTGTCGGGACACTGGAGGGTGAACTGATAGACGGCGCGGCTGGACTGGCCTCCGACCTGAATCATCTGGGGAACCTGCGGATAGACGCGAATGCCGGGAACCCGCGCCAGCTTGGGCCGCAGTTGTCGGATGAACTCGTCCGCCGAGAGTTTGCGTTCCGATCGGGGCTTGAGCTTCATGAAGAGCATGCCGGTGTTGCCTTCGCCGCCCCCACCCCGCGAGCCGCAGCTCGACATGAACGAATCCACCGACGGGTCCTGGCGAAGGATCTCGGCCACGGCCTGTTGGTGACGGGCCATATCCTCGTACGAAATCCCCTGGATCGCTTCGGTTCGCCCGAGAATGCGGCCCGTGTCCTGGGTGGGAATGAATCCTTTCGGAATGATCGCAAACAAATGAACCGTCGCCGCGAGAATCGCAAGAAAGACCAGCATGGTCAGGCGGGGATGGCGCAAGACCCCTCTCAGGCTCCAGCCATAGAAGCGCAGCACTGTCTGGAAAACCCACTCGGAGGCGCGAAACAGCCAACCGTGGTGGATTTCGCGCTCGGGCCGCAGAAAACGGCTGCATAGCATCGGCGTCAGGGTCAGCGAAACGAACCCCGAGAACAAAATGGCCACCGCAATCGTGACGGCGAATTCCCGGAACAGTCGCCCGACAATGCCGCCCATGAAGAGCACCGGAATGAACACAGCCACCAGCGATAGGGTCATCGAAAGAATCGTGAAGCCGATTTCCCTGGACCCGCGGAGCGAGGCCTCGAACGGCTCCTCGCCCATCTCGACGTGGCGAATGTTGTTCTCCAGCATCACGATCGCATCGTCCACCACGAAGCCCACGGCCAGCGTCAGCGCCATCAGCGAGATGTTGTTCAGACTGAAGCCCAGGAAATGGATGACCGCAAACGTCCCGACGATCGAAAAGGGGAGGGCCAAACTGGGAATAATCGTTGCACGAAGATTGCGCAGGAATAGAAAGATCACAAACACAACCAGTCCGAGGGTAAGCCAGAGGGTGAATTTCACATCGTTCACCGATTCTCGAATGGACTCGGAACGGTCGTACAGAATGTTCAGCGCGACCGAAGCGGGCAGCTGCGCCCGAAAGGTTGGAAGGAGTTTCTTGATGTCATCCACCACCTGGACGGTGTTGGTTCCCGGCTGGCGCTGAACGGCCAGCATGATGGCCCGTTGCGTATCGGAGGGGGTGATATACCAGGCCGCGGTCCTGTTGTTTTCCACACTGTCCTCGACCGTACCCAGATCGCCAAGGCGCAGCGGCGAGCCCTTGCGGTAGGCCACGAGGATGGTCCGGTAGGCATCGGCGTTGGTGAGTTGGCCGTCCGCTTGCACCGTGAACGCCTGATAGGGGCCATGGAGGATCCCCGTCGGCATGTTCACATTAGCGACCTGGATGGCTCTGGCGACCTCATCAATCCCGATCCCTCGTGTGGCGAGGGCTTTCGGGTCGAGCTGAATCCGAACGGCATACTTCTGCGATCCGAACACGTTGACCTGCGCCACGCCGCTGATCATCGAAATGCGCTGCGCGATCACGGTTTGGCCGTACTCATCGAGGGCGGAAAGCGGGATCGCCCGCGAGGTCAGTGAAATGTAGAGAACCGGTTGGTCGGCCGGATTGACCTTCTGATAGGAGGGGGGGCTGGGCATATCGGTCGGCAGTTGGCGGGCGGTTTTGGCGATCGCCGACTGGACATCCTGGGCGGCGGCGTCAATGTCGCGGTCGAGGGTGAATTGCAGGGTGATCTGCGTGGAACCGATGGAGCTGACGGAGTTCATCGAGTCCACGCCGGCGATGGTGGAAAACTGCCGCTCCAGCGGCGTGGCCACGGCCGACGCCATCGTTTCGGGATTGGCCCCCGGCAACGACGCCGACACCGAGATGGTGGGAAAGTCCACGTTCGGCAGATCGTTGACCGGCATCAGCCGGTAGGCCATGATCCCGAAAATGAGCATGGCCGCCATGAGCAGAATGGTCGCAATCGGGCGGCGAATGAACAGTTCCGCGATGTTCATACTGCAACCTCTGATCGCAGAGCAAACCTGTCCTTCATTGCGCGGCAGCAGCCGTCGACATAGGGAGGCGGACCACGACAGAGACCCAAGCGACTCAAGTGACCGAAGCGACGAAGCCGTCGTACGGGGGTTTGTGTCTCTTGCGTCCCTTTCGTCGCCTGGGTCCCTTCTTTTCCGCCTCCTTACCTCGGCGGCTACGGGTCATTGCGCGCTTTTCTCTGACGGCTTTCGCGATCCCATAGTTCCCGTGGTGACCGGCTCCACGACTTTCACCGTGGCTCCGTCCACCAACCGCAGCAGCCCGTCGGTCACGACCTTTTCGCCGGCCTTGAGTCCCTTGGCGATGATCGCCTGGTTGTCGAAGGTCCGTTCCACCACGACGGTTCGCTCTTCCGCCTTGGATTCGTTCGTGACGACAAACACATAGCGAACCTGCTGGCCGGTCTGGACCGCCTGGGCCGGAACGACAACGGCGTTGGGCTGCTGGGTCAGCGTCAGGACGACGTTGACGAACTGTCCGGGCCACAGGGCCCGGTCTTTGTTGGGGAACGTCCCCTTCAGCATGATCGTCCCCAGTGTGATGTCCACCATGTTGTCCACGAACGTCAGCTCGCCGACCGCCGGACGGCTCAGGTCGTCGGTGGCCGAGGCGAGAACCTTCAGTTTCGCGGCGGCCATGTATTTCTTCAGATCGGCAAGGTTCAGTTCGGGCACCGAGAACTCGACGTAGATGGGGCTGAGTTGGACAATGGTCACCAGGACGTCGTTGCCTTTGACGACGTTTCCTTCGTGCACCATGAGAGAGCCGGTGCGTCCGTTGAGCGGCGAGCGAATGGTGCAATAGTCGAGTTTGACTTTGGTCGTCTCGATGGCGGCGGCGTCGGCGCGGACGGCCGCTTCGAGAGCCTCGGCATCGGCCTGCGCCTTGTCGCGTTCTTCCTCGCTGGCAATCCCGCGGGCATGGAGGGTGGAGTCCCGCGAGGCGGCCTTTTTGGCGTTGTCGGCCTGCACCCGGTCTCGTTCGAGATTGGCCTGAGCCTGATTGAGCGCCGCAATGTAAGGACGGGGGTCAATCGTAAAGAGTACGTCGCTGGTCTTGACGTCCTGCCCCTCCTGGAAATGGACGCGCATCAAGGTGCCCTCGATCTGGGCCTTGACCATCACCGTCGAATACGGCTCGACAATCCCGATTGTGCGGGTTTGCAGCGGGACGGTGGTTTGAACCGCGGGGGCGACGGTCACGATGGCGGGAGGGGATGGGGGTGGCGGTCCGTTTTTTTTCGATTCGTCCAGCGGGCAAGCCGAAAAGACCGACATTCCTACGAGAAGCAAGAGTGCGTGATACCGAAGGTGGACCGCGTTGGGGACTGCCACGACGAACCCATTCTGCGGGTTGGTGATTGAAGTTCAGACATCGTCGCTCTGGCTCAACAACCGCGCAAACAGAAGCTACTGGGAGCCGATTGGCTTGTCAAAGGAATCTGTAGCCGGTCTCTTGAGGCCCCGCAACAAGCAAAGTCGGGGGGGCAAGTGGGACAGAATGGCAGTCTGTCAAGGAAACGCTGGACACGCTGTTTGAGGGGATGTTATCTTTGGACGGTAGAGGTAGTGTCAAAAGTTCCATGAAAGAATCGTGGCATAAGCAGGTCCTGTGGCATTGAGACAGTTGGATTTATCGCTTTTGGCAAAAGACAGGGAGGGGGGAGACAGGCAGATCGTGGCAGTGATGCGGCAAAACTCTCGATCTGCCAATGATCTATGAGTAAGAAGTGCGGGAAAAGAACGATGAACTTTTGACACTACGAGGAATGAGGGGGGGAGGGGGAGAGTGGGGGAAGGCGCTCTGGGCGCGTTTCTGCAAGACTGTAGCCGCCGACGTAAGGAGGCGGAGGCCATCGGAGCGCAATCAGTCCGCCTGCTTACGTTGGCGGCTACATTTAATGGGCGCTATGGGCGCTTGCCGGTGACCCACTTCCCAATAACGCGCAGCTCGGTTTCCCAGCGCTTGGCGTCGAGGCGGCGTTCGAGGAACTGCTCGAACAGCCAGTTGATCGCGCGGGCGGCGCGTTCCGTCGCCTCCAGGCGCGCGAGACAGTGGGTTTCGAAATCGGCCCCCGCCGCCGACGGCACGCGCAAGCCCGACAGCGCCAACGTCGTTCCCACGATCGTGCAACCCCACTGAACGCCTTCGATGGTGAGATAGAGCTTGGCGCGCCGCAGCCGCTTGCCCGACGCCAGAGCCTGGCGAGCCTCGGCCGAAGCGCTCGGCATGTCGCCGCGCAAAACGACCGTCTGGGCGTCGCCGCTGTCGTCGCCGAGGATGATCTCCTGGCCCATGGCGATCTGGCAGCTGCCGATTTTGGGGACGGCGATCGGCTCGCGCGCTGTTTCGCTGAGATACCAAAGCCAGGTCAGGAATTCTTCGCCCACAAACGCGCTGCGCGTGATTTGTTCGAGCAAGCCCATTTCGATCTCCTCAGAAGTAGTGCTGAGTCCTGAGTGCTGAGCGATGAGTGAATCGAATGCGGAATGCGGAGTGCGGAATGCGGAGTGCG
>Ga0315274_10010207_pt1 | contig 13520 bp, 16 predicted proteins | sample YL17G02_20_MG_FD_203700 | JGI IMG/M metagenome (GOLD analysis project Ga0315274, IMG submission 203700) | Sediment microbial communities from Yellowstone Lake, YNP, Wyoming, USA - YL17G02_20 | ecosystem: Environmental > Aquatic > Freshwater > Lake > Sediment | place: USA: Wyoming | collected...
GGGGGTTACGCGTGCCATGATGCCGAAACCGAAATCTATACTCGGCGTGGCTGGCTGCACTACGATGAGATACGGGAAGCTGACGAGGTGGCCACCTTGTCGCCCGATGGGTTTTTCGAGTGGCAGTATCCGTCTGCGATCCATGTTTACGACTACGATGGCCCGATGCACTTGATGCAGCAGCGGCGCGTGGAGTTTATGGTAACCCCAAATCATCGCATCTACGCGAGGCGGGACGGCAGCACGCCGTTTCAATTGAGGGACGCCGCCTCGATCCCGAAGTCGGCGGGACAGTTGAAGGTTGGAGCCGATTGGCGCGGCAAGGAGATGGAGACCGTCTTTGTTCCGAGCTATTGGGCAGTCGACGCACATGACCATCGGTACTTTCTCCCGCGACGTGAATTCAATGCGGATGACTGGCTGGAGCTTGTTGGATACTGGCTGGCCGAGGGCTGGGTGGCTTCAGGGGGCATCGGGGTAAGCCAGAGTGAGAAAGCCAATCCTGAAACGTATGGGAAAATAGTGGCATGCCTGCAGCGGCTTGGTCTGAGCTACTCCGCTGGCAGGAATGGATTCCTGATCTACAGTGTCCAGATCAGGGATTATTTTGCGCTGGCGGTCTGTAATGGTAGGCATGTACCTGAGCATCTCAAGGGTGTATCTAGGCGTCAGCTTAGAATTCTCCTCGATGCATATCTCGCAGGAGACGGCCATCGCGCGACGGCGCACTCGTGGAGTTTCTGGACAACGTCAAGCGTGCTGGCCGATGATATCGCAGAGATCGGCCTGAAGTGTGGGTTCCAGCCGAACTGGTTGGGTGTGACGGAAAAGACGGAAACGCGAAAAGCTGTCCGGTGTATGTCACTCAACGCAGGCGCGATGGGATGGAACAAATCACACTGGTCGGTTAAAGACTACAACGGCAAAGTTTGGTGTGTATCTGTCCCCAATGAGATATTTCTAGCGCGGCGGAATGGGCGATCACATTGGTCGGGCAACTCTCCACAGGTGATCGACCGAGAACAGCATCTCATCAGCCGCGAGGCGATGGCCATAGACCTACCCCGTTTCCTGGCCCATCCGAAGTACAGGAACGTGATGCTTCTCCACAGCAACGTCCAGGTCGGCGAGGTATTGCCTGAGTGGACTGATCCTAAGACAGGAAGGACGTTCCGTACCGAGGTGGACGACGTCGGTCTGTTCTGCGTGATCCGTGTGCGAACGGACGAGTACCGGCCACCGATTGTCGACAAGGTCATCCAGGATATCGAGGCGGGCAAGCTATCCGCGTTCAGCATCTCTGGCGACGCCCCGCTGGAGAGCCGGCAGTACACGTGTAATGACGGCAAGTGCTTCTGGCTTATTACCGAGATCGTCTTCTACGAGATCACCCTCTGCGAGGAGGGCGTGAACCAGGACGCAAAGCTGGTCGTCCTCTCGAAGGCCCAGCCAGGGCACCATTGTCAGATGTGTACAGGTAGGGTCGACAAGGCTGACACGACCCTGATCGACATCGCCGAAGGGAAGATACACTCGTCATACACGGAAGCGATGGACAAGCTAAGGGAGCTTGGGCATCTCACCCGCGAGGAGAGAATTGCCCTGTCCGATGCTATCACAGATGCCCTGAAAGCCTTCGGGAAGAAGGTCAAAGAGCTTGGCCTGGACGACAGGGCCATACCCGCCGCAGATGTAGCGATCATCGCCAAGCTTCTCAAAGATGCTGGCCGCGTCCGCCTGACCGAGCGGATCATGGACGGCATTTCCCAGCTAGACGATGTCGATCTGAAGTCCCTAGTAGATGATCACTGGCCAGAGAAGCCCGAATCTGATTCTGGCGAAGCCCTGCGGGAGAAGGTCGAGGCTGTCGCTGCGGGTGCCGGGGAGGAAGCAGCCATCAGGATGCTCCGCGACGTCCAGGAAGCCGAGGAGAAGGCGGGGAGTCCGGGGGCTGCCGGCCCGACGACGACGGGCTCCGCCCAGGATTTTGGATCGAGTGTTATCGAGCGCAGAATCCCTATCACCCGTCCGTGGATGGATACTGAGGTGCTCAATCTCGTGGATCAATATAGGAAGTATATTGAACATGGGGCCGAACCCGAAGAAGCCTATGATCGAATGCTGGCGGGAGATGAATGATGCCCTGGCCGAAGGGAGTTTCTCGGAGTGCTGACGTGAGGCGCAGGATAAGTGTGGCTTTGAAAGGCAGGCCCGCCCACAACAGAGGCGTTTCTCCTACAGATGAGACTAGGAGAAAAATGAGTTTGGTGCGGCGTGGGCGTCAGATGCCACCAGGAACAGGAGCGAAGATAAGCACGGCCTTGAAGGGCAAGTATACTGGCCCCAATGCGTCGGCATGGCGAGGAGGCGTTTCTGATCTGCCATACTGCTGCGGGTGGAAAACGATCAGGAACAGGCTTGTTCAGGCGGAAGGGGCTTGCTGTAAGGATTGCGGATCGATTGAAATATTGGTCGTACACCATAGAAACTGGGACAAGCAGGATTGCCGTCGGGAGAATTTGGCGGTGCTGTGTCGCGCCTGCCACTGTAGCAGGCATAACAGGAGGCTGATCGAATGACCGCGCCACATTGGTTTGGAACCAAGGATGATCGGATGGGGTATTTCTTGCTTCATCTTGACCAGGCTGGACTGCCTATACCTGACGTCCGGCTACGCCTCGACCCCCGCGAGAGTGGCGAGGAGCGGGCACCAGACCCCCAGTGGACGGCACGTTCGCTACTGGACGTATGGAAAGAGGCCGAGACTGGATTGGCCGAACAGCTTGGTAAGGCTGGGGCACTCCCGTACGGCGGAGTGAAGGCCCCCCACAAGCCGTCTCTTGAGGCCGTTGCTGAGATACAGGGTGCCGTTACACGTACAGACAAGGCTCGTCACTATATCCAAGATGGTGAGCAACCACCTGCTGGTGTCCAGATTAAGGAAGGCCCTCGTGGAGGTTACTACTATGAGGATGGTGGGCGCAGGGGTGGAAGGGAATCGAAGCCCGCGAAGACGGCGAAGCCTCGACTCAGGGACGTCCAGAGGACATTCGCCCAGCTACTAAAGAAGAGCGGAGTTACCGAAGGTGAACTCGATTCAGTCAGTCACGCCTGGTTTATGAAATGGGACTCGGATGCTGGTCTGCTGATGGTTGATACCCTTATGGGGCGGAGGGCTGCTAGGGCCCACTTGATAGCACATCAGGGGCACATTCCAAAAGAGTATGTTGATCAGTATCTGGATAATCTCCATACTGAGGACACCTGGTACGCTCGCGACCTGAGACCGGGCGTTCTGTCGGCGGTCAGGTACGCATCACAGGAGTCGTTGCGGCAGGCGGGGTTCGACAAGGTGAACTTGTATCGTGGCATCTCTGGAGAGATGGCAGCTGGGCTGAACGCGGGCAAGCAGTACCGCCCTCGTCCTATGGAATCTTGGACGGCTAGTCGAGATTTTGCGACGATGTGGGCCGAGGACATGGACAAGCACAAGGGGGCGGTCGTGAAGAAGACGATCCCAGTTGAGCAGGTGTTCCTGTTCTCCGACGCCGTGCCCGCCCTGCGGAAATTCGGTCAGCACGAGGTGGTGGTTATGCGGGGCAAGGGTGATATGCTACATCTGGCTGCAGGCTCTGGTGTGAAGCTGATGAAGGCTCGTGTCTATCTCAAGCACGGCGAGAAGCCGCCGAAGGGAGCGACGGTCAAGACAGGCCCGAAGGGAGGGAGATACTACGAGGACACAGGACGGAAACATGAACCAGCGGAGTGGATCGTAGATCGCATCAGCGATGGGAAGGCGTTGCGGGCACATAACCTGGCAGCCCTCAGCAATAAGACTTTGACTACGCTGGCCGCTGCCTTAGAGAAAGAGAGAATGAAGCTTAACGATCTAGCGATGGGGGCTCGTCCTGGCTCCGAGATGTTTGTAGCCTACACCCGGGTGAGGGATGCTGCTCTCGACGTCAACGCAGAAATAAAGAAACGTGGGAGAGATGCCTCAGTCGAAGGCCGTATGATCGATCTACAGGAAGCACTGACCCAGCATGGAAAATGGGATGTGATGGATACCCGTAGCCGGTCAGAGCTTAAGATGGCCGTCGTGGATGATCTGGCTGAGCGGATGGAGCAGCGGCTCGGCTCCAACGACAAAAAAGAGAATGCTGCTCTTGATGCGTTGAGTGATGAGGCCGTCAAGGTGTTTGCTGCGCGGCATAGTCTAAAACCAGTCAAGCGTCCAGCATATGGCGGGGGCGAGGAGTGGCAGTTACTTGATGAGAATGGGGTCTATCACGATGCCCTGACTTCTAAGCAGGTGATCCGATCTGCTTTGAAGTTGGGATGGGATGGAGAGGATAAGGTAATCAAGGCAGCCCCTATCTGGGCGGCAGCCGTGGAGCTGGCCAAGGATGACTATCTCGGTGGGACATCTGCTGTTGAATATACTATGACACAGAAAGTAGCCAATATGCTTGTGAAGACGTGGGCACATTCCAGTTCCGACAACCGACCAGCTAGCATTGCTCTACAGCGCGTGGTGGCCGATCTCTTTGCGGTCGAGGATACTACGAAGGGGCGGCACACGAGCACGGCCAATGCCAATCGGGATGCAGATAAGCTTGTCGAAAAGCATGGGCCAGTGCTTCGGGCCTGGGCCGAGTCAACCTACGCCAGTACACAGCAATTCCTAGAAGACAGCGGGATTGAAGAGCTTGTCATGGCTCGTGGGATGGGCTGGGACAAGGATGAGGAACCGCCTGAATGGGTCGGAACGGTAACCAGAGGTACACCTAAGAAGATGACGGTAACCATGAATCCGATGTCCTCGTTCAGCGCAGATTACAATACTGCCAGGGATCGATTTTCATATGGCCAGGAGCAGGTGATCCTACTTGCCAAGGTGCCAGCCCATCGGGTGTTCTCCACATTCCAAACGGGTGTTGGATGTGCCGAAGAGTACGAGACGGTCGTCAGAGGGGGCGACTTGGACGTGGTAGCTACGCGGGCAACGCACGTACCTGTCGACGTCGATGAGGTATATGATCCAATACGGCAGGGTATCCTTCCTCGGACTATCAAGGAGTTCGAGGATGCGATGAAGGAGCAGAAGATTGAACTAGCCGAGGATGGATCAGTCCCATGTATCGACGAAGAACTGACTCAGGCTGACTGGCCGAAGCGGACGAACGACGTGTTCGAATTCGTGGACGAGGATGTCGATAAGGCTGTGGTGCCACGCGACCAATTGGACAACCCCGACCAGGAAGTCCACCCAAAGAACGTGGCGGTGAAGGTAGGGATGCCGAGCTACGTGGCTAACGTCGAGGGCCAGGCCGAGACGTCCAAGCCAGAGGAAGGGATCACGACCGAAGGGGAGCCGATCTACCCTGGCTCCAGCGAAGAGACAGTCCAGGAGCGGGCCGAGGGGACAGGCAATCTGGGCGTACCCCAGCCAGGCGGTAGGATGAAGAAGGGCCGGCACTACCTCGGAGAAGGTGACGAGGCCCCCGAAGGGGCCAAGACCGAGGCGGGGCCACGTGGCGGGCGCTACTATGAAGTGCACGGGAAGCCGTCCCAGCGGCGGGCAGGGCTGACGAACCGGATACGCAACTTCAATCGGCAGGGCGAGAACATCCCGAAGCTTGTACAAGACCTGTTCACCAACTTGGGGATAGCCGAGCAGCACGACTTGGCCGATGTGTACGTCCAAGACCAGCCGATCCTTGCCGAGGTTCTGGTTCTAATGCCCGCAGTCGAGGACACGCCGAATATCGTGTGGCACACCTATCAAAAAGCGGACATGGTTAACCATCTCCAAGAGCTTGAGGACAGCGGATATCTGGCCCCTGGCGATGCGAAGAAGGCGGCGGCTGTGTCTACTATAGGGTATGACGAGGCGGAAGTAGCACTCGCGACTCTCGATGACCAGGAATGGGGCACGGGGCTGGTGGGGGTGTCTGGGCCGTTCGATACGATGAGAGTGATCGCTGCCCACGAGTATGCGCATGTTTTGGATCACGGGATGGAACAGAAGTTCTCCAGCCGATACCAGTGGGAGCAGGCATGCGAGGCAGCGCGGGAGACGAAGGCTGGCTTTCCAAGTATGTACGGGCGGAACGATCCGAAGGAGATGTTCTGCGAGTGCGTAGCCTTGATGGCTATAACCCCTCGTCCATTCCATAGGAAGTACCCTGGCCTGTACAACGCTGTCTCAGAGCTTTTCGATGGGTGGAATCCTGTCGAGGATGACGCGGGTGTGCAGAAGGACTTCGAAGCCGAGTTGGGGATTCCTCCCCGAAGGTTCGTCACGGCTCCTGGTGGGGTGCATGTCCAGGTCATCGTGACGGAAGATATAAAGAAGGGTACCGAGCCTCTCGATACAATTGTGACCACGCCGTTTGCGGCGCAGGGCAAGACTCCAGAGCAGGGTGTCACGACCCCGAACAAGGACTACACTGCGAAGACCGTGACCAACGAGGGTGTTCCTGGAACACACGACCAGGAGGACTCACGTGGAGCCCCTGTGAGCCTGGCTGAGGTCGCCCAGGCCGTACGCCTGATAACCGAAGGGGTATTGTGGCTAGGGGCAAGACGCCTGGATGCTGGCTCTGACCTTCCAACTGCAATAGGGAAGCGAGGGAAGAGGCGCTGGCCCTCCCCGCTGGAACTAGTGAATATGGAGATCGGACGGGCCAAGAGAAGGATGACTGGGCACTGCAACGCAATGTGGAAGGGCGAAATCGAACTGGACGACTGGGAGCTACTGATGAAGCGCGAGGTTGATGACCTATACGGTCGAGCGGCAGCCGCCGCGATTCGTCGGGCCAGGGACGTAGAGGGGGCTCGCCAGCGGGCTAGGGATGATCTCCTGATCGAACTCCGTGACCAGCGACGCTATCTGGCAGGATTCAGAACGGACTTGGCAACGAAGGGAATTTCCCAAAAGAGGCTGATCCAAAGAGCCCAAATGTACGCCAATGGAGCCGCAGGGTTGTATCATAGTGTGGTATCGGGTGCCTTGCCCGTACGGAAGGCTTATTGGCATTTAGCATTAGAGGCGGCGCATTGTCCTGATTGCCTAGAGATGGCTGAACGATCACCGTTTCCTAGTAACAATATGCCGAGACTGCCCAAGGATGGGTCGACCACGTGCGCTGCAAACTGTAAATGTTACCTGACTTATGGGCCAATTCCTCGCAAGCGTCGGCATAAGAATTGATCAAGCGTCTACATGGTATAGTACTAGGCCACTGGCAACGTTGACGACGAACGTCAACTTTCGAGACATTCCCCCTGAAATACTGTAACGATCCCGTTCGCCCGTCGTCTCTATCATTGAAGGAGATAGAGAATGACACGCCAACGTGACAGCCAGCGGAGCAAGCTCTACGCCTGGGAGCGGAAATATGTGGACGGGCGACCTACCTGGGCGTCTTGGGCCGAGAGGCACGAGACGGGCAAGCATCCCAAGATGACGCTGGCCGAGTGCCAGGCGCTGGTCAACAAGGTGTGGCGGAACTACTTCGGCCCAGGCCCAACACCCCCAGAGGTGAAGGATGGGCGAGGGTCGCGGCGGGCATTGGCAGGATTCTTCCACATCAGCCTGCCCAGGTGGGCGCGCACAAGGCATTCAGTACTGCATGAGGTGTCCCACTCGATACTAGACCGTTCTGGATACGGCGACCTGGCGGGGCATGGCCCCTCGTTCGTCCGTATCTACTGCGAGCTTCTGGTGCGATATGATGGACGTAAGCTAGGGGAATTGACTCGGTCGGCACGGGCGAGCCGCCTGAAGGTGGCAAGCCCCAGTGCCTACGAGCCTGCGACGAGATGGGAGAAGGAGGCACAAGCCCATGACAACGTATGAGGAACGGGTGGCGGAACTCCACAAGGAAAACCTGGATCGAAGGGCGAGGCTCAGGAAGGTGCTCGACGAGTCTACCTGGGCGGAGACCTTCGAAGACCTAGCGGAACTGCTCGCCGACGAGATCGACGAGGGTTGCCGCAATCTGGGCTACGATGAGTATGAGCGGCTCCGCGAGTCGCTATCTCGATTCATCGACGAGGCGTTTTACCACTGAAAATCTGTAACGTTGCCGCCTTCCAACCGTCTTATCATTGATAGGAAGATGGAAGGGAGCAAGGAAATGACGATGACGGCAGAGGAGATTGGGGTAGACCTAGACCGCTTGGCGGAGTCATTCAGGCGCTGGCGGGACGAGCCAGTAGTCTGTGCCGAGTGCGGCCACCAGGGCCTACGGGGGTACGAGGTAGTCTGGTGTGCTACCTGCCGTCGCTGGGAATGCCGAGCGAAGTGTTTCCCGAAGGGATAAGGACGAGATGACCTCTCGGATTCCGATGGCAGATTACGAGACCTGCCGGCGCTACGCAAGGAACTTCGTGAACATCACGAACAACCTGCGGTTCCTGCGCAAGCGGTGGATGGACGAGTTCGGGATCACTGAGGCCGACTTGCTGCGCTGGAAGCGGGAGCGGGAGCGGATGCCCCATCATGAGTTCCCGCCGCCCCAACGGAATGCAGAGACCTGTATTCGGGGCAAGCTGGCGGGATACCGTGCACATGGGCGCGGGGGGCAAGGATGAGCTACGAGGATACGTGTCACTGGTGTGGTAATGGGGCCACTTTGAGCTGCCTAGTCTGTAAGCATATCTTCTGCGCAGACTGCTGGCATCCTACGTTCGGATGCCCTGCCTGCTACGGAAAAGGTCTAAAATTGAAGGCGAAAGGCTGTACGGTTACGGCCTGATCGTCGTCTGTATCAGTGAAAGGAGGAATCCAGCATGGCAAACGAAGAGAAATACGGGGTGGCTAGTAGCCGACACGTACATACCCAAGAGCACCACGAGGTCAGTATCAGCCTGGGGGATACCAATGGGACGCTGAAGGTAACGGTCGGCGACAAGATATTCCCCAAGGACGAGACTACCTACTTCCTGACGCTAGGGCAGCGTGAATCGCTACTGCCACAGGTGCTGACGCTGGCCCAGGAACTGCTTGCCGAGATCAACGCGCGGAGGGCTAGGGAGCTAAAGGCCAGAGAGGAGATCGAGCATGACGACGCCTGAGAGGCTGTGCGAATGCGGCTGCGGCGAATCAATGGAAGGCCGATCCGAGCACGCCCGCTTCTTCGCCGACAAGTGTCGGGCCAAGATGTACCACGACAGGCAGCGCGCCAATAACCCAAACCCGCCCAAGGAGCGGACTCCAAAGGCGAAGCCGAAGCCGAAGGCGGAGCGAACGCCCATCGACCCCCGACCCGATCCCCGCGAAGAGCCAAAGGGAGCCGAACGTACGGCACACGTGCCTGCTGACAGGCAACCAGTGGGCGAGCCAGAGGCCATTGACCCAGCTACGTGGGCAGCCATCGAACTCGAGTCCGAGCACACGGGGCCGAAGGTGACTGACATGGACGTGACTACCTACCACAACAACCTGATCTCCAACGCGATGGCCCAACGGGAGAGTACCTGCAGAGGCTGTCAGCGGCCTGGCGGGAGTCCCAAGACGGGCGGTGGTGCGGGTGCCCTGCGGACGAAGATGGGGAAGCCTGGTGCCTACTGTGAAACATGCTGGCCCAAGGCATTCCCAGAGGAGAGGGAGTAACCCCATGAGCGATATGGCCAAACTCATCCGACCTTCAGGCGGCACTCCAGTTGTTGGCTCACAGGTGAAGATCATCCATTGCGGAACGGCGTGGGCGATCGGGGCTTATGGGACGGTGACGCAGGTCTGCCCAATCCTGACTGTTCCTGGTCATGCTAGCACCGACACCATCCTGACTGTTCGGATCACATCTAGGGTGGGATCATCTTATACCGCTTACAAGGTACGAACGGCGGATATCCAGTGCTTCGCTAGCCATGTCGAGGTACAACAGATCGTGGCCGAGGACGTCCCTGTCGCAGGGGACGAGCAGGAGATCACCGACGAAGCGGCCAGCCGACTAATGCGGAGAGGCCCTCAGCGGTGAGTCCTGAACGACGACCGACGATCCGAGGCGGAGACCCATCCTGTGTCCACTGGGTCGTGTTCGGTCGTCCTACACAAGTGAAGGGTACAAAACTCACGAGGGAACACGGGGTGTGTAAGAAGTGTGGGGCCGATCAGGAGTTTCTACGGTCAGCCTATCCCGATTGGAGAGGTGAGGACTATGCCCCTGCTACTGATTTATCGGCGGTGAAGGAGATTATCCATGAGCGAGAGCCAGACGAGTAGGATCGATCTGAAGCTAGGGGACGCGTGGGCCTTGGCCGAGGTGCTCAGGCACCGAGTCCCATGTGCGACGGACTGTGAATATTGTTCTGGCACTGGGTTTGGCTATGTCCTTGCGATGAAGGTGCAGCGGGCGATCTTGAATCTGAAGAAGGGCTATACCCAGGACGAGATCGGGATCACACTTGAGGAGGCGTGGATGATCTATCGGTACCTGCCTCGGACGGCCTACGACGGGGCCGAGGCTCTATTGCTACAAGTCTTCAAGACCATCGTCACCTCGGATGACCTGACCGAGTTGCCGCCCTGGGTTGACGACTTGGACTTGGGCGGGGTGTGATGCCAGCAAAGGGTGGCCATCATACAGAGGAGGCCCGGGCCAAGATTGGACTTGCATCCAAGAAAAGATGGGCGCAGACCGAATATCGTGTACGCATGCTGCCGATCCTGCAGAGAGCGGGGAGTCTTCCTTTGAGTGAACAGGCCAAACAGAATATATCAAGGGGGCATCGAGGCAGGCGATACAAATGTTGGAGTGAACGGGCTAGGCAGCATGTTTCGGTGCTGCGCCAAGGTACGAGGACGGGTGTAGCTAATCCTGCATGGCGTGGCGGTACGGCAGATTTTCCATACTGTTCGGGCTGGCGTACTATTCGCAGGCGGATTCTGAAGGCAGCGGGGATTCGTTGTGAAGAGTGCGGAAGTGAGCAGGATTTGTTGGTACATCATCAGGACGGGGATAAGCAGAATTGCTGTGAGGCAAACTTGCTTGTCTTGTGTCGATCTTGTCATTCGATCCGTCATTGGCGAGAGGTAAGAGCAACGTGAGATTTGCGGACTTTTTCTGTGGAGCGGGCGGGCTGTCACTAGGCTTCCGTGAAGCGGGCCATACGCCAGTGCTCGCAGTTGACTTCGACAAGGACAGCATTGCTACCTACCACGAGAACTTTTGTGGATACGTACATGGAACTGAGTGTCACTGCTTACGGGCGGACGTGCTGAAGATCGATCCTTTCGACTTCCCAGCCGCCGATATTTACATCGGGGGGCCACCGTGTCAAGGATTCTCGGTCGCGGGCAAGCAAGACCCGAACGACCTACGTAACCAGCTTCCATACGTGATGCTCGACTTCGTCAAGGAACGGCGTCCCACGATCGTCCTGATCGAGAATGTCCCTGGCGCAGTGAGGATGGGCCTAGACCGAGAGCTTCTTCATAGGCTCAGCTTGCTTGGATACTGCGTAGATTACCGTATCCTGAACGCGGCGGATTATGGTGTTCCCCAGACTAGGAAGAGGATGTTCGTGCAGGCTCGGCTGGACGGCCCTGTGATCTGGCCCAAGCTGACGCACTGCGACCCCAGGAAACTTGTCGAAGGGCTGCTGCCCTGGGTGACGGCGGGTGAGGCGCTGGATGGGCTGCTTCCTACCGAGGTGCGTGCACTGAGCGAGGCCGAAGTTAGGCACAACCTGGAACACGGAATCAGGAACGTTATCCCTTCGGAGCCATCCCCGACCTTGCAGGCGCGGGATGATACCTACATTTTCGGGACGGACGGGGAGACGCTGAGACAGATCAGGATCGCATCTCGTGATGCGGATAAGAGCGCGAAGGTTACGTTTGCGAAGAACCCAGTTTTGCGGCCTAAGTGGAATGGCGGGATGCTTGTTAACGGGCGCGGAAGGCCAGTGAATATGGATACTCCAAGCCCTACGATCCCAGCTTCTGCTGGTGGGAATCGTACCCCGATTGTTGATACATCGGGAGTGTTGGCTGAGTATCATCACTACCTGACAGGCGGGGGTGGGCCTAAGAGCGGAACGGTCGTTGGTGTCAGGAGACTCACAGTAGCCGAGTGTGCAGCTTTACAATCATTCCCCAGGTGGTTCAAGTTTATGGGGAGCAGGACAAGCCAATATAAACAGGTAGGAAATGCAGTTCCGCCCCTATTGGCGCGGAGAATTGGGGAGAACATATGAGAGACGGTTATTACGCCCTGAGCGGCAAGATGGGGGCTGGCAAGACGACCATTGCCATTGGGCTGGCGGCCCACTACGGGTACCATCGGCGTGGCTTCGCCGACGCGATAAAGGATGCGACGGCCCAGGTTCTGGGGTGTCCTCTTACGCACGTCTACGAGCAGAAGCTGATCTTCCGATCTTCGCTTCAGGCGCTAGGGCAGGCAGGGAGAGCCTACTGGGGCGAGGACTACTGGGTCGAGAAGCTCCTGGCGTACATCGAGGGGATCGAATCCGAGTGGCCCCATCCAAGAGGTGAGGGGTTACGATTTGTGCTCGACGATCTCCGCTTCCCCAATGAGGCGCGGGCTCTGAAGGAGTTCGGATTCAAACTGGTGAGGATCGAGGATCATCTTTTCAGCCACCAGGTCTGGTGTGATGCTAGAGGCTACACCGAGGAGCAGCAGAATCACATTTCGGAGACGGCTCTAGACGGATGGAAGGAGTGGGACATCATGCTAAGGGGTCGTCCTGATAGTATGAAGGAAGTCTACGCTAGCTTCCAGGTTAGTTCAAGGCTCGCATCCGACTTTAGTGTCGCCTACCAGCGGGCGGACGGGTAGATAGGGGTACGATGGCGAAGAAGGGAGTGGTGCAGCCCCGGCCGATCTGGATCAAGTGGCGCGACCACTGCCAGCAGGAAGGGCATACGCATCTCAAGGTGAATCCGTGTTCTGGCACTTTCGTTGGCTATACTAATCTACTTGGCGAGACAGAGGACGACTACATCGTTTGCCAGTTCTATGGCGACGTCGACGGAGCATGGTTCGACCGTCTAGCAATAATGAAGGTAGCCGTGATCGAAATCCGCTATCTAGATGGGGAGGTATCTTAGTATGGGTCGAGGGGGATCGTTTGGTGTCTGTCCAGGATTGAAGGGAGAGGATATGGTCAACGTGCCTGCAGAGGAGATTGATCGGATAGTCCAGAAGCTCCTGTGTGGGACACTGAAGCAGGTGTCGTCTACGTATAGGGGTGTGACCATCATTGGGACAATAGACCTGGAGATGGGAGAGATCACATTAAAGGTCAAGGGCCTACGGGCCTAAGAAAGGGGAATGCATAATGAAGTTCACCGAGAGGGAGCTTCAACTACTTGCTGTCCTAGTCTCGAACGAGATTGAGGATATGACCATCACTATCCAGCAGGCTGGGTGGTGTGCGGGTGACCCCGATGAGGAGTTGCAGGCGGCACTTTGCCAGCTTCGGTTGCTCGAACGTCATGTGGTCGAGGCGATCGAGACAGGTGACTGGGCTGTGGGCGACGAGCC
>Ga0315274_10010209_pt1 | contig 13520 bp, 12 predicted proteins | sample YL17G02_20_MG_FD_203700 | JGI IMG/M metagenome (GOLD analysis project Ga0315274, IMG submission 203700) | Sediment microbial communities from Yellowstone Lake, YNP, Wyoming, USA - YL17G02_20 | ecosystem: Environmental > Aquatic > Freshwater > Lake > Sediment | place: USA: Wyoming | collected...
GCCCGCGCCGCCGTACTTGACGGGGATGCAAATGCCCAGGATGCCCTGCTGCCCCATCTTGGTCAGCAGGCTGCGGTCAAACTCTTGTTTGCGGTCCTGTTCCTTGATGTGTGGGGCGATCTCCTTCTCGGCGAAGTCACGCACCATTTTGCGCACCATCTGGTGTTCTTCGGTCAGGGTAAAGTCCATCTTTCCTCCTTGAAAAATCGGGCCGTGCTCAGTCAAGCGGCTCGCCCGCGTGGGGCCAACCGATTATACCATACCCTCGCTTGCCAAGCCAACTTCTGTGCACGAATCACACGAACAGGGATGTATTGCACGAAGCTTCTTTGTTTTGCCTCTCGTGAGATTCGTCTCCTTCATGTGATTCGCGTACGAAAGTTGGCCTGAAGGCCCGTAGGGTGCTATAATGGGCCAGAAAGCACGAGAGGAGGTGGGCGAGATGGAAAACCTTCTGCAGGGCGTTACGTGGTTGGGACACGATAGCTTCAAGATTGTGGCCCCCGAGGGTGTGATCTACATCGACCCCTGGAAGCTCAAGGGCGGCGAGCCCGCCGACTTGATCCTGGTCACGCACGAACACCACGACCACCTATCGCCCGACGACGTGCAGCAGCTCAGCAAGCCGGGCACGGTCGTGGTCACCAACGCCGCCAGCGCGGCCAAGCTCAAGGGCGACGTGCGCGTGGTCAAGCCGGGTGACAGGCTGACGGTGAAGGGCGTCGCCATCGAGGTCATGCCGGCCTACAACCCCAACAAGCAGTTCCATCCCAAGGCCGCCGGGCACGTGGGCTACGTCATCACTGCGGGCGGACGGCGCATCTACCACGCCGGTGACACCGATCCCATCCCCGAGATGGAGCGCATCCAGACCGACGTGGCGCTCTTGCCGGTCGGGGGCAAGTTCACGATGACGGCCCAGGAAGCGGCGGGCGTGGCCAATCGCATGAAGCCCAAGGTGGCCGTGCCCATGCACTGGGGTGACATCATTGGCACGCGCGCGGATGCCGAGGCGTTTCGCGCGGCGGCCAAGGTGCCGGTGGAGATACTGGAAGCGGAGTGATCGGTTACCGGTTACCAGTGTCCGGCCATTTGCCCTGTGTCAGATAGGCTTGTTGGGGGTCGGTCTCACTGCCTGCCCGTTTGGAACTTCTGCGACTGGAGACTGGCAACTGGTGACTGTCAACCCTCCGCTAGTGGAACCTCTTTACCTCAAACCGGAACAGCTTGACCGCCTCGTGCGGGCCGATGCCGGCCTTGCGACGCGCGATGTCGACCTGGTACTCGACCGTGTCGACGCCCTCCAGGTCGGGCAGCAGCAGCCCACGCCGCCAGCCCGACTGCACGATCACCCCGTAGCGCTGGGGGTCGAGCTGCTGCATGGACTCGATGGGCTCGGGTGACGTGAGCACGTCCACCGAGATGTCCAGGTCGGTCAGCTCGTTGGGCCGCACCGGCGCGAAGCGGCGGTCCTGCGTGGCGGCCTGGATGGCATTGCGGATGACTTCCTGGGCCACGTTGGGCGCGGTCGGCTGGAACGTGCCGATGCAGCCGCGCAGGTCGTTGTCGTGGCGTGAGTGCAGCGAGACAAACACCCCCGCCTGCTGCTGCATCTCGGGCGTCAAGTCCTCGGGCGGGACGATGGTCTTGCCCTCCCGCACGTAGCTCTCGATGGTCCTCCTGGCCAACTGCACCAAAGGATGCTGTTCTTCCATTCCAATACTCCCTCCTCAGATGCCCCCACAACTGCGTCGAACCACAGCGCTGGGCCACTCACCATCATGGTGGCGAGTTCCTCAGCAGGCCGACCAGCACGTCCGGCCGATTTGTGATGATGCTGTCGACTTGAAGCGCGAGCAGGCGCTGCAGGTCGCTCGCCTCGTCGGGCGTCCAGACGTTGACGCGGTAGCTCCTGCGGCGCGCCCAGCGCAGGTATGCCGCGCTCACCATGTGGAATTCCGGGTGCACCGCGTCAGGACGCGCGACGGGCCGCAGCCAGGCGCGGGCCAGGTAGATGGGCAGGTCGGCCGAGTAGAGCAAGCCCGTGTGCAAGCTCGCGTCGATTTGCTTGACGCGCCGGAGGGAAAAAGGGTTGAAGGAGGAGAAGACCACGCGCCGTGCCAGCCCGCACTCGTGCACGATGGCCACGACCTTTGTTTCCAGGCCTTTGTCGCCCACGTCGACGCTCTTGAGCTCGACGTTGAGCCGCATGTCCTGCCCGGCCCAGGCGCACACCTGGCGCAGGGTTGGGATGTGCTCGCCCGCGAATGACGGGCCGAACCAACTTCCAGCGTCCAGCGCCTGGAGCTCGGCCAGCGTGTGGTCCAGCACCAGCCCGTGCCCGTTGGTGGTACGCTCCAGGTCATAATCGTGGCGCACCACGACCTCGCCGTCCTGGCTCAGCATTACGTCAAGTTCTACGCCGTCGGCGCCCAGCTCGCGCGCCTTCTGAAAGGCGGCCAGCGTGTTCTCCGGGGCCACTTGCGACGCCCCGCGATGCCCAAAGCACAGCGTCCGATGCGCATACGGAGAGTCTGCCATGCCTGCGTTCCTTCCCTGCCCCTCCGTCAGGTTCAGGCCCAGCGCTGGATTGCGCGTCGCCTATTGTGGGATGGTGCGGCGAGTCCACTCCATCGGATCCACCGCCACGCCGTCCACGCGCATGTCCCAGTGCAGGTGCGCGCCGGTCGAGAGGCCGGTGTTGCCGACGAGCCCGACCTTGTCACCCTGCGCCACGTCCTGGCCTGCCTGCACCAGGATCTGCGACATGTGATAGTAAGCCGAGTAGACGCCCCAACCGTGATCGACGACCACGGTGTTGCCGTGCACCTTGAGTTCGGCAGCCAGCACGACGCGGCCGCTGGCGGCGGCCACTACGGGCGCGCCCTCCACTCCGCCCAGGTCAATGCCGGCGTGATAGCTGCGGTGCCCATCGTTGTAGGTGCGCCACATGCCAAAGGGCGAAGTGATGGGCCCCACGTACGGCTGCGTGAACGCCCCCTGCCACAGTTGTCGCGGTGTGACGTCGGCAAAGGCCTGGTCGAGGCGGGCCGCGTCCTCAGCAGACACCTCTGGGTCCAGCAGGCCCACGCGGTCGGGCGGCACCTGGATGTGCTCGGAGCCAAAATCGCCTGCCAGCACCGTGATGCTGACGGTGGTCGAGACGCTTGTGCCGAGACTGTCGACGACAGCAAGTTGTATCGGGTGGCCGCCCGCCCTGGCCACCACGGGCACGCCCGCCACGGCCCAGGCCCCGCTCTCGCGCGAGGCAAAGTGCAGCGGATTCTCGTCCAGGGCGCCCGTTACGGTGATGGGACGGTTGGCCTGCACGTCGATCACGAGGGTGCGCCCCTGCGTCACCTGCGGCGGATCGAAAGCCACGGCCAGCCGCAGCGGCTCGGGGGTGGGCGTAGGCGTCGAGGTGGGCGTAGGCGTCGAGGTGGGGGTAGACGTTGCGGTCGCCGTGGGCGTCACCGTCGGCGTAGAGGTCGACGTGGGGGTCGCGGTCGCGCTCAGACCCAGCCCGAGGGTGGTTGCCACCTGGCATCCCACGATGGAAAACGAGAGCAAGGCCAGCAAAGCCGTCAGCAACAGCATAGCGCGCCTGCGCGCGCCAGTGTGTAAGGTCATCGGTGTGAACGATCACGCTCCCTTCTCAGCATTCAAACGCCATTCTAGCACGAATCGGCGAGAATGACAATCGGGTCGAGCTGTGGTATAATGTCTATATTCTCAGCAGGGATAGACAGGATTCCGAGGAGGACAGGAGATGAAACTCTCGACACGCGGCGAGTACGCGTCGCTGGCGATTCTGGACATTGCCTTGCACCAGGGAGAGAACCCGGTGAAGATCCGCGAAATCGCGGCGCGGCAGGACATCCCGCGCAAGTACCTCGAGAATATCCTGCTCACCCTGCAGCGCGCGGGCATCGTGCACAGCCGGCGCGGCCCGCAGGGCGGCTACTACCTGGCGCGCCCCGCCGAGCATATCAGTGTGGGCGAGGTCATCCGGGCGATGGATGGGCCCCTGGCGCCCATTCACTGCGTCAGCGTTAGCGCCTACGAGACTTGTCCCCGGGAGAACACGTGCGGGCTCAAGTGGGTCTGGCAAGATGTGCGCGACGCCATCGCCGACATCCTCGACCACACCACGTTTGCCGAAGTCGTGCACCACAGCCCTGGGAAGGCCAAACACGAAGACGCGAAGGCACCAAGACACGAAGGTACCATATAGGAGAGCAGAGAACCCCGTTTTCTGGCAGAAAACGGGGTTCTAGTCGGATACTCAAACCCTTCGTGTCTTTGTGCTTTGGTGCCCTGGTGTTGAGACTGCGCCTCTATGCGCCAGCTTTGGTCTTGAGCGCCGGGAAGAGAATCACCTCGCGGATTGACGACTGATCGGCATAGAGCATCGTCATGCGGTCGATGCCAAAGCCCAGTCCGCCCGTGGGTGGCATGCCGTACTCCAGCGCGCGGATCCAGTCCTCGTCCATTGGGTGCGCCTCTTCGTCACCCTCTGCCATCTGGCGGCGCTGGCCTTCGAAGCGCTCGCGCTGGTCGACGGGGTCGTTCAGTTCGCTAAAGGCGTTGCCGCACTCTAGCCCTCCGACGAAAAACTCGAAGCGCTCCACCAGTGACGGCGACTCGGCCTTCTTTTTGGCCAGCGGCGAGACGTCCAGCGGATGGTCCAGCACAAAGGTGGGTTGGACCAGGTGGGGCTCGACGAACTCCTTGAACATCTCGTCCACCTGCTGGCCCCAGGTCGGCTTGACGTCCATCCTGAGGCTGTGCGACTGGATTTGTTCGCGCAGAGCCAGCAGGGTGTCGTGCTGCAGGATGTCCACGCCGGTGGCCTCCAGAATCGCGTCGCGGATGGTGACACGCCGCCAGGGCGGCGTCAGGTCCAGCGTCTGGTCCTGGTAGGTCAACTTGTCCGTGCCCAGCACCTCGCGCGCCACGTTCGACCAGATCTGCTCCACCATACACATGATGTCGTTGTAGTCGGCGTAGGCCTGGTAGACCTCGATCTGCGTGAACTCTGGGTTGTGACGCGTGGAGATGCCCTCGTTGCGGAAATCGCGCCCGATCTCGTAGACGCGGTCCAGCCCGCCAATGATCAGGCGCTTCAAGTACAGCTCATCCGAGATGCGCAGGTACAGGTCGGCGTCGAGCACGTTGTGGTGCGTCACAAAGGGACGCGCCGCCGCGCCGCCGTAGATCGGCTGCAGGATGGGCGTCTCGACCTCCAGGAAGCCGCGCTGGTCCAGGTAGCGGCGCACGGCCGAGACGATGCGCGTGCGAGTCACGAACGTGCGGCGCGCGTCTTCGTTGACCAGCAAGTCCAGGTAGCGCTGGCGGTAGCGCAGCTCGACGTCGGTCAGTCCGTGCCACTTTTCCGGCAGCGGTCGGAGCGCCTTGGACAGCATCTGCAGGGAATGCGCGTCGACGGTCACCTCGCCGGTGCGTGTGCGGAATAGGGGACCTTCCACGCCGATGAAATCGCCCAGATCAAAGCTCTTGCCGAAGAACTGGTAGGCCGGCTCGCCCACGTGGTCCTGGCGCAGGTAGAGCTGCAAGCGGCCCGTACCGTCCTGGATGTGCACAAACGTGGCCTTGCCCATGCTGCGCAGCGCCATGATGCGCCCGGCCACGCGCACAACCGGGGCCTCGCCCTGGCCTTCGTGCGCGACGAACGCCTGCATGGCCTGCACTGTGGTGTGCGTGCACGAGAAACGCGCCGGATAGGGGTCAATCCCCTCGGCGCGCAGGCCCGCCAGCTTCTTCAGCCTCTGTTCACGCTGGTCGCTGCTCTCTGTCGTCATGTTGCGCCTCGGTTAGCTCACGTCCAGGATTTCGAACTGGCGCGGGCCCATGGGGGTCTGCACCTTGATGTGGTCGCCCACGTGGTGGCCCATGAGCGCGCGGCCCAGAGGCGATTCGTCTGAGATGCGGCCCTGGGTAGGGTCGGACTCGGTCTTGCCCACGATGCGGAAGGTCTCCGCATCGGAGCCCTTTTCCATCACGGTGACCGAGCAGCCCAGGCACACCGAATCGGCCTGCTTGGACTCGGTGATGATCTCCACCCGGCTCAGCAGAGCTTCCAGGGTCATGATGCGGCCTTCGACAAAGGCCTGTTCGTTCTTGGCCTCGTCGTAGCCGGCGTTTTCCATGATATCGCCGCCCTCTTTGGCCTCGTGGATCTTGGCGGCCACGGCCGGGCGGCGCACGCTGCGCAGGTAGTCGAGCTCCTCTTCCAGCTTGCGTTTCCCTGCGAGGGTCAGAAATGTAGGTTTGTCAGTCATGAGCGGCCTCTCGTCCTCCCGTTCTCAACTCCACAACCAAAAAAGCGCCCTGGGGCGCAAGGAGTTACAGGGGCATTATAGTGCATATGTACGTAATGTCAAAATCGAGGAGTCAATCGGCGAAATCCCCGCAAATGATCGGGGACAGACGGTCTGCGTAATCTGCGGATCTTGTACTATTCCTCGCTGGACCCAGAGTCCTCGGGGTCCGGGTCCTTGTCGTCGTGGTCGCCAAAGCGGTGCAGATCTTCGGCCAGTTGGCGCAGGCGTGCGTCGACGCGGGCGTTGACGCTGCCTACGGGGAACTGGCCATCGGGGCCGCGTACGCCCGCGGGCACACCCGTCAGCAGCTCGATGCCCTGGTCCACGTCGTCAACCGCGTAAACGCGGAACTGGCCCTGCCGCACCGCCTCCACCACGTCCGCGCGCAGCATCAAGTGCCGCACGTTGCTGGCCGGGATGATCACGCCCTGCCCGCCTGTCAGCCCGCGCGCTTGGCACACGTCGAAAAAGCCCTCGATCTTCTGATTGACGCCGCCGATCGCCTCCACCTGCCCGTGCTGGTCCATGGAGCCCGTCACGGCCAGGCTCTGCGCTAGTGGCAGTCCCGCCAGGACGGACAGGAGCGCATACAGGCCGGCGCAGGAGGCGCTATCGCCCTCCACCTCGTGGTAGCTCTGTTCGAAGACGAGGCTGGCCGAGAGAGTCAACGGCTTGTCCTGTGCAAAGCGGTTGTACAGGTAGCCGTCCATGATGAGCTTGCCCTTGTCGTGCACCGGCCCGCTGAACTTGACCTCGTGCTCAATGTCCAGTACGCCATCGCGGCCCATGCCAATGCTGGCCGTGATGCGCGTTGGGAAACCGAATTGATAGTCACCCAGGCTCCGCACCGTGAGGCCGTTGACCTGCCCCACCGCCTCGTCGCTGGTCTGGATCAGCAGCGTGCCGGTCAGGATTTCGTCGCTCAGGTCCTGTTGCCAGAGGTCTGAGCGGTGCACGCGTTCGTCGATGGCCGTCTGGATGTGCGTGGCCGTGATATGTGGCGCGTTCTCCTGCGCGGCGTAGAAATCGGCCTCGCGCAGCACGTCGGCGACCTGCGCCAGGTGCGTAGTCAGCTTGTCCTGGTCCTCGGCCAGGCGCGAGGCATACTCGACGACCCTGGCGGCCGCCTCACTGCGCAGGTGGCGCAATTTCTCGCGGTCGCACAGGGCCCGCAAGAAGCCGATGAAAGCGCGGACGTTCTCCGGGCTGCGCTCCATGCGCACGTCGAAATCGGCTTTGACCTTGAACAGCTCGGAAAAGTCCGGGTCTTCATCGTAGAGCCAGAAGTAGGAATCAACACTGCCAATCAGAATCACCTTGACGTCCAGTGGTATGGGCTCTGGCCGCACGCTCTTGACCGGCACCCCGCCCGTACGCTCTGTGGCGTCCTCGATTCCCACTGTCCTGCTGCGCAGGGCGCGCTTCAAGGCATTCCAGGTAGGCGAGGCGTTCAACAGAGACTCGGCTGGCACAACAAGATAGCCGCCGTTGGCGCGCTGCAGCGCTCCGCTTTTCAACATAGTGAAATCGGTGACCAGCGTGCCATACTCAGCCTCGCGCTCGATGCGCCCAAACAGGCTCTCAAAGGTGGGGTTCAATTCGGTCACCACCGGCAAGCCCTGCAACCCCCCATTGTCCACCATGACGTTGACGGCACAGCGGCGGGAATCATATTCCAGTGACCGTTCTCCCTCCTCAGCGGACGCTGCCGGCTGGTCCGTGGTCTGGAACGCGGCCAGGTTCGCCAAGATGTCGGCCTGCACATCGCTCAGGTAGGTCAGCACGTCGGCGCTGGCGGCATACTTCTCCTTGAGCTCCTCAATCGCGGGCCGCACGGCCACCAACGCGATGTCGCGGTCCACCTCCTGCAATCGTTCCTGCATCATCTTCTCGGCCCGACGCACCTGCTTCATGGAGGCGTTGACCTCGGCTTCGATGCGGGCGCGGCGCGCCGCGATCTCGTTGCGCTGGCCCTCCGCCAGGGCCGTGAACTCTTCCTCGCGCATGGGCCGGCCATCCTTCAGCGGCACCAGTTCCAGGCCGGTCGGCGAGGTCTCCATCAGAAAGCCAGCTTGCTGCGCCGCCTGTCCCAGGCGCGCCAGGATGGTCTGCCGCTGCTGCTGAAACGCCTCGCTGGCCGAATCGCGCCGCTGGCTGTAGCGCTCATCTTCGAACAGACGCGGCATGCGCTCGCGGACCTCGGCCAAGAGCGCTTCCATGTCCGCACGGAACTGGCGGGCCCGGCCGGCAGGCAGGCGGATGGCACGTGGGTAGTAGGGGTCGCGAAAGTTGTTGACGTAGCACCAGTCGGGCGGCACGGGCTTGTCCTTTGCCACCTGTTCCAGGAAGGCCATCACAGCCGTGGTGCGACCGGTGCCAGGCGGCCCGGCGACGTAGATGTGAAAGCCTTCGCGCCGCGTGGCAAGGCCAAAGCGCAGCGCGCGCAAGGCCCGCTCCTGACCCAGGATGCCGACCAACGGTTGCACCTGATCCGTGGCCTCAAAACCCAGATCCTGCTCTCGGCACACTTTGCGCAGCTTCTCTAGCGGAACCTCATACGCCATAGCTGGCCTCCCACCTGGCTTTGCACACCTTATCCCTATCATACGCACCGCGGCCCGGCTGTCAAACCGTCCCGCGAGGTGGTAGAATAGCCTTAGCACAAGGTGTCCTGGCAGGCGCCGCCATTCGGGAAGGTTTTTCGACTCCCTCCCTGCGCGAGAGGCAGCCACAGGGAACACAGAGCCGCTCGCCGGCGTCATTGGATGTGGAAGCAGCCAACCGTTGCCCAACCTAAGCCGGAGGAGGGATGCGCCCATGTACTGCGCCAGTTGTGGCACCTGGAACCCGGACGAGAGCGATTTCTGCAAGAGCTGCGGCCGCGCCCTGCAAGTGGACGGCCGGTCCCGACACGGGGCCAGCAGTTGGCTCCTGGCGCTGACTCTGGGCGGGGTACTGCTGGCCCTGATCGCCGCGTGTGTGGGCGGATACCTGCTGCGCGACCGACTGGGTCGCGCCTGGCAGGGCTCGACCCCGCCTCCCACGCGCGTAGCCGCGGCCCCCACTGAGATGCCGACCCAGGTAGCCCTGCCCGCCACGGCCACGCCCAGTCCGCAACCGACGGCCTCACCAACTGCCTACCCAACGCCCGCTCCAACCCGCTTGGCTACGGCCACGCCCCTTCCAACCGCGGTGCCGCGCACCTTCCAGCTCGTCTACAAGCAGTGCATCCCACACGGATTCGCGCTGGGTTCGGTCAAAGGCCAGGTCTTTGACAAACGCGGCGGGGTCATGCCTGGGGCTCAAGTCCGCATTCGGATCAACGACTATGACTGGAAATCTGATGCCAACCCTGCCACCGCCAATGCAGAGGGCTGGTACGAGTGGACGTTGGACCCAGGGCAGAAGATCCGGTTCGTGGAGCTGATCGTCGACGGGCGTTCCGTGCCGTTTGCGCCGCGTGACCTGGAGGTGGTGACGATGGGTGGCTGTTTCCAGCGCGTGGATTTCGTCGAGGACTAGACCCGGCCCTGCTGCCTGGTGCGACACGTCGTCGCGCCCCTGAATGGCCGGCGCGGTCGTCCTACCAGCGGCCCGGGACGTGTTGCCTGCGCAGACCTTCTGTGCATGAAGCAAAGAAGAAGAGGCGGATCAACCCGTTGCTCCCGCCTCTTCTCCTAATCCTCGGACAGTTGGTAGTCAGAATAGCGAGTCCCTCAGAATCTCCACCGCCTGACTGGGCAAGGCGACAGGGACCTGCTGCAGCAGGTAGCAAACGACCAGAATGCGCGCAGTCTCCTCCAGGGCCAGTGTGCGACGGACTGCCTGCCGTGCATCCTCCCCCACTGCCACGATGCCATTGCTGAGCAGCAGGGCTGCCGGCGCTCCGCCCGCCAGGTGCGCGCCAACCTCCTGTGCCCACTGACCATCCTGCACCAAAGCAGCCGGCACCCGCGGCAGGTCGACAAACGGCACGGCGTCAAACGTCACGGGGGGAATGGGCAGCTCACAGATGCCTAGCACTGTGGCGACTGGTGCATGGCAGTGCACAATCGCGTGGACGTCGGGCCGTTGTTTGTAGATGGCCAAGTGCATCTGCATCAAGAAGGTGGGGCGGCCCCGCTTGTGCAAGAGGCGGCCGTTCATTCCAACTTCGACCAAGTCGCTCTCGTCCACGTGCTCGACAAAGGGTGTCGATGGGGTGATGAGCATGCTATCTGCGCCGGGCACACGCAGGCTGACGTCTCCCACGCTTGCACCTAGTATGCCCGATTTGGCAAGGCTCTCAAAAGACGAGATGATTTCCAACGCCAGGTTCGTGCTGCCTACGAGGACAGCAGGCTCCACCACCCTCGCCATGGATTCACCTATCACTCCCTTCGCCTCCTGTAGCCATCATCGGGAACCCGCCAGCAACATTGTAGCATACGCGAGTTACATTTTGGTAGCGAATGGGCATACCCAAGGTTGCTCTATGTGAATTTCTGCCGACAGAGGCCCCGAATCGCCTCCCCTGGCAGCATCCGACACACCTGCTCGATACCTTGCTCTGTCACGTTCTTGGCGGAATGTCCCTGACTTGCCCCTCAATTCTCCTTTCCGTATCATGGGCTTCGTGGTATGATGTGGGCGAACAGAGACCGGACTCTCTGATCCTCCTCCAAGCCTCTACCCGGGCGCAGAGCGGCAGGGTAGAGGCCAGACTGATTAGGCTGTCAAGAGGGAATCGCTCCTTCTTGACAGCTTGCTTTTCTTGGAGACAGCGGTTTGCAGTCTCCGGACCATTGCATCTGAAGGGGCCCTCTGTGGACATCCAGTCAAGCGACACGGAAATCCTTGCCAAAGCCCAGGCTGGTGAAATGCTTGCCTTTGAGGTCCTGTACAACAAGTACCAGCGCCAGGTGTACCGCACTGCCCTCGCCATCCTGGGGAACTCTCAGGTGGCAGAAGAAGTGCTCCAGGATTGTTTCCTTCGCGCATACAAGCACCTGCACAGCCTGAACGGCGAGCCGTCGATCAGTCCCTGGTTGCACCGCGTCGTCGTCAACCTCTGCTACAGTCGTCTACGCCGCAATTATCTGGCCCAGTTGACGGTGCCCCTCGAGAGCCTGAGCAACCACCTTTTCCCGTTCTCGGCCCCCTCTCCCGAGGAAAACACCTGCCGCAATGAAGTGCAAGCGGTCATCCAGAAGGGGATCGCTGCGTTGAGCCTCAACCACCGCGCGGTGATCGTGCTGCACTACCTGCAGGGGTTTTCGTTGGAGGAAATCGCCTACATCCTGGACTGTCCGGTCGGAACGGTCAAGTCGCGCCTGTTCCACGCGCGCAAGATGCTGAGCCAGCGCTTGGCCAGTCTACGGCCACAGCCGGTGTACGAGGCAGCCTAGCGCCTGGCGAGCAGCACCGTGCTGAGGTCCAGGCTCACGTAGGGATTGCGCACTGTCTGAACATCCGCATTTGCCAGCCACACCGTCAGGCGGCTGGGACAGAAGAGCACGCTGTGCACGAAGCGTGGAGTCGATGCGGCCCCATCACCTGACGCGGCCTGAACGTCCTCCAGAAAGGCCAGCGCCTTTTGCGTGCCAATCCACCCGCTGTTGAACTGAAGCAGGGTCTGCAAGCGAGCCAGTCTTGCCGCGCTGGCTTCGCGCCCGGCATCCGAGAGCACACCCTGCTGTATCAACGCCAGGTCGGGATCGAGCCAGTGATCCGTGCGCGCCAGCACGCCACCCGCCGCGTCAGTCTCGTAGAGTGCGTGGCGGTGGGCAGACAGCTCGATCACCAACGCATCCGGTGCCTTGCCATCGCCCAGGATCCAGTTGCCGCCGGACAGGCGCGGGGAAGACAGCACAAGATTGATGGCCTCTGACAGATCTCCTGCGCCCTCCAGGACTTGGCGCAGCAGAAACGAAGCAGGTTGCCCGCTGACCGCCACGTCCACGCACGGCGACGGCGAGTAGCACGCGACGAGGCGGTCCTCGCTCATGCCGGCCCAGGCTCCCAGGGTACCCATCAAGCCCAGTGAGACTGTTGCACGCCCGTTCAAGGGGCGGCGCACCACGACCATCCAGCAGCGACGCAGCAGCTCTGCGTCGTCACAGGCCAGACTGTGCCCCACGAGCAGTTCGCCACCGGACGTGCCGCGTCCCCAGGCGGCAAAGCTGCTGCTCGGCGCGCCAGACCAGGGTGGACGCGTGGTGCCGGGCAGCAGCGACGGAAGGTCCAGCGCCGCGTTGAGCAGCAACACGTCTGCATAGGAGAGGCTCGCCCCATCCGCGATGCCCTGCACCTCGCGCCGCCATGCCTCTGGCATCTGGCGATCGAGCCGCCGCGCGATAGACAGCAGGTCGAGATGAGGCACACCACGCTCGATAATCCAATGCCCGTGGAGGTAGTCCACGGCGAGGGCGCGCAGAGGTTCACGCAGCAGGCAGCCCTGTTGCAGGCCCATCTCATAGGGACTGCCGCGCAGATAGAGGGTGCGCAGACCGCCCGTCTCTTCCAGGCGGCCTGGCACGTCAGGAGCCAGGGCCCGGGGGAGCCTCGCGCCAGAACCAGCGACACACAAGGCCAGCAGCCCCAGCAGCACGTAGCGGAACACCCTCTCGCGCCTAGTCTTGGCGGCTAGACAAGGCAACCGGCCTCCGTCCCGGGCGCTAGCGTTTGGCCTTCTCGCGCCCCTGAAAACGCATCAACAGTGGTGTACCCTCAAAACCCCAGCGCTCGCGGATGCGGTTCTCGAGAAACCTCTGGTAGGAAAAGTGCACCAGCCGCGTGTCGTTCACGAAAAAGACGAGCGTGGGTGGGTCCACCCTGGGCTGGGTGGCATAGTAGAACTTTAATCGTTTGCCCGCCTTGGAGGGGGGGTTGTGGCGAGCCACCGACTCTTGCACAAGGTCGTTGAGGTCGCCAGTGGAGATGCGCTGGAGGCGCTGTTGGCGCACGCGCACGGCAGTCTCGAGCACCTGGTCGATGCGTTGGCGCGTGAGGGCCGACACAAACAGCACCGGAGCGTAGGGGATGAACTTGAGCTGCTCCCCGATATGCGCCTTGTAGACGCCCATCGTGGCGCTGTCCTTGGGCACCAGGTCCCACTTGTTGACGACCACCACAACGCTCTTGTTGGCCTCCAGAATGTAGCCCGCCACATGGGCGTCCTGGGCCGTCACGCCCTGC
>Ga0315274_10010210_pt1 | contig 13520 bp, 24 predicted proteins | sample YL17G02_20_MG_FD_203700 | JGI IMG/M metagenome (GOLD analysis project Ga0315274, IMG submission 203700) | Sediment microbial communities from Yellowstone Lake, YNP, Wyoming, USA - YL17G02_20 | ecosystem: Environmental > Aquatic > Freshwater > Lake > Sediment | place: USA: Wyoming | collected...
GTCCCGCTTGGCGTGGAGACATAAAAGGAAGCAGAATATAAAGCTTCAGCAACAAAATTTTTTTCATTATTTATTTCAAGAGATGAGAACTTATGGCTAAATATTCAGGTAGCGGTTGGCACAAGCAAAGCATAAGACACAGCAGAGCCAGAAGGCTCGGAAGAGCAGGAGGAACATACTCAAAGGCAGAAGTTCAACAAGAAAATTATCAAGTCCATCTATACAAATTACCTAATGGAAATTTACAATTTCTTTATCCACACGAAGCAAAACAAAAAAAAGCAACAAAAATAAAAGAAGGAACATATCCGCACTCTTGGGCAAAAGGAATAACAGAAAAACCAAAACGAACAGCAGGATGGTATGACATAGGACACAAAAAACATTACGGAAAACCAGAAACACTACACTACATACCAGCACCAGCACTTCAAAGTGCTAATAACCTGCCAGTTCAAGTAAGTCTTATAATTCCAAGCACAAAAAACGTGGAAGGAAAAACAATAAAACTAAACACAAAAGAATTCAACAAAAGAATAGACGAAACAAAAAAGTTCTTTGATGAAAACTTCGGCGGAGACACAGCAATAAAAGAAGTAGGAAGCTACTGGGACGGAAGCAAGAACGAACTCGTAAAAGAAAAAGGGGCAATAGTAGAAAGTAGTATGAGCATACCAACATATTACGAGAAAGTAGGAAAAATCACTGAATACGCAGAGAAAAAACAAAAAGACTACCTGCAAGATACTATGCTCGTAACCGTCGAAGGAAGAAAATTCATAACACCAAAAAAAGATTATATAGACCACGACACACTAACCGAGAACGAAGACATACTCGTTTCTTAATCAAAGTAATACTCAAAGACTTCCTCGAATTTCTTGCGAGAATAACAAGCATCAACAAGTTCTTTAAGATTACTAACAGTCCAATTCCTATTAAACCTATCAACAAAAATAATCGAATCCTCGTCCTTATTTGCTCGAACTTTTTTTCGTTTCATAGTAATGAAACGAAAGCTTTTCTAATTTATAAAACTTATGAAAGACGACAAAATCGGAATTCTTCTACTTTGGATAGTGATTCTTTCACCCTAACAAAAAACTTATTTTCGACTACACGAAAACCGCATCTCGAAAATCTCCTTATGAAAATCCAAGAATAAAAAAGATATACTCGAAAAAATACTCGAAAAAAAGACTGTCAACCTCTGACAACCTCAATGCTCGTTGGCGGAAACCTTTACAATAAAGAAAAAAGGTTGATGATAAACAAAAAAACATATAAACAAAAAAAAGCTTCTATTCGATATGGTTGTTACTTGCCAAAGAGGGATAAGATATTTGTATTGTAGGAATTGTAAAACCGAATTGAAAGGTTCACAAGTAACATATTGTTCAAAAAAATGTGCCAAAGAACAATTCAACAAAGATATGATGACCTATTATCGAAGGGACAAAAATAAATGGAATGCGAGAGGAAAAGCACATTACAGAATTAAAATTCCTTCTGATGCAAAATGTCAATTATGCAATTCAACAAAAAAATTGCAAAGACATCACCCAGATTATAATGAACCATTAGAAATAATCTTCTTATGTGAAAAATGTCACAAAACCCATCATAAACAAGAAAGACAAAAACTTCACGACGAGGCTATGTTACAAAAAAATAGTTAAGTTTAAATATTAGCTCAACAAAAAAAGATGTTAAAAACATACTAATTCTAATAAACCAAGCTCGAAATGAGCTTTTCTCGTCGAAAAACGGCAGAAAGATTTATTAAGTCCAAAAATAATCATATATTATGACAAACAAAAAAATGGTGATAAAAATATGAAAAAACAAGATAAATGCAGGATAACTCACTGCCGAGCAGACACCGACATAGTATTCGCAGACGGAACAGGACTATGCTGGACGCACTGGGATTTACATTGCAAAAATGGGAACGACCAACCAACCCCTGACCAGCCAACAGGCAACCTGCCAACAGGCAACTGTGCATCTGACCCTGACGTTTCGAGCAAGAATTCGAGTTCGACAACCAAGAAAAATATTTTTGACCAGCAAGAAACCGAGCTATGACCAACAAAAAAGGCTTTGTCGTCGATAAGCTTGAAAACGCAAAATTCGTAGGAATTAAGCCTTAATAACAGCGTTTAAAAATCGAAAAAACAAAAGATATATAAATAAAGCTTACCTACTACTATGATAATATGATAAGTAAAAACAAAGGGGGTAAAACAAAAATGAAACCAAGTAAAAAGGAGAGAAGCAAAAAACAAGTAGCCGACCTTATACAACAGGGAATTACTGACCCTGACGAGATAAGTAAGCGAACAGGTTTAAGCAAAAACCGAGTTTATGAATTAAGAAAAGAACTCGGGCTAAATCAACGACAACCAAGAAAGAAAAAGGTGCAGGCTACAACCACAGCAACAGCACAGCCACAGACCACTACAAGCCCTGCAAATGACCAGACAGCTAATTCTATACCAGACCCGCAGGAAGCAACCAAACCCACAGAAACAGCCCACAAGCCTGTCGAAACAACACAGACAGAACCAAGCACAACAAACAAAACACAGCCCTTAAACGAGAAAATGAAGGGATACCTGCAAGAAACAAACGGCTGGCACAAGTATATCGAGAGAAAGATAGGCGATAAGACAGACTTTGAAATCCTACAAGCTATATATAATGTAAGGAAGCCCTTGCTTATTGTTGGTGATACAGGCACAGGAAAAGGTTTACCTCTTAATGCAGAAGTATTTACGCCTAATGGGGTAAAGCTAAATAAAGATTTAATGATAGGAGATAATGTATGCACTCCAAATGGAAAGACAGCCAAAATAATAGGAATATACCCACAGGGAATAAAACAAATCTACAAAATAACCTTCTCTGACGGAACAGCAACAAAATGCGACGAAACACACCTATGGCTTGTTCATAGCAGAATAAGAAACAACAAAAAATATTCTTCCGACAAGAGGATATTTGAAACAAAATATCTCTACCAGAAAGTCAATAACAAAAGAAATGGCAGTTATCTCTATCAGATAGACACAACAAAACCAGTATTCTTCAAGCCACAACCAGTAGAAATAGAACCATATTTTGTGGGAATATTAATAGGTGATGGAAATCTCACAAAGAATTCTGGGTTAAGATTTTCAACAGCAGATAAGGAGATATTCAACCACATTTCTCTGACGATAGACGACAACGATTATAAAATAAGCAAGCGAGCAGGGAAATATGATTGGGGAATATGCAAAAGAAAAACAAACAAACAAAGAAATAACAAATACATTGAAGCACTAACAAGAATGGGAATTTATGGGCTGAAATCTCATCAGAAATTCATTCCAAAGCAATACCTAATAAATAGTAAAGAGATAAGGTTGGCTGTATTGCAAGGGCTAATGGACACAGACGGAACAGTTGATAAAAAAACAGGGATGGCTAATTTCTGCACAACATCAGAAAGACTATCAACTGACATAAAATTCCTCGTCCAATCATTAGGGGGATTATGCACCATAAAAAAGAAACAAACATTTTTTACCTACAAAGGACAAAAAAAGAAAGGAAGAATCTCCTATGTGTGCAATATAAGAATGAACAACACAAAAGAATTATTCCGACTGAAAAGAAAAAAGGAATTAGCAAAAGACAGAACCAAATACCAAACAAAAAGGATTATAAGAAAGATAGAAATGGTGGAAAAAGCAGAGACCCAGTGTATTTTGATAGACGACGATGAACACCTATATCTGACAAATGATTTCATCGTAACCCACAACACGCACTGCCTACACCACTTCGCTTTCAAGAAAGGACTACCATTAATAAGAAAGAACCTTAACGGCGGGAGCAAAGTAGATGATTTCGTAGGGCAATGGACACCGACCACAGACGGACATTTCGAGTGGAAAGACGGAGTATTGACCACTTTCGTAAGATACGGCGGAGTATTTGTCTGCGACGAGATAAACAGTGCAAGTGCAGAAATGTTATTCTTCCTGCACAGTATTCTCGACGACGAAAGAAAAATGGTTTTAGTGCAAAAGGACGGAGAAGTTATCAAGGCTCACCCAGACTTCTGGTTTGTAGCAACTATGAACCCAGACTACGAAGGAACAAAACCATTGAACCAAGCTTTGCAGGACAGGTTTTTGATAATGAAATTCGACTACGACACTAACGTCGAGAAAAAACTAATCAAAAACCACAAACTACTGACCTTTGCAGACAAGATAAGAAAACTTTACCGAGCAGGAGAAATAACTAACAGTTTAAGCACAAGGGCATTACTCGACTTCGAGTATTTCACAACCCTTCTGGGAGATGATATAGCAGAGGAAATATGCCTGTTCAACAAATACCGACCAGAAGAGATAAAGCCCATAAAGGAAGTTTTCGAGCTTGAAATAAACAAGCCAGACCCAAAGGCACAAAGCCAGACACAGCCTGACCAGAAGCCAAAAGCATAAGGGGTGATAATCCAAAATGATAGCAAAAGAAAATTTGAGCTTTGAAAGGGAAGTAGAGTTTTTCCAAAAAGTCGATAGAATACTAACAGGAAACACAGCAATAACATTGCTAAATATCGACGGAAAAAACAGGACACAAAGAAATCAAGGCATAAACACCGATAGGATAGCTTGTGCTAACCTTCACAGCAAAGAAATACACCTTAACTTTGAAAAGATAAGCAAAGAAGTAAACCCAAGCCCAGACGACAAAAACCTTTTCCTTGCTTTAAGCAAAGGTTTCAACTACCACGAGCTTGCCCATATCAAGTATTCGAGGATATGCAAAGTATTAAGTCCTAACACGAGGGAGATACTGAACATATTAAACGCCCTTGAAGATGGAAGAATAGAAACCCTTTTTGCTCGACGCTACAACAAAGCAAGAAAATATTTTGAGCTTTGCTTTCTTAACGCAATACAAAGAGAAGCCCAGAAACTAAACGCAGTAACAACTTTCTTATCAAGCAACAGCAGAAAACTAATACTGCCAACAGAAATTATTGCTTATTGGGAAACAGCCTTTGACAAAGCAATAAACGACAAAGACACAAGCGACAAAATAAAAATTCTTATCGACGAATATATGACGCAGACAACAGCAGAAGCACAAGTAAAGATAGCAGAGCATATATTCGACCTGCTATACTCGAAAATTAAGCTTGACAAAAACACAACTTATGCTCTATCAATTATGAAACCTTCTGACCTTGAAAGCCTTTTTGACAGCATAAAAAGAGTTTTTAGCGACGAAGACAAGGAAGAAATCGAGCAACTAAAAAAAGCCATTAATGAATTCAATCAAAAAGTAAAAGAAGCTATTAATGAGCAACTACAAAAAGAAATCAACAAAAACCACAAGACCACACAAAAAATTAATGAACTACAAAAAAAGCTTAACGATAAAATAAAGAAAAGAAACAAAACATATATGGAAGCAGAGCAAGATAACAGGCAATCAGTTGCTAAAAGTAATGAATACAGGGAAACCGTCGATAAAAGACGAAACAGTGCAAACCCAAGCGGAAGCCCAACAAAGAAAGAACAAAAACTCGGAAAAGAAGTGAGTAATTTAAGGGCTAAATCAAAAAAGAAAATGGACGCATACAACAAGCAAGGATTTGAAGCAAAGAAAATCGAAGAACAATTAGGCAAGGAAAGACAAAAAATCAAGCACAACAGCATTAAGAAAATAACAGAGCAAGCACTATCAAGCACACAGGAAACAGCTCTTGACGAAACGCAAGCAGACGCACAGAGCATATATTGTAGTGAAGCAAGCGGGGTAAGTGCAGGCGGAGAAGAACAAGCTCTAACAAAAAACGCAAGCGAATTAATTATTCAGCCCAAACACTTCGTGATTAGCAGGAAGCTACAAGACGGAATAAGAAAGATAAGAAACGACTTATCAAAGGGATACATTAACGGACAAAGAACTGGCAGAGTAAATATTCGCAGTGCTATGAATTGGAAGCAAACAGGCAACACAAGATTTTTCGAGAGATACGAGCCTGATAAAATCAACAGCACAAAGATAGGAATAATAACTTTGCTTGACAGCTCTGACAGTATGACAGACCCTATATATAATAAGGCTCTTGAAATAGCCTACATATTGCAGGACGCTATGACCAAGACAGGAAACCCAACAATGATTATTGAATACAGCGAAAATCACAAGATAATCAAGACCTTTAAGGGAAAGCCAGATTTCAGGAGAAATTTCAGCAACGGAACAGTGCCTACAAGTGCATTACTCGAAGCAAGAAAACAAATAAGAAACTACGGCAAAGTAGAGAAAATAAAAAACTGGGTTGTGTTTATCATTACCGACGGCGATTGGAGTGATACAATACAAGCAGAGAACATAATCGACAAACTAAACAAAGCAAAAGTAGAAACAACAATAATAAACCTAATGAGAAACCCCGACAGGAAACCACAACAGCACGAGTGCAAGCACCAAGCAAGTATGTTGTTGTCTGAAATCGACGACAAAATGCCAGTAGTATTAAGAGATACAATAAACAAGATACAAAAAAATATTTATGAGCAGTTAAGACGTAATGGGGGGTTGAACCAATGACCACAGACGAATATAATGAGCTATGGGCGAAAGAGCAAGAAAAACTCAAAGACGAGCTTAACGAGATTTTCGACAAGAAAGAAAAAAGAAAAACAAAGATAGAAACAGAGCAGAAGCAGGGAGAAGTTTCAGCCTGAAAGGTAGGGTAAACAAGACAAACAAGGCAAAAGAAACACAAACAACAAGCACAAAGGTGATTAATGATGAGAAATTGTGAACAACACTTATGCGACCTGCGAGCAACAGGAAAATGCCCAATATGTAAAGGTTGCAAAGCACCACCCGATTTGGTAAGCGATTATTGTGAGCAATGTTGGTGTTGCCAGCACGAATGCGGATTTTTAAGAGGAGATAGTAAGAAAGATGATGTTGCCCAGAAAGTTATGGTGCTAATGATGACGGGGAATAAACAAAATGAAAACTAATAAAATAATATGTGTATGCGAAAATTGTAAAACAAATTTTTATGCTGTTCCATCAAGAATAAAGAATGGAAGAGCAAAATTCTGTTGTCGCAAATGCAAGAACACGTATTATTGTGGCAAACCAAACCTGAAAAATAGAGGAATAAAAAGACCAATGCCACAAGCCATCAAAGATAAAGAATCCATATCCCATAGAAAAAAAATTGAATGGAAAATCGACGAAAGAGGATGTCACATATGCGTTTCACATAAACCATCCTGTGGTGGATGGCATCCAATGATATTTAGAACCATAAATGGAACGCCCAAGAGACAAAGAGCAAGCAGATATATTTACGAACAAAAGTATGGTGAAATCCCAAAAGGAATGTCTGTGCGTCACACTTGCGATAATCCTCTCTGCATCAACCCAGAGCATTTGATTTTAGGAACAAACGACGATAATATCAGAGACAAGGTAATGAGAAATAGACAAACAAAAGGAGAAGCAGTAAATACTGCGAAGTTAACAGAACAAGAAGTAATAGAAATAATTAACTCGAAAAATAAAACAAAAGAATTAATGAGAAAATATGGCGTGTCCAAAACCTGCATAAATCTAATTAGGCGAAGGAAAACTTGGAAACACATACAACAACAAATGGAGAGTGAAACAAAATGATGATATGCCCTAAATGTTTGCGACTATTTCCGTCAAGTGCATACCAATACTGCTATGCAGATGGAACAAAAAATCTTGATACTGCAAGCAAAGAAGCAGAACAATACAAAAAGAAATTAATGAAAAAACTCGAAAAGGAGAGTGAATAAAGAATGGAAACGAAAACAAGAGTTAAAAAAGCAATAACCTACATAGGAGGAGCTATGAGTTATTTAGAAGATAAGCCTTCTGAATGGAGCATAAAACAAGCAATAAGACACCTAAAAAATGCGAGAACACTGCTAAAAAGATGCAACCTGACAAACACAGAAAAGCTCATAAGTGAAATAAAAGAATTAATCAAAGAAAGAGAGGATTGATGAAAAATGAATACTCTGTTAGAAATCAACGACAAGACTTATTTCGACCTGAAAAGAAGATATTTGGAAGCAACAAAAAGCAACGAAGAAATGTTCTCTTTTGACGGAAAACCAGTATTAACAAAGTTCGCAAAATACCTATTGGAATTCGTGGAGAACGAAAGAAAAAGTCGAGGAGAAAGAATATACGAACCAAACAAACACGACCAAACCTGCATTAACAAGAATTGCAATTATCAATGGACGACAAGAGGAATGAATAAGGCGAAGGTTTGCCCAAAATGTAAATATAGACAAGATATTCAAACAAAAAAAGTTCAAGGTGTATAAAAAATGCAAAAAATCCCGTGTGCTTGCGGATGTGGAACACTAATTAATGAATTTGATAAAAAGAATAGAAAAAGAAAATATATTTTAGGGCATCATCATAAAGGGGAATCGAATTGGTGGAAAAAAAAGAATGTTGTAAAAGAAAGAACCTCACACATAAGAGCAAACAAAATTTGTCCCAAAATAAAATGTTTTATTAATAATGAACAATGCTCAAAGAGGTTAGAAACTGCACACAAAAATAGAAATCCTTTTGATAACTCCCTCGAAAATTTAGTTTGTCTTTGTGGTTCGCATCACAGATTAATGGATTTAGGTAACATTCCCTTTGAAAAACTATCTGAAATTAGATATTACAAAATAAGTTCTGGAAGCAGAAGATATATTGCAAGTCAAAGGGAATGGATGTGGACACAAGAAGAAATCACTTTATTAAAAAAATTAATTCCAGTTCCTCTACCAAGAAATAAAATTGATTGGAAAATGATGATGTTTGCATTACCAAAAAAATCATTTTATGGGATTTTGAGAAAATCATATAACCTTAATCTTATAATAAAAACAAGAATGAAGGTGAAACTATGAATAAATTACTCGAAAAATACCTTGAACAGACGGGAAGTAAGCACCGAAATCTAAACGATTTCTGGGCAAAAATACTCAACGACAGCAAAGGAAAACTGATACAGTGCTTAATCGATAACGGAATAAATCGACTAAATCAACTCGAAAAATACTTGGCAAAATGAGTATGTATAGAGTTTCAAAAATAAGGCAATACAAATATTGCCCTGACTGTAAAAGAAAGCTAAAAACAGATTGCGGAATATGTAGAAAACTAATCTGTTTAAACTGCGATTTAGGAATAACCTATAACAAGGATTACGGATACATACACAAAGCCTGCAAGACAGAAGACAATAAAGAACTACAAGAAATCAATATAGAAACAATACGGGGATTAAGATATGCTGACAGGATGAAAGTGCTACAAACAAGAGCAGAATGGCTTGAAAGACAAAGAAAACAAGACAGACTCGATATAAGACGAAGAGAAACACAAAAATACAAGCACCTATGGACTAAAAAAGGATTATGCCCTAACTGTAAAGAACACGAGCCAATATTCAAAGGCGGTGATTGTCTTAAATGCTACGGCACAAGAATAAGAAGTGCGAGAGCAAGAGCAAAAGCAGAAAAAGAATCCAGACACAAAGCAAAAGAGCAGAAACAAAAAAGAAAAAACAAAGAGAAGGTGAAAAAGAAATGAATATGAGCAACTATCTGGAATTTATGAAAATATTTAGCTGGACTAAAAGCAAAAGCCCTGACATAGAACTATTACCTATGTCAAGCCTAAAACAAAAACTCGAATTGTATGAGAAAATGGGCTGTAAAACAAAAGAAGATACTGAAAGACTAATGGAACAAAGAGGAAAAGCTATGGTAGGATATATAGAAACAGCAATGCCACAAGCACAATTCTTCGAGATAGACAAAATACAAAAAAGATTATTGATGTTAAGCGACAGACCAAAAGACAAAAGAATACTTCGAGAAGTAAGATTACCATACCCAGCAGTATTTCTTGATATAGAACTCGACGATACAGAACTCCCATTAGAAGTAATCAGAGAAGACCCAGACAGCAAAGCAGAAGTAAAATCAATAAACGGAATTCTCGTAATGGAAGTAAAAACAGTAGAGGAAAGCCCAGACCTTATAAAATTCAGCACAAAATTCGACGATAAAGAAAAAATAATAGGCAGAATGTTCTATATGGCATATTGCGTAAGGCATAGCAAAAACGGACTACCATACGCAAGCATATACGACTTAATGATACCGATAGATGATGACCCAAGCATAAAATTCGACAAATACGGAAAACACCAACTTAATTTTTTCAAAACATTCCTAATAAACTTTTGTTTATTCATAACCCACCCAGACGTAAAAACAATAAACATAACAAGACCACAAAACAATATTCAAAGAAGATTAAGGCAAGGAAAAAGACCTTTACCAGACAGCAACAAAATAATAATCACAGGAAAGCTAAAAAAATGGGTTAATAAATACAGAACCCACCTTGAAGGACACAAACTCGACCACAGCGTATGGGTAAGAGGAACTTATAGACACTATGAAGCACAAAGATATGTTAATATGAGAGGAAAAATTCGATGGATAGAACCATTTATCAAAGGAGAAGGAAAACTAAAAATGAACACCTACGAACTCAAAGCAGACAAGCAAGCCAGAAAGAAATACAATAAAGAAACCCTATATTACGACGACATAAAACCACTCGACGAGCCAATGAGAGATAAAAAAAACAAAGGAGAGATATGAATATGACATCAAAAACTTATAAAAGAAAGAGAAAGAAAAGGAAGGATAAATCAGGAAATTATTATGATACAGAATATTATTGGGGCAAGAAAGTGCCAGAAGAAATGCTAAAAACAGGTGACAAAAATGATAAATGATAAAGTATTCAATAAAGATGGGCAACCAACAAAAAGAAAATTCCGAGTATATTGTGCCAAAAAAAGATGTAAAAATTTTGTAATAGGCAAATGGGGGGGCGGTTATGCTTGCATAACAACAAAGGAAGGAAATTTCGATTGGAGAAACCAAGAATTTTGGTGTGATAAACATTCAAAAGACGAGAAGGTGAGAAGGAATGAACCAGAAAAAATTTGAGCAATCATTAGCAAGGCACAAAAAACTAATAGCGAGATATATAACGAGCCACGACAAAAACTTAATCCCGATAATCTCGGAAACAGGAGAAGAACTAACAATAGCTTATGCGGAAGGAAAATGCGAAAACCCAAAATGCAAACAAGAAAAAGAATTAACCATACACCACGTTTGGCAAAGAAAAAACCAATACTACACAGACATTCATATGTATATGACGCAAAGACACTATTGGGCAAATATGATGCTACTATGCAAAGGGTGTCACGCAAAAATAGAAGGAAGAGAAAAACAGATATTCTTGCAAGAGCAATCAGGCTCAATAATGCAAACGACAATAGACAAAATAAAAAAGAAATATGAAATAACGGAGAAGAAAGGATGAAAAAAATTAATTTCAAAAGAAAATGCCCAGATTGTAAGAAAGAAAAACACATAATCACACACCACATCATAACAAAAAATATGGCAGAATACTTAATAAAAATAGGCGGTTATGACCCAAAAGCAATTAGAAATTTAAGAAACCAACTAACAATAGAAATCTGTAAAAATTGTGAACAAAAATTTCACGAGGTGATAAGAAAATGACTGACGAAAAAATAAGCTTTATCTGTGTAAGAAGTGCAGAATTAAGAAAAGGAAAAAGCACATTAGAACTATCACAAAGCGAAGCAATGAGAACAGCTTGGAAAGAACTAAAACGACAGGAGAACTCGAAAAACTTGCTCGAAAGCTCGAAAAACATACTCGGATGAGCATCAAAAAGTGATGAAGGAAGAACTATCATTCACAAGGAAAGGGTATGTTCCAGAGTAATATTCGGAAAGGGCATTATTAGAAACCTTTATAAATAAGTAATCCTTCCCCCTATCAAAGCAAATTAAATAGGCGATAAAAAGAAAATGATAGCTATAAACAATCCACTATTTTTAAGCAAGGCATTCAACATAATAAAAGCCTTTGACACCCCACAAGACGAATTCTTAACAACACAACTATCAAAAAAAAGTAATATAAGCTGGGGACACAGCCAGAAAGCAATAAAACAACTATGCGACAAAGGATACCTGACAAAAGACAAGCTAAAAGGACGAAGGAGAATAATAAGACTAACAGAAAAGGGGAAAAGAATATGGTATATGACAAAAGAAATAAACACACTACTATGATAAGAAACCCAAAAATAAGTTATGGCAATGACAAAGAGCCAAAGCCACACTTCGCATTCATAACAGAAGAATTAACAAAAAAAATCGAGCAAATAGAAGCAAGACAAATGTGGCTCGAAACAGGATTCGACAAATTATCAAGCGACATACAAGACAAGATAACAAAACTCGGAACATACATTGATAAAGCACTCGACCACGAAAACAAATTACTCGGACACATAATCGAACAACAAAAAAACCAGATAGAACTACGAAAAAGAATAGAACAATTAGAAACAAAAAAAGGTGCAAAGAAAAAATGAACAAGAAAGCATTAAGCGACATAATGAGATGGTTCATAATAGGAACAATAGTAATAATCCTATTGTTCGTTATGCTAATGTGTGCAACAATCGGCGGTATGCCAAAAGGAACAGGAGGAGGATAAAGAAAATGACGATAAGCGAGGACAACCTCACAGAAAAAGGAAAAAGGAACGTGAAAAACATGGCAAAAAATAATGAAAAACAAAAAGAAATACAAGCAGAGCAAGAACCAGAAATGCTAATAAACCCAAAAGCAGAAGAAATGTGCCAATACGAAGAAAAGAATTATGCAAAATGTTCAACCTGCCCACGCACCCTCGACGACCAGTTATACTGCAAAACCAACACGATAGCATGGAGATTATCTCAAATAGATAAAAGCCTACAAGAACTAATAAGAATACTCAACAACCAAAATCGATAAAAAAAAACAAGGAGTTGATAAAATAAAATGGTAGATGTGATAATAATAAAGGACGCAGACGAAGAAACAATAAAAAGAATTCTTAACAACAAAAAGCCAGAGCAGGAAGCACAGCCAGAGCCAGCCAAGAAAGATGTTCCCTACAAAGGCACTAACAAGCATAATTGGAGCAAAATTGCTTGGGCTAAATCAGAGTTAAACATTCTCAGACATTATTATATAAAGGGCGACCCTGACTGGAAGCTATTGCAACAACTACTCCCTAACAGGACAGCATTAGCTATCAAATGGAAAGCGTGCCAAATGAAATTAAGCAGGAAATATAAGAACTCGAAAATCGAAAAACAAGACAAGCCAAAAAAAGGAAATGAACGGACAAGAATAGAAATACCGAAGAAATGGAGTAAATGGACAAAAGAAGAGGACAAACTACTACGAGAAAACTACTCGAAAGACGGCAGAGTAAAGATAAGCAAGATAAGAAAACTCTTACCCCACAGAACAA
>Ga0315274_10010211_pt1 | contig 13518 bp, 12 predicted proteins | sample YL17G02_20_MG_FD_203700 | JGI IMG/M metagenome (GOLD analysis project Ga0315274, IMG submission 203700) | Sediment microbial communities from Yellowstone Lake, YNP, Wyoming, USA - YL17G02_20 | ecosystem: Environmental > Aquatic > Freshwater > Lake > Sediment | place: USA: Wyoming | collected...
CCATCTCTTCCTCCGCGTGGGAGGAGAGATAGTAATCCCGGTTGCGGATCTTCTCGCGCATTCTCTCGATAACTGACACCGCCAGCTCCCATTTCCTCGTTGTGCCAACTCTGGTTTGGGTGGTTTCCGTTTATATCGTTCACCGGCGCCTTATCAGAGGGAGTTGGCCAGTTAACATCCTGTTTCGGTGCGGTGGCTGTTGTCAACTAAATGCTTCAATCACCCTGTTTTGCGAGTCCGTGCCTCCCTTAGCGGCGGGGATGACTGGTTTCCTGATACGGCTCCCTCCCGGATGCGTTGCGGAGTGTCCGTTGGGCTGCGCACGCCCTTCTCTCCGTTCACCCGATCAGCGCCGGGAGCGGATGACGCGCACGTCGGACGGCCTCGTCTCGAACTGGGCCCCCGACGCTCGGATGACGGTGAACGCCTTGGCGCCGGACTCGTCGAGAACGTCGATCGGGTGGACGCCTGCATCGACGACGCACTTGCCGCCTTTGTCCGATCGGATCCGGGCCTCGGTCAGCCGCCCGTCCTTCCACTCGATGTCGACCTCGAACCCGCCGCGCGCGCGGAGACCTCGGACGCGACCGTTGGGCCAGGCTTTCGGGAGGGCGGGCAGGAGGCGGATGATGCCTTCGTGGCTTTGGACGAGCATCTCGGCGATGCCGGCCGCGCCGCCGAAGTTGCCGTCGATCTGGAACGGGGGATGGTTGTCGAAGAGGTTCGACAAGGTGCAGTGAGCCAGAAGGTGTTGGAGGGCCTTGAAGGCTTCGTCACCCTCGTGGAGGCGAGCCCAGAAATTGACGACCCAGGCGCGGCTCCAGCCCGTGCCGCCGCCTCCGTGGGCGAGGCGACGCTCGAGGGACTTCCGGATGGCGGCGGCGAGCTCGGGCGTCTTGCTCCGCGTGATCTGATCTCCCGGGTGAAAGCCGAAGAAATGCGACATGTGCCGATGGCCCGGCTCGGGCTCGTCGTAGTCCTCGACCCACTCCTGGATCCCGCCCGTTTTCTTGCTGATCTGGATCGGCGCGAGGCGCCGGAGGGCGGATTCGAGTTCCTTGCGGAATTCGACGTCGACGCCGGGGCCGAGCGCGTCCAACGCCTCCAGGCAGTTGGTGAAGAGATCGTGGACAATCATCAGGTCCATCGTGGCGGCATAGGTGAAGGACGATCTCGTCCCATCCGGCTTCTGGAAACTGTTCTCCGGCGAATGGGAGGGATTGGTTACGAGCTTGCCCGCCACGGGAGTTCCCTCTGGGGCCTCGACCAGGAAGTCGAGCAGGAAGCGCGCCGCGCCTTTCATCAGAGGATAGGCGCGTTTCTCAAGGAATTCCTTGTCGCCGGTGAAGAGGTAATGCTCCCAAGGGTGCTGGCAAAGCCAGGCCGCCCCCATGGGCCAGACGCCCCAGACGCCGTCGGCCGGCGTGGTGAATCCCCACACATCCGAGAGATGGTGCACGACCCATCCGCGGGCGCCGTAGTGAATCTTCGCCGTGCGGCTGCCGGGCTCGACGAGAGACTCCATGTAATCGAAGAGCGGCAGATGGCACTCGCTCAGATTGGCGACCTCCGCGGGCCAGTAGTTCATCTGTAAGTTGATGTTCGTGTGGAAATCGCTGTTCCACGGCGCCTGCATGTGCTCGTTCCAGATCCCCTGCAGATTCGCGGGCAGGCATCCGGGACGGGAACTGCCCATCAGGAGATAGCGGCCGAACTGGAAGTGAAGGACGACCAGTTGCGGATCGTCAGCCAGCGGAGCGGGACCTTCCGTCGCGCCTTCTTGCGCCTTCTCACGCAAGGCGCGGAGGCGTTCGTCCGTGGGAAGGCGGGCGGCGTCGGTTCGGCCGAGATCGAGATCGACGCGTTTGAAGAGCCGTTGATGATCGGCGACGTGAACTCTGCGCAGGTCCGAGTAGGACTTTCCCGCGGCGGCGGAGAGCGTCTTCTCGCAAAGAGCCGTGGGATCGCCGCTCATGTCGTTCTGATTCTTGTAACTCGTGGCGCCCACGATGAGAATCGTCGCCGCGTCGGCGCCGGCGATCTTCAGGGTCGCGCCCGAGACCGTGACCTTGCCTTTTTCCGCCGAGACCTTGGCTTGCGCCTCGAAGCGCATTCCCTTCTCGCCGCACCTGCCCCGAAGGACCACGCGATCGGGCGCGACGGCGTCGGTGACGAAGTCCTGCTGCCGATCGAGAGTGACGTCGCACGAGACGCGGCCCGGTTTGTCGGCTTCGAGCCGCACGGCGATCACCTGGTCGGGAGCGCTCGACCAGATTTCGCGCGTGTAAGCGACGCCGTCGCTGACGTAGCGGACCCGCGCGATTCCCGTCTCGAGATCCAGTTCCCTGCGGTAACTCTCCGCCGCCTTGACGCCAGGAAACGTCAAGCGCAGGTCGGCCAGAGACTGGTAGGATTTCACCGTTCTCGGCGCGCCCATCATCTTCTCGCCGGCCAGATTCGTCGCCTCCTCGTTCTTCCCCTCGAAGAGGAGTCGGCGCACCTCGGGAAGCGCTTCGAGCGCCTCGGGGTTGTTCGTGTCGCGCGGCCCTCCATCCCAGAGCGTGTCTTCGTTCAGCTGGATGCGTTCCCGGTCCACCCCGCCGAAAACCATGGCGCCCAGGCGCCCGTTTCCCACGGGGAGCGCTTCGTTCCAGTCCGTCGCGGGTCGGCGGTACCAGAGAGCAAGGACGCTCTCTGGTCCCTTCTCCGCGCCCGAGAGGAGAAAACCCGGCGTCTCGCCTTCCTTGCTGCCGGCCTTTGCGTAGTCTTCAGTCACTTTCACGCCTCCTTTGCTGTCCGGACCCAGAGGCCGTTCTCGCTCCGCCTCGGAGGCGGGCGCCGCGTCCGCCGCTCCCGGCGGGAGCCCGTGCATCGCGCCCAGCATAGCGAAAATCAGGACGGCTTTTCTCATCCCTTCCCTCCTTTCGACGCGGCCGCGGCGCCCGCGTTGCATCCTCTTCGGGCAACGCGCGCTCTTATATCTCCTGCACAACGGGCAGGATCAGGGGGAAGCGGTCGTACGTGTCCCGAACGTACTTGCGCAGGGCGCTGCGGACTTCCGCGTTGATGACGTTCGACTCTTCGCGCGACTCCGGCGCGCAGGCCTCAAAGGTCTCCCGGACGATGTTGCGCAGGTCGTTGATGATGTCTTCGCTGGCGTCCACGTAAACGAATCCCCGCGTCACGATCTCGGGGTCCGTCACGAGGTTCCCCGTTTTCTGATCGACGTTCAGGATGGCAATGATCATGCCGTCCTCGCTGAGGTGCTGGCGGTCGCGCAGCACGACTTCGCCCGTCTCGCCGATCGTCTTGCCATCCACCAGTACGCGTCCCGTTGGAACGCGGCCCCTCCGGCGCGCCCGTCCGCGGTCGAACTCCAGGACCTCGCCATCCTCGAGGATGAAAATCGCGTTCGGGTCAAAGCCCATTTCAAGGGCCAAGTTGCGATGGTTGATCTGCTGGCGCAGCTCGCCGTGGGCGGGCAGCAGATACCGGGGCCGCACCATGCCGATCAGGGCCTTCATTTCCTCGGAGAAGGCGTGGCCGGAGGCGTGGACCTCCGACGACATTTGATCGAAAACGCGCGCGCCGCGGCGGCAGAAATGATTGACCATGTGCGTGACGGTGCGCACGTGGCCCGGAATGACGCGGGCCGAGATGATCACGGTGTCCCCTTCCTCGACCTCGACGTAGCGCAGTTCGCTCAGGGCCAGGCGCGACATGACCGAGCGCGGCTCGCCCTGCGATCCCGTGGCGAGGATCAGTCTCTCCTCCGGTCGGACCGAGTCCAGGTCCCGCACGGCACAGATGTGGCGCCGGGGGATGGTCAGGTAGCCGTGGTCGGCGGCGATGGCGAAAGTCCGCTCCAGGCTGCGTCCCACGACAAAGATCTTCCGATCGAACCGCACCGCCAGGTCCATCAGCAGCTGGAGACGATGAATGGAGGTGGCGAAGGTCGCGCAGAAGATCGCGCGCCGGCTGCTGGCGAAAATCGGCTCCAGCCGGTCAGCCACCCATCGCTCGGTCGGCGTCGACCCCGGCACGCCGGCGTTCGTGCTGTCAGCGACGAGCGCAAGGACTCCCTCTTCGCCCAGCTGGGCGAGGCGGTAGAAGTCAAAGGACTCGCCCGTGAGGGGAGCATAGTCGATCTTGTAGTCCCCGCTGTGAAGGACCGTCCCCGCCGGCGTGCGGATCACGAGCGCCGCCGAATTCGGCACGGAGTGGGTGACGCTGATCGGCTCGACTTCGAAGGCGCCCCCGATCGCCACCGGTTCGCGGTAACTGATCTCGACGAGCTTGACGCTTTCACCCAGGCCGTGCTCTTCGAGCTTTGCGGCGAGCAAGGCGAGAGTCAAACGGGTTCCGTAAACAGGCGCACCGATCTGTCGGAGAATGTAAGGAAGAGCGCCGATATGGTCGTCGTGGCCGTGGGTCAGCACGACGCCTTTCAGCCGGTCCGGCTCTCCTGTCAGGTAGGTCACGTCGGGGATCACAAGATCGACCCCGAGCATGTCGGGCTCGGGGAACATGGCGCCGCAATCGACCACGATGCGCTCGCCCCCCGCCTCGTAGCAGGTCATGTTCAGGCCGAATTCGCCCATCCCCCCGAGCGGGATGACGCGCAACACCCCGCCGCCGACGCCGGTAAGAGAGGGCTGCGGAGCGGTTTCGGTGTCCCGTTGAGAAGCAGTCGTGGTGACCATGTGGCCGGCGGATTGCGCTTTCCCCATCCGGACTGGAAACGTTCCTTCGAGGTCTCGTCATCATGGGCGTTCCGAGACCGCAGATCAAGGAAATTTGCGTCTTTTCTATGGGGCGGAACCGGGGCGGGCAGACAGAGGCTCGGGCCCGATAGGCTCGGGGCCGACTTCGACTATCCACTGGCGGGTCCACTCGACCGTTTCCAGGTCCAGGTCGCAGATGTTCGCGGCCAGGAAAATCATGCCGTCAATGCGCCCTTCTCTGAGCCATTTCAGGCCCAGCCCACACTGTCGGCGCATCCGTTCGAGGGGCATCGGCTTGCGGTTTCCGAAGTCCCACATGTAGCAGCCAAGCCAGATCCGCTTGCCGGGCGCCATCCCTTCGAGCTTCGCCAGATTCTCCTCCAAGTCCGTCAGGTTCTCCGATTGCCACGTCCAGAGGGAGACCACGTCGCACAACTCCAGGTGCGGCAGGATTCTCGGGTCCAGCTGGTGCGTGTAGAGCGTGACGCCGAGATCCAGCCGCCTTCCGTCCGCGCGCAGTTGGTCGCGGACCTCCCGGAGTTGCCGGACGCTCAAGGAACCGGGGTCGGGAGCGGCCGCCGCCGCGTTCTCGGCCGGCCGTTGCGGCGGGCTCTGCTCAGGGGCTAGGCGGAAAAAATCGTCCATGAACAGGCCGGTGAGATTGCCCATGCGCGCCGCCACCCGCAGAACATGGGCGCGTTCCTCGGCGGACGTGGCGCCCCCCGCTCCCGTGATCGACCAGTTCACGCGCTTCAGAGACCGGAAGGGAACTGCGTACTGATCGAAAGGCGGCTCGGGTCTCCCCTCGTAGCGGATGAAGATGATGTTCGGAACGCCGAGGTAATGGGCGCCTTCGACGGGCGTGATGCGTGAGTCTCCCGGCAATCCCCAGGCGCCGTTGTACACGCCCGCCTCGTGCGCCCAGACCCAGAGGCGGTCCCGGACGGTCCCCTCCAGGGAAACGGCGCGAACGCGAGGGTCTTCCGTGGTCTGATGGGGCGCCATCCCGGTTCCTGACTCGCCCCGCGCGCCGGCCGTTAGACACAGCGCGGGGAGGGAGAGAAGCGCGAAACAGAGGCGGGAGGTCATCGCCTTCTCACTGGTCGAAGAACTTGCCTCTTTCGCCGCCTGGGAAGTTGGGACCCGTCATGAGACGCTCCTTGCGCAGGACCAGTTCGCCGTCCTTCACCCACCGCTCGTCGCGCACGGACAGATGCGCGATCAGGCGCTTGCGCCACTTCTGGACTTCGGCGGCGTGCTTGGGATCCGAGGCGAGATCGCGCAGTTCGTGGGGGTCCTCTGCCAAGTGGAACAGTTGCTGCGTGCCGTCATAGGCCTCAAAAATGTACTTCCACTTGCCGTCGGTCAGCGCGTTCCAGTTGTTTCGGCGCCAGACGTGGATGCAGTGTTCCAGGTCGATGTGCTCTCGCCAGCCTTCGCTTTTCCCCTGAACCAGATCGAGGAGCGAACGGCCCTCGACGGCGGACGGAATGGGCAAGCCGGCGGCGTCCAGCAAGGTGGGCGCAACGTCGCGCAGCTCGACCGGTTGGGAGAGAACCTGCCCCCGTTTCGCCCCCTTGAGCAGCGACTCCGGCCAGCGCAGGACCATGGGAATCCGCGCGGAGGCTTCATAGGGGTAGCTCGTGCCCCACATGTGCTGGTCCCCGGCCATTTCTCCGTTCGTGGAGGTGAAAAGGACGAGGGTGTTCTCGTGAAGATTGTGTTTTTTGAGCGAATCCAGAATCCGCCCGATCTGCTCGTCCAGAAAGGTGATGGAGGCGTAGATGCCCAGCCGCGCCTCGCGCACCCTTTCCTCGCCCGCGTTGCAGCGAGTCGCCTCGAGCGGGGAGCATTGCGTGAACTTCCCATAGCGTTCCTCAGCCCATTGGCCCACGCGAGCCTTCGGCAGATCGGTCTCCTCGTACATGTTCAGGAAGCGCTTGGGGACAGCGAAGGGCATCCGGGGATGGCTGAAAAAGACCCCGACGTAAAACGGCGCCTCCCCCTCGCGTTTGTCCAGAAAGTCGACGACTTGGTCGGCCGTCCAGTAGGTCACATGATGCTTTTCATCGAATGGCCAAGGCCATGTTATACTCCCCTTCGGACCGCCCACGGTCACAGAGGGATCCGTATCTGGTTCCTTGGCCGTGAACCATTTCAGATAGTCGTCCGGGGAATCCGTCTCCATAGAGCCCCCGTCGAGAATGGTCTTATTGTAGCCGTGGGGGTGTCTGGGGGGCGTGAAAAGCAGTCTCCCCATGCCAAGGGCGTAGTAGCCGCCCGTGCGCAGAAGGCGGGGGCACTCGATGGGCATGTCGTCGGGAATAGCGGTGAAGCCCAACATGCCGTGGCCCCAGGGGCCCTGACCGGTGAGCAGCGCCATGCGTCCGGGGAAGGGACCGGGGACGCTGCTATAAGCGAGTGAGAAGCGGGCGCCCTCAGCGGCTAAGCGGTCCAGATTCGGCGTCCGGATCGCGGAGTTGCCGGCGGCTGCGAGACAATCGGCCCGGTGTAGGGCGTCCACCAGCAACAGGATGTTCGGCGGCCCCGATTTCCGCTCGGTCCCCTCGGCCGGGGGGACGGCACGGGCGGCTCTCGCCAATGCCAAGCTTGTCAGCGTCCCCGCGCCGGCTTGGAGAAATCGTCTGCGGGAGATTCCCGACATTCTGCAGCATGCTCTTTCTCTCATGTTCCTCCTCCTGGACTTTGCTGCCGCGGGGCTGAAACCGCGCGCGTTCAGAAGAGCGATGGTACGCAACCCGCCTTTCTCAGTCAACGGGAAAACCCATCGCAGCAGTCGGTGCGAAGGGTCTCACCAGCGCCTCGAATCCAGTCGCAGTAGCGCTGACGCAGGGGGGGCGAAAGGCGAAAAACCGGCATGCAAAGCCCCTCTCTCCTCGCGCGCGAGCCGTGACGCTTGCTTCTTGACGCCGGAAGACGCGCGCCGGCTTCCTGCCTAGCTCTCTTGGATGATGGGAGGCACCTTGAAGTGTCCGGCCTCGCTCTCGGGAGCGTTCAGAAGGGCTCTCTCCGGATCGAGGGACGGGCGTGGGACGTCCTCCCGGAAGACGTTTCGAAGCCGGAGAGCGTGGGAAGTGGGCTCCACGCCTTCCGTGTCAAGATCTTTGAGTTTCGCGACGTAACCGAGGATGGAGTTCAGTTCCCGGGCAAATCGGTGGATCTCCTCATCGGGGAGTTCCAGACGCGCCAGAAGAGCGATATGGCGCACGTCTTTCTCGGAGACGATCTCGCTTCTTACGGCGTCGCGCAACAGATCACTCCGTCGTCTCGTCTTCCGACGTGGATTCGGGCTCTTCCGTCTCGATGGGACGGACTCTCCTGAGCTTGGCGTACTTGGCGAGCAGGAGTTTCTCTCCCTCTTCGCCGAACGCCACGAGCAACTTGGTCTGGTCCCCAAATCCGCTGCGCTGGAGAATCTGCCCCTCGCCGAACTTGGGATGTTTCACTCGATCTTCAACCTGGAAGGATTCGTAGGAATCCGCGTCGCTTCTGCCTTTGACCGTCATCAAGTCCCGTCCTTTCTTCTCTGTATGCGCGCAAGCAGACTCCGGGTGCTGCAAGCGCCTTCGCCCGGGATTGCTTTGACGGTCGCCCCGAGCTCCTGCAACCGCGCAATCGTGGAATCATCCACGTCGTTCTCCGCGGTGGAGATCATCCATACCGCCCGCGGCGCGGCTCGGCGCCACTCTTCGAGAGCCGCGCCCCCCGGCGCCACGAGTTCGGCGCCGTCAGTCTCCCGAAGAAGGTTCAGAATCCGCACCCGCTCCTCCGGACGAAGCAGGTTCGTGGAATTCCCACAGACGCCTGCCGACGGCGGCGTCTGCGCCAGCACCGCCACGAAAAGACGATCGCACGCGGCCCGCGCCGTGTCGAGGAACCGGATCGTGCCGGCGTGAATCAGCCCGAATGCCCCCAGCGCGATCCCGACCCGCTGCCCTTCGCTTGCCGCCTGGCTGATCCTGGCAGAGATCGGCCCGCGCCGCTCCTCGCCGGTTGAGCCCGGCGACGGATCGCCCCTTGCTCCTCCTGCCTCTCCTGGGCTCTCACGCCCGCTCATCCGCCTAGCCGTCCGCCGACATCGTCACTCTCTCGCGGGCCCTGTTGGGCCGAGGAATCGGACTCGGCGCGAGAACGCACGCGGCGGAGAAACCTCTCTCTGCCGGTTGCCGCGTCTTTCACCGACTCGAATTGCAGGTCGGGCTCGCGAACCTGCTCGACGCCGAATCCCCGGAGACAGTCTTCGACGATCTGTGTGCGAACCTTCTCCTCCAGATTGTCCAGCCGCTCTTCCGAGGCGATCCAGATTCGCGCGCGGACGGCAAGGGCGCCGCCTCTGGCGCAGGACCTCACGCGCACGCTCTTGATAAAGGGCTGCCTGACAAGCCGGTCGTGAACGTAGCGGTTGACGGCGCCCTCGCGGATCTTCAGGGAACGTCCGGAGCCGGTTTTCAGAACGAGCAGCCTCCGGCTCGAGCGCTGTTGCAGCGTCAGGAGGAGGAGGAAGAAAGGCGCGACCATCACCAAGGCCCAACCGGCCCAGAGTGATATCGGAGGGATCAGGTCCATCTGTCTCTCCGCCCACACGAGCCAGGACTGAGGGCCGACTCTGTGGAGAACTTGCATGATCAGCTTCTCCAAGCCGACCAAGAACAGAAGAGCGGGGCACAACACGGCAAGGGCCGGGCGGAGAAACCATAGGGTGGATTGTCCTGAATTCATGACCGAGGTCTCCTTTCTTGCGCTCCGTTCGCCCAAGGGCGCGTCCCTCGGCGGGAGCAAGGGGGGCGACGAGCGCCCGATGGACCGCCCCGGGGGCGGCGAAGATCGCGCCGCCGTTTACTCCTCGCTGGATTCCCTCTCACCCATCGCAGCGGCTTCGCCGCCGCCGGGCGCTGCCCGGTCCGGGCTGAGGGGCTGAGGCGGTTCCTCTTCGCGAAGAACCATCTGCTGCACGCGCACGTTCACCTTTTCGACCGGCATCGTGCCGGTCAGGGCCTCGACCTCGTCCTTGATGATATGCTGCATCTGACGAGCCGTCTCGTAGATGTTGACGCCGTAGTCGACGTTGACGGCGACGTCGATCTCGACATGGCCCGTCTCGCCGTCCGTCTTGACGTTGACGCCCTTGTGGGAGCCCTCCTTGCCGCCCAGGATCTCGGTAAGCCGGAAGGATGAGCCTACGACGTGGATCCCCTTGATCTTTGCGGCCGCGCGCGCGGCGATCGTGGCGATCGCGTCGTTGCTGATCTCGATCCTGCCCAGACTCAGGGAATCGGACTCCTGCGGGCTGATGGGACTGTGTGCCGGGCCCTTTTTCGAACTCATCTTCGTGCCGCTCCTTCCTGTCGGATGGGCCGTGCTGGGGAGAGCGCGAGCGCGCCCGCCGGACGGCGGCGTGGTCCCCGCACGCCCCGGTTACCTCGACGGGTAATGCTCGTCGACAAAGCTGGTGCCGAAATCCCCCCTCTGGAACTCGGGCTGGTCCATGACCCAAAGATGAAAGGGAATGGTCGTCTTGACTCCCTCAATAATGTATTCGCTGAGAGATCGTCTCATCCGCTGGATCGCCTCGGGACGATCGTGACCGCGAACGATCAGTTTCGCGATCATCGAGTCGTAGTGAGGCGACACGACGTATTCGGTGTAGGCGTGGCTGTCGACCCGGACCCCCGGCCCCCCGGGAGGGTGATAGGTTGTCAGACGTCCGGGGCAAGGAATGAACCCCCGATCCGGGTCCTCCGCGTTGATCCGGGCTTCGATGGCGTGCCCCTCGAATCTCACGTCCTCCTGCGCAAGGTCCAAGGGGAGCCCCGCGGCGGTGCGGATCTGCTCTTTGACGATGTCGATGTTCGTCACGACTTCGCTCACGGGATGCTCGACCTGGATTCGCGTGTTCATTTCCATGAAATAGAAACGCATGTCCCGATCGAGCAGGAACTCGACCGTTCCCGCTCCCACGTACCCCACGGAGCGGCAAGCGCTGACGGCCGCGCTCCCCAGCCGCTCGCGCACCTGCGGGGTCATAACGGCGCAGGGGCTTTCCTCGATCAATTTCTGGTGACGGCGCTGGACCGAGCAGTCGCGCTCGCCCAGGTGGATCACGTTGCCGTGGCTGTCGCCGAGGACCTGGATCTCCACGTGCTTGGGATTGACCAGGAATCTCTCCACGTAGACGCCGTCATGCCCGAAGGCCGCCCCCGCCTCGGCCCGCGCCGTGACAATGGCATTGCGAAGCTGGTCTTCATTGACGGCGATGCGCATGCCGCGGCCGCCGCCCCCCCCCACGGCCTTGACGATGAGGGGATAGCCGGCCTCTCGGCCGAATCGGACCGCTTCCTCCACGTCCTCGACGACGCCGTCAGTCCCCGGCACGACGGGCACTCCGGCCTCGATCATCGTGCGCTTGGCCTCGGCCTTGTCGCCCATCTTCGTGATGATGTCGGGCGTGGGCCCGATGAACTGGATCTGACACTCGCCGCAGATCCGAGCGAAATCGGCGTTCTCCGCCAGAAATCCGTAACCCGGATGGATCGCGTCGGCGCCGGTGATCTCCGCGGCGGATATGATACTGGGGATGTCCAGGTACGATTCCGAGGCGGCCGCCGGGCCGATGCAGACGTGTTCGTCGGCGAAGCGTACGTGCAGGGACTCTGCGTCCGGTTCGCTGTAGACGGCTACGGTTCGAATCCCCAGGTCGCGGCACGCGCGGACGACGCGCAGAGCCACTTCCCCGCGATTGGCGATGAGGATCTTGCGAAAGAGGGGGGCCGGCGGGGAAAGGGCCGATTGCCCGGTCCCCGGAGCCGTGGCTCCCGGCAACTCGCGCTGCTTCGCTGTGGCTGCTCGTTCGATGCCTCTCACTTGGGTAGCACTTGGCCTCCTTTGGCGGCCCTTCGCCTCCTTTGGCGGCGACGCCCTATTCCCGCGACCACTTGAACCATTTCATTCTCGCATCGAGTGGAACGAACACCCCGCTTTGGTCCTCGTAGAACAACACGACATGGTCCGGATAAATCAACGTCTTGTCTGTCCGCTTCGGCCCAAAACTCACCGGGGGCTGGTCGGGGACGGCCTGGGTCTCGTAGCTGACGATCACGTTCTTGAGAACGACGGGGTGGGTGGTGGCGCACCCGGCGGATAGCACAATAGCGGCCAACAGGGCCAACAGAGAACGGGTTCCGGCTCTTCTCACGGTTGCTGTCCTCCCTTTCGTCCGGGCTGGGTGGCATCCTGGTTCACAAAGGCTCCACCACGAAAAGCGGCTGGTTGAACTCGACGGGTTGGCCGTTCTCCACGAGAACCTCGAGGATCCTGGCGTGCACTTCAGCTTTGATCTCGTTCATCAATTTCATCGCCTCGATGAGGCAGAGAACCGTCTCGGCGCTCACGACACTCCCGACCTCCACGTAGACGGGGGCATCCGGCGCCGGGGCGCGGTAGAACGTGCCGACCATGGGGGATTTGACCTCGACCCGAACTCCGCCCCCCTCCTGCGCCGGGGCGCTTCCGCCCGTGGGAAGCCCGTGGGACAACGCGGCTGTCCCTGTGGCCGCAACGGAGGTTCCCCCGCCGCCCGTCGCGACGCCGGGGGAGGATGGCGAGAGTGGCGCGGCGCCGGCGTCATGAACCGGAGCGGGAGAGGCCCCCTCGCCAACTACAATGCGCACTTTCGAGTTTCCCTGCTCGAGGTCGATCTCCCGGATCTGGTTCTCGCGCATGAGGGAGATGAGTTCCCTGATCTCGTCCAGATTCATGGCCAAAGTCCCCATCGGCGGCGGTCCCCTGCCACGAGGCGCCCCACGCGGCTCTTGCCCATCGCCGTGCCCGCTCCCACCACGACGGCGAGACCATTCTCGTGTCAGAAGAGACAATAAGTCAAGGCTAACTTGGCGATGCGCCAAAGACCGAAAGGACGCCTTTTCCATTGTGGGTTGACAGGCTTGCTCGGGCGCATTTTGCTTCCGCTACGCGGCGACTTCCCAGATTTCATCCCAATCGCGGCGATGAGGGATTTCCCTTGACCCGCCGGGGGGGAATCTGTTGACATCCTCGGGCGGCGGATCTGACGGGTTTCTTCCGTGCCGCTCCCGCCGCTTTGCAGACCGTTGATGAGGGGGAACTTCGGTGACTGCCGTCGCCAAGTCTTCTTCACACAGGCATGGGCCTTCGGAGCCGGAAAAGGATTCTCGCGATTCGCAACGCGAGCCGGCCCCCGCCGGCAAGCCGCGCGGGTTCTGGCCCGTTTTCTGGGAATGGAGCGACGCCCTGGTGGTGGCCTTCCTGCTGGCCATGTTCATTCGGCTGTTTGTGGTGGAGTTGTTTAAGATCCCCTCCGGGTCGATGACGCCCACCCTGCTGGGGTCCGAACCGGGGGGCGTTTCCTTCTTTGACGTGGATGGCGACAACGACGAGGATATGATCGTGAGAAGCAACCACGACTACCTGGTTTATCTGAAAGAGAACAAGCGCTACCGTTTTGCCGGCCAGGGCCACCCGGGCAACGAACTGGACCGATGGATGCGCAGACGCCAAACCCGTCAGGACCGCATCATCGTGGCCAAGTTCCTCTACTGGTTCTCTCCTCCGAGACGGGGCGACATCGTTGTTTTCAAACCTCCGGAGCCGGACTTCGACCCCTCGAAGCCGATTTACATCAAGCGGGTCGTCGGCCTGCCGGGCGAGACGCTGAGTTTCGAGGCGGCCCCCGGAGTCCCCGGCTACGAGCGCTGCATGGGGCATTTGGCGGCAAACGGCAAGCGCGTGGAATCGCCGG
>Ga0315274_10010213_pt1 | contig 13516 bp, 13 predicted proteins | sample YL17G02_20_MG_FD_203700 | JGI IMG/M metagenome (GOLD analysis project Ga0315274, IMG submission 203700) | Sediment microbial communities from Yellowstone Lake, YNP, Wyoming, USA - YL17G02_20 | ecosystem: Environmental > Aquatic > Freshwater > Lake > Sediment | place: USA: Wyoming | collected...
TGCTGATGATCATGCCAACCAGCATGAATGCCTGTCGCAGGGCATTCGCGTTCGCCCGGCTGGCGTCATCTCGGAAAAGCTCCGGGAATAGGGCGGCGTAATTGGCGTTGATCACCGAATCCAGCGTACCGGCGAGCATGTAGAAGAGCATGCAATAGGCAACCAGGGAATTCCCTGCCAGAAAGGCGGGGGGGCTGTAGAAGATGACGAAACACAGAATCAACAACGGTGTGCCTATGGTCAGCCAGGGTCGCCTGCGGCCCCAGCGTGAGCGCGTCCGGTCGGAGAGAAAACCATAGACGGGATTATCAATGGCATCTATGAAAGTATAGATCAGCAACATGAGCGCGAATTGTACGGTGGTCATCCCCAATTTATCCACGTAGTAGATGGCAGCATAGGTCTTGAGCATATTGATGGGGATGGATGTGCCAAACATACCGATGGCATAATTAAAGGGTTTAGTGCGGGGCTTGTTCATGGGGAAAAACCTCCTTGGGTGAATTGAGAATCACTGCGCAGGTTTCGGTTGTGGCTATTGCATTACCCGAATTATATAACGGATTCTGCAATTAGCAACCATGCTAGCCTAGAGGAATGGCTAATTTGACGGGCTGGCAATTTCAATTTTATAAAGATTCCCGCTGAATACCCCACATCTTGCTGTGGGGATGAAAGCGGGCAGCCCGAAGGGCTGATAGAATAGGAGCATGAAGGCGAGTGCGCATGCGGTTTACGATCTGAAGTATCATTTTGTATGGATACCGAAGTATAGAAAACATCTGTTGGTAGGTGATGTAGCTGAGGCGACGAAGGAGATATTGTGCGAGGTAGCAGAGGCTTATGGTATGGAGGTAGACACGCGCGTGGCGAGAGAGCAGGTACATCCCTGCCGTTGAACGTCACCGCATTTTATCCGCGATTTATGCTATACTAATTCCAGGTTCCCGCTTAATATTAACCTATTGCAGCTTTTTTGCATAAACTTATTTACTGCTCCTTGCATAAAATGCCGAACCAGAATACGCGTTTTTACTCGGCAATAACGGCATTTCAGTTCGGCGATTTACGCAGTACTCAGTAGGAATTAGGCCGCATGTGATCTACAATGATAGCACAGGCGGCTACCATCATGGTAGCGCAGTCGGCTACCATCATGGTAGCGCAGTCGGCTACCATAAGCCGTTAACCCGCCACTAACCGAGGCGGCCTCAAGCCGCCATCGGTTGCTTCGACGCCATGAGGCGTCGAAGAAGGCAGCGGGTGAATACATAGTTGGGCAGCCCCCAACCATGAGCGTGGGCATGACTTTGATTTGTGGAGATTGGGACATGTGGGACACTTCTCAGCTCAGAGACTTTGTTAATACGATGATAGAGGCGATTGTCAGCTTAGGAGGCATCTCCTTTGCAATAGTCCTCTTTACGTTTAGTGTTTACAGTCAAAGGCTTGAGGAGTACAACAAGAACAAGGAACTTATGCCCCCAGAAGAGCGCATTAGGCGCTATTTGCAGTTGGCGATATATCGGAGCGCTCTAATATCGACCACTCTTTCAGTCCTCATTCTCCTTCTTGGCCCCTTGGTTGTCATTCTTCTTTACCACCGTGGAACACTCAATCCGAATCTTACAGGAGCATCGCTCATTGGAACGTATTCTCTCGGAATGCTCCTCTTGATCACGTCTGTACGGCTGTTCTTGGTTGGCAAGCCTGAAGTCTGAAGGAACAAAGTGCAATGGATACTATAACTGCTCTTAGTTTAGGGCTGATTCTACCTTTGTTACTTGCGTTCGGGATCTCGGAGATCATTCTGCGCTTCACTGGATATAGGCGACTACAGAAAGACTTCACGGCGCAAGCGATGGTCAAGATACAAGAGACCTCCGACACAGACTTTGAGACAATTGGGAAAATCCTTCTTGAGTTACCCCCGAAGATAGAAATTGATAAACATGTAGAGTTGCTACGAGAACAATTGTCGTTCCTGGCGGCTCAACTGAGAGATAGGCCCTCGCCTCTGTCTTCATGGAGCGAAAAATTACAAGAAACTGCAAGTGTCTTTGGCAGACTCCTACCAATCGAGAATAAAGTTCAACCTATCCTCACCAACAAGACTTTGCAAATTAAGGCACATTCTGACGCCCGCTTGACCAAGCAGCTCGATAATTTTCGCGTTGCGGCGCAGGAGAGGAACAAAGAACGCTGTGGAGAAATCGTCCTGCAACTCTACGATGAAGCAAGAGAACTGACACAGTTGATCGAACATTGGCTCGAGCTGCGAATAATTGCCTCATCGGGAATAGACACTGTCGATAAAGTGCGACTGATAGAAGAGCATGGGGGATGGCTCAGTCATGGAATCGGCAATAATTTTCAGGACCCGGTAACGAAGCAGGAACTTGTGTGGTTTCCATGGGATGTATTGTCAAGGCCCGATTTACTGGACAAACTGACGAATTGGGTAACCAAAGAGACACAAGATGCAGGATGGCGCTTCGATGCCATTTGTGCAATGTCTAGTACTGGTTTGCCTGTAGCAACGCTAATGAGCATGCGACTGGGGACAGAACTCCTCGCAATCGACAATGTGGAATTCTGCTTCCTCCCGAAAGATGCACCTAATCCGGGGGAAAGAATTCTCCTGGTTGATTCCGGACTCCAAACAGGTAGACACTTGAGCGAGGCAACGAAGAGAATCGAGAATGCCAGAGCCATAGTTGCTGGGGTGATCTGTATCTCGTTCAATGACTTTCTCCCGCAGAATAAGACTGAGTTGAACATAGTGGAACACATGATCCAGCGCAATAACCTGCGTTATCTGTTTCAAATATCGGACCTCTATGAATTGTGGAAAGAGAGACGATGGAGCGGGAGAGAGCAAGGATAATAACAACGCAACGAATGGGGAATGTCCGGTGCTGACCGCCACCAACGGGAAGGAAGCCAACGGGCTGCCCAACCAGCGGCTCCGCCGCTCGCGACCGCAGCGCATTGCCAGAAATGGCGCGATAATTGAGATGGCGTCTCGCCGGTCCCGCCGCTGCCGACCTGCCCCCCGCAGGGGGGTGAGCCAAACCGTTGGGCGGCTTCATACGAGATGATGCAGGCTGAATAGAAACTAGAGGAGAGTGTTCCTATGACTGACCAAGGCACTATTGAAGAGCCACTTATGGATCAGATTCTCTCGCGAACCATCGAGTTGCTTAAGTCAACCAACTTATTTGACGAAAACTTGGTGGAAAGTCTCCAAAGATTGGCAGAAGAGGGCAAGCTAAGTAGCCACGAGGACATAATCACAATCCTCAAGCAAGGTCAGGGGAATATTTCATGAGAATCCTGGAACTCGAAATACAGAATGTGCGTGGTATTCGTTCACTACGCTTATCGCCAAATGGGCAAAACTTCGCAATATGGGGACCAAATGGTTCAGGTAAGAGTGCTGTCGTCGACGCTATTGATTTCCTTCTGACGGGAAGAATATCAAGACTTACCGGTAAGGGCACTGGCGGAATTACACTTAAACGGTACGGGCCTCATATTGATTATAGTCCCGAGGAAGCTTACGTCTATGCAAGAGTTGAGATGCCTGGTATAGATCAACCTGTCGAGCTTCGTCGCTGTATAGCGGAACCGGATAATCTTCAATGTGATGAAGCAATCAAGCCAGTGCTCGCACCTATACTCGAAGTGGCTAAACGAGGTCAACATGTGCTCTCAAGAAGGGAGATTCTACGATATATCGCCGCTGAGTCATCCTCGCGTGCACAGGAGATACAAGAACTCTTAAACATTTCAGATATAGAAACCATCCGAAAATCTTTTGTAAGGGTTTGCACTGCCGCTGATCGAGAAGTGGAAGCTCAGAACAAAATTGTAGAAACCGCTAAAGGGGCAGTGAATGCAACTGTACAATCTGATCTATTTGATGAGAGTCTCACACTTGGAATCATTAATAGAAACAGGGAGATCTTGGGGGGTAAACCCTTCTACAGCTTAAAAACCGCAGAGCTAAAGAATGGTATAACTCTTCCTAAAAGTGCTTCGGGGGAGCAATCTATCAATGTTACAGTCTTAGAGAGAGACATACAAAACCTAACAAAGCTAATATCAGACGAACACAAAAGCTCGGTTTCTGCTTTTGATGGTAAGCTTCGTTTGCTGCTCAAGACAATACGCTCCGACCCAAAACTGCTCAGGGCCCTTTCGCGTCTCCAACTTCTCCAATTAGGCATTTCACTCATGGATGAAACAGGCGTGTGTCCGTTATGCGAAACGGATTGGCCACCCGGAAAACTGCTTACGCAGTTAAATGATCGGTTGTCCGCGGCTGAAGTTGCATTAGAGAATCAAAATAAAATTGAAGGCGTCTCTAGGTTTTTAAAGGGCTATGCTGAGACTTCAATAGCAAGCCTAGATAAGATTATCGCCTCGCTACAGTCTGCGGTGTTGAATGACTATCTTCCACATTTAGAAGCTTGGCGAAATGAGCTGCTTGAGTTTACGGTTGCAATATCTGACCCGTTGAACAAGTATCCTGCCTCACAGTATTCAGAGAGCCAAGTAGCGATATTATTTTCTCCATCAGGAATTGGAGAATTGTTAGAAAACGTGTTGTCTAAATTGAAGGCGAAATACCCAGAAACATCACCCGAGCTAACAGCGTGGACTACCCTTACCCGTTTGGAGGAAAACCTGAAGGGTTTGGAAGTTGCGATGGACGCACATTCAGCAGCATTGACTTTTCAATCGAGAGCTCATGCTCTCATGCAATCCTTTCTAGCATCTAGAGACCAAGTTCTAGGAAAACTTTACGATGCCATAAGTACCCGGTTCTCTGAATTATATAAAGCACTACATGGGCCTGACGAAGAGGGTTTTATCGCTGACATACAGCCTGATGGTGCAGGTTTGGCCTTCGAAGTTGATTTCTATGGACGCGGAAAGCATCCCCCACTTGCTCTTCACAGTGAAGGGCATCAAGATAGCATGGGGGTTTGTCTTTACTTAGCGTTGTCCGAACGATTAACACAAGGTTTAATAAATATAACAATCCTTGATGATGTTATTATGTCTGTTGACGCGAGTCATCGTAGAAAAGTTTGTAGCATCCTATCCAAATACTTTCCTGATAAGCAATTTCTCATAACAACACATGATAAGACCTGGTCCAATCAATTAAAGAGTGAAGGAGTTATCCGTTCTAGTGGAATGATCGAGTTTTACAACTGGAACATTGAAACCGGTCCCCATGTAAATTATGAAGTTGACATATGGGACCGCATAGGAAAGTACCTGGAAGCTAACGATGTCCCTAGTGCTGCAGCTCTCCTGCGACGAGGGCTAGAGGAGTTTTTTGCTTATGTGTGTGACACTCTCGAGGCTGACGTTAGGTATCAATTGGATGGAAGCAATGATTTGGGTGATTTTTTGCCAGCCGCGATGGGGAAGTATCGCTCATTGCTAAAGAAGGCAAAGAAATCAGCTCAATCATGGACGGATACTAAGCTGTTTGAGCAACTTAATGAAATTGACAGCACTGTATCCCCTATATACGCGCGCACATATGCAGAACAGTGGGCAGTCAACGCAAACGTTCACTTCAACAATTGGGCAACATTTTCCAGAGAAGATTTCACCCCAGTTGTTGAAGCCTTTCAAGACCTCCAAAGCCTATTTATTTGTCAAAACTGTGGAACGATTTTTAGAATCGCAAAACAAGGTACAACACCTGTTAGTGTGCGTTGTAATTGTGGTTCGGTTAATTGGAATCTGGTAACGAAAGCAACCTGAGGAACCATTACCGCAATCCAAAATGTCAGGACTGACCACTTACACGTAAACTTTTTATGCTCACTTATTATAGCAGCCCAACCCTGCATGAAGCCGACCGCTGCTTCGCAGCGTAGGGTATGCGTACCGCGCCAACGATTTCATGGGCAGGCGTAGGAGTTTCATCAGCCCCGCAGCGGCGGCTTATGCTTGCCGTTAGCTGCAATCCCTCCTTAAGTTTTGATGAATCATTGGCTACATTGTGCGAGCACTCCATTAGTCTACTATTCTTGGAGATTTGAATGCCAGAAAAAACTGATACTGAGCAAGAGATCAAAGGTCCGCTCAAAGGCGAATTTGTTCCACCGCCTGAGATTGTTGATGCAGACGAGCGCGCGGATGCTCTTCCAGAGCAAGAAGATTTCTGGCGACCGCCAGTACGCTTTGGCAGCGTGCCGGTTGAGAAAGAGCCGTTAGGTTGGGATAGACGCAGAGGTTTCCGCAAACTCTACCCGCTTGTTTCGCTTCCGACGCAGGTTGTGGAGCGTGTCTCGTTCGGACATCCTCAGCTTGAGCCGAACCGACTTTTCTGGGGCGACAATCTCCACGTAATGCGCCAGATTCCCTCCGAGAGCATTGACCTCATCTACATAGACCCGCCCTTCTTCTCCGGACGGCAATATAACGTTATTTTCGGTGACCAAAACGAGCTGCGCTCCTTCTCCGACATCTGGGAAGGCGGGATGCCCGGCTACCTGATCTGGCTAAACGCGCGGCTTTACGAGATGAAACGGATCCTTAAGAAGACCGGAAGCATAATCGTTCACTGCGATCATCATGCAAGCCACTACATAAAAGTTGAAATGGACAAGATTTTCGGCCCCGACAACTTCATTAACGAGATTGTATGGTGCTTTAAATCCGGAGGTGCGAGCCCGAAACGATACTTCAGCCGCAAACACAATATTCTCTTTTTTTACGCCCGCAGCGATCAGTACGATTTTAATCCACAAGAAGAGAAATCCTACAACCGAGGGCTAAAGCCCTATCGCTTTGCTGGTGTTCAGGAATATCAGGACGAGATCGGCTGGCACACCATTGTAGGAATGAAGGACTATTGGGAGATTGACATGGTTGGGCGTACCAGTCAAGAACGAATTGGTTACCCGACCCAAAAGCCAGAAAAGCTACTTGAACGAGTTATTTTCGGCTGTGCCCCCAAAGGTGGTGTTGTGGCCGACTTCTTCTGCGGCGGCGGGACGACGGCGGCGGTGGCGCAACGGCTGGGGAGGCGCTGGATTGCCTGCGATCAGTCGCGCGTGGCTGTGGCGATCACGGCGGACCGGCTGACGCGGCAGGTCGAGGAGCAGACGGGCAAGATGTTCCCCGTGCCGGACTTCACCGTCGAGCACTGGGGCGTGTACGAGACGCATCGCCTGTCCGACATGCCGCCGGATCACTTCCGCGCCTTCGTGCTCAGGTGCTTCGGCGCGGTGGATGAGGAGCATCAGGCGGGTATCCACGGGATGAAGGGCGCGGTCCCCCTCTGGGTTGGCGAGCCAAGTCAACGGTCGCAGGTCTCCGCAAAGGAGGTCGAGGATTTCGCCAATGCGGTCAGGCGGACAATTCGCTATCAACAAGACAACCTGCGTGATGGCATCATGTTGGCTTGGGCATTTCGGCCGGATGCCGTTTCAGCCGCTGAGCGATTGCGAGAGATGGAGCAGACTGATCTGAATTTCATCCGGCTGGAGCAGGTGCGCATTGATTCGCCTCGCTTCCGCGAGCACGTGGCGGCGCTCTCGACGGATCATGCCGACTATGCAAACTTCTTGACATTCGTACAACCACCAAAGGTCGAAGTTGGGTGGAAACGGATTTCGTCTCGCACGTACAAATTTGACACTTCGGAAACAATCGTTCTCAATCTCGGCGCGAAGATTATTAACGTACAGTGGGACTTCGACTACGGAAAGCGATTCAGCAGCACTCCCGGATACTCGTTCATCCATGGCACACAGAAGGGACCTGTTCTTCAAGTACAATATGAGTTCCCGCGCACCGACAAATTTCGTGTTGCCTGCAAAGTTCAAGATGATATGGGCGGAGAAGGCATCTGGTCGGGAGAGGTCGAGGTAAGCTAAATCATGTTCAACGAGTTTGCACGATACGAACAGCAATTTACTGATTGGCGTCGTGATGGCTATCCGCGTGTAAAGGCGGAGACGTACAAATATATTGATTTCCTTTCCAATCCATCAGACGATCAGCTTCCACGTGATGGGACGCTCTGGACTCACCAGTGGGAGGCATTTCTACGTGTCGTTTATTCATTCGAAGTTCTAGGCAAAACGGAGATCGGCGCTAACGGGCTCTTGTTGAACATAGTTACCGGCGGCGGCAAAACTGCCGTGATTGCTACAATCATGGCGTGGCTGAGAATTGCTCACGTCGTGCAGAAATTTGTTCTCCTTTGTCCAAACCTGATTGTCCGTGACCGACTGGAAGAAGACTTTGAAAAAGGGAAGGTGTTTAACAATCGCGACCTGCTTCCAAGATGGTCGAATCTTTTACCTCAAGATTTCCCGTTGACTACTCTTGGCTCTGGTAAAAGTGGCGGCTGGTCTAGCCTTTTGAGCGCAGACGTAGTCCTAGGCAATATCCATCAGTTTTATCTTAGCAACAAAAGCGGTAAGAGCAATCTTTCGGCACTGATGAACGGGCCCGACTTCGCTTTGTTCAACGATGAAGCCCATAACTCCCCGGCCGACGAGTATTACGCCACGCTCCAACGGATGCGAGAAAAGATCGGCCTTCGAGTTGATACAACCGCGACACCCGATCGTGCAGACGGTCAGACGCCTGACAGCGATATGGTCTACGAGTATGGCGTAAGTGACGCGCTCGCTGACGTCATAATCAAAACACCAGTCGTGTATCAGCCTGACATCAAGACTGTGCAGCTAACTTACACTGATGCAAAAACAGGCGAGCGCCGACGTGTAGAAGAAATTGATTGGGCAGAAGTGGATCGCCTGGGTCTCAGCGCAACCCAATGGGTGACAGACGATGAGCCGATGCGTCAACAGATGGCTATTGCGCTTCGTCGATGTGAGGAACAGAAAGCGAGGGCAAAAGGCCGTTACCAACCAATCCTGTTTGTCATTGCCGTGTGCAAAGCCGATGCTGAGAAGGCAGCCAACACTCTCAACAAATTCTTCAAAGTCAAAACGCTGTTAGTCACAGAAGATAGCGATGAGGCTGATCGGCATAAAGCACGTGAGCTCGGCAAGGAACAAAAAACGGCCAATCCTTACAAAGCTGTAGTAAGTGTGCTGATGCTGCGTGAAGGATGGGACGTGCCTGAAGTCGGTGTGATACTTCTTCTGAGAAAATTCAGCAGCAAAGTCTACGGTCAGCAGGTCATTGGTAGAGGTTTGCGCCGAGTTCGCACAAAAGGTGTGGATCAGAACGAGCCACAAATCTGCGCCGTTGTTGATCATCCCAAGCTTGAACACCAATGGTTGTGGGACATCTTTGGCAGCAAAGTGAGGCAGAACGTTCTCATTGATCAGACATTTGATGAAACCGAGGATCTTCCGCCGCCACCACCCAAGCAAGAGTTGGTTAACCTAGAAAATGTCATTGATGTTCCCGAGCGAGACCCATCGCTTGTTGATGATGGTCAATTTGATCTTGGCACGATTGAAGCTCCACCGGAGCCACTAAAGAATTGGGAACAAGTGCTTGCCAGTATTCAGTATGACAGCACCGTTGTAGAAATTACTAAAGTCGAGATTTCCGGAGTAATAGGTAAGGAACTTGCCGGAGAGCGGTGGAAAACGCTCCATAGCGCACCCGATCTTCCTGAAGGCTCAAACACAAGTCCAGTTGAGATTACGGATGACACAATCCGTGAAACAATCAAAGAAACCGTGCTGCAGACGGCTGAGGAGTTTACAGTTGAGGCAGGGTACGCCGCCACATTCAAGAGCCAAGTTTACAGCGTGCTGATGCGGCATATTCGTGACAAGTTTCTCGGGGGCGAATCCTTGGGACTTGCTGAGCGAAACACATTAGTGTTTGCTTGGAAAATGCTTTCCTCTGTCAAAAAGAACGTCCAAGCAATTCCGGGTCTCATTGGAGGGATAATAGAATATGGCAATTAGCAAACATGGCGAGTTTCCCAATCCCAAAAAGAGCCCGTTCAACTTTGAACGCTATCAGAGCGACCTAGAACGCCGAATGATGTACCGCTTGGAATCCGATCCCACGGTCAAACGATGGGTGAAGCGACACGGCATTTCCATCCCCTGGATTGACGGGCAAAAGCATCAACGTCGTTACGTCCCTGATTTCCTTGTAGAATATACCGATGGTCGCAAAGCACTAATCGAAGTCAAAGACCCGAGCCGCATTGATTCAGACGATGTAAAGCGTAAACGCAAGTCAGCTGAGATGTGGTGCAAGCAGCGTAGAATGGAATACGTCATCGCAACGATCTGATGATCGACGGTTCCAGTTGCAGCTAACAACTCGCTGAAGCTGACCCGGTTGGCGGAAAGGGTAGGGTTTCTTGCCAAGAATGAGGCGATAATTGAGAAGAGTCTCGCGGTCCCGCCGCTGCTGATGAGACAATCCGTTAGCCCGCCAATTGTGCAAGAATCCGGCAATTCATTACTACATACAGTTAACGAGACGGAGATACACTTTGGAAGAAAGACTGACCAAGCCAGAATATGACATCCTGCTAGAAATTTATCGCCAGAGATATGAGCATGTACGCCACCTCCAGCAAATGCGCGCCACCTATTTCAATTTATACGTGGGCGTTATTGGCTTCAGCATTGCTGCTGTGGTTTCGATTTACGGCGATTTTCGCACATTTCCCGTGGAAGCAGCCATCCTCATTGGCGGGTTGATTTGGATTATCAGCATCTTGACAGTGATGAGAGCTGAGAGATGGGGAGGGCATATCAGCCATGATCTTCGGGCAATCCGCGAAATACAAAATGCATTTGCCTCCCAATTCGAGTCGGTAGCTCAGGTCATCCCGTTCAATCCGACGCCGCTAAAGTCTTTTGAATTCGACCGCACATTATGGAACAGGAATAGAAGTATTGAAACACCAACCAGTATGTTGGGAGCAGTGCTAAGCGCCATCTTTATCAGTTTTACTCTACCCCTAGATGAGTGGGTTCGAGTTGTCGGTGGTGCAGCGCTTGTCATCATCCCCATTTTGCTGTGGCGTCTCGAGGTATCCAATCTGAAAAGAAGGCATGCAAAATGCTGCTTGTCAGAGTCACGCGATTGAAACTGGCGAACTTCGAGAACTTTCTGTAAGCGTTGAAACAGGCGGGCTAACCCCCGCTGCACCCGACAGCGGCTGCGCCGTTGAGGGTAGGCGCCGCGAGTCAGCCATGTTGAGTTATGGCGAAGGCTCCTTGCCGGTCCCGCCGCTGTCGCTGAATTCATATGGTAGACTAAAGATCGAAAGTAAGTCTGTTATTTGAACAATCACAAGGAGGTAAGAATGCCTGAGAGTAAATCTCACAATACCACAGCGAATCGAATAGCACGGAAATACAAAACCGAATACAATCAAGAAGCTGGCGCAGACATAGTGACTTCAAAGATAGTTGTAGAGGTAGAACCGCCAGAAACTGTGTCGGAGGCGTTGGCACAGCTTCGCGGATATCGAAAGCCCGTATACATTGCAGGGACGAATCAAGAAGCAGTCGATAAGGCGCTCGAGATCACGAAGGGTACGTCTGTTGGGGTGATGAACAACCAAGGCAACATCGTCAAACGATCATCGCGTAAGACAGATTAGGCCTGCTTAAGCCGTAAGTCTGAGGTCAGTTGATACCCGTTGCACGCGAGTACATTTTTTGTTTACTTGGCCTAACAACTCGCCAAAGTAGAGCAACATCAGCGTGAGAATTGTGAAATGAGGTAGCTTTTTTCTTCCTTTGAAGGTCTGTGTAAATTGCTAAATAATGTGTTGTAATGGAAGGGAGTCTCGCCAGTCCTGCCGCTGGCGCTGAGCCATTCCGTTATGCCGCTTGTCATCACATCGCCGGATAACGAAGCACGCACGACGACACAAAAGTTGCGGTAATCTCTCCAATATCAGGGTGTTTCACACAATAATTATCTCGTGAAACGCAAGTTAGGCGCAATTTCAGGCGATACAAGGAACAGCCGAGAGATAGAATATGTTGAATGTGTTCCGGAACGTCTTAATGAGACTTAAAAGTGAGTGCCTTGCATCAGGTTACGAAATGCTCCTCGAAGCGGATGTTTCGGGTTGGCTGTTTCACCTCTTGCTGACGCAACCTGAGGTCAATCTCCAACAGATTCATTTGGATACGAGGGTCTGTAATGCTGATGGACGTTTCGATATAGCAATTGGTCCTATTCAAACCATAGCGACTGGACGACCCTGTATCCACCCGCAGCTTGTCGTTGAAGTGAAAATCTTCCCCAGAATCGGGTTTACTGATCAACAACACAGGGTCCACTATGAGCATATCATTAACGATGACCTCCCGAAACTCGGCGGACTTGATCCGGCTATTGAACTTCGCACGGCCTTAATTGTGGATGGTCGAGGATATCTCGAAGGAACTTATCAAGGCTACAACAGACGTGAGTATTTGATCAATAAGCGGAATGAGGTTGCTTCAGGAGTACATGTATTCATAATGCGCTTGGTTGGTGGCAATTGGCAGATTGAACACGAAGCGCCTGAAACAACGCCTAACAGCGGATAGAAGGGAAATCAAGGATTTCACCAAATGGCCTTCGGCAACTTCTTTTATCCTCAGAAGGTTTTTAATCATTGCGTCAGCGAGTAACATTTTCAAAGCGGAAAGCGGCATAACAAGCGCTTCTAGCCGACCGCCTTCGGCGCGGGTACGCGGGCGCGATTTGCAAAGTTTCGTGCCATAATAACCGAGTAGTATTGAAAACCCGCCCCACCCGTTACGATCAACGTTTTTTTTCGGCTGCACACACTCTCACCCTTGTAAGAATAGAACCTTTGTGCTATAAATGTAAAAGAAGTCAAAAGGAGTCTGCCAGGCAGCCCAACCGATTATTGGCATGACTCTTTTATATAACCAATCGCTTACCCCTCCCGTTCATCCCGCTTCCATTGCTATTTGTTCCTCCTTTGTTCCTCGATAATTTTTTACTCAAAAATCATGAACCTCACCGACGAACAATGGCGCCTGATTGAGCCGATCCTTCCCCCGCCCTCTCCATCCGTCCGCGGCCGCTGAGCCCAGCCGGTGGGCGATGCCGAAACTGGTGCGCCCTTCCATTGATCAATCGAAAGAGCGCAAGTAAGCGATATTTTGCCTAGCCGCCGTCTCGGCATCGGGTTTGGGCAGGAACTCGCCCGAGACCCAGCCCTCGTAGCCGGTGGCATGGAGCACCTCCAAAATGGACTTGAAATCCAAATGCCCCGCGCCGGGAACCCATCTGTTGGAATCAGCCACATGAAAGTGAAATATATGGTCGCCGCAGAGACGGATACTCTCCTCGATCACTGGCTCTTCGATGTTCATGTGGAATGTATCCAACAGCAGGCCGAGATTGTCCGCGCCAACACGCTCGATCAACTCCAGCCCCTGCGCGGCGGTGTTGACGAGCATCGTCTCGTAGCGGTTGATGGGTTCCAGCGCCAGGCGGATGCCGTTCGGATGGGCGACTGCGCTGCACTCACACAGGGCAGCGGCGA
>Ga0315274_10010215_pt1 | contig 13515 bp, 12 predicted proteins | sample YL17G02_20_MG_FD_203700 | JGI IMG/M metagenome (GOLD analysis project Ga0315274, IMG submission 203700) | Sediment microbial communities from Yellowstone Lake, YNP, Wyoming, USA - YL17G02_20 | ecosystem: Environmental > Aquatic > Freshwater > Lake > Sediment | place: USA: Wyoming | collected...
GCGGCTCCCCTCCTAATGGCGTCTAGGAGTCCCTTTCGTGATGTTGCCCAACCGTAGACGTTGCTCTTCTCGCTGACCTTGTACCGTTCCACAGCCCCCTGAGCTGTCGAGTCTAGGAATGCTACGAACTCTTCATCGATCTCGTCCGGTTCGTTCTTGTTCTCTTTGGTCATGTATTCGGCGACTGCTGACGATATGTCGTCGAGCGCATCAAGATAGTTTTGCTTGCCTGAGCTTTCGCCCATCATCGACCCGATCGCGGCTAGAATGTCCGTGTAGCGTGGGATCACGAACCTGGGCTTGACGTATCGTTCAACCCTGCCCAGTTCCATTATGTTTCGGAAGGCTTTGACCGGTCGCTCGTCCTTCTCAAACTCTCTCGGTTTCACGAGCGAGTCGTACAGCTGATTTGCATCTTTGACTGGATCTTCCAAGACTATCTTGGATGGAATCGACTTGTCAGCGAACACATCCATAAGCAGAAACGGGTATTCCATCGAGATGTCGAAGATCACCACCTTCGTATCCTTGGTATGGTAGATGAGGCGGCGTAGAACATTCGAGAGCAGGTTCGATTTTCCACCGCCCGTAAACGAGAAAACCCCGAAATGGTAGCGTAGTAGGTTCTCGAAGTTCACGTAGATCGGAACCTTGGTCTTCTCGGATTCGAACATCTTGATAACGCCGAGACGTGGATCCTCACGTGCCACGTCGGTCGTCTTCAGTTTCTTCCAGTCGACACCCATCTCTTCCAAGATTCTGCGATTGTACATTTGGTGAATCATGTCTTGGTTGAGGATGTGCGTCACCTCCCCGACGATCGGATAGGAGAATCCTTTCACGTACTCCGGCTCACCTTTGTCTGTGATGACTAGGTCGTAGTTGATCGGGATCGCTTGCACCTGGATCATCATGGTGGATCTGTCGTTGGAGTCCCAGTCCCGAACCGACTGCTGGATGATCTCGAACTGCATCGGATAGTAGCTCTGGTCTGACAAGCCGCGCAAGCCAAAATGCTCCGGCCGGATGCTGGCGATCTCTGCGAGAGTGAACCTCTCGCCGTCGATCTTTGTTGCGCGGAAGTTCCGAACGGCGAGTATCATGCCCTCCTCGACTAAGCGCATGATGTCTCTCTGGTACTCGGCTTTCACGGTGCATTCGTATCGCGCGGTGGTGCTGATCTGTGTGGTTTCGGGTGCTGGGCCGTAGCGTGGGCGAACCATCGCTACACGCGCTTTGAACCTTCCGTCGAAGTCTGTGAAGTATCGCTTAATGTCCTCTTCTCGTTGATTCAAATTCAGCTCTCCTTTCCCTAAACGTGCTCATGTAAAATACGAACTCGCGTAGATCATGATTCGTCATGATCCAATCCCTTGTCGTCTCAACGATTCTCATAAACTCACGCGCATGCCACTTCGCCACATTATCCGCGATGAAGAGAGGCACATTATGACCGAACGCTTCAGGAATACTCTTGCTCGTCATCGCGGCCAGCATGACCATGACGATGTTCTGGATATCATTGCGCGCCTCCTTGTTCGGATAGAGTATAGGTTTCACCTTCTCTTCAACGCCGCTGTATTCGTGTGAAAGCGCGAATACATGGTCCGGGTTCGCGTCGAACTCTGGGTACACTAGGCGGTCCGTGAGCAGCACATTGCTGCGCAGCTTCGGGTCCTGCTCAGCCTGGGCGAGCTGCACATACGACTTCACGAACAGCCGCTCAGGGCCGACTCTGTTCTTTACGGCGCCGCTGACGAATCCTTCTCTGCTAGGCTTCTCATCCTTCCGGATCTCAGGAACCATCGTCTTGAAAGCGGTATCATACTCGATGAGCGTCCAGGGAACGGATAGCTTCTCCCAGTTGTGGACAGAGGCGGATTGAAGGAACATCCTATCGGTGTTCGGTATCTTCTCAAGTTCCTCGCTTGAGAGATCAAGGTTCCACATCCGCTCGCGGCTACAGATGCGCATCAGTTGTCGTCGAAAATCTCGGGCGGCCGTGTCCTTGGTAAGGCCGATCAGCAGAACGGGCCTCCTCCAGCATTCCTCGATTATCATGTTCAAGGCGAAGAGGGTCAGATACGCCATATCGACGGTGGTGAGCCAGGTGGGTTTCTCGTATTTCATGATCATCATCGGGTTGGGGCGCTCCGTCAAGGGCTGGTCAAGGAATAGGCGGTCGCCGATTGTGCATGTGAGTTTCTTCATTCGTTCCCATGCATTCTGGAACTCCTTCCTCAGCGCATAGCTCGAGCCTGATAACTCAACATACTTGGCCTGTTCGAGGCCGTCGAGGATCCTCTTGACTCTATGTCCACACTGGGCGTGCTCAAGGTGGAGCCTGTCGCAGAGCTGGTCAACTGTCAGCGACTTCGTGGTTTCAAGCTCGTACAGAAGTCGTGGTCTGAGGTAGTCGCCTCTAGGTGGGGGAAGGTCCAGTTTCTCGTTGAGGAATCTGTGTCGGCAATAGATCATCTCCTCCATCTCTACTAGCTTGTCTTCGAATTTGTACCCGCAGAGTCCTGACTTCTCCTTCAGCTTCCTTCCAATGGCGGTGTCGCTGATGAGGGCTGAATGCTCGCCTGAGAGGGTCCGATCCATGAGCAGGATGCGCACGTCCTCGTCGATGATGAGCCTGTAGGCGAGGTAGAACTCTGAGAACGCCATTATCCAGTCAGCGATTCTTGAATTATCGAACACCGCCTTATCATCGAGCGGCTTCTTACCGCCGAGCGTGTCAACCATCGAATCGACATCAGACACCTCACTCACATAAAGCGGAACACAGCTTGAGATGCCCCGACCATGCTCAAGCAACTTGCCAGCGTGCTCGACTGACGGTTTCTCATCCTTGTGGAATGTTATCGAGCCGAAGGAGACATAGGCGCCGCCAAAGAAGATGATCAAATCGAACATGTTGCGGGCATACTCGGTTCCGTCCACGGCGGCGAACTTCACCCGTTCGGAACCGAACAGCTTCAAAGCGGTCTCATGAGCCCGTCCCGCGCTGAAGTCTTGAATGATAAGGTTCGAGAGGAGCGCGTCATAGACGTCGCTTGCCGAAGAGAATCGCTTGCTATAGTCGGATATGCGGTCTAAGGCGCCGGCTTTCAGAAAATGGCCTGCTCGCTTCAGCTGGCTGCTGAGGAATGATGTCTCCATTTCTGAAAGCCTAGGCGTCAACCCATGCACGCTCCCGTTGCTTATCTGGGATGGAAGATCGCACGCTTGGTGGGAGAGAGTTGCGTCAGCGAGTATTTAACACGGGCTCACAAGTGAAACTACTGTGCAATCGCAGACTGATACTCGAGGGCTGGAAGGCATGAGTCGAAGAGCGCTCAACGTTTTGGAGCTATGGCCGACCATGGGTTACCTTCATGAGTTCATAGGTTGCCAGACGAAGCAGTCGCTCGTGTATGATTTGCAGGAGCCGTTCCGTTGGATAGCTGATGTGACGGTGGTGGAGGCCTTCGAAGGCAGAGTGTTGGATCTATCAGACTTCTACTTCACAGGTGACGACTACAGGTACCGCTTCGAGCCGGAAGCAAAACAACGGTTCTTGGACTTGCTTCGTGAGCGGTTCAATTCGACGGTCAGATACGGTGGACGTGCGTTGAAGTGGGATACGATTGTCGAGCAGAAGACGGTTGAGCTTAGCCGCTACCTTGTCAGTCGGACCGGTGGACTGGATTTCTCGGAGCCTTCCCTAGAACTGAACGTGACCGACGATTTGGGACTCCGCAGACGGATACTGAGTCTCAGCAATCCAGAGGCGAAGAAGTTAGGAATCGGAAAGAGCTCTCTTCACTATTTGCGGAGACGCGCCAATACCCAAGCTACTCTAGTGGTCCATTCAAAAACCCGAAATAGGCTGTCAGCTGATCTTCCTTAGGTTTCCACGCATTGAGTTGATGTCATGTCCATCAAAGTCAGCGAGTCTGTAGTTGATCTTGATGCAATCCTGAATCGATTGGGGTACAATGATTCGCAAATCAATGAAATGATGCAGTATGACGTATTCCTGCTTCCAAACGATCTTGAATCTCCCAAGTCATATTTTGTTGACAAGTCAGTGAAAGTGAAAAATGAGATCGCCAAGAAACTGCGAATTGCAGTCATTACAAGGCAAGGCGCAAAGTCCCACTATCAAGCCCAACGTGCAGCTGAAATTGTGTTGCCCGTCTTGGTCTTCCTCGGATGGCAGGCATTTGACATTGGCAAAGACATACTCGCAAGTATGATTTACGACATGTATGTTCGTTATCGTTATCGAGGCCGCGTCCCGAATGCGAAATTGCGATGCGTTGTAGTGGATAAGAAGAGACAAATCCGAAAGGAACTAGAGGCAGAAGGCCCTGCCAATGATCTTGCCAAGATTCTACGAGAATTCAAGCTTGCGAGTTAGACTTGCCTAAAGTGTCGTCTATTAACCCTGTCAGGCCTCGGACAATCGGGAGACTTACCTCAATTCAAGCGACCAATCTTGACAATGCATTATCTCACGCCAAGAATGGGCAACACAGCAAAGCCGCTGGATTGTTCGTCGCACTGGCAAGTGAAATGGAAGCCTCCGAGCCGGATGTTGCACTCGATTCGGCATCGATGAGAGCAGATGCTGGGCTCATGATGGCACAGAGGCTTCTAAATCGAAATCGAGACAAGGCAGAGACCCTTCTGGTTGAAGCAGCTAGTTTTCTTGAGAAAGCGCTTGAACCAGATCCATATTGGGCAGACTATTTGCTGCTACGGGGGAGAATCAGGAGTTTCTTGCACAACGAGTTTGGATGCAGAATTTCTCGACGGAATGGAACTTGGAAGATCGATTGCATTGATGTGTCCAATGCTCTCCATATACCAGGGATAAGCCGGAGTGAGAAGTTTGACCTCGAATGTTCGATTTGTGGCAAAGACCCTATGTTTTGCGCCCACATTCCCGGGCAAACCTACGATGGACGATTAGCCCTCAAGCTGGTCAAGAACCTAGAGTTCGACCACATTGCCATAATGATAGACCAAATACCCGAGGAGAGGAACATAGGTCTAGTTCCTAGGCCGTTGACAGACGACGACATAAGAGAATTCTTCCCTGAAGGCAAGGCCAGAGAAATCCTATCAAAGGGTGAACTGAGGTGCAAGGACTTGATACGCGTGATTCACCAAGAGCATCTTGGCGGAATGAATTTCGTGCGCCGGTCGCGTTGACGCTGTTCTGTGAGACCCTGAATATTCAGACGGAAATGACGAAGGAATAGGCGAGTCTTGTGTGCGCGCACCAAGAGAACTAGCACCGACGGTCATTTTGCAGTGCTTCCACCGCGAGATCGCACACATAGGAGAAACATGACTCCGGTCGTCATTGTGGAAGTCTGTTACACGATCTGAACAGTCAAATTCTGAAACCAGCTAGCGCAACATAGTAACCAACATAGTAACTCACGATAGCAGAGGCAACGATCCCAAGAACGTACCAAAACACCTTCTTGATTCTTGCTGACCATGTTTTCTGTTTCTTCTCTTCTTCTTCATTGAAAAGCTTCAGTGCCCTGTATTGTCCTTGCACGAGCACTTCGGGCAAGTCTCTTTCTGCCCACGACCTAAACCAAGTGGCGTCAGCATTGGACTCTCGTGCAGCTTTGACCCCTGACTCCACTATCCCTGCCGCATTAGTTGCAGCCGCAGTGACGACAACGTTGTCTGTAATAGTGTCTTCAGTACCTATCCACCCATAGGTCTTCCTACGCCTCTGCGCGTCCCATAACATCAGTTGCCTTGCCTTTTCCTTCTCAACGGCCTTGCGATATGTTTCAACGGCCTGATCCAATCCGAGCACTTTCTTTTCCTGCTCTCGTTTCTCATCCCGCCTCATGGAAAATCACCAAGATGCTGTTCGGTTTGCTGCAGTTATATCACATGCTGTTCTTGCGGCAAATACATGGTGGGTTCAGACGGATTGTGTGTGCTCCTAGCGGTGCGGGCGTCGTGACTTGAATCGTCGTCCGTCGTCGTTCAGGCATGTTTTGTGTGTGTGCGCACCAGCCTACCCACACACAAAAATTCAACCTATCCGCAAAAAGAAAACACATTTCGACGTTGGCACTCATATCTTTGAAGAGAGGGAGAGCCTGATTGGTTTTGGTAATCAGCTATTTGCAGAAGACTGTGTACTTGTGCGAGATCTGCGGCTTCGGATACGCTGACGAAGCTACAGCAAATAGCTGCGAAACTTTCTGTCGCGAGCACAAAAGCTGTTCTCTGCAAATAACGAGAAAAGCAGTTCTCCGACCTGAATGATTTGTGTGTGCGCACCAAGAGACCCGACGACGACTTATACATCCGTGTAGCCCCAATTGGAAAACGGAGGACTAATCTCAAACAACAGCTCGCAATCTATCTGAAGGAAGTGAAAGTGGAGGTAAACTGGTTTATTGGTCAATATTGTGCATGGCGTATCCCAAAAGAGAACAGCAGCAAGCAATTCGAGGTGTGGCGTGAAATCATGGACTACCAGAAGTCTCCTCCCGAGAAAGTCTACCACGCTAGGTCTCGGTTCTTCACCTTCAGTTCTGCTTCAAGATGGAACGGTTTAGTTAACTGAGCGAGGCACCAAGCTCGGCGGGGAATGGCGAAAACTCCTCTTAAGGACGCTGTGATCGAGGTCGTCGCTGGATTGGCTGACCGATCAGCTACAGGACTAGTTGTCGTGCTTTCCGCGTTCACTGCAGAATGGCTTAAGAATCGCGTCTTCACAAGTCGCGTTAGGTTGTCTTGTCCAAAGTTAGTAGACGTAAATTCGTTATAGGGGCAGCTGCGGTTGGTGTTGCCGTTCTTGCAGGCGCAGGATACATTGCCTATCAATCTGTTAAACCTAAGGAAGGACTCAACATCACACCCGATGACGCCCGCGCCATCGCGAGCGACGCCTACATCTATGGCTTTCCCATGGTGGACAACTATCGCATCCTATACGCATACTGCGTGGATCCCAATAACCCCCAGCATAAAGCGCCTTGGAACCAGATCCAAAGCACGGCCCGTGTGTTCACGCCTGAAGACAAGACTGTCCAGACCCCCAATTCGGACACGCCCTATTCCACGGTCGGTATGGATCTGCGGGCTGAACCTCTCGTGCTCACGATGCCGGTAATCGAGAAGAATCGATATTTCTCGGTCCAATTGATCGACCTCTACACCTTCAACTTTGCCTACATTGGCAGCCGCGCCACTGGCAACGACGGCGGCAGCTTCCTGATAACCGGGCCGGGTTGGAAGGGCGATAAGCCGGACGGTATCAAGATCGTGATGCCGTGCGAGACACAATTAGGCCTCGCTCTCTATCGAACGCAACTCTTCGATCCGGGTGACCTTGATAACGTCAAGAGGGTTCAGGCGGGCTACCAGGTGCAGACCCTGTCGCAGTTTCTGGGGAAGCCCGCGGCCGAGGCGCCGAAGATTGATTTCATCAAGCCGCTAACCGCCGACCAGGAGCGTACGTCACTCGAGTTCTTCAACATCCTGAACTTCGTGCTACAGTTCTGCCCCACGGTGCCGTCCGAGAAGGATCTCATGACACGGTTCGCCAGACTCAGCATCGGCGCCGGCCTCACCTTTAATGCGGGAGAACTCTCTCCTGAACTGAGTAAGGCCGTCGGGGACGGCATGGCGGATGCTTGGCAAACCTTCGCTGGATTGAAAAAGCAAATCGATGCAGGGGAAGTCAGCAGCGCCGACATGTTCGGCACACGAGAGTATTTGAAGAATAACTATCTATACCGCATGGCTGGTGCCGTGATCGGCATCTACGGCAACTCGAAAGAGGAGGCGATATATCCCGCCTACTCCGTGGATTCGGAAGGGCAGAAGCTGGACGGGTCAAACCGCTATGCGCTACGTTTCCCGCCGGGTCAGTTGCCTCCGGCCTATGGGTTCTGGTCGATGACGATGTATGAAATGCCGGGGAGCTTCCTCTATGCGAATCCACTCAACCGATACCTGATCAATTCCCCGATGCTGCCGAGTTTACAACGCGACGCAGACGACGGACTAACGCTCTTCATCCAGCATGAGTCGCCAGGCAAGGACAAGGAGTCCAACTGGCTGCCAGCGCCGGCCGGCCCGTTCTTCATGGCCCTGCGGATCTATTGGCCCAAACCCGAAGCGGTCGACGGCACCTGGAAACCCCCGCCACTGATGCGAACGCATTCTTAGCCACTATTGTCCCTTCGTTCTGAAGAAGCAAGGGCCAAGCTGTAGGCCACGCGGAGCGGATACATTGAATCGTCGTCGCTAGTAATTCTGTGTGTGTGTGGGTCCCTTGGTGCGAGCGCCGTAATTTGAACCATCGTCGTTGAGGTATTTTGTGTGTGTGGGTAGGCTGGTGCGGGCGCCCAGATTTGAACCGTCGTCCGTCGCTATTGGAGTTGATTTGTGTGTGTGGTTAGACTGGTGCGGGCATCGTAATTTGAACTCTCGTTTGTGTGTGCGCACCAAGGTAGCCACACACAAAACTACTCTGAAACGACGTGGATCAAGGGCTCAATACGTAGAAGTGGCATTTGTTGTAGTTCTGGCAGTTCGGATCACGCGCTGTGCGAACATCATTTATGCGGTCCTAACACAGTTGGATACATGGAGAATTTTGGGAAGTGCGAAAAATGAAGATTGACCCGAGCAAAATCTACCTGATGCCGCTGATTAACGGGTGGATTGGCGATACAGGAAAACTCTCAAACGCTGGGTACGCAGAAGCTCACTCCCTTGTCCTGCAATATCAAACGGATTCTGATGCCATCCGAGCACTCTTGCCAGACTGTTACCAACCAGCTAAGGAACCTATCGTGACAGCCACGTTTGGCTACTATGACGGTGCCGACTTCATGGCAGGCAGAGGATACAGCATCGCCTCCATTTCAGTGGCAGCACGGTTTGACGGTCAAAAGGACCATGTTGAAGGCGACTACGTCTTGGTGATGTACGAGAACGAAACTCTTCCGATTATCACAGGACGCGAACTACAAGGCATACCTAAGGTCTACGCCGATATTTCGCCAATTGAGACACTTCCCAACGGACACTTGCGGTGTGAGACCTCTTTGTGGAAACAACTACTATTCGGCATCGACCTGGAACCCCTCAAGGAGCAGAATATCCTAGTCCGTTCAGTAGCTTCCAAGAGGATAAATGCGAGACCGCTGTTGGGCTACAAATACAGCCCTTCTCTTGAAGGTCCGCCCGATGCCTCCTACCCGACTATCTTGCCATCTGAAACGAAAGTTAAGGAGTTGTGGCTGGGTGAGTCAGGGGAGATTTTCTTCGGCGACGCAATGGAATCAGTTATTATCGTCGGCAAGCAGGTCATCGATGCTCTGAAGACGCTGCCTGTGCGTCAGGTTACTCAGACGGCACGATTCCGCGGTCCGCTGGTTCTAAGGAATGACCTGTGTCACCGATTGCGGTAGCGCGCACCATCCGTCGTTCGTCGTTTAGTGTGTGTGTGGATAGGCTGGTGTGAGCGTCCTAATTTGGACCGTCGTCCGTCGTTATTGGAGTGGTTTTTGTGTGAGTGGATAGAAAGTGCGGCTCGTTCAGGATTTCAGACTTTGGGTACGAATCGCGCTGAGATGAGCATCCGAGTTTGAATCGTCGTCGTGCATCTCTTGGGGCGGGCGGTCAAATTTGAACCCTCAGGAGGAGTCGTTTCTCGTCGTCGTCGGGTAGGCTGGTGCGGGCGACGGAAATTGAACCGTCGCGAATCGTGGTGTTCGCTATTTTGTGTGTGTGCGCACCATGAGACCCACACACAGGGAATCCAAGGAGAGCCAAAAGGAGCCCGAAATAGGGTCAAAATACCACGGTTTGCGTATTTCACGATAGATGGTATTTCTAGTCGAGTCTGAGGTTTACCGTACTGGCTGTCTGAGTAGCTGCCAATAGCCACGGGAGTCTGAAGGAAGAGACAGCTTCTGACCGAATTGTTTAGAATCTACAGTGGCATATTCAAGGTGAGAGGGACCACGGAATGGCCTCTGGGTCGAAGTGTTGTATGTGCTGTGATCACGTGAATCGGCTCGAGAGCAACTATTGTGCCCTATGCGGATCACCATTTGCAGTTCCGGTGGAACATTTTTGTCTATGCTATTATCCTGAACCCGTATTCGTTGAGCCAGATTATCCTGAAGCAGTATTTCCTGATCCGCGCGACTACCCTGAAGCAGTCTTCGCGACAATCATCACCTGACCGGCTCAATGTGGATTTGAACCGTCATTAGATTGGATTTTTGTGTGTGGGTCAGCTGGTGCGGGCGTCGTAATCTGAACCACTGAACTGTCTGTTCACAACAACGCAACCTTCGTAGCATCCGCGGTTGCCGTGGATATCATCGTATGCGGATGAGTATGAGCACGGGCTACCATTTCGCTCCTGTGAGATTGTGGGGTGATGGTTCCTCATGCTTGGTCACGGGTTGACCCAACCCCCCAGGGGGGACCCCCAGCTCAATATGTAGAATCAAGTCAGGAGAGTCCGTAAGCTCCCTCGTCGCCTTCCACAAATCTGATCCCTACCCTGCACGCGCCACCTTTGCTGGCCCGGACTCGTGGCATAAATCACTCCGGATAGGCTCACTGGGGGTCCTTCGACCATATGCGCTAATTGTACAACAGTAGAAACGAATCGTACGTATGCGATTAGAGTCACTCATTTTCCTCGAGCGTTCAACACTTTGAGCAGGCTCTCTCCACTCTGAAGAATCGCTCACCTGTTTATCCTCACGGCGGAAAGCGTCGCCGTGTTGAATCGTATGCGTCAGCGCATACAGCTCCCCGAAAGGGACGAGTACAGCCGAATCGTGGCTAGGATTCCAGCTGATCTGGAACAAGCTTGCAGACGCCTCGCCAACAGCGAAGGGTGGGGGTTGGGAGACCTCTGCCGTAGCCTGATCATGCTCGGCGCCTGCGGATCATATCTAACCTTGCGCTCATCCGAGCCCCAGCAACCGATGTCGGATGGCCGCTTCTCGAGCGTGCTGAAAGAGTACTTGGGAGCACGAACCTACGCCCCCAGAACCGGAAGACGCTCGAAACTCATCACAGTCCGCTTGCCGACTGGTGTCGCCCGGTCGCTGGTCCTCTACTCCAGACTGGTCTCGACGCTACGTTCGCACGTATATGCGCGTCTCCTGCAGGCAGGCCTCTTGATGTATCTCAAGTCGGAGCAGCGTCTCGCCGAGAGCCTCCAAACAGCCAGCCCGAGAGCACGCGCGGATGCGAATCATGGCAGGAGGTGAATTGCATGACGAACGATCATTTGCAGGAGTCCCTTCGCATCGCGGACGAGTGGATTCGCATGTATCGCTCAGTGGGAATTGCGGGACTGCCTGGAACCGAGAGGCGAGCGCAACTTGAGAAGATCATGTGGCAGGCCCTCCAAGAAGTTGTTGAGTACTCGAAGAGCGAGGAAGCCGCAAAGAACGCAGAAGAACGATTACGGGTCATGAAGTTACTGAATCATGCCGTCAGAGCTGAGCTTGCAGTGCTGCACGAGCAAGACGCCGCCTATGTCGAGGACCTTATCAAGGAACTGAAGAAAGGGATGGAGGAAATCAAGAAAGCAGCGGCCGACACAAATTAGGCTCACAGACAGGGAGACAAGAGCGAGTTGTCGAAGCTGGCTTGCCTCTCGTGGCGTGAAGTTGTCAGAGCCCTCGGCAAGGTCGGCTTCAAGATCGGTAGGCGGAACTCCTCAGCTGGACTCGGAAGTTTGACTCTCTGATCTCGGACGTGACATGTTATTCAAGAGGATGGAGGTGGGTGGTCTGCGCAACAGGCCATGTTGTTCGCAATAGTGTACGATCTCGCTGACTCTCCCTCTCCTCACCCCAGGAAGAACAGTCATTTCACGTCCACATAACGGGCATCGCATGCAAGATCAATGTACTAGGAGACCTGTTTCACCAGATAATCGCGCGTAGACTGTTGTGTGTAGATGAACTCAGGATCCCCTGCCGTCCTGTCCCCTTCTGTGCGGGTGTCCGCCTCGCACCGTTACAACGCCAATGTCGCCACGGGGGCTGCATTTTCCTTGGTCGTGCGTGGTCTGTGTCATCATCTCGTCCCTGTCAAAAGTTGCGTCTGGGCTCGGCTTTCCTAGGAGGTTTCCTTACAACGTCTTCTTGAAGATCCATCGTTCCCTGCCGAGCTTGCATACTTTGGTGAAGCCCGCGGAATTGAAGAGGTCTGGAGTGCCGTTCCAGAACTTGTCTGAGGAATGCCTCCTTCTAGGATCTACCGGGTAGGCTTCAACCACTTCGGCGCCATGTTCTTTCATGTAGCGGATGGCACCGTTCAAAGCCGCTCTGGCGACGCCTTTCCTTCTGTAGTCCCGGTCGGTGAAGAAACAGGTTATTCTCCAAAGCTCTCCTTCGTGCGAGGGAGCATAATCCCTCATGTTGTCTATGCGTGGCAATTCTTTGCTCGGACCGAACTGGCACCAGCCCACAGGTCTTCCGCGATGATATACGAGCACGCCATGCGCTTTCCGATGCTCCACTAGGGTGTGCTTCTCCGTTTTGTTCTGCGCTCGGCTTCTCTCTCTCCAACCTCTTTCGACATGGTAGAACATACACCAGCAACCACCTTGCACCCCGCCATGCTTCTCGAATAGCCTCTCAAAGTCACCCCAAGTTGAAGGCGACAGCTCCTTCGTCTCGTAATGGAATTCCACGCCTGTTCCTTCCGTCAATTCCGGATCTCTCTTCTCGAATTTGAACCCTCAGTGGAGCGAAGAGTAGTGTGTGCGCACCAGCCTACCGACGCCACAACAACAACGTTTCGGTCAGTGATGCCCGATCACAGGCTTCTCATCGGTGCCCATCAAGTCAGCTCTACGGACAATTTGTCTTGTGTCTCGCGACCTAATGATCGTTCGAATACTTGGGCTCCCCACTGTATTGTAAGCGAGAATGTGGACGAGCGGATTCTGCCGAATGTGTTATATGCGGACTGAGGAACCGTGCGTCACAGAGGTCTCGTCTTGGATACAATAACGATAATGAATCTCGTTCTGTGCATCGTGATCGTAGCTCTTGCTATCATAGCCTACAACAGCAAGAAGAGCATGATTGCTCTGTACATCGGTGCTGCATTCGGGCTGTTCGGCATCTCCCATCTCGCGAACCTTATCGCCCCTGGAGCGTCATTAACGGATGTACTCCTCATCATCAGGACACTCGGGTATCTGATAGTCATCTTTGCACTGTACAAGGTCTGGAAACCATAAACACAACCTCAACCCACAATTATCATCTTTCTCGCTTTAGGACAGCATCGTCAGAGTGAGTATGAAGCTTCGGCGCGCGGCTTCATGGATGATGCCATCGAACGCTTGAAGTTTGCCCAGATCCCAATGAAACATGATAGAATAGGGCTATGAATAGAATCTGTTATTTCAGCGCTTCAATTCAAATTGCTGGAAACGAGGGCTCTTCAAGGTTTGAGGAATCTGCGTTCGACTGGACA
>Ga0315274_10010218_pt1 | contig 13513 bp, 12 predicted proteins | sample YL17G02_20_MG_FD_203700 | JGI IMG/M metagenome (GOLD analysis project Ga0315274, IMG submission 203700) | Sediment microbial communities from Yellowstone Lake, YNP, Wyoming, USA - YL17G02_20 | ecosystem: Environmental > Aquatic > Freshwater > Lake > Sediment | place: USA: Wyoming | collected...
CTCATACCCATCCATCTCCGGCACCATGATGTCCAGCAAGACCAGGTCAATCTCGTGTCCTGCTGCCGCCTCCTGCCGCAAGAGGGAAAGCGCGTCATCCCCGGAATAGGCAACCTGCACCTGGCAGCGTACTAACTTCAGCATGCTTTGCATCAGTTCCACCATCTCGACGTCGTCCTCGACGATGAGGAGACGGGGAACTGCTGATGGCTGACTGTCGTACATCTCGCTACCACCAAGTAAGCGCTAGTGTCTGACGATAGATACCCGTGCTCCCATTATACGTATTTCCAGAGTGCACACAAGTACAAACGGCCCTACTCCACATCCAGCACCTCGATATTCCACAACTCGCTGCGCGCCGTGGAATCCAACGCGAAACGCAGCACGTTCGGCCGGGCCACAGCCACACGCAGCCACATCAACAACGGGATGGCGGGAAGATCTTTAGAGAAAATGGCCTGGGCCTGTTTGTGATATTCCTCGTATTCGGGGGAGCCAGGCAAGGCCTGCAGCGCTGTCTGGCAAGCCGCATCATAGTCAGGATTGCTGTAACCGGTGACGTTGTCCCCAGACCAGCGCTCCTGGTCTGGAATCTCAGAAGTCAGGTAACGTCCACACAGCGGAGTGACGTCGAACCACCACGCCGTTTCAGCCATGTCGAACTGGCGGCCGAAAAGCGGTCCTGCGGGCCCATCGGCGAAGAATTCCCGCGAGGGGCGGGTCTCCAGATTAACCCGCATGCCACAATCTGCCAGGTGAGCCCTGACGATGCGGGCCACCTGCTGCGACACAGGGCTATCCGAAGACGTCAGCAGTGTAACTTCGAACAACGTACCGGCACGCACACCCGGGATGCGATGGGCCTCCCGCACGCCATCCTCATTCTCATCCAGCCATCCCACTTCCTCCAGCAACACACGTCCGGCTACCGGATCATAGTCCCAGTGCGCCAGACGCTCGCCCGCGTACAGCGGGTGTTCTGGGGGCAGATAACTATCGGGCACCACGCTGCGGCCGTAGGTGACCTCGTCTACGATGGCCTGGCGGTCAATACACTGGACGATAGCTTGCCGCACCCGCACGTCTCCAAAGAAGTCGGCTTGCCGGTAGTCCGGCACCGGGGCAATACCAAAGTCAATGTGTTCCCAGCCACTACTGGTCGCAGAGGCCACCTTCAGCAGGCCATGCTGTTCGGCCTGCACCAACAATGGCATGAGCGAAGCAAAGTCCGCATCGTGGGTGCCAATATCACACTCACCCGAGAGGAGACGGGCGACCATCTCCGGCGCGCCAGAAGTGAAATGGAACACCACCCGGTCCAGGTACGGCAGACCCTCGGCAGCGCGAAAATAGTGGGGGTTGCGGGAGAGCGCAACGTGATCCCCCGGCACCCACTCGTCGACGACGAATGGCCCCCAACCCAGTGGGTAGCGCCGGGCTTCATCCGCCTGGAGCAACTCACCTGGAGCACGTCCCTCCAATTGGTGGCGCGGGAGCGGGGCAAAGAAACTGAGAAAATAGGCCGGGTCAACGAAACCTGGCACACCGACCCATTTGACGTGCCATTGATCCGGGGCATGGTAACGGGCGGTACGCTCTACCAGGTAGCGGCCACCGGGCGTGGCAGGATCGGAGGCCACCTGGAAAGCAAAGACCGAGTCAACCGCCGTGAGGGGCTTGCCATCGGCCCAGGTCACGTCCTCACGCAGTGCAAACGTGACCTCCATCCTCTCCATCTCCAACGGTTCACCTTCGAACTCGACCGCGCACTCCTCAGCATAACAGCCAGCGGGACGAACCCATACGCCTTCGGCCAATTCTACAACCTCACCAGCGGCATTCACTACCCGGTCGCCCTCCCGCACGCGTACAGTGCGCGTGGCAGCATCGCCATCGGCGATACTGGGTATTTTTTCCAGGATCACCGGTTGATAGGCGTAATTGAGGTGATCAAGCGGGCCATCGTACAGTGCCTCCATCACGTGCTGTGTGGCGGCCAGGCGGGAGCCGCCATACAGATACAGCGTGTCGGGTTCGCCGACCAGGCAAACGGTGAGCACCTTGGGCTCTGGAGGCAGAGACGTGGGTGACGGAGCAGGCGTAGCCGTAACCACGATTGTCTCCGGCGTCACCGGCACCGTCACGGTGACGGTGACGATCTGAGGAGCACAACCACTGAGCAACACACCGGCTGCGATGAGGGCAGCCAGGACATATCGCCGTTGACACCACATTTGTCTCGCCTCGGAGGTTGAGTATAACATCACTCAGGCCAGAGTGCAACCGGACAAGTTGGCAACTTGTCCTACATCTGGACAGGTTGGTAACTGGACAAGTTGGCAACTTGTCCTACATCACACAAAAAAGGTGGCAGCACAGATGTACTGCCACCCGCTTGACCGATGGGATCGTTTTCTGACGTCTATGTTACTGTACACCCCGGAGGCGCGGATCCAGCGCATCGCGCAGTCCGTCCCCCAGGAAGTTGAAGGCAAACATTGTGATCGAAAGCGCCAGCGCGGGCAAGATGGCCTGGTGCGGATATGTCCGAATCGCCTGCGCCCCATCCGAGATCATCGAACCCCAACTCGGCGTCGGCGGGTTCACCCCCAGGCCGATGAAACTCAGGAACGCCTCGGTCGCGATGTAGCCGGGGATCGCCAGCGTCACCGTGATGACCAGTGGCCCCAGCACGTTGGGCAACAGGTGGCGGAAGATGATGCGCCCGTTGCCTGCCCCCATCGCCCGCGCCGCGAGCGTGAACTCCTGCTCCCGCAGCGAGAGCACCTGGCCGCGCGCCAGCCGCGCCGTCCCCATCCAGGCCGTGATGCCGATGCCGATGAAGATGAACAGCATGCCTCCAAAGCGCCGGTCAATCGCGTTCATCGCGTAGGCAAACGTGCCCGGCTCACTCTCGGCGAAAGAGGTACGGAAAAAGGCCATCATGAGGATGATCAGCAGCATGGTGGGGAAGGCGTACATAATGTCCACGAAGCGCATCATGAGGTTGTCCGCCCGTCCCGCGAAGAAGCCGGAGATCAGGCCGTACACGGTGCCCACGAGCAGCGCGATGAGCGGCCCGACGAGCGCCACCGAGAGCGAGATCTGCGTCCCATAGATGATGCGGGTCAACAGGTCGCGGCCCACGTAGTCGGCTCCCAACGGGAACTGGCCGCTGAGTTTTGCGTAGGGCTTGATCGTGGGGAACAGAGCGGTCATCCATGTGGGCACGGCGTCCGTCTGGTTGCGATCCTGTTCGGAATAGGAATAGGGTGAAATCTGAGCGGCGAAGATCGCCATCAGAACCAACAGGATGACCAACGTGCCCCCCAGGATGGCCGCTTTGTTGCGGGTCAAGCGATAGAGCGCGTCTGTCCATAGACCGGCGGTCCTGCGACGCACAGGCACAGCCGAGTTTGCCGTCTCTAAAACTGCCATCAAAATCACCTCCCAGGCAAATCAGCAAATCGCAAATCGCAAATCAGCAAATCAGCGTCACTCGTACCGGATGCGCGGATCCAGCCAGGCGTACGTGATGTCCACCACCACGTTCGCAATCACCACGAAGATCGCGTACAGCAGAATGGTGCCCATGATGACCGGGTAGTCTCGATTGGTGATGCTGGTGATAAAGTACTTGCCCAGCCCGGGGATGCCGAACACCGACTCCACCACAAACAGGCCGGTCAACACGGCGGCAAACATGGGGCCCAGAATCGTCACGACCGGGATGAGCGAATTCCTCAACGCGTGGCGCACCATCACCACGCGCTCCGACAAGCCCTTGGCGCGCGCCGTGCGGATGTAATCCTCGTGGATCACCTGGAGCAGGCTGGCGCGGCTGAGGCGGGCGATGATGGCCGAGAAGCCCGTGCCCACAGCAAAGGCCGGCATGATCGCATATCGCCAGAACCCCCATGAGAAAATACCACGAGGGATAAAGAACAGGAGATACGGCGGCTTGGCTCCCCAGCCGGTGGGCGGCAGCCAACGTAACGTCACACCAAAGATCCACACGAGCACCGGCCCCATGGCGACGACCGGCACCGAGACGCCGAAGATGGCCACGCTCATCCCCAGGTAGTCCAGGATGGTGTTCTGCTTCAGCGCCGCCAGGATCCCCATCGGCAGACCGATCACCAGCGCGATAAGCATAGAGATGAGGCCTAATTGAATCGAGACGGGCAACTGCTCCCGGATAATGTCGTTCACCGTGCGGCTGCGGGAAGTGTAAGAGGGGCCAAAGTTCATCCAGCGCAGGTAATAGTTCCCCCCCAACTTGACGTTGATCATCGTCTCCTCCGCCATGGAGGTCGGCTTCTGCCTGGTGATGCGGGGCACCAGAACGTCGTAGAGATAGAGGGCGTACTGCTTCCAGTACGGCTCGTCCAGGTGATACCTTTCTTCCAGATTCGCAATGATCTCTGCAGGCAGTTTCTTCTCACGGTCGAAAGGTCCGCCAGGCACGGCGTGCTCCATCGCAAACGTGATCAGAGAGATCAGAAAGAGCACCAACAACATCCACATCAGACGTCTCATTATATAACGACCCATCGGGCACCTCCTTCTATGAGGGGCAGGGCCCTCACGGGAAACCCTGCCCCTCACGTTGGTGCAGCGTGCTTACACTGCGACTACTCCAGCTCCAGGTCCAGGCTCCACTTCTCGTAGGCTTCGTGGCCGTGCTGTGAGTAGGTGCGGTTGACGTAGGGCTTGGTCACATTGACGATGGTGTACCAGTAGATGGGGATGATGGCCGCATCCTCGTAGACCATGATCTGCTCCGCCTGGGCGTACATGTCCTGGCGCTTGACCGGATCCATCTCCACCGCGGCATCCTCGCAGATCTTGGTGAACGTCTCGTTCCGCCACTGGGTCGCGGTTTCCTCGTTTCCACCGATAGCAAAGACCTCGCGCGTCCAGTTGTTGGCGTCGGGGTAGTCCAGACACCAGCCCAGCCGCCAGACCTGCGGAGAGTCTTCCTGCAAGGTCTTCAGGTAGACCTTCCACTCCTGGTTGGTGACCGTCACCTGGATGCCCAGCGTCTCCTTCCACATCTCGGCGATCGCCTCGGCGATGCGCTTGTGGCCCTCGGAGGTGTTGTACATCAGGACGATCTCGGGGATCTGGTCAATAGACGTGAAGCCCATGTCGTCCAGGTAGGCCTGCAGTTCGGCCTTGGCCGCCTCGGGATCGGACTTGATGCCCGTGTCAGGATGGTCCTGCATCGTCGGGCAGGCCGCCATGCCGGGCCGGCAGAACCACTGCGCCGGCTCCTGACCGCCCTTGGTGACGTTGTCTACCAGTCCCTGGCGGTCAACCGCGTGCGAGAGCGCGCGGCGCATGTGGACGTTGTCCATCGGCGGCTTGGAGGTGTTGTAGCCGTAGTAGTAGGTGCAGCCGCTGGGGGCGATGGTGAGTTCCTGCGACAGCACCGGGTCGGCCTTGACGCGATCCATGTCGGCCAGTGGCACGCCGGTCGAGTCCAGGTTGCCCGCCTCGTACTCGGCGAAGGCCGGGGAGGCATCGAGCATGGCGAACCGGATCTCGTCAACCTGCGGCACGGGGACGCTGTCAATGCCAGGCCACAAGGTGTTCTTGACGATGGTCAGCGAAGAGTCGTGGATCCATTCCTTCAGCACGTAGGGGCCGTAGGACTGGTTGAAGCCAGGCTCGGTCCAGCGGTCGCCCCGCGCCGTGGTGCAGTCATCACCGTCAATGATCCACCTGGGCTGCGCGTGCGCCACCCACAGGCCGATGATGTTCAGGTTGTAGATGGCCGGCGTGGTGAAGGTCACTTCCAGCGTGTAGTCATCCAACGCCGTGGCCGCCACACCGTCCAGCAGCACCTGCTTCTCCTCAGCCGTCAGGTCGGCCCACCCCTCGGCGGCGTTCAGTTCGTTGAAGCCCTCGATGGCGAAGCCGAGCACGTAGGCGTAGTCGGAGGCGGTGTCAGGATTGCCCGTGCGCTTGATGCCGTAATCAAAGTCCTGCGCCTTCACGTAGCGCACGTTGCCCTCGCAGTCCAGCACTTCCTCGACCGCCGAGCCGTTCCAGCGCACCCAGGGGATGCCCTGGCGCAGGTGGAAGACGTAGGTCAGGCCGTCCTCGGAGACGTCCCAGCTCTCGGCCATGCCGGGCTCGAGCGCCAGCGACACCTCGTTCAGGCGGGTCAGGCCGACGGAGATCTCGTCCACGACCTGCACCGAACTGGTGTCGGTCGAGAGGGCCGGGTCAATCGTCGGGACGTCGCCGGGGCCGAAGTTCAGGTACAGGATGTTCGGCCGCATTTCCTGGGGTGGCGGGGGCGGCGTGGCCGTAACGACTTCCACTACGGTCTCGCCCTCTACCACCTTGGTGACCTCGACGGTCACAACCTCTGGCGTCGGAGCCGCGCAAGCCGCCAGCAGCGTGCTCACGATCAGCGCGACTACCAAAACGGACCACTTCTTGCTAAACATTTTCTCCTCCTAAACTAGATGTTAGTCGCACACGAAAGTTTCCAGGCAAGATTTTCCTGCCTCAACGTAGGTAGCGTCTTTCTCTCCCCGCATCACCTCCTTTCGTTCCGCGTTCCCACACCACAGACAGACTGTCTCCCAACAAGCACCTGACTAACTCTGACTATTTTGAGGGCTGTACCCGGTGACAGGCGCAAAAATGCCCTGGCTCGATCTCGACAAAGTCCGGATCTATCTCAGAGCATACATCCATCACCACCGGACAGCGAGTGCTAAAGTTGCACCCCGGTGGCGGGTTGGCCGGACTGGGCACGTCGCCTTCCAGGATGACCCGTTGCCGCTTCTCTTCGACGACTGGGTCAGGAATGGGCACAGCCGACAGCAGGGCCTGGGTGTAGGGATGAAGCGGATTGGTATAGACCGTGTTACGATCGGCCAACTCCACGACCTTGCCCAGGTACATCACGGCCACACGATCGCTGATATGGCGCACCATACTCAGGTCGTGCGCAATGAACAGGTACGTCAGGTGCAGTTTTTCCTGCAATTCTTCCAGCAGGTTCACGATCTGCGCCTGAATGGAGACGTCCAGCGCAGAGATGGGCTCATCGCAGACGATAAACTCTGGCTCAAGCGCCAGCGCACGGGCGACGCCGATACGTTGTCGCTGCCCGCCGGAGAACTCGTGTGGGTAGCGGTTGATGAAGTAGGGGTTCAGGCCCACCAGCGCGAGCAGTTCCTCAACGCGCTCCCTCATTTCCTTACCCCGCGCCACGTGATGGATCTCCAGCGGCTCACCGACGATAGCGCCTACCGTCAGGCGGGGGTTCAGCGACGCATACGGGTCCTGGAAGATGATCTGCATTCTGCGTCGCATGTGCCGCAACTCACTGCCCCCCATCTGCGCCAGGTCTTTACCATCATAGTAAACGTGGCCGGCCGTGGGGCGGTAAAGTTGAATGATCGTCCGCCCAACGGTCGTTTTGCCGCATCCACTCTCCCCCACCAGGCCCAACGTCTCGCCCTGGTAAATGCCAAAACTCACGTCATCTACTGCTTTGATATCGCCAATATGACGCGAGAGGACGAGGCCTCGTGTAATGGGGAAATACTTCTTGAGGTGTTCTACCCTGACCAGGATGTTACCTTCCGTCATACGGCCTCTTTCCTTCCGTTTTACCCTTTTCCCAACAGGCCACGCGGTGTCCTATCCCCACCGCCTCCAGAACAGGCATCTCGTGCTCACAACGTTCCCCCACATAGTCACAACGAGGCGCAAATGGACATCCAGGCGACAGAAAGATCAGATCAGGGGGCTGGCCTGGCACAGAGACCAGCTTCGTGCCTGGCGCTTCGTCCAGGCGGGGGAGCGAACCCAGCAGCCCGAGGGTGTACGGATGGCGCGGGGAGGCATACAATTCTTTCACCGCCGCCTCTTCGATAATATAGCCAGCATACATGACGATCACCCGCTCGGCCAGGCGAGCAATCACGCCCAGGTCGTGGGTGATCCAGATCACGGCCATCCCTAATTTGTCGCGCAGCCGCTTGACCAGGTCCACGATCTGCGCCTGGATGGTCACGTCAAGCGCAGTCGTAGGCTCGTCGGCAATCAACAGCGAAGGGTTGCAGGAAAGTGCCATTGCAATCATGACGCGCTGCCGCATACCGCCGGAGAACTGGTGGGGATAATCGTCCAAACGATCGGCGGCCTGGGGGATGTTCACCATGGCCAGCAATTCGGCCGCCCGCTCACGGGCTTCTTTGGTGTTCATGCCCTGATGGAGTTTCAGGGCTTCCATGATCTGAAAGCCGATGGTCAGGACCGGGTTCAGCGAAGTCATCGGCTCTTGAAAGACCATCGCCATTTCCGCCCCGCGGATATAGCGCATCTCGTCTTCCGATATCTTGAGCAAATCCCGTCCACGTAAGTGTACCTGACCACCTATGATCTTACCCGGCGGGTCAGGGATCAAGCGCATGATGGACAAGACGCTTACGCTCTTGCCACAACCGCTCTCACCAACCATCCCCAGGCATGCTCCCTCCCCCAGGTCATAGGAGATGCCATTTACGGCGTGTACAACGCCATCCTGGGTGAAGAATTGCGTTTGAAGATCCCTTACCTCGAGTAAATTGGCCACCTATACGACCTCCATGATCACCAAAGTGAATAAATTATAGCCGATTGACAACACATGTCAAGTAGCCCAACCGACACCTCGCAACATAGGCATCGGCTGTTCGATAATGTATACCAATGAGAGAGGAAGAGAACCCTCCCAAACGCCAAATATGACCGGCTGATAGAAGGTTTCATAACCGGCATACTGCCCGGTCAGGCCACCCATGTGACGCCGTACGTTCCGCTTGAACTCCTCCCACATCCTGGCCAATGCCCACCACCTGGGCCGGCTGACCATTCGACGTTGCACTTGCTGCTCAATTTTCTCCCACACATAGGCCGGCGGTTGAACCTGGCCCACGCTGTCGCACAATGCCCAGCGGCACAGATCGTCCAGTGCATCTGTGCAACGTCCATCGAACATATTCCTACGTAAAGTCATACGCCACCTCAGGTACCAATCTGCGCTCCCGTTCCAGCATGGCCCTCTTCAGGCTCTCACGGGCGTAGTGAAGACGGGATTTGACTGTACCTTCCGGAACATCTACGATGTAGGCGATCTCTTTCAGGCTCAGTCCCTCCAGATAGTGCAGGATCACCACGACACGGTGGCCAGGGGGTAACGCATCAATCGCCTGCAGCAGGGCTTGTCGCCATTCCTCATCTTCTGCCAGTGCCTCGGGATACGTATGCGCGGGTGATGCCCAGCGGTCTAATGTGTCCTGGAGCGAGTACCACCACCGCTTGACCCGGTTCGTCCAACTGTAGGCCAGGTTGACGGTGACACGGTACAGCCACGGCCCCAACAGCACAGTCTCGTCAATACGATCGGCATACGTATAGACCCGCAGGAAAGCGTCCTGCAGGATGTCCTCGGCTGCCCTCTCATCATGGGTGATCGCCAGGGCAGTCCGATAGACCTGGGTCTTATACCTCTTGTACAGTTCACCCAAGGCCTCAAGGTCGCCCTCTCGGACGCGGGCAACGAGCCAGCCATCTGTGCACTGCGCGGTCATCTGTCCCCTTGGCATACCAAAGGTATACTCACTGTTGCTACGTATATACTCTTATCGCCCCTAAAAGGTTCAAAGTGCGGGGCAAAGAAATGGAAAAACGCCTTATCTCCCGCTCCGCCAACTGGCCAGCAATTCCTGCTCTGGCGGCGTCGGTGCAATCTGCGCCAAAAGGTCGGGACGGCGCTCGAGCGTACGACGCAGCGCCTGCTCGCGACGCCAGCGGACGATGGCAGCGTGATCGCCGGAACGGAGCACCTCCGGTACCTCCCAGCCGCGGAAGACGGCCGGGCGCGTATAGTGTGGTCCCTCCAGCAACCCGCGGGCGTGAGAATCCTCGAACGTAGCACCAGGGTCCCCCAATACCCCCGGCAGCAACCTCGTCACGGCATCTATGATGACCATTGCCGCCAACTCGCCACCGGTCAGCACGTAGTCACCGATGGAGATCTCGTCGGTCGCCAGATACTGGCTCACCCGCTCGTCTACCCCCTCATAGCGCCCGCATAAGAGCAGGATGCGAGGATGACGAGACAATTCAGCGGCAACCGTATGGGTAAAGAGACGACCCTGAGGGGTCAAGAGAATGATCGGCACACCTGTCTCGCCTGCCAGGACCGCTTCCACGGCGGCGAAGATCGGCTCCGGCTTCATCACCATCCCGCCTCCCCCGCCGTAGGGAGCATCGTCGGTCACGTGGTGTTTATCCGTCGCATAATCGCGGATGTTGTGCAGCACGACAGAAAGATGGCCGCTCTCCTGAGCCCGCTTCAGGACGCTCTCCTCCAGAGGGCCGTGGAACATTGCAGGAAACAGGGTTAGAATGTCGAAACGCATCTTAGACACGGATTACAGGACAGCAACGGATTAGAACAACGGATCACAGGACGGCAACGGATTAGAACAACGGATCACAGGACGGCAACGGATCAGAACAACGGATCACAGGACGGCAACGGATCAGAACAACGGATCACAGGACGGCAACGGATCAGAACAACGGATCACAGGACAATAACGGATTATGGTAGAGTAATTGTACATGGGATTGGCTGAACTGGCAAGTGGCACTCGCGCAAGTGGCGCTCCCTAATCAGTATTCCACTTCGCGGCTGAGCACGGTCAGTGCCAGTAGCGTCGTCTGTCCCACCTGCTCCAGTTTCTGCGGGTCTGTCTAACCCCATCCCCAACCCTGGCCCTGTCTGGGCGCCAGTGCCGGGGATGAACCCGACCACGTTGTAATACTTCTCATTCAAGTCGTCGCTCATCGTCAGGATGGTCTTCAGGTGGGCCGTCGCACCCGTGCCAGTCACCAAACCTTCCCCATCGCGCCATTTTCCAGAATGTAGACCTCCGTATCCCCTTCCGGGGCTGGATGGACGATGACCTGGTAGCAGGAAACGCTGCTCACGACCCTGGTGCAGGACCCAGCCACCCAGTTGAGACCGAAGCGACGCCCACGCTTCCATTCGAACTTGATCTCAGGATGGAACCACCATTTCAGGTCCTGGTAGTAAGCGATCACCTCTTCCACCGAGTCATCCGTGCGGTAATACCATTCGTAGCAATAGACGCCAGGCGCGGGCATCAGGCACACCTCGCCCTCGGCAAACTTGACCTCCACAGCGCCAGGGTAGCGGGGCGGCTTCATCCACAACTCGCCCACAAAACTCTGTGGCACGCCGATGAGGACAGAGATAAAGAGGCAGAAACCGGCGACGATGGCTAAACCAAGCACGATCCGGTTCAACCAGGCGCGGCGGCTGCGGGCGCGTATTGTGGATTCGTCGGGCATCTTCCAGCGCTTGAAGACTTCACTCATAGTACACCCCTGGCAGTGACAGTAGAATTTCTAAGGTTATTACCACCACTCATGTAATACTCGCAGGCCATCCAGAAAGTTCATTGCACTGAGGAAGTAATCCATCACTCCGGCAACGTGGCTCGCAATACACGCACCCAATTGCCCCCCAGGATGGCAGCGATGTCGTCCTCACCGTACCCCAGCTCACCCAGGGCCGGGCCAATGCGGGCCAGGTCGGCGACGGTGTCTATCCCGGCCGGGGCGCTCTCTGCACCAAAGCCACCGTCGAAATCGGAGCCCAGCCCTACGTGAGCCGCATCCCCTACCACCTGGCAGACGTGGTCTATAGCAGCAGCCACGTCGGCGACGGTGACCATGTCCTTAGCGTCCTCCCTCGCCCAGTCGGGCCGCAAGAAGCGGTTGTAAGGCACGACGCCGATGATGCCATCTCGCTCGACCAGACGCCGGATCATCTCATCGGAGAGTTGGCGGGGGCCGGGCACCCGGGCGCGGGGATTGGCGTGGGTGGCGACGATCCGGCCTCCAAAACGGTCCACCGCCTCGAAGAACGCTTCCTCTGCCAGATGGCTGACGTCCAGGATCAGGCCCAGGTCGGCCATCACGGCCAACAACTCACGTCCGGCGGCGGTGAGCCGGCCGGGGGCGCCATTGCCACCGGCATAGCGAGAGCCGGCGGCCCAGGAGAGGCCCACCAATCGCACGCCGCGCTCGAACCAGGCTGCGGCCTCCGCCGGCTCGCGCACGGGGTCCGCGCCTTCCATCAACAGGACAATGCCCACTCGAGGGGCCTTGCCCTCCTGGCCGGTGAGCACATCGTCGAGGTGGGCACGGTTCCCGATCAACGCAACCTGGTCACTTGTGTCGGCCAGGCGATGGTAGAAATCGAGTTGCGCCTGGCCCAAGGCGTGGGCCTCTTCAGCAGTGGTATAGGTGTGAGGCTCTGGAAAGCCCCGGTTAGCAGGCGCAACAAAGATCGTGCCAAAGACGACCGCCACACCGCCTGCCAGCCACTCGGGCAGGCCGACCATGCAGAGACCGTCGCGCTGGGGAATAGCAGTGTTCTCCTCCAAACGGCGGGTCTCGAGTGCACTGCGCAGCACGTCGCGGCCCAAAACGAGCGCGTTCCAGGCAACATCTTCGTGAGCATCTACGATAACCATAGACCTTCCTTTCGAGACGCTTGGGTGATTGGATGGCTAAGTGTACCACAAGTGGCACGTTTGACAACCAGGCGCAACAGCATATACTTTAGAGTCGGAGTGAATCGCGCAACATAGAGCACAAAACTGGCAAGGAGGTGGACGATGACCGATGGTTCTCGGCTGGTGATGAGCCAGGGCCCTCAACCTGGTCAAACCTTCATGTTGGATCAGGATCTGCTCGCGATCGGACGAGATCCAGGCGGCGACATTGTGATCAGCGACCCGCAGGTTTCACGGCAGCACGCACGCATCAGACGCCAGGGCCCCTTGATGATCATCGAGGATGTGGGTAGCACAAACGGCACATTCGTCAACGGGATGCGGTTGACCGGTCCACACACGCTGGTCAATGGTGACGTGATCAACCTGGGCGATGCGGTGACGTTGACTTATCACGGGGTAGACGTTGTCGTGACCGAGCCGCTCGCCGGACGGCCTACGACCGTCTCGCCAGCGCCGCCGAGTTACAGAGCACAGCCTACGCCGCTGCCGGCCCGTGCGGCCGTACCATCACCGGCCTACACTGCTGCACCTCCGTCAACTGCACAGCCAGCCGAGGAGCCGAAACGCAAGACCTGGCTATGGGTTGGGTGTGGATGTCTGGTGCTGCTGGTCGTGGTAGCCTGTGTCGGGGTGGTCGTGCTCGACTATCTCGGATTGCTTCCGCCGGTGTTCTACGAACCGTTACGCTGGTTGGGTCTGGTCTGATTGCCGGCAGGCTAGAAAGCCTGCCCCACGGGGCAGACTCCCAGTCTGCCCTTGTTCTGGCAGGCTAGAAAGCCTGCCCCACGATGGTTTCTAGCAGTCTGCGGGTGAGCACTTTGGTGTTGCTCCCCCCATCGCCGGCCGGCCCTACACAGCCAGGACAGCCATCGGCACAGGGG
>Ga0315274_10010220_pt1 | contig 13510 bp, 15 predicted proteins | sample YL17G02_20_MG_FD_203700 | JGI IMG/M metagenome (GOLD analysis project Ga0315274, IMG submission 203700) | Sediment microbial communities from Yellowstone Lake, YNP, Wyoming, USA - YL17G02_20 | ecosystem: Environmental > Aquatic > Freshwater > Lake > Sediment | place: USA: Wyoming | collected...
GGATAGAGAAGCCTGGCTTGAGAAAGAGGTATTTCAAGGACAGGGAGAAGATCAGTAAATATGGAATCAGCAGGCGAAAGACTTAAAAAATTGCGTTTAGAAAAAGGCATTAGCCTTGAAGAGGTACAGAAGAAGACCAAGGTTAATTTAAATATTCTAAAGGCGCTAGAGGGAGATGGCCTTACAGACCTTAGACCTGTATATTTAAGAGGTTTTTTAAAGATATACTGTAAGTTTTTGGGCGTAGACCCGAAAGAATATATTCCGGATTATAAAGAGACCCAAGGCATAGTCAAGGGTTTAGGCACAGTTGAATATATATCCGATGAACCAAAGAAATTCACGTCTTTTCTTAAAACTGCCTCGCTAAAACTAATTTCTTTTAGGCCTAGTAAAAAAGTCACGAGAGTGTTTGTATTCATTGCAATAATTATATTTCTATCATTAGGTTTGTTTAATTTAGGTAAGCTTATTTCTTCCAGGAGAGCAATTCATTTAACGCAAGAGAGGCGTACAGCTGCTCCAGCAAATAAGAAAGAAGATACGAAAAAACAAAAACCAAAAGCCATTACAGTAGTTACGCCAAAGCCTCAGGCCGTAAAAGCTGTGCCTAAAAAAGAGACCGCCTCCGTAATAAGGCTAATCATCAGGGCGCGTGAGAACTGCTGGGTGTATCTTAAGGCCGACGGACGGGTTCTTTTCCAGAGGGTTTTAGAAAAGGGCAGATTTGAAAGCTGGGAGGCAAAAGAAAAAATAGAACTTTCTTTAGGCAATGCCGGAGCTGTAGAACTAGAAGTAAATGGCCAACTTTTTTCGAATCTGGGCAGAAAGGGCCAGGCACGGAAAAACATTGTGATTACTAAAGAAGGCCTAAATATAGGGCGATGAAAAATAAAGTTGGGATATTAAGTATGGGCTGTCCGCGAAACCTGGTAGATTCAGAAGGTATCTTAAGCAGGCTCAATTTAAAAGGATACCCTATTGTGGATATGCAGGAAGCGGATGTGGCGATTGTGAATACCTGCGCCTTCCTCGAAGATGCCAAGCGCGAATCCATAGATGCTATATTAGACCTGATTTCCTTAAAAAGGGAAGGCAGGCTTAAGAAAGTAATAGTCCATGGTTGTTTAACCCAGCGCTATAAAAATGCCTTAAGAAAGGAGCTGCCGGAGATCGATGCCTTTGTCGGCAGAGTTTCTTTGAACCATGAACTTAAGAGGTTTTCCATAACCCCCAGGCATTATGCATACCTGAAGATTTGCGAAGGCTGTATAAACAATTGCAGTTTCTGTGTTATTCCTCGGATAAAAGGAAAATTTGCCAGCCTGGATATGGATTCTGTGCTGAAAAAGGTGAGGTCGTTCGACAAAGATAAAGTTTCAGAGATAAATATTATCGGCCAGGATATCACCGGATACGGTATGGATTTGTATGGGGATACAAAGTTAGAGCCGTTGCTGGAGCAGATAGTCAAATATTCCGGTAATATCGGCTGGATTAGGTTGCTCTACCTTTACCCCAGCCGGATTAGTGACAGATTATTGAAGCTTATCGCTAGAGAGCCTAAGATTTGCAAGTATATAGATTTACCCATTCAACATATTAATAACCGGATATTAAGATTAATGCACAGACAAACTAACAGGAAAGATATCTTGATGCTGATTGATAAAGTCAGGAAAATGATCCCAGGGGTAGCTATACGCACTTCTCTAATAGCAGGATTTCCTTCAGAGACAGATAAAGAGTTCAAGGAACTGCTTAAGTTTACAGAAGAAGTGAAATTCGAGAGGTTGGGCGTTTTTATTTATTCCCGCGAAGAAGGCACAAGGGCCTTTGCCTTGAAGAAACAGGTTCCAGAAAAAATAAAGCAGGAACGCATGAATACGATGATGTTGCGACAGCAATACATTTCTACAGAGGTCAATAAAAAATTACTAGGCAGGACAATAGAGGTATTAATTGACGAAAAAAGAAACGGCTTTTATCTGGGGCGCAGCCAATATGATGCCCCTGAAGTGGATGGGCAGGTTTTTGTAAATTCTAAAAATGAATTAAAGCCCGGAGATTTTGTAAAAGTAAAAATTAACGATACCTTGGAGTATGATTTGGTAGGAGAATTAAACTGATGAATATCGCAAACAAGTTAACGATGCTTCGAATCGTCCTTACTTTTATATTTATGTTTTTCTTGTTTTGCCATGGACTGTGGGCTAAGGCTTTGAGTTTGGCGATTTTTATATTTGCAGCTTTATCAGATTTTCTTGACGGCCTAATCGCAAATAAGAAAAATATGGTTACGGATTTCGGAAGGCTAATGGATCCCATTGCGGATAAAATTTTGGTATTAGCAGCATTTGCTGCATTTGTGCAGATGCAGTTAATTGAGGCCTGGATGTTCATGATTATTGTATCCCGTGAAATACTGATTACCTCTTTAAGGCTTTTTGCGCTTAACAAGGGAAAGGTATTGTCAGCAACGCGTGCGGGGAAACAAAAAACCCTCTCCCAGATGTTAGTCATATTTTCTATACTCGGGTTTATTGTAACAAAGGAAGTTATGTTGGCTTATTTTACCTGGAATCCGTCTTGGGAGGCAATCTTTCGTCAAGGCATATATATCCTTATGTTGTTTACCGTCGGACTTACCCTTTATTCAGGCCTGTCATATCTTTGGGAGAACCGCAAGATAATCGCCAGATTCTAAGGGCTTTCGTGAATATCAGCAAAATCACCATTAAGACTTTAAGTTCCTTTTTTTATATTGGTCGCCTACCTTTTATACCGGGAACCTTTGGCAGCGTAGCTGGAGTGGCCCTGTATTATTTAGTCAAAGATAATATTTATATTTATGCATCTTTTACGCTGTTTTTAATAGTTTTAGGACTTTTAATCTCCGGACAGACAGAGAGGATGCTGGGTGAGAAAGATGCAAGCTGCATTGTAATAGATGAAGTCAGCGGCATGCTTTTAAGCCTCATGCTTATCCCCTATGATATAAAGTTAGTCATTATGGCCTTCTGTTTATTCCGTATCTTGGATGCGCTAAAGCCTTATCCTGCGGGCCCGCTGCAAGACTTAAAAGGAAGCATCGGCATAATGGGCGATGATATCGTGGCGGGATTATACACCAATATTATTCTTCAGGTAGTTTTAAGATTAACTTCTTTTAATGCTTCGTAGATAGGCCCTTTTGGGGTGAGGGTGCTCTTGTAGAGGGTAATCTTATTTACGAGGAACTCAAGATTTTTCTCGCCAAAGTTATTCTCCAGTATCTTTAAATCCTGAACCAATTTTTCTCTGTTGATAGCGGATCTTGTTCTGCCGATACTAATATGAGAAGAAAAAGGCCTATCTTCTTTGGCAATACCAATCTTAACCAGCTTTCCTTCTAATTCTTTGGCTATTTCTTTAGTTTCTCGTTCTCCCTTCTCGATTCCTACCCAGATTACCCTGGGAAAATTGATCTTTGGAAAAGCCCCGATAGAATAAATACGCATAGAAAAAGGGTTTTTGTCTTCGGCAACATCTCCAATTATCCTGGTCACCGCATCTTGTTTTTCGTCATTAATTTCACCCAAGAACTTCAAAGTTAAATGTATATTTTTAGGCTCAACCCATTTAACGTCCGCTCCAGAGGCTTTTAATTGACCCTGAATACGGCTTAAGAAATCTTTAATTTCTTGGGGTAATTCTATAGCAATAAATGTTCTCATCTTAGAAGGCCTTCTTTAATAACTCTAGGCTCTTTAAAGCCGCCTTTTTTCTTATGGTTAACCGTCTACCTGTGAATTTAAATCTTTGACAGGTCTTTTTATTTTTACTAGCTATAGCGATAAATACTGTACCTACAGGTTTCTGGAGAGTGCCTCCGGTGGGACCTGCTATACCGGTTATTCCTATACCGAAATCAGAATTGGCTATTTTTCTTACTCCTCTTGCCATGGCCTTGGCTACACTGCCAGATACAGCGCCCTTATTGTAAATAACACTAGCTGGTATTTTTAAAATAGTTCTTTTTGTGGCGTTGCTATAGACAACCAGCCCAAGAGTAAAGTATTGGGAACTGCCGGGTATATGGGTCAGGAGATTTGAAAGCAGGCCGCCAGTACAGGATTCAGCTACGGCAACGGTTTTTCTATTTTTTAGCAGGAAGTTATGTATTTGTTTTACAACAGGTTCCATAATAATTATATTATAATTCTTTTTAAGGTATTGACAAGACAAGATTTTATGCTATACTACATGAAAGTTAATCTTCGGGGCCAGGTGTAAATCCTGACCGGCGGTTGAGCCCGCGAGCTCCGCACAAGCGGAGCACCAGCGCAATACCAATTAAGCGCTGGGTGTCTCCAGTGATGTGTGGTGCAGATCTGGTAAGATTCCAGAGCCGATGGTTTCCCTCGCGCCAAGTCTTAAAAGATTGGCGTTCGGGATCCCGAGCAGCCCGCTCTTGATTTTTAGCTGCGAGGGAAAAGTCCAGATGAGAGAAGATTAATAACTCTTACCCGAAGATCATCTTCGGGTTTTTTAATGAGCAGACAATTTACGGAAGCGAAGCGACGTAAATTGTAGGCCGAAGGGCGTCTGCGGGGTAAGTTCAGACAAATAATTTATGTTCGCTTCGCTCCATAAATTATGTCTTCACTTATGTTCAATACTATTTTGGAAATATTAGAGGATTTAGAAAAGGGTAAAATGGTTATCGTGGTTGATGATGAAGACCGCGAAAACGAAGGTGATCTGGTAACGGCTGCCTCTTTTGTTAAGCCAGAGGATATCAATTTTATGGCAAAATTTGGACGCGGGTTTATCTGTGTACCTATGGAGGGAGAGAGGCTTCAGGTTTTAGATTTAGAACCGATGTTAAAAGATTGCAATCAGGCTGATAAAGGAGACCCCTTTAAAACTGCCTGGATGATTTCAGTAGATGCCTCTCGGGGCATAACCACTGGTATATCTGCTCATGACCGTGCGCGGACTATAGAAGTTCTGATAAATCCTCAAACTAAATCCGAAGATTTGATTCGGCCAGGACACATCTTTCCTTTAAAGGCGCTTCGTGGAGGGGTTTTAGTTAGGGCAGGCCATACGGAGGCGACAATAGACCTGATGAGATTATCCGGTTTGTATCCTGCTGGTGTAATATGCGAAATTATGAATGACGACGGGACTATGGCGCGCCTGCCGCAGTTACTTGAATTTTCAAGACGCCATAACTTGAAAATCTGTTCAATTGCCAGCCTCATTGAATATCGCAGGCGTTCTGAGAAATTAATCGAAAGGGTCTCTGAGACATCTCTTCCTACAGATTGCGGTTCATATAAGCTGGTTTTGTACCGGGACTTAACCAATAATAAAATTCACCTTGCGCTTATCTTGGGAGAGTTAAGCGATGAGTCGATACTTGTGCGCGTACACTCTGAATGTTTGACGGGAGATGTATTCGGTTCTTTGCGCTGCGATTGCGGAAGGCAATTAAAGAGGGCAATGCAGATTATTGAAAAAGAAAAAAAAGGCGTGATCCTTTATATGAATCAGGAAGGCCGCGGTATAGGCTTAGTGGATAAAATCAAGGCCTATAGTCTGCAAGATAAGGGCCTGGATACAGTCCAGGCAAATGAGGCCTTAGGGCATAAACCAGACCTCAGGGATTACGGGATAGGGGCGCAGATACTGGTGGATTTAGGTATAAAACATATCCGGCTTTTAACTAACAATCCCCGTAAGATTGTGGGTTTAGAGGGTTATGGCCTGAAAGTTATTGAACGCCTCCCCTTAGAAATTGAACCTAACCCCTTAAATTATAGATACCTTAAAACTAAAAAAGAAAAGCTAGGTCATCAAATTAAAATATAAAATAAGAAAAGGAGGAGAGAGATGACAAAGGTAATGGAGGGCAATCTGATTGCCAAGGGCAAAAAGTTCGCTATTGTGGCTTCACGCTTCAATGATTTTATGACCAAAGAGTTAATTTCTGGCTGCTTGGATACTTTAGTAAGGCATGGTGTGGACGATAAAGATCTGACGGTTACCTGGGTTCCGGGCGCATTCGAAATCCCTTTGGTTGCGCAACGGCTTGCGAAGTCAAAGACATATGATGCCGTGATCTGTTTAGGGACAGTTATACGTGGTTCTACTCCGCATTTTGATTATATTGCTTCAGAGGTAGCTAAAGGGATAGCCAGGGTTTCGCAGGATAACGGTTTACCTGTAGTTTTCGGTATCATTACTGCTGATACCATTGAACAGGCAGTCGAACGTGCTGGTACAAAAGAGGGCAATAAAGGCCGTGATGCTGCGCTGTCTGCCATTGAGATGGCGAATTTACTAACACAGCTGAAATAACAATTTTTGTTAATATCGTTATTATCGTTAATTTCGTTAAACGAAATTAACGGACTAAACGATCTTAACGAACTAAACGAACATGCGTAAACGTACACGCGCAAGAGAATTCGCCTTGCAGATTCTCTATCAGATGGATATCACCCGTGATAATTGCGATGTTTCTCTGGAGCATTTCTGGGAGGCGCATAGCCAAGAGCATATTGAGGCAGAACTCAAAGATTTTACTACTGAACTCGTTAGGGGCGTAGTAGCTAATTTAAGCCAGATTGATACCAAGATCTCCCAATATGCTACTAACTGGCAGCTTAAACGTATGGCAGTTGTAGATAGAAATATACTGCGCATGAGTTGTTTCGAGCTGATATTTCGCGATGATATCCCGCCTAAAGTTTCCATTAACGAAGCAATAGAATTAGCCAAGAGATATTCTGGCCCGGAAGCAGGAAAATTTGTCAATGCTATATTGGATAAGATAAAGTTAGAAAAAAACAAATGAACCCCGCCCTTCCTAAATGGAAGGATGCGGGGAATTAGAAAGGAAGAGCGGGGTGAAGTTTGCAGATTTGCACCTACATACCATATTTTCCGATGGGACATATACCCCCCAGGAATTAATTTCTGAGAGCGTAAAAGCAGGTCTAGACGCTATAGCGGTTGTTGACCATGATACTGTTGAAGGAGTGAGGCCCACCATAGAAATAGCCGAGAAACAAAATATCGAAATTTTGCCAGGCATAGAACTTAGCGCTGAATATGACAGGCGAGAGGTTCATATCCTGGGTTATTTAATTGATTATAGGCACGAAGAGCTATTAAAGAGACTGGAAATTCTAAAGAAGAATCGCGTTGAACGTATCTACAAAATAGTGGCGAAATTAAAGGATATGGGTGTGATTTTAGAGCCACAGGCTATATTTAATATTGCAAAACAGGGTATTGTAGGAAGATTGCACATTGCCAGGGTTATGGTTAAACAAGGAATAGTCAGTTCTGCATTAGAAGCCTTCAAAAAATATATCGGCGATAAATCTCCTGCTTATGTCCTGGATTTCGGGTTCTCGCCAGCCGAGGCAATAAAATTAATTAAGGATGCCGGAGGTATCCCTGTCTTGGCTCACCCCCATACCCTTAATAACGACGATATAATCCTTGAATTTATCGATTATGGACTTATGGGGCTAGAGGTATATTACCCTGAATATTCACAAGCGATGATAAATTTTTATTTAAGCTTAGCCAAAACCCACAATTTATTAATTACCGGTGGCTCTGATTGTCACGGTAATGCCAAGCCTGAGGTGAGGATAGGCTCTATCAAGATACCCTATGAGTTGGTAGAAAGATTAAAGGAATCCAAAGATAGGCTGCAATGAAGAAGAATCACGAATATTTTATGAACTCTGCAATGAAATTAGCCCTGAAGGCTAAAGGCAAGACTTCGCCCAATCCGCTAGTGGGCGCGCTGGTGGTCAAGAATGGTAAAATTTTAGGAAAGGGCTACCATGAAAAAGCAGGATCGGCTCACGCAGAGATTATTGCCTTAGATGAAGCGGGTAGGAAGGCGAAAGGCGCGACGCTGTATGCGACGTTGGAACCCTGCGTTCATTTTGGCAGGACTCCGCCTTGCGTAGATGGAATAATTAAAAGCGGTATAAAAGAAGTTATCGTGGGGATGATTGACCCTAATCCCTTGAATAATGGCAGAGGCATCAATATACTTAAACAGAATAAGATAAAAGTCAAGCTGGGTTTTCTGGAAGATGAATTAAGAAAGATGAATGAGGTATTTATAAAGTATATTACAAAAAGGATGCCTTTTGTTGCAGTCAAAGTTGCGCAATCTTTGGATGGTAGGATTGCCACCAAGACAGGAGATTCCAAATGGATAACCTCCGATAAATCACGGGCCTTCGCCCATCGCATGCGTCAGAATTACGATGCGATTATGGTAGGCGTGAATACGATATTGAGGGATGATCCCAGATTAAATGCCTGGTTTTCCAAAAAACACCCTATAAAGATTATTGTGGATAGTCAATTAAGCACCCCTCAAGCCGCCAATATATTTTCTAGAAATGACAAAGTTATAATTGTTACGCTGCCTCCCCGTCCCGGACAGGAGACAGAGAATAGAGAGATATTAATCCTTAAGGCAAAGATTTTAGAGGTTAAAGAAAAGGCAGGTCAGATTAATCTTAAGGATATGATGAAAAAATTGGCACAGCTGGAAATAACAAACATACTAGTTGAGGGCGGAGGGACATTAATCGGTTCTTTATTTGACGAAGGGTTGGTGGATAAGATATTATTCTTTATCAGCCCGAAAATTATTGGCGGCAAAGAAGCAATGGGTTCAGTGATGGGTCGTGGTATTTCGCGCATAGATAGCGCAATTAAAATCAGGGATATACAGCTTAGGAGAATGGGAGAAGATTTTTTGATAGAAGGATATATAAAATAGGATGTTTTCAGGAATAGTCGAAGAATTAGGAGAAGTAAAAAGCATATCTAAACGCGGTAATATCAGTCTCTTGGAAATCAAGGCGGATAAGACCTTAGAAGATACTGCAATAGGCGGCAGCATTTCCGTTAATGGTACCTGTCTTACGCTGATAAAAAAGGAAAGGGATTCTTTTATTTTTGAAGTCATGCCTGAAACCCTAAAGATTACTAATCTCGGATCATTAAGCGGTTCTGAGAAAGTAAATCTTGAGCGCAGTTTAAAGATAGGAGATAGATTAGATGGGCACTTTGTTACAGGGCACATTGATTGCCTAGGTATTATCCGCAAAAAAAATTATATTAACGGAAATTTATGCTTTGAAATTGCTGTCCCCGCCAAATTTATAGGGTATATCCTAGCGAAAGGCTCTATAGCTATTGATGGCATCAGCCTGACCATTGTAGATAAAAGATCCGCTACCTTTAGCGTTTATATTATTCCCCATACCTTAAAAAATACCACTCTAGGTTTTAAGGGGCCTTCAGACAAGGTCAATATCGAATTTGATATCCTGGCTAAGAAATTAATGAGCAGATAACTTATGTTTGCTGTTGCTCCATAAGTTATGTCCTCACTTATGTTAACTTCCGCCGCATAAATTATTGCCAACCTTTTCAAATTCTGATATACTAAGTGAGGACATAATTTATGGAGCGTTAGCGAACATAAATTATTCGTCCGAACTTATCCTTGACATTTTTGAAGCGTTTTTATCATTTAAAATGTCGAGGATAAATCCACTACCGGATGGTACCACACGACTTGAGAATAATCAGGCAGTACCGTTTTTCAGACAAGCTGTTAGATGGAAAAACGGGAAGTGGCTCATACTCCTTCACCCTTGGATTTAACTTCGTAGATTGCTATGACGGGTTACGGAGCATTTCGCCACGGACGAAGGTACCGCGCGATAAGGAATAGCAGGCAGTACCGTTTTTCAGACAAGCTGTTAGATGGAAAAACGGGAAGTGGCTCAGTTTGGCTAGAGCGCTTGGTTCGGGACCAAGAGGTCGGCGGTTCAAATCCGCCCTTCCCGATTAAATTCGTTATCTATTTCTATCGTGGCGAATTTAATCCCGAGCAGCTTTCTTAAAATAGTAGTCGGCTGCGAGGGACGGTTTCCCTCGGCTCAGGCATTGTGGTTAACAGAGCCTCGGGATTTCGCCGCAAAGAAGATAAACAAGGGCGGCTCAACAAATCCGCCCTTCCCGACTTAATTATGAAAAAACAGATTCATGTCTATTATAGCGGCAGAGTCCAGGGTGTTGGTTTTAGATTCAGTGCGGAGGATATAGCTAATAATTTAGGGGTTACCGGCTGGGTTAAGAACTTGCGCGATGGCAGAGTTGAAATATTGGCTGAGGCAGAAGAGGGAGTTTTAAAAGATTTTTTAGAGCGGGTTAATAAATATTTTTCTCATTATATACAGCAGGTTGATATAGAATGGCAGGAAGCATTTGGTAAATTTAAGGAGTTTGGCATAGAGTTCTGATGCGTTACGGAATTTTTGCTGATGTCCATTCAAACCTGGAGGCACTGGAAGCGGTTATAAGGGCCTATAGAGATGAATCTATAGATAAATATCTCTGCCTGGGTGACGTTGTTGGTTATGCCTCTAATCCTCGGGAGTGTGTGGAGAAAATAAAAATGCTGTCCATGATAACAGTAGCCGGAAACCATGACTGGGCAGCGGTAGACTTATTCCCGGTGGATTATTTTAATCCAGTAGCCCGCCAGGCAATATTTTGGACAAGAGATAGCCTGGATGATAAGAGCAGATACTTTCTAGAATCCCTAAAACTATTATATAAAAATGAAGACCTCATCCTAGTACACGGCACTTTGGATCGTCCTGAAGATTTCAATTATATGACGGATGACCATATTGCTGGAGAGACCTTCGACCTGCTAGAAAACAAGATTTGTTTTGTCGGTCATTCACACGTTGCCGGGGTATTTATTAAAGATAAGGATGGCCGCATAAATCACTGCCTGGATAATTGCATTGGTATTAAAAATAGGAATAAATATATTGTCAATGTCGGCAGCGTAGGGCAACCACGCGATGGTAATCCCGAGGCAGCGTATTGCATATACGATACCGATAAAAAAGAAATCCAGATTAAAAGAACAGCTTATGATATTAAAACTACAAAGGAAAAGGTTGTTAATGCTGGCCTGCCCAGATTTCTGGCGGACAGGCTTTCGGCAGGTGTGTGAATATGTCCGATGAAATAAAGAAAAAAATAGAAGCCTTAAGACAGAGAATCAGGCATCACGATTACAGGTATTATGTCTTAAGCCAGCCGCAAATCCCCGATAAAGAATACGACGATTTACTTAGCCAACTTAAAAACCTGGAAGATAAATATCCTGAATTCAAAAGCGATGACTCTCCTACTATGCGGATAACCGGAGGTATTTTAGAAGGATTTAAGACTGCAAAACATAAACAAAAGATGCTCTCTTTAGATAATACCTACTCCTTTAAACAATTAAACGATTGGGATGAACGTGTGCATAAAGTTTTAGAAGCTGGTGCCTCGGTTGAATATGTGGTGGAGCTTAAGATAGACGGCGTAAGCGCAAATATAACTTATGAAAAAGGAAAACTATCCATAGGTGCGACGAGAGGAGATGGTCAGACAGGAGAGGACGTGACACAAAACATAAAAACTATCCGCGCTATACCTTTGGTTTTGCGCGGCCCTGATATACCCGGCTTTATTGAGATACGCGGAGAAATTTATATGGAGAGAAAAGACTTTGATGCCCTCAATAAAGAAAGAGAAGAAACGGCTGAAGTATTATTTGCAAATCCACGTAACGCCTCCAGCGGCTCATTAAAACTTTTGGATACTGACATAGTGGCCAGGAGAAGACTCAATTTCTTCGCCCATTCTTTAGGCGAATATAAAGGTGTGGGTATTTCTACTCAGTGGGAATATCTTAATAGCTTAAAGGAATGGGGAGTGCGTATTAATCCTGAGTCTAAGTTTTTTAAGACCCTGGATGAGGTAATTAATTATTGCAGAATCTGGCAGGAAAAAAGAGAGAAATTGAATTATGATATAGACGGGATAGTTATTAAGGTAAACAGTATTGTCCAACAAAAGAGGTTGGGCTTTACTTTGAAGAGCCCAAGATGGGCGGTAGCCTATAAATTTCCTGCGCGCCAGGCAACCACGGTAGTTAAAAATATCCTTGTCCAGGTAGGCAGAACAGGGGTAATTACTCCCGTAGCAGAACTTGAGCCTGTTGAGTGCGCAGGAGTAGTAATTAAGCATGCCACGCTGCATAACTTTGATGAGATTAAACGACTGAATGTGAAGAAGGGGGACCGTGTCTTGATTGAGAGAGCGGGAGAGGTTATCCCTAAGGTAGTAAAGGTTGTGAAGAGTTTAGGCAAAGAACATTTTGAGGTTCCTAAAACCTGCCCCGTATGCAAAGGCAGAGTAATAAAAGAAAAAGAAGAAGACGTTGCTTATCGCTGCATTAATCCTTCATGTCCGGCACAGCTTGAGCGCGGTCTTTTGCATTTTGCTTCCCGTGCTGCTATGGATATCGAAGGCATGGGCGAAGCGGTAGTGAGTCAATTAGTGCAATTAAAATCAGTGAGAAACTTCGCAGATATTTATAAACTTAAAGCCGAAGACCTATTAAAATTAGAGCTGTTCAAGGATAAGAAAGTTAATAACTTGCTTTCTGCGATCCAGAAAAGCAAGAAGCAGCCTTTATCGCGGCTTGTTTATGCCTTGGGCATTCGACACGTGGGCGAAAAGGCGGCATATGTCTTGGCTAAACAATTTAGGACGCTGGATAATTTATTAGCAGCTAGGTTAGGAGGCTTGGATATAATCTATGAAGTCGGTCCGGTGATGGCGGAGTCTATTGTGAATTATTTTGCTCAATCCAGCACAAAAAGATTAATTGCGGAATTAAAGAAGACAGGGCTGAACTTAAAAGAAGAAGCTTCAGAGTTAAGGCCTACCGGATTAACCGGGAAAACAGTGGTTTTTACCGGAGAATTAAAAGATTATAGCCGTCTGCAGGCAGAAGATTTGGTGCGTAAGGCCGGAGGAAGTGCTTCTTCAGCCGTCAGCAAGAATACCGATTTTGTGGTGGCAGGAGAAACCCCCGGCTCAAAATACGATCAGGCTAAAAAATTTGGCGTCAAGATTATTAATGAAAAAGAATTTTCCCGCCTTATAGCTTCTATATGAAAGGCGGGATCCCGCCACGGAATAAAATTAGCGGGGCGGGAAAGGAGGAGTTACTAAAATGAAAAAAGCGAGGTTATCCCAATTCCAAGGAATGATTACGCCGATTCTTATTATGGTTATTAATTCATGGTTCTTGGTCAACTTGATAGGCTGCGATGCCTTTGTGCGTAAATTCACCCGTAAACCTAAAACAGAAAATCTTCCCCAAGAAGAGATGGTATTGGCACCTGAGGAATATAAGGGCCCCCAGATGAGCAAGGAAGAGTTATACCGTCAATATTTCTTATTCTGGAGGTCCTGGCAGGATGAAGTTATCAGTTCATTGTTAGAAAAGGCAAGCCATAAGAGGCAGGTTAATTGTGCAGAGGAGGCGATAAAAAATCTTAATAGCCTTAGGGAACTCTTAAATGAAGATAAGCAAAAGAAGCTAGAT
>Ga0315274_10010221_pt1 | contig 13510 bp, 11 predicted proteins | sample YL17G02_20_MG_FD_203700 | JGI IMG/M metagenome (GOLD analysis project Ga0315274, IMG submission 203700) | Sediment microbial communities from Yellowstone Lake, YNP, Wyoming, USA - YL17G02_20 | ecosystem: Environmental > Aquatic > Freshwater > Lake > Sediment | place: USA: Wyoming | collected...
CTAAGTACACCCAAGACTCGGTTGAAGAATACCCAACCAAGAATGGTCCGGCTGATTACATACTCTTCTTCAAAGGGATACCATTGGCATGTGTTGAGGGTAAGAGAGTAAGTATAGGACCTCAAAATGTTCTTCAACAAGCAAAAAGATATGCACGAGGCTTTGAAGGAGACCCTCACTCATTTGGCGATTATCATCTTCCTTTTGCTTATTCCACTAATGGAAAGATATTCTGGTTTCAAGATTTACGGGACCCGTTAAATTTTTTGAGAGAGGTTGCCGAGTTTCACACTCCCCAGGCACTGATGGATATGCTAAATAAGAACGAAGCTGCAGCGAAAGAATGGCTCAAAGACCATGAGATAGATAAAGGACATCTCTGGCCTTTTCAGATTGAAGCAATAACCGCAATAGAACAGGCAATTCTTTCTGGCAAACGCCATATGATGGTCGCCATGGCAACAGGTATCGGTAAAACCTTTACAATCTTCAATTTGATTTACAGGTTGATGAAGTCCGGTTATGCCAAACGCATTCTATTCTTGGTAGATCGGCGTGCCCTCGCCGCTCAGGCTGTCACAACTGCTGCCAGTTTTGAAGCTGAACCAGGGCTAAAGTTCGACCAATGCTATGAAGTTTATAGCCAGAGGCTTAAGAGGGAAGATCTGGATGAAGATATAAAATTTGATCCTAAGGTTCTTCCAGGTGAATATCTGACCAATCCAAATAGCAGAGACAGTTTCGTTTATATCTCGACGATCCAACGCATGCGGATTAATCTGTTTGGGTATGAGGGTATGTTTTCTACCTCTGAGGATCAGGATGACGATTCCGATGCTTCAAAATTGGATATCCCTAACCATGCCTTCGATGTCATCATTGCCGATGAGTGTCACCGTGGATATACAGCTCAAGAAGAAAGTAAATGGCGCGAGGTCTTGAATCATTTTGATGGTGTAAAAATTGGACTGACTGCGACACCCGCTGTCCACACCAATGCCTTCTTTAAGGAAATTGTCTATAGCTATGACTATGAACGGGCTGTCCGTGAAAGCTATCTGGTTGACTATGATGCTGTTGCCATCCAATCGGATATTACACTCCGAGGGGTCTTCCTCAAAGAAGGGGAAGAGGTCGGGTTGGTAAATACCCATACTGGCCAGCTTAAATTTGAAACGCTGGAAGATGAGAGGGAGCTTCCGGCTCCTACCACTGAGATCGACTGGTCAGCTCCGGATCGGAATAGGAAGATTGTCCAGGAAATTAGAAAATATTTATCAGAGCAGGAAAAACAGTCCGGCCATTTTCCGAAAACCTTAATCTTTGCCCAGAACGATATTGAACACATATCCCACTGTGATCAGTTAGTGGGAATCCTGAGGGAAGAATTTAACCGGGGAGACGATTTTGTCCAGAAAATAACCGGTAGCCCATCTGTTGACAGACCTCTTCAAAGGATTCGTGAGTTTAGAAACCGCCAGAATCCGGGAATTGTACTCACTGTGGATATGCTTTCAACAGGTGTGGACGTCCCGAGGATAGAGAATATTGTTTTCTTGCGACCCGTTCAATCCAGAATCCTATTTGAGCAAATGATGGGGCGGGGCACCCACCTCTGTCCCGAAATCCATAAAACCCATTTTACGGTTTTTGATTGCTTTAATGGCAGTCTCCTTGAATATTTCAGGAAGACAACCGGCATTACAGCCGAAGCCCCTGTAAAGACAACCAAAACTATCAAAGAAATCATTCAGGCCATCGCCAATAACGAGGACCGAGAATACAGTATCAGCGTTCTTTCCAAGAGACTTCATCGGATCTCCAAAAATATCACGCAAGAAGGACGGCTTCAGTTCGAATATATCCTCGGATGTGACATGGCTGAATTTTCTCAGACCCTACATGAGAGGCTTGAGCAAAAATGGAGTGAGACAATCAAGACCTTGCAGAGTGATGCCTTTCTCGATCTTTGTGAAGATTATCCGCGGCCTCAGAAGGCATTTGTTAGGGCTGAAGGGGCTGAGGATCAGGTACTTTCAAGAATTATTTTCAGGGCTAAGGATGGAAGAGAGCTTGGACCACAGGACTACTTGCAGGAATTTGAAAAATTTGTTAGGGAGAATCCAGAGCATATCGAGGCATTGGAGATTCTTCTCAAAAGACCAAAAGAATTTGATACGAAGCAGTTGAAGGTTCTACGGGGAAAAATTTGCCACCCAACCTGATACTTTAGTGGATAAGATTACCGAGAAAAATCTCCGGCGGGCTTATAACCAGGAATTAGCCGACATCATTTCCATAATCCGTTACGCAGCAAAAGGTGGAGAATTACTTACGGTTGAGCAAAGGGTGAACAAAGCTTTGATGAAGGTCAAGTCCGATCGTCCTTTTACAGAAGAGCAGAATAGATGGTTGGAGCTTATTCGAAGGCACCTCATCGAAAACCTCTTAATGGAAAAGGAGGACATCGAAACCCTTCCCATATTTGCCCGCGAAGGGGCTTCATGGAGTAAATTGAATAAGATTTTTGATAATAAATTAGAAGCAATCATTCACGAAATTAACGAAGCCATCGCCGCGTAATTCTCCCCCTTTGAAAAAGGGGGATTAAGGGGGATTTAACATCAAATTTGATGTTGACTATTTATGGAATTCACTGTAGAATTTTATGAAACAGAATTGGGGCGATGCCCCATTCGGGAGTTTTTGGATGGGCTTAAAGAAACAGACCCAAATGATTTTGCAGCTATCTTGGCAGGGCTCTCCAAGTTGCGAAACAGGCAGTATCATAGGCCACCCCTATCAAAGCCTATCGGCGGGGACCTTTTTGAACTCCGGCATGTGGGCAAGTTAAATACAAGAGTGCTTTATTTTTTCGCCAAAGGTCAGAGGATTATTGCAGTTCATGGAATACGAAATAAAGCAAAAGAGATTTCAAAGCGAGATCGCAAAGCAGCATTGGAGAGAAAAGTGGATTGGCTATTGAGGAATCAATTATGAAAAGACAAACAAATTTTGATCTTTATCTTGAAGAGCAGTTGAAGGATGCGGATTTTGTGGAGAGGTTCAGAAAAGCCGGCGAAGCCTGGGATGTGGCACTTAAACTTGCCTCTCTTCGTAAAGCTTCAGGATTATCCCAGAAAGAGCTGGCAAAACGGGTGGGGACGTCTCAACAGCAAATCAGCCGTCTCGAATCACCTTCTTATGAAGGCCATTCTTTAAGTATGTTGCGACGAGTAGCAGAAGTTCTTGGGGCAACCCTTCATGTGGAAATTCAACCCAAGAGGAGCGAGTCGACACAAATTGTTGCTGAACCGAAATCAATTTACAGAGTTAAAAGGAAAAAATAATAATCCCCTCTCCCCATGCGGGAGAGGGTTAGGGTGAGGGGGAAAAGGTAATCCATGACTGACATCGTTGGTAAACTTTGGGGATTCTGTCACACTCTTCGTCACGACGGAATCGATTATGGCGATTACATCGAGCAGTTGACCTACCTTCTTTTTCTGAAGATGGCTGAGGAGAAGGGGGTAGAAATACCAAAGAAATATTCCTGGACTATATTAAGAGAAAAATCGGGGACCGATTTAACGGACCATTATGCTGCTACCCTTCGAGGATTGGGTGAGCAAACAGGGATGCTGGGAGCTATCTATGCAGGGGCCTTATCTAGATTCAGTAACCCGGTTAACCTGAAACGTTTGGTCAATCTCATTGACGAGATTGAATGGACGTCTCTTAATATAGATGTAAAGGCTGCAGCCTATGAAGGTCTTTTGGAGAAATCAGCATCAGAAGGAAAGAAAGGAGCAGGCCAGTACTTCACGCCCCGCATCCTGATCCAATCCATTGTTCGATGTATGAAGCCCGATCCTCGAAAGATGAAAGGGTTCACCATCCATGACCCTGCAGCCGGCACTGGCGGGTTTTTAGTCTGCGCCTATGAATGGCTGATAGAACAAACAGGAGGCGGTCTTGAGCGTGAAGAAGCCAAACGGATACTGACTTCTACCTACTCAGGAACAGAACTCGTTGCCAGACCGAGGAGACTGGCCTTGATGAATCTCTATCTGCATGGCATCCAGGCCAATATCTATTTGGGAGATGCCATTTATGAACCCAAGAGAATTCCTAAAGATGGTGGTTATGACTGCATTATGACCAATCCTCCTTTCGGAACCAAGGGGGCCAATCAAGCACCCAATCGTGATGATTTCACGGTTGCCACCAGCAATAAACAACTCAATTTCGTCCAGCATGTGATGAGTATTCTGAAACCAGGCGGCCGAGCCGTCATTGTTGTTCCTGATAATGTGCTTTTTGCCGATCAGGCAGGTGAGGTGTTTAAGATTCTGACCGAGGATTGTGATCTCCATACCGTCCTGCGTCTTCCCAACGGCACCTTCACTCCGTATAGCCCCGGAACCAAAACGAATGTCATCTTCTTCACCAAAGGATACCCAACCGAAAATGCCTGGGTCTATGACGCCCGGACCAATGTCCCTCGAATCACCAAAAAAGATCGCCCTCTCACCCCACAACACTTTGCTGAATTCGAAAGCTGTTATGGCTCCGATCCTAATGGCCATGCCAAAAGGATTTCCAATGATTCCAAAGAAGATCGTTGGCGTACTTTCACAATCGCCGAGGTTAAGGAACACGACTTCAAAATCGACAACCTCAAATGGCTTAAGGATGAATCACTTGATGATATGGATGAATTGCCCGAGCCTGAGGAATTGGCTGCCGATGCTATTTCTGAGTTGGAGAGTGCGGTTGGGGAGTTAAGTGCCATTATGAAGATGTTGGGGAATGGGAATTTGGAAAGGTAGGGTGGATTAAGCGAAGCGAATCCACCAATCATCATCATAAACATGAGTGAATACCGGCGAGTTTATCAACATGGAGGTTCCTATTTCTTTACGGTGGTTACATATAACCGCGCGCCGATCCTTACTAGCTCCGAAAATCTTTCACGACTCCACCAATCTTTCAAACATGTCATGAACCAGCATTCTTTTACCATAGAAGCTATGGTCATCTTGCCTGATCATCTCCATTGTATCTGACAATTGCCACCTGGCGATTCCGATTTCTCGATTCGTTGGCGATTGATTAAAAGATATTTCTCCATTATGAAAGATAAACCGGTAACTGAGCGCGGCGAGAAGAACATCTGGCAGCGACGCTTCTGGGAGCATTTCCTTCGTGACGAAGAGGACTGGCGAAGACACATGGATTATATCCATTATAATCCCGTGAAACATGGGTATGTTCAGAACCCGGCGGATTGGCCGCATAGTTCGTTCCAAAAAGCCCTTAAGGAGGGTTTATATCCCATTGGTTGGGGAACGAAAGAACCGTCATTTATTTCAGATATGAACAAGGAATAAAATAAAATTGGTGGATTCGCTTTGCTTAATCCACCCTACTTTTTTTAATATGGGGGGTGGGGGGATTTTCACCAAGCAAAAGTCTATGAATTCAGAAGATCAAATTGCCGTTACCCTGATCGACAATGGCCTGCCCGAAGGCTGGGAATCTAGTCCATTAAAGACATTAGCGACCTTAAGAAAGGGTAAGAAACCAAACAGATTGGATGAAACTTTTTGCCCAGGCGCTGTTCCATACATAGACATTGAAGCATTTGAGAGGGGCAATATTCAGCGCTATGCAGATCCAGAATCATCGACATTGGTAGATAAAGGTGAGATTATCGTAGTATGGGATGGTGCACGCTGCGGGCATGTTGGAAAAGCTCCTAAAAATGGCGCTCTTGGTTCAACCTTAGGAATAATCGAACCGATACTGATCCATCCAGATTATATTTTACGTATTCTTCAGTTATCCTACGACACCATCAACACAAATCCCCGAGGGATTGGCATTCCCCACGTGGAACCAGAATTATTCTGGAATCTTGAAGTACCTTTGGCTCCATTAGCTGAACAAAATCGAATTATGGCGAAAGTGGAAGGCCTGTTCGAAAGGGTTAAGGCAACAAAGGAACGTCTGGCCAAAGTGTCGCTGATCCTCAAGCACTTCCGCCAGGCTGTCCTCGCCGCCGCCTGCTCCGGCCGACTCACCGCCACCTGGAGAGATGCGAACCCCAACGTTGAGCCAGCCTCTGTGATCCTCCAAAATATAGAAGGGTACAAGCGCACTCATATCGAGAAGGGCCATCCATATGGCAAAAAAACGAATAGAAAGATTGGGTTTAAAGAATTTCCTGAGACTGACTTGAACGAGCTTCCAAATCTGTGGATCTGGTCCACTCTGAATGATCTCACAGAGGAAATCGGAGATGTTGATCACAAGATGCCAAAAGCTACGAGATCCGGCATCCCATATGTTAGCACAAAAGATTTTACTGAACACGATGCAATAGACTTCGAGAATGCAAAACGTATTGCCAAAGAAGATTACCTTAGGTTTTGTCGAAAGATAAAGCCCGAAAAGGGTGATCTTCTACTGTCGCGTTATGGTACGGTAGGCGAGGTCCGTTTAGTGAAGACTGACCAAACTTTCCAGGCCTCATATAGCATAGCCATTCTAAAAAGTCTAAAGAACGTCAATTTATCTACTTACTTACTCCTTGTCCTTCGTTCACCAGTTGCTCAAGATCAAATACAGCGAGACATACGTGCAAGCGCACAGCCTGACCTTGGATTAGATCACATTCGCCGCTTTATAATCCCCCTGCCGCCCCTTTCTGAGGTACATGAGATCGCCCGCCGAGTTGAATCAATGTTCAAATTGGCTGACGCTGTTGAGAAACGAGTAGCAGCAGCGACGGCGAGGGCCGAAAAGCTCACCCAAGCAATCCTGGCGAAAGCCTTCCGTGGGGAATTAGTCCCAACCGAGGCCGACCTCGCCCGCCGCGAACGCCGGTCTTATGAACCGGCTTCCAAGCTTTTAGCCCGTATCAAATCCGACAAGGAAATGAATGAAATTTCGTTGAAATTACATCATAAGCTTGATCACAAAAAAAGGAGTAAACCCCGTTAGAAATTCCAGCGGGGCATTATTTCTAACGGGGTAAATAGCCTTTATTTTTTTGAGTTAAAAAACACAAGGGATTATGCTATTATTACACCAGCGAAAATAAGGAAACGTTTTAAGTTCGTGAACCGTGAAACAATTTTATACCCCACTGTGAAATTGGGCTTTAAAAAATCGGATTAATGCTATGGCGGATTTTTTTTCTGACCAAGAAATCTATCATCTGATTCAGGAAAGAAAACCATTGCCAGCCGACTACCGAACAAAAATCCAAACTCGGCCAAAGTCAGGACACAGAGAGCGTGAATTAGATTCTTACGCAATAAATCTGAGAATTTCCTTCTAACACTTGTGACCCCCTCACCCCCTCCCTCTCCCCAGTGGGGAGAGGGGAAGGGTGAGGGGAAATTTCAAATATCTTTGGTTAGATATAGAAGGTGGAGATGGAGGAGATTATCGTCTTATCTTGCGACAGAGCACTTTCAATCCGCTTGATTTTTCAGTTATATTGGCTTATAGGCCTCCAAAGTCAAACCAGCTTTTTCGCTTAAAACGATATAATGGAAAAAGCCATGAGCATACAAACCCTATTGAAGGGGAAACATTCTATGGTTTCCACATTCACCAAGCTACAGAACGGTATCAAGAGATTGGTGCCAGAGAAGATACTTATGCTAAACCAACAGATCGATTTGCTGATTTTCAGCAGGCCCTTACATGTATGCTCAAAGATTGTGGCTTTGAGATACCTCTCGATTCACAGGGCCGCCTTTTTGAGGAGGTATGAGAGATGACTATCGAAACCATTGAACGCGATTTTAAGGAAAAAGTGTGTGAAAAACTTAGGCTTGCATCTGAGGGGGTAAATCGCTTTCGAGTTTTCACTCCTTTCATGTTCGAAGATGGAGATCATCTTTCTATCGTCCTAAAAAGAGAAAATGGGAAGTGGGTGCTCTCGGACGAAGGACACACCTATATGCATCTTACTTATGACCTCGACGAGAGGGATCTGCAGCGGGGCACAAGACAAAAAATCATTACTAACGCACTTTCCGTATTCAGCGTCCAGGACCGAGAAGGAGAACTTATTGTTCCAATTCATAATGATCTTTACGGAGATGCATTATATAGCTTTATCCAGGCACTTTTGAGGATTACGGATGTTACCTATCTTTCAAGAGAAAGGGTCCGTTCTGCATTTATGGAAGACTTCAGGACGTTTATGGAAGAAACAGTCCCTGCAAACCGACGGGAATTTGATTGGCATGATCCTAAACACGACCCAGAAGGAAAGTACTTAATTGATTGCCGAATCAATAGTATGCCTAAGCCTCAATATGTCTTTGCAATACCCAATGACGATAAAACAAGGGACGCAATGATTACTTTGCTTCAACATGAAAGATGGGGGCTCTCTTTCCACTCTCTTGCTATATTTGAGGATCAAGAAGAAATTAACCGTAAAGTGCTTGCACGCTTCAGCGATGTTTGTGAAAAGCAGTTTTCCAGTCTAGGCACAAACCGTGAACGCATTAACCGATACCTTAAAGAATCTATGAGTATTCAATAGAAATCTTTCATCTCCATTATGTCGACAGTTTCCAATAGTGAAAAAATGAGGGATCCTTCCAAATTTCTGGGGGAAATAGCGTGAGTACTCGCCATAATTCTTACCAGAGGTTAAGGAGATTCTAAGAATGGCCAAAGAGAGATGCCAAATATGCGGGATAGAAAAAGCCAAACGCACCTGCAAAATTAAAGATGCGCTCCAAATCTGTCCTGTTTGTTGTGCAAAACTTCGATATGGCCAGTGCGCTGGGTGCGCTTATTGTACGGCTTCTGTGAGATACCAGACAGAAAAACCGCAAAGAGAGAGACATTTTATCACCCCGATTAACCCGGAAATTGATGAGGAATGCGATAGGATCTTATCGGCGAGAGACTCCGGTCATCTTTCACGCGGCGAAAAGCTAATGAGGGAGCTTTATAAAAAGTACCCGGATTACCATACTGTTCTATATGGAATGGGAGTCTGTCATGTCTTGCAGGATAGATTTGAAGAAGGCATTGAATTTTTTAAAAGGGCAGTGCACATCTTTCCATATCTAACCGAAGCCCATTTTAACATGGCGATGGCGTATATTAAGTTGGGAGATATCGCTGGAGTGGTCAGGGGATTCAGAGAGGTCATTCGCGTGGGTGGCGATAAGGAACTCGTTTCTGAGGCGAAACGCCGGCTGGACGATCTGGACAAAACGGTTAGAGAGCTCAATGGATTGAACCTGGATGCTTTTCTTAATAATAGTGAGACGTTCGACAAAGCCTTTGCAGCTTTACAAAACAATGAATTTGTGTCAGCAATAAATCTTTTTAAACGTGTTTTAGCAACCGATCCTAAACACGTTCAGTCATGGGGAAACTTGGGGCTTGCATATGCTGGCATGGGCGAAAAGGATAAAGCTCTGGAGTGTCTTGATAAGGCATTGGAGCTTGATCCAGAATATGAAATAGCGGCAGTTAACAGAATAGGTATTGAGAAAATGAGGAAGGGGGAGCGTCTTGAAGGAAAGATGGACAGCATTGATTATTATCGAGATTATAAGGTAAGAGGCAAGAAATCATACATCGCCGAAATTCTCGGAAATGTTGAAGGCCTTCTTAAGAGGTAATAAACCTTAATGTTGAAAAGGGAGGCGGGTGTGCTTCCAATCCTTTACAATTGCGGATTTTTTCTATGTTTTATGGGTCACATGTGATGCCACCTGAGGTGATCTTTGTGATATGCTTGCGAACTGAGTAGCAAAACGTTTAGAGGTGCCGCTGTAAAGGTTTGGAAGCACGCCCACCTCCCTTTTTATATAATTTTTATGCAACTGTCAGGCAAACAATGTTTCCTTAAAAAAATAATATCATTTGATTCTCAAGAGCATTCGGGTAGGTCGGAAGATGTTATTCAGAACGTCGGAAGATACATATAGAGCTTATGAACGTTTCCTGAGAAAACGGAATTTTAAAAAGGCGTATCAGTGCCTCGAAAGCCTGCTTCATCAGTTTCCTGGCGATGAAGCCCTGCTCGTTGATATTGTAAACCTCGCCTATTCTGATTGGGATAATTATGGGATGGCCCGTCCGTGGCTGATCAAGCTAACACAAAGTCGTTCCGTATGGAGAGACTATCTCCTGCTAAGTCGCGGCGAAGCCCGCCTTGGAGATCGAACTCGGGCCAGGGAGTATTTGAATCGGGCAAAAGAACTTCTGGATAAACGAGGGAGCCCTCGGGATCGAAAAGAGGCTAAGGCGGATTTTTCGGAAGTTGAGGACTGGATAAAGTATTGCGAATGGAAGTTGTTGTCAAAACCAAAGGCAGAAAAGATTATTTCAGCCAAAGAGAAGGGAGTCAGTCCTCCCGCTGGAAACCCGGAAGCCTCCGCAATACGTTCTGCATCTGAAGGAATTCCTTCTCCAAAACCAACCGTGGAGAAACCTCAGGAGAAATCGCTTCCGAAACCCATCGAAAAGCCTGCGCCGCCAGCCATTCCGGAATACCCTGTTCCTGTGAGTTTTTCTCTTCCTGGAGTTGAGGCTCAAAACGAGTTTCAATCTGCACTCCTCTCCCCCCTGAAAGAGATAAAGCTCCTGATCGATTACACCCACCTTACCATTCAGAGCGGCTTCGATGAACTCCTCTGTTTGAACGCAATCCATAACGTCGAACGATACTGGTATCAGATTGAGACTGTAAAGAAGGTCCTCAAATATTTTAGGGGCAGGGTTCTCTTGTGCGATGAAGTGGGTCTTGGAAAGACCATTGAGGCCGGGATGGTGATCAAGGAGTATCTCATGAGGAACATGGTGAGAAATGTCCTGATCCTAACTCCTTCCGCCCTCGTTTCCCAGTGGAAAGAGGAGATGGAGACAAAATTCGGCATTGAATTCATGACGACCGACGACGTGGAAGCATCTGAAGACCCGGAAAAGTTCTGGAGTGGAAAGTATCTCATTGCTTCCCTCAACCTGGCAAAGAGCAAAAAAAACATGCCCATTGTGACTCGGCACTTTTATGACCTTGTGGTGGTGGATGAGGCGCATCATCTGAGGAACAGAGCAACCCAAGCATGGAAACTTATCAACCAGATTCAGAAGAGATTTATCCTCCTTCTTTCGGCTACCCCCCTTCAGAACAACCTGATCGAGCTCTTCAACCTCATCACCCTTCTGAAGCCCGGACAGTTCAAAACGGAAAAGCTCTTCAGGCAGGAATATTTGATGAAAGGGAACCTGAGGAAACCTTCCAATCGGGACAAAATGAGGGAGCTTCTGCGAGACGTGATGATCCGAAATACACGAAGCATCATCGATTTGAAGCTTCCCAGGAGGTTTGCCACCACCCTGAGGATCGAGCCTACGGAGACGGAGAAGAAGATCTATCAGGGGCTAAACAACTACCTCCGAAAGGATGGCCTGAACAGGTTGACGCTCAATCTCCTTTTGAGGGAGGCGGGAAGCAGTCCTTTCGCCCTCAAAAAGAGCCTTCTTCAAATGCCCGGAGAAGATGGGGAGAAGCAAAGAATCATTGAATTGGTGGATAGCCTCGAAGAGGTTTCCAAAGGAAAAGCCCTTCTTGACCTTGTCAGGAAGAATTCGGAGGACAAAAAGGTGATTTTCACCCAGTATGTAAAAAGCCTGGAATATATTACGGACCTCTTCAGGCGAAACGGAATTCGACATGTAATATTCAAAGGGGCGCTTACGGCAAGGGAAAAGAATGCCGCCATTGAACAGTTTCGGGACGAAGCACCAGTCCTCGTCTCCACGGAATCGGGAGGAGAGGGAAGAAATCTTCAGTTCTGCAACACCCTGATCAATTTTGACCTACCCTGGAACCCCATGAGGATTGAACAGAGGATCGGAAGGCTCCACAGGATTGGGCAGACCCGGGACGTCTTTGTCTTCAACCTTTCGGTGAAGGAAACTCTGGAAGATTATGTCATCGATCTTCTCGATAATAAGATCAATATGTTTGAGATGGTAATCGGGGAGATCGAACCCATCCTCGGCCACCTCGAAAAGGAAGAAAACTTTGAAGACCTCGTAATGGGAATATGGCTCAAGAGCGCAAACGATGGGGAGGTCAAGGCGGGATTTGAAAAGCTCGGAGATGATCTCGTAAAGGCTAAGAATGAATATCTGAGAACTAAGTCCTTTGACAGCGAGATTTTTGGCGAGGATTACGAGATTTAGAAAAGCGGGTTCTGGATTTCCGTTTTTATGAGAATGATAACAAAAAGATTTTTTCAAAAGGCCAAATTGATACGAAAACTCTTGAAAGAGGAGAACGATGGGACAGAGCAGGCCTCTGTCTGAGGTTTTAGCTGATATTCTGACACTTGATGGGGCCCTACTGGAAAAAACAGATGACGACTGTCTGGAGTTTGTCGTCCCGCCCTCTCTTTCTGAAACCCTCGGCATCCCTGAACATGGAAAACTCAGTTTTGCCTACCATCCTTTCGATGAAAGCGTAATCAGCGCATCCTATGAATCAGAGTTCTTTCGATCAGTCGATAGACTCTTTTCGGGAAGAGGGAAAATGGCCAAAGCCGTCTATTCGTCCCAACTCCCGAATATCGGAAAGGTATCGAAATGGGTTTCTGAGAAGATCGCCCTTTCCAACGCGAGCTTCCGGCTTCAGAAGGTGGATAATCAGAGGATCGCCTATACCTTGATTTTTTTCAAGTACGTAGCCCTTTCCGACGAGAAGAGGGAAGGCATTTTTTCGCTCTTGATCAATGAGCAAAATCTTTCGACCTCCCCTCTCAATGCCAATGTCACGGCCTTCTGGGAGGATCTGAAGGAGCCTAAGGAAATCCTCGCAAGAAGCGAGGGGATTTCAAAGTCCCTTCAGGCGGGCTTCTCGGCAGCCTCTCTTATAGTCAAGGAAGAGTTTGAGCCGTTTATTAAAAGCCTTGAGAGGAGGCTCAATCGTGATATCATAAGAGTGTTCGAGTATTACGAGACCTTGAAGGGTGAAATCCACAAAGCCTTTGAGAAAAAATTCTTTTCTGGAAGGGATTCTCCTGAAGCGCAAAGCGAAGAGGAAAGGAAGGTACTTTCAGGGAAATTGGATGCCGTTGAGGGAGAAAAGAGATGGAAGATTCAAGATCTCGTTTCGAAATATGCTTTGAATATCCGAATTGAACCTGTCTGTATCATTGATATTGAGACAGAATCCCTAGTTTTCTGGTTGGAGATCAAAAGACGGCTTTCCTCCCGGACCTTTCCTCTAAGCTATAACCCCCTCCTGAAAAAAGTGGATTCTTTGCCCTGCGAGAGCTGCTTCTACCCCCGCGGAACGTATTACATCTGTAATGAAAAGTTGCATATCCTTTGTGCTACTTGTTTCAGGAAATGTCCTGATTGTGGAAAGCAGTACTGCTCTGCCTGCCATCCAAAGGGATGCCCCAGGTGCAAGAATTAATAAAATTGGGGATGGATTCGTATTTACGTATTA
>Ga0315274_10010222_pt1 | contig 13510 bp, 9 predicted proteins | sample YL17G02_20_MG_FD_203700 | JGI IMG/M metagenome (GOLD analysis project Ga0315274, IMG submission 203700) | Sediment microbial communities from Yellowstone Lake, YNP, Wyoming, USA - YL17G02_20 | ecosystem: Environmental > Aquatic > Freshwater > Lake > Sediment | place: USA: Wyoming | collected...
TTCTGGCTGCTTTTGAGGACTATGCTAAATATGTAAATGAGACAAAGCGTATGGCTCCGTGGCGAACCGAGAAGTTCCCTGCCGATATAAGCCTGGAGGTGCTGTGGCGAGATGATGAGCTCAAGCCCGCTAAGGCGCTAACTATCTATGAGGAGCTTAAGGCCAAGGGAATACTGGTCTACAGGTGCTCAGGGTCGCCGATAGCGCTGGCATTAAAGGATAGGCTGAATGAGGACAAAATGGGTGCCACGAGTATGGCCACAGGGCCCTATCTCCTGACGCCACCAGGAACCATCTTCACCTATTACCCTATTTATACTGATTCCGACGCAGCCATCGCTGACTGGTTCAAAGTGAACTGGAAGGGAAATAAGAAACCAAGGGTTGCCTACCTTACCGCTGATAACGCCATGGGTAAGTCGATTGAGATACCTGAGATGAAGGCGTATCTTGAGAAGGCGGGATATGAGTTTGTTGGCGCCCAGTATGTGCCTCTCGTGCCTACCTCTCCACCAACCACCCAGCTGATGTGGCTAAAGGAAAACAAGGTTGACCTTGCCCTTGGTGTTATGATTAACCCTGGTTCACAGCCGACTGTAAAGGAGATGGTCAGGCTGGGTATGGGACCCTTTCAGCCCTACAAGATGGTCTTTGGCGTTGCCACACCAGGTCACGCTACTGTGTTCGCTGAAGCCATGGGTGAGCTGGGTGACGGTTATGTCTGCGCTGGTAGCTTTCCTAACTGGGATGACCCTGCCCCTGGGGTAAAGTTCGAAATCGAACTACAGAAGAAGTATCACCCCAACAAATGGGTTGGCCACATCCAGTATATGGGAGGCATGCTTGAGGCCATGATCCAGACTGAAGCATTAAGGCTTGCCTTACAAAAGGTGCCTTTTGACAAGCTAAAGCCAGCTGACGTACTGAACCATGGCTTCTACCAGATTAAAAACCTTGACACCGGTGGTATAAGCAGTACACCGTTGACCTATGGTCCGGGTAAAATCGAAGGTGTTGATGCGGCACGTGTGGACCAGGTGCAGAAGGGTAAGGTGGTAAAAGTGGGCACCTTCCCATGTCGCCACATCTATACGAAGTAAGCACGAATAACTATTATTCCGGGGGCTCTCTGCAGAGAGCCCCCGGAAACTCTCATTGAAACTTAACCCCGTTAGAAAGGATGGGGCTTTAAACCCAGCCCTTCCTGTAAGGAATTGAAGCGAGCTTTATTTTTATCATCCCCACTAAAAATGGCGGGGCTTTCTAACGGGGTAAAGAGAAAAAAGACAGGTTGAAATCATTATTTTTGTTGGACGGGCTCATCTTCAGAGGTGAAAATGATTCTTACTAAAAAAGATTTAGCTATTTTAGAAAAATTTGACTTCGACGTACAACCCGTAGGCATTAAATTCTTGGCTAAACAACCAAAAAGGAATGAGGTTTGAATGAGGTTTGAAGGGTTGACAATGTGGGACATCTCACCTAAAATGGCAAGAAAAAAAGGAGGTGTGAAAATGAAAAAAGAAAAATGTTTAAAATTTTGGCGTGTTGGCGGACTCTTTATCATTGTTTCGATATGGCTTCTAATTCTACCCACAAGTTTCGTTTCTGGTCAAACCACTCCCACCTATCCAAAGGCCTTACGTTTTGCTTCATTTGCACCGGGCACTACGCTGTATGCCGTCAGCAGCGGGTTTTCGAAGGTAGCCTCGGACAGTTCGCCTATGACCGTGATGGTCATAGCCACTACGGGAGTTCCCGCGTTGCTCCCCATGCTGAGCAAGCACGAAACTGCCGATCTCGCGATTACAGGTTTGGAGTCTATCTGGCAAATATACACGGGCAAAAACGCACCGGACCCAGTGCCAAAGGGATTTCCTGAGAAACCACTCTTTCCTGTTCCGACCAAAAATATTCGCATTCTCATTGCTGGCGCTCCTATTCCTGGAGGCATGCTGGTCAGAAAAGACTCTGGGATGAAAGAGCTGAGTGATTTGCGGGGGAAAAAAGTAGCATGGGAATGGACCGGTTTTCCAAATAATGTAGGGATCACCTTGGCAAATCTTTTCAATGGGGGCCTGAATCTCGATGATGTCCAGACAGTACCGGTGACAGAAGTAGTAGCTGCTGTGAGGGCACTTCAAGAAAAACGCCTTGATGGAACAGCGTGTGCTGTCGGTATGCCCGCCATCGCTGAAGCTGATGTACTCGTTGGAGTTCGCTTTCTCCGAAACTCAATGGACCCCGAGCGGATTAAGGAAGGGCAAAGGGCTACTCCCGGCTGTTATCCGGTCATTGTGAAGAAAGGTGCTCCAGGTGTTGTCGAGGATACTCCCATTTGGGGCCTGCCCCTTGCCATAATGGTCTCGACCCGCATGGCTGATCATGTAGCCTACAAATTGATAGAGACCTGGTGGGAGCACTATAATGACTATGCGCCCATTCATCCTCTCCTTAAACAGTGGACTTCTGAGACCTTTTTGAATAAGAATGTTACCGCTCCTTACCACAACGGGTCCATCCAGTTCTTCCAAAAGAAAGGTCTCTGGACCCCCGAAATGGAAAAAATTCAACGCCAGCTTCTTTCAGAGAAGTAATCTGAGCACAGTGAAAGTAATCTCCCCAATTTTTATCTCTGCAATGGCCCCCGCAAGGGGACTATTGCAGAGAGTAACGTAAATCATGAAAGATAAAATTATCCAAAGTGTAGATGAATCTGTCAAATTCAGAAACCTCGATGGACGGGTAGCCCGCGTTGCCACGTGGACTCTCACCGCCATCCCCATCGTAGGATGCTTTTTTATTCTGGATGGCCCCTTCTATGTACATTGGACTATGCTTGTGGAGCAATTTTATGGGATCATGATGGCCCTGATTTTGCCTTGCGTATTTATTCTCATACCGATGACAAACAAGGCACCAAAGACAAGAGTCCCTTGGTATGATTTTGTTCTTGCTCTATTGGGTATTATCGTAGGTCTTTATATAGCCATATTCTATGGCAAGATTATGTTAAATGTGGGCGATGTGACGCCCGATAGGGTGCTTTTTGGCATCATCGCCCTTGCGCTGATACTCGAGGCATCCCGGCGTGCAGTAAACTTATTTATAGCTGTTTTTGGGCTCTTGTTCATTATTTTACCCCATTTCTCTTTCTTAGCTCCCGATATATTTTCCGGAATGTGCATTCCTTTTGATAAACAAATTAACTACCTTTTCCTGGATATCAACGGCATCCTGAGTTTGATGTTCGGGATAGTAGTCACTCAAATCTTAGGTTTCACTCTTTTTGGGAGCCTCATTCAAGGGGGAGGGGGAGGGCAATTTATTACTGATTTCGCTACGTCAGCATTCGGTGGGGTCCGCGGGGGACCTGCAAAGGTATCCGTAGTAGCTTCAAGTCTTTTTGGAACAATTTCAGGAAGTGCCGTTGCAAATGTGGTGGTGGATGGATGGTTGACCATTCCCACAATGATGAGAACCGGCTATAAGCGCCACGTGGCCGCTGCTATCGAAGCGGTCGCCTCTAACGGTGGCCAGATCATGCCTCCTGTCATGGGAGTGACTGCATTCGTCATGGCCCAGATCATCGGTGTACCTTATTTTAAAGTGGCTATCGCAGCAGTCATTCCAGCTATCCTTTACTATGCAGCACTTTTCTTTCAGGTGGACATGGAGGCGGGGAAAATGGGTCTCAAAGGCCTGCCAAGGGAACAACTGCCTAAAATGTTCACCATTTTACCTAAAAGCCATTTGTTCCTCCTGCCATTAGCGGCCCTCGTATTTGCCTTATTTGTCTTATATTGGCCCCCTGAAAAAGCCGCACTTGCTGGTGTGCTTCCTGCACTGTTCCTTGGCCTTCTCGTTCAGAAAGAGACGCGGTTTCGCCTGAAGTGGATCCTTGAAGCCTTGCATCAAGCCGGTAAAGGCATGCTCATCATCGGTCCTATTGGTTTGATGTGTGGTATTATTATTGGAACGGTAATGTATACCGGCGCTGGATTTCTCCTATCCTTGAACATTATCAATATTGCAGGAGGGAATATTTTTCTTTTGCTCCTCATCACTGCGGTCGCCTGTTTTATACTGGGGATGGCGATGCCGTCCCTCCCTGCATATATCCTTTTAGCTGTTCTCGTAGCGCCAGCCATTGTTCAGATAGGAATTGATGTGATGGCAGCTCACCTGTTCATTTTTTATTTTGCATGCATTTCTCTGATTACACCGCCAGTCGCCCCAGCAGCCTATGCGGCGGCAGCCATTGTGAATGCAGATCCATTCCGTACTGGGTGGACCGCGTCACGCTTGGGTATTATAGCCTATATCGTTCCTTTCCTGTTCGTCTTCTTCCCTGCATTGCTCTTAAGGGGCCCCTTAGAAGAGATCATCATTACCTTTGTCACTGCTGTGTTTGGCTGTTATGCATTGAGCGCCGCTTTAGGAGGCTACATATTTAGAGCTCTCAACCCAATAAAAAGGGTTATCTTTATGATAACTGGTATTGGCCTTTTGGTTCCAATTCAAAGTCATCTTCTTGCATTGGGGTTAGTCGTTAACATCGGATGTGGTGGATTGGCGTTGTTGCTTATCATCTGGGAGTGGCATGGAGGAAGAAGGAATTGAATAGTATGGGTATAAGTAAGAGGTTTGTGAATCTATGAGCCTGCCGTAAAGGCAACAATCAGGAGGACGATGATGGATCCATTGAGGCTGTACCAATACTGGACACCAGGCAAGGTCATATTCGGGCCGAAGGCACTCGATGAACTTAAGAAGGAAATAGGTTTGAAGGAGATCCCTCTCATAACCACCGATGAGGGCATTGTTCGTTCGGGCATTCTAAGGAAAGTTACCGATCTGTTAGAGGAAATAAAGGTTCAATATTATGTATTCGACCAGGTAGAACCGGACCCGTCTCTTGAAGTGGTTGAGAAGGCCGCTGATGCCTATCGTCGTTATAAGTGTACGCTCGTCATCGGTCTTGGTGGCGGAAGTTCAATCGATGTGGCAAAGGCCGTCAATATATGTAGCAGCCAGGAAGGCAGTCTGACTGAATATGCGGCGGGAAAGCAGATGGAAGGGCCACTCCCTCCCCTCTACGCAATCCCCACCACTACCGGGACCGGATCAGAGGCAACGGCTGCATCGATTATTTCGGACCATGAGAATAAATTGAAGATGGTTATAAGGAATCCTCAACTCATCCCGAAGGTTGCGATTTTAGACCCTTTGCTCCTTGGTACAATACCATCGAAAGTTGCAGCAGAAACGGGTGCAGATGCGCTCTCTCATGCAATAGAATCATATGTCGGGCTTGGTAGCCATACCATCACAGATGCATTGGCCCTTACTGCGATCCGTATGATCTCGCAGAATGCGATCAAGTTAATGGTAAATCCTGGTGATGTGGAGGTTGCAGGCCAAATGCTTCTGGCAAGCTGCATGGCAGGCATCTGCTTCAACAATGCGGGTCTTGGGCTTGTTCACTCTTTGGCCCATCCTATCGGAGCTTATTTTCACGTCCCGCACGGGTTGGCATGTGCTCTCTATCTTTCTGCTGTCATGGAGTTTAATGGATCTGCTTGCCCGGAAAAGTTTGCTTCAATAGCGGATGCAATGGGGCAGGATGTGAGAGGGTTGCAGAGAGAGGCTGCGGTGGAAAAGGCCGTGTTTGCCGTGCGAGATCTCCTGAAAAGGATGGGAATTCCCGAGAAGCTCTCGAAACTTGGCATTCAATTCCATTTAGATCCAAAAATGATAGATGACGTTCTCGCAGCCGCTCCGACGAGGAATAACCCGCGCAAAGCTGATAGGGTCCAGATTGCACAGCTATTGGAGACCGCGGCTTAAGGTCTGTCAATTCAACCGATTTAAAAAAATAGTAACACTTTAGCTCTTTGAAATAGATTGGGATTGTGACCCCGGTCAAAGATGTCTCCAAAGTTTTAGAATGCGGTCTTTCAATTTTATAGCATTGAGATGTAAAGAGTGAACAAGACTCTGCAATACTTTTGGAGTAATTTGAGTAATCCATTAATAGGTTTCCGCTCTAAAACTTTTCCAGCATCCTTGACCGGTATCACAGGGGCAATTTAACAAAGTGCTAAAGTGTTACAAAATATATACGGATGGAGCCGACAGTTGGCGACTACATGAGAGGAGGTATTATGAACGGATATGCAGGGAATATCGCCTGGGTCGACCTCACGTCAGGGAGCACGAGAACCGAAGAGCTGTCAGAAGAGATTGCGAGGAAGTATCTTGGGGGGAAGGGTCTCGGCGCCTATCTATTCTATAATCACCTGAAGCCGCACACCGATGCCTATGACCCGTCGAACCTGCTCATCTTCGTAGCGGGTCCCCTCACAGGTACCACCTTTCCCTGTGTCGCCCGGGGTGGCGTCATTACGAAATCCCCCATGACCGGAACCTTCCTCGATTCCTATGCGGGAGGGATTTTCGGTCCTAGCCTCAAATACGCAGGCTACGATGCGCTCGTCATCACCGGGAAGTCGAAAAAGCCGTCCTACATCTCCCTCAATGCAGGCAACATCTCCATTCAGGATGCCTCTTCCCTCTGGGGACTCTCCACATTTGAGACGGAGAAGCATATCCGAGATGACATCAAGCCGGAGAAGAAGGAAAGGATGGGCGTGGCAATCATCGGACCAGCCGGTGAGAAGCTCGTCCGCTTCTCGGGTATCCTCACTGAGAATCGCATCTTCGGCAGAGGTGGTGCCGGTGCCGTCATGGGTTCGAAGAACCTGAAGGCAGTGGTTGTGAAAGGAACAAAAGAGATCGGAGTCTTCGACAGGGCAGCGTTCAAGGAGGTGATGGAGGGCTGCCAGGAAAAGATTGGGGTTCACCCCCTCACAAAAAGAGGCGGCGTCTTTCCCCGAGTCGGGACCATCATGACCGTCGACCTTACCGAGGAAACAGGTACCCTCCCCACCAGGAACTGGCGTGAAAACACATTTGATCACGCTAATAACATCAACGGGGAATCTTTCACCCGCCATATCCTCAAGCACCGCTCCTGTTACCTCTGCCCCATTGGCTGCAGTAGGGACTCAAAGGGGATTGTAGGGGGCAGGGAGTACGTGACTGAAGGACCTGAGTATGAGACCATCTATGCCTTCGGTTCGAATCTTGAGATCGGGGACCCGAACGTGATCATCGCTGTGGACAGGCTCTGCGACGAGTATGGCATGGACACGATCTCCTGCGGCGGCGCCATTGGCTTCACCATGGAGTGCGTTGAAAAAGGTCTCATCTCGAAAAAAGATATCGGCTTCGATCTCTCCTTTGGAAACGGTGAGGCAGTCCTAAGCATGGTCCACCTCATTGGTAAACGGGAAGGTATCGGGGACCTCTTCGCCGAAGGGGTGATGCGTGCTTCCTCCAAGATTGAAGGCTCATCATCTTTCGCCATGCATGTAAAGGGCCTTGAGCTACCAGGCTACGACCCCCGTGGGATGAAGGGCCAGGGCCTCACCTACGCCCTCTCTGATAGAGGTGCCTGCCACCTCCGTTCCAACACAATACGCACAGAACTCCTCGGTCTTCCTACCCCCATCGACCGGTATGCTTACAAAGGGAAGGCAGTGATGGTCGCCGAACTCCAACTCACCTACGTGATATTCGACTGTCTCATTGGCTGTGTCTTTGGTGGCCTTGCCATCACCCCTGACGACTATGTGAATGCCATCCGTGCTATTACTGGATGGTCCTTCTCTCTTGAAGAGCTCAGGACCATCAGCCAGCGTGTCTGGGCCCTTACCCGGCTATTCAATAGCCGGGAGGGATTCACCCGGAATGACGATAGCCTCCCAAAACGGCTCTTTACGGAAGCCTCTACAAAAGGCCCGAGCAAGGGCCATGTGGTCGACAAAGAAACCTTTGAGAGGATGCTCGATGAGTACTACGAGATTGTCGGGTGGGACAAAAAAACGGGTATCCCTACCGATTCACGGCTCAAGGAGCTGGGGATAGAAAGATAGTTAGTGAACAATAAATCCCGCACCTTATTCAAAGGTGCGGGGTAAAGGCTAAAGTGATTGGGAAGGAGGTATTATATTTTAAAATGACTCTCACCAAAAAAGATTTAGCTATTTTAGAAAAATTTGACTTCGACGTACAACCCGTAGGCATTAAATTCTTGGTCAAACGACCAGACCTGGTCGAGAGGCTAAACGAAAACATGGCTTTATGCGAAATGCTCAAGAGGGCACAAGAAGGGAATGCCTTTTATGCTGATAAAGAAAACCATACCTGTGAGGCAGGACTTTATGTATTAGGGCAGGCAGATGCCCCGGAGCCTTATATCAGTGGGGAATTTGGAGCCGGGTTAAAAATCTTCGAAGAGCCGCGTTCCGCAAGCAGACTGTACCAATATATACCGAGGATAGGCAAAGGCGTGGTGAACTATATTGCCTTTTCACCGTTCAATAAGCTCCCATTCGATCCAGATGTCTTGGTCATCCTCGCCAAGACCAGCCAAACAGAAATTTTACTGAGGGCAATGAGCTATAGAACGGGGAAAATGTGGTCGAGCAAGTTCTCACCCGCGATAGGATGTGCATGGATTTTTACTTATCCATATATAACCGGGGAACTGAATTATGCCATTACTGGTCTTGGCCATGGCATGAAGCGAAGGAAGCTATTTCCAGAAGGTCAGCAACTTATATCTATCCCTTTTGACCTGCTTCCTTCCATACTACAGACGTTGCAGGATATGCCATGGGTACTTCCTGCATATAAACCGGACGGACTGGAATTTGTCAGACGACTACTCATTGAGTTGGGCATTACCCCATCCCAATAATTCAAGGCCATGTCGATATCGTAGTGTGCAATATTGAAAAAGCAGTGAAGGGTATTGGAATTAAGAAACAAAGTTTGTTATAGGTAAAGAAATGAATTTAGCAGAAAACTTGGAAAGATCAGCATTCTATTTCCCCAATCGGCCGGCTATCATTGAAGAGGAGAGGCAGATTTCTTTCCTGGAATTCAATCAAGAGTCCAACCGTGTAGCCACTGCCTTGATTGGGTTAGGGGTTCAGGGGGGAGATCACGTAGCCCTTTGTGCCCCCAATTCCTATCGGTGGTTGGCCTTCTACTTTGGAGTCCTCAAGGCCGGGGCGATTGCTGTTACCTTGCCGGGTACGCTTACCCAGGGTGAACTAACCCGCTTATTGGATGACGCCCGTCCCAAGGTTCTTTTCACGGTCGACGAGAAACTGGGTGACCTGGGTGACCGACGGAATCGCCCATACATGGAGAAGGTCATTAGTCCGGGAGGAGACATTTCTTACGATAGACTGCTCGAAAGAGGGTCTTACTCCTTCAAGGCAGTTGATCTCAGTCGTAAAAACACAGCAGCTATCCTCTACACCGGGGGTACGACGGGCATCCCCAAGGGAGTAATGTTAACCCATGAAAACATAAAAACATCCGTTCACAATGTCTGTCACTTCGAACGTTCGAACCAAGAAGATCGTGGATTATGCTTTCTTCCCCCCAACCATATATTTGCCCAGATCCACATTATGAATTCTGTGGTCTACGCCGGCGGTTCCTTGGTGATCCAACCGTCTTTTGATCTGGACAAGGTTATGGACGCTATCAGGCGTTACCAGATCACGAAATTTTATGGTGTACCCACTATTTATTATCGTCTACTTAAAATTGATGATCTAAAAGAAAAATTAGGGTCTCTCAATTACTGTTTCTCAGCTGCAGCCAGCATGCCTGCCGAGTTTGTACGGGAATGGAAGTCACGCACTCACCTCAATATCTACGAGTCCTATGGAATGACTGAGACTGCCACTATGGTCACTTATAACCATTATATTCGCCATGTGGTCGGTTCCGTCGGCACACCGGTCAATACTGTCGAGGTTCAAATTAGGGATCCACATGGTAATGCCTTGGGGCCGAGGGAGGAAGGGGAGATCTGCATCTGTGGTCCCAATGTGATGAAGGGATACCTGAATAATCCTGATGAAACCAAGGCCGTTTTCTGGGGTGATTGGTTGCGAAGTGGCGATATCGGGGTATTTGATGAGGATGGCTACCTCTACATTATTGACCGCATCAAAGACATGATCATCACCGGTGGCGAGAATGTCTACCCGAGGGAAATTGAAGAAGTTCTTTATAAGAGACCTGAAGTGGGGGAATGCTCTGTTATCGGTCTTCCAGATAAAGAATATGGTGAAAGGGTGACAGCCTGTATCGTCCTAAAACAAAAAGGCCAACAGTTGGATCCAATGGAACTCAAGTCTTTTCTCAAGGCTCACCTTACCTCGTTTAAGGTGCCTAAAGACTTTATCATCCTGGACGAATTACCCAAGGTCAGCACTGGTAAGATAATGAAGCGTGAGTTGAAAAGACAGATCATGGATGAGCTCAAAAAACAGAAGGTGTAGGCTGTAATTGGTTTTTTACTTGACTGGCAACTTAACAACTGTTCACTTTAAGTTAGCCCTGAAAGGTAAGGATTATTATTAGAAATAGGTACTGTTTCATATGGAGTGAAACGAGTATAATCCATTGCATCTTTGAATTAATTTTGCTATTTTATTCCCATCTCTCTTATCTAAAGGAACAAGCTTATATAGAAATTAAGTGGTGTATGGAATGGTCTCTTCTTTTGGGGAGATTATCCAATAGACAAAAATCTGGTTTCTATAGTAAATGACTTAAATAAGTAGACATTCGATTGGGTAGGGGCGACTTTAGTCGCCCTTAAAATGGGAGGCTAAAGCCTCCCCTACCCGTTTCATTTGTCAATTTCTTTTTGTCGTTCACTATAATTGTAAATTAAACTCATAAGAAAAGGAGGTTTTTATGAAGATCGATATCTTTACCCATGTTATGCCTGAACGGTATAAGAAGGTTCTCTTCAAGTATGCGGACAGGTTTGCTACCGAAAAAAAGGTTCAGGACAAGCGGCCCGTTCTGACCGACCACGAAGCAAGATTACGAATACTCGGTGAGCATGAAGAGATGGTTCAGGTATTGTCTGTAACAATGCCTCCTGTGGAAGAGGTTGTCGGCCCGGAAGAAGCAGCAAGACTGGCGAGGATCGCTAACGATGAGATGGCCGAGATGGTGGCAAAGTATCCCCAGAAATATATTGCTGCCATCGCAAATTTGCCACTGAACAACATGGATGCAGCATTGAAGGAGACCGAAAGGACGATAAAGGAGCTCGGTTTCAAAGGCATCCAGATTTATACCCGCGTCAACGGGAAGCCTTTGAGTTCAGATGAATTGATGCCGCTCTACGCATTGATGGCAGGCTTCGATTTGCCGATCTGGATCCACCCGGTGCGTAGCTCCAATCAGGCGGACTACGCTACGGAAACGATCTCGTATCACCAGATCTTCTCCATCTTCGGATGGCCTTATGACACCACTACAGCAATGACACGCCTGGTTTTTGCCGGTATTTTTGAAAAATTTCCGACGATCAAGTTTATCACTCACCACTGCGGTGGAATGATTCCCTACTTCGCTGACAGGATCGTTGTCCATTATAACAATGGTTTAGAACGTCTTGGACAAAAGTTTTTCCCAGGGCTTACAAAGCATCCCATCGAATATTTCAGGATGTTTTATAATGATACGGCCTTAAATGGGAATCCCTCTGCTCTCAAGTGCGGATACGACTTTTTCGGCGAAGACCGCCTTCTTTTCGGTTCGGATATGCCTTATGATGTTGGAAACGGCGCCATTTCTATCCGGCAGACCATAAAAGCCATAGAGGACATGAACATCCCTGAATCGAGCAAAAAGAAGATCTATGAGGGGAATGCCAGAAAATTGTTACACCTTTAAAACCCAAGAGCAAACGAATATTTAAGGAGGTCACATATGAAGCGAGCAAGATGGAAAATAGGAAAGAGGATGCTTTTGTGTGGACTGCTCCTTGTTTTAATGCCTGCTTTTTTATCCGCCCAGGAGTACCCCACTAAACTGATCAATATCTTAATTACGTTCTCCCCAGGTGGATCCGCAGATCCTTCTATGCGTTTACTCGCAAGCAAGACCGAAAAATTCCTTGGTCAACCTTTTATCATAACCAATAATGGTGGAGGGGGAGGATCCGTCGCGATGGCTATCATCGGAAAAGAAAAACCCGATGGCTATCACCTTGCTGGCTGCAGCAGTACTGCGTTAATCAGGATTCCACAATTCCGGGAGGTCCCTTATAAACACGAAGATTTCGTCCCCATTATGCATTTTGGAGCACCCCCATCCGGGCTGGTCGTTAAGGCAGATTCACCTTGGAAAACCTTGAAGGAGTTTGTGGAATATGCCAAGAAGAATCCGGGGAAGGTCACTTACAGCTCCATGGGGATCGGCTCACCTATGCACTTGGCCATGGAATATATTGCTAAGCAGGAAGGAATTCAATGGACCCATGTTCCCTATCCGGGCAGTGGGCCTGCATTCCATTCCCTCCTGGGCGGCCATGTAACAGCCCAATCAGGAAGTTCAGAATCTTATTCCCATGTTAAGGCAGGAACTGTTCGCCTTTTGGCCATCCACCATGAAAAGCGATTTAAGTCTTTTCCAGATATACCCACATTTCGAGAACTGGGATATGACTTCATCAATGAGAGTGTGTTTATGTTTGCCGCTCCGAAGGGAACAACTCCATCCATTGTAAAAAAATTGGATGATGCCTTTCGAAAGGGCATGGAGGATCCGGAGTTCATACAGACCATGGAGAAGATGGAGATCGTGGTCACCTATCGAAACTCCGAAGATCTGAAAAAATATCTGGAGGAGGCTTATGTTCGCCTTGGAAAGATGATCCGGGAACTTAAGCTTCCAAAAGAACCTGAAAAGAAATAATGAAGGCCTATGATCAGGGAAGCAGCCTCTTCTGGCTGCTTCTCTCCATTTCTGTGTTTATTGAATCCTTCCGTTTAGGAAAATGAAAAAAGGAAAAAGTAAACCCCGTTAGAAAGAGCGGGGTTTTGACCCCGACCTCCATAAAGGAGCTAATGCTTTCTATTTATACCATCCCCAGCATAAATGCTGGGGCTTTCTAACGGGGTAAAGATCATCTCTTCAAAATTATCCGTAGCGAAAACCTGTAAGTAAATCCTAAAACTCTTTTTCTCAAAGCTTCTTCCTGAAAGTGAGAATTTTGAATCTTTTGCCTCTATACAACATTTCAACCCATAATTGATAAATTTAATTGCGTATCTAATGGAATATTTAAATCTCCCAATAAATATTTTTAGCCATTGATCTTGTTATTATAAAATGATATGAGGAATCGGGAATATCAGCTGATGCGAATTAAACAAAAGCAAGAGTAAATTTTAGAAAGTGAAAAAAGGAAATCCGATCATAAATATAAGTGAGGCGATTGAAGAATTCACATTTAAGAACAGGGGTCGACATTTCCGGGATGCAACACTTGGGAGGATGGTAGGTTTAGCCCGGTCTGAGACTTTCAAATGAAAGGCGAAGGAATAAGAGGGGT
>Ga0315274_10010223_pt1 | contig 13509 bp, 9 predicted proteins | sample YL17G02_20_MG_FD_203700 | JGI IMG/M metagenome (GOLD analysis project Ga0315274, IMG submission 203700) | Sediment microbial communities from Yellowstone Lake, YNP, Wyoming, USA - YL17G02_20 | ecosystem: Environmental > Aquatic > Freshwater > Lake > Sediment | place: USA: Wyoming | collected...
ACCACTCATGTACTAGTTGAGACAGTATTCTCGTGTCCACGGCGCCGTTGTGGCCTGGATCCAACAGCAATCGGCGAAACTCGTCTCCCAGTTTCAACACTGCGAGAAGCGCCATAGCCGCGCACGCCAGGCGAAGAACGGCATTCCCGTGGCCAGTCCACCACATGCGCATCGCGAGGGTGGTCGTCCTCGTCCGTGCTGCCAGCGAGTCCCTCAGTTCTAGTTTGGCCATGGATGATCCAATAGCACAGAACCGTCAACCCCGAGAGCTTCCTCAAGGGTCTTGCCCCGCGGCCGGAGCGACCCTGCCTCGTCGGTGCACTACACGACTATAGCGTAGCTCGAGGCCTAGCTCTCGGGCTTGGAGGGCTGCCGCTGTGCCTTGAGGTGTCGGGCACGGTGAAACTCGAGATCCCTTAGCCTCTCAACAGAAACTCCTGCGCCTAGGGCATAGCCTGCGATTTCGCCGACCGCGCTGATCGCCAGTCCATAGAGCAGTGCTGGAAGGACGGCTGGAAAGGGTAAGGGCGGTCTCCCTAAGCCGCGCAGCTGGCCCAGGATGCGGCTCAGGCGCACCAGAGGAATGAGCGGCCCGGCGCCCGCGTAGAGCAAGCGCCGAGGCAGAGACCAGCGCTCGGAGCGAGCAGCAGCAAAGGCGCGTCCGGCGTGGTACTGTGCCCTAGTCCAAACAGGGAGCCTTTCGAAGTTCAAGTGTGTGATTCTAGCCGCCGGCTCCAGGTAGAGCTGGTGGCCCTTGGTTCGCAGCTCCAAGTGGAGGGCGACCTCCGACTCCAACATGGCTTGCAGGTCGGGTCCGTAGTCCAGAAGCAGCGCTCGCTTGTAGCTGCTATTGTGGCCCGGCAGTAGGTCCCGTATTCCGCCGCGGTAAGCGTCCATCCAGGGGCCGTAGGCGATGAGAAAATCGGCCCAGGCGACCAACGAGTCCCCATTGGCGTTACCTACGACCGGTCCCACCGAAGCCCAGGGTTGACGATGTGCCTCAATCAAGGCCTCAGCCCAGCCTGGTTGGGGGTAGGAGTGCTCCTCTACCAAGGCCACCACCGGGGCTCGTGCTCGGCGAACGCCCGCAGCGTTGGCCTCACCTACCGACGCGATCTCCCCAACTTCCACAACCTGATAGCTGTGGAAGGGCTGTAGCTCGAGATCGTGAGTCCCCAGTTGGTCGGCCGAAGGGGCTACGATCACGACCTCTAGCTTCTCGGCAACGGACTGTGCGCCGAGACAGGCGACCGAGCGGGCGATCGTGGCATAACAGTCAGGTGTGATGATGATCGCTGATAGCTCCGGCGCACGGTCACGAATGGACTTGGGTCTCGTTTCCACAAACCACCTGCATTCGCAATCCCGCCAAATCGTCGCGGAGGCTCAAGCCCGTGGTCTCAGCTGCATTGTCCCCGTCTCAACTCCCCCGGCCTGGCATTCTGAGCGAAAGAAGTAGGCCTCCCGGTCCCTTTCCTCACCCATGGATCCACCCTCGAAGGAGTAGGTGCAGTCGCGGCACAAGGCCAGGTGCCGGTGATTCTCGCGAAACTTGCGACGCAGTGCCCGGTAGCTTGGCCCCCACCAGATGTCTGCGAAGCTGCTCTCTTCTATGTCACTGAGAGGGACGCGGCCGTGGGGATCGAAGGTGCAGGGGAACACCTTGCCATCAGAGTGGATGGCCGGGTTGTTCCACAGCACCTTGCAGGGGTTCACCTTCCGGCGGATGCGCGACTGGCTCAGTGGGTCAAGTGTGAACGGCTGGTAGGACGGATTCTCGGGGACGAAGGCACTACCGTCGACCTCGGTGACACAATACTCCCCGTCATCATATGTGCACAACGTTCTAAGGGTGAGCGCGTCCACACCAAGCGACCTGGAGAATTCCTGCAACTGAGGGATCTCGTGCTCATTGTGCTTCATGACAATGAAGCGCAGGTTGACAAGGGGTGTGCTGGAATGCAGGGCACGTCTTGCCTGCACAATCCTGTTGATGCCAGCCTTGACCGTCGCCAGATCACCGCGCTGGCGGTACTGCTCGTATGTTGCCTGGGTTACACCATCGACGGCGACGATGATGTAGTCTATCCCCGAGTCAACCAGCCGTTCTGCGTGATCTCCCGTGGCGAAAACGTGGCCGTTAGTGCTGGATATGACTCCAATCTTGCGCTTTTTCGCGTAGGAGATCATATCGTAGATAGAGGGATTGAGAAAGGGCTCGCCCCAATCCCACAGCAAGATGATGAACAGATGTTGCCCGAGTTCGTCGATGATCTTCTGGAAAGTGCGCAAACCCATGTGCCTCGGAGGCCGCCCTAGACCCTCGGTGACCGGACAGAGGACACACTCCAGGTTGCAGTGAGTGGTAGGCTCAATCTGGACATGGGTGGGCCATCCCCAAGGCTTCTCCGGCTTGACCAGGATCGAGGCCTCAACCAGAATCCAGTTCAGGATCTTACGCATGGGCACCTGCTCAAACACGAACGGCATACGATCGCACTCGATGTTTACACGCCGCGTGGCCAGAGATACCAGAGCATTGAGGCCCTTTCGAGGAAGATCCCTGTTCATGCGGTCCGCCTCAGCAGGGGAGCAATCCATCGGAAGTAGCGGTGAACCTTATAGTTGTCTTTGGCGTAGCAGCACCAACTGCAGTCGCATTGCTCACGTAGCGATGCCAAGCCTCCTGTCGTCAAACCCTTGGCCCGGAACGCTCGGTACTTTGGGCCATTCCAGATGTCCTCGAAGCTACTTTCATGGAGGTTACCCAGGGGAGTGGGACATCTCCCGCATGGCTTAACCAGGCCGTCAAAGCTTATGTTGGCATAGAACCAGCCGGCGTAACAGGGAACATGGAGCCAGACCTCCCCTCCCAGCCGGTAGCGAAGGAGGGCTTCGTCCAAATTATGACTCAAAGAGAGGGATTCCAGGACCCTCTTGGAGTTTGCCAGATCCTCGCACACGGTCTCGATCTCCTCATCTGGAACGGTGGCCGAGGCGAATTCTCCCGTCCAGTCCGCGAAGGGGGAAAAGCGGACGCCATCGCAGCCAACTTCGTCCGCTAGAGCGATCCTCTTGTCAATACTCGTGTAGTTGTACCGGTTGAGGGGCCCGGCGAGGACCACGGTTGGGAGAGGAGTCTGGTGTTTGGCCTTGAGCCCGGTCAGCAGTCTGATACCATCAAGAGTCTTTCGAAAGTTCTCGGGGTCGGTGCCGGGGTAGCATTTCGCGTATTCCTCTGTGGAGGTCGCCCACAAGGACACGTTGAGCACATCAAGCCCCGAATCCAGGAGCAGTTCTGCGGTGGATTCGTCCAGTAGGGTGCCGTTGGTAAAGAGCTGCATGCGGAGTCCCGCGCGTTTGAACGACGAAACCATGTCAAACCAGTGAGGGTACAGCAGAGACTCTCCCTCACCACAGATGATCGCCTCGTGGGTGCCCACACTAGGTAGTTCCTCACACAGCGTCTCGACAAGATCAAGGGGCATGTACCTCACGTCACCAACAGTAGGCGAGACGCCCCTCATCTTCGATGAATGATATAGGCAGCCGTGGCACCGCAAGTTGCAGAGGTTCGTGGGATTCACTTGTACGTAGAACGGTCCGGTATACGCAATCTCGCCGTCGATCAGGCCCCTCAGCAGTTGGACCTTCTGTCTCAACGTGGACATTGTTAACCTCCTGCTCCGTAAGTTTCCATGGGCGCCTTCTCCGCTGCGGACAAGGATCTGACGTGGCGCCCCTTGATGCCGGTTCTGCTAGTTGCCAACCAGCAAGTCCTCCGCAAGCGGGGCGATCTCTCTGGGTGCCTTCTCCACTTGGCAGGTACCTCTTGGAATCGGAAGGGGATCCGATCGCACTCCATGGCTACGCTTCGCGTGACCAAGGCCCTTATCGCTCTGTAGGCTCCACTAATCAGTCCCTGGAGCATGGCGTGATCTCCATTCAGCTGCTCCCGGGCGCGAGGTCAGTCGCTTTGACCAACAGCTTCCTCGCTGCTGCCATGCCTGACAGCATGGAGTGGTCCATGTTGTTGTAGCGATGCGTCCCGCTGCGCCCAATGGTTTGGAGGTTGTCCACCGTCGCCAGAAAGCGCTGGATGACCTCCAAACGCTCGCGATAACCGCGATCGTAGACCGGATAGGCCTTGGGCTGTCGGAAAACGACCCCTCCTACTACTTCCCCAGAGTCGGCAAGTCCCAGACGGACGAGTTCAGCCGCTGCCAAGTCTATCAGCTGTTGATCGGGCATCGCCCAGATCTCATCCCCCTCATCACAGAAATACTCGAGCCCCAGGCTCGTCTTGCCCTGGTCGGGCACCATAGCGGCGCTCCAGTTCTTGAAGTTCTGTAAGCGCCCCACTCTGACGTCCGGATTGTGGACGTAGATCCAGTGGTCTGGAAAGAGATCTCCGCGGTCAAGGATAAGTCCGACCAACACGAAAGCTCGGTATCGGAGCCTGCGCGCGGCCTCCAGCACATCTTCAGGCGGAGGAGGGCTGATAGCGGCGAGCAGTTCGTTCAGGGGCATGCTGGAGATGTAGTTATCTCCGGCAATCTTGACCTCATTCTGATCACGCCGTGCCACCACAGTCTCGACACGATGTCGCTGCATCTCAAGCTGCACGACCTTGGTCCTCAGCCGGACTTCGGCACCCAGGCTCTCGACTACTTCCCTGAAGCGCTCCCACATCATCCCTGGGCCGAGCACGGGATACTGGAATTCGCTGATCAGCGTGTCAGCAGCGCCGGTGCCAAAGAGGGCGTTGGCCAGAGCCGTTCGAAGTGACAGGCCCTGAATGCGCTGAGCCGCCCAGTCGGCTTCGATTTCGGTGCACGGGATGCCCCACACTTTCTCGGTATAGGGCCGGAAGAAGCTTTCGTAGAGTCGCCGTCCCAGTCGGTTGGTCACCCACTGTTCGAATGTCTTCTCTTCCCGGTGTGGCCAGAATCGCGCCTTGAGATAACTGAGCACGATCTTGGTGCTTTCGAGGATGCCCAAGTTGGAAAGAGCGTTGGAAAACTCGAGTGGGTAATGGAGCAAGCGACCGTCATAGGAGATACGTGATAGGCGAGGTACCTTCAGGAAGTCAGGCCCCAGCATCTGTTGCCACAGTTGCTGCACGCCCTGGTCCCGACTAAAGAAGCGATGGCCACCTATGTCGAAGCGATAACCCTCGTAGACCTCAGTTCGGGCTATTCCGCCGACCTTGTCTGCTTGCTCCAGCACAACAGGTTGGATACCCTGCCTCGTGAGTTCGTACGCGGCGGACAGACCGGCTGGCCCGGCCCCGATAATGACTGTGGTATACCTCATCGATAGATGCAGGTTTCGTAGTCATGTCTGCATCCGAGGTACGGTGCGGCTCGGATGCTGAGAACTGTAACGACGATGGTTGCTGGGGCCGTGATATGCCCTCCTGGGCTCAACGCCATCGCGGGGCCGCCGCACTCACCGTTGTGCGGGGAAGCCATGCATCGCAAGCGATGCGTCTTCTGCGGATGCTGCTCTCTCTCCAATGAGCACCCGCGGCGGCTGGGATTGGCTGCGATTATAGCCTTGCACTTGTCGGCAGGCAACTCAGCGATGCCGAAGGGTCATTCCTCAGAGGAGAGATGGAGTCTGCGGCAAGATCATCTCCTGCCTGAGGTGAAGCGGGTCATGCGTTGATGTCGATGCCGTTGGCAAGTGTTGCCAGCGCCGAGCTCCTCGAGTCTCTCCCCTCGCCTGCTCCCTCATTGGCCCACCAACCAAAGCTTCGGCGAGAGACTCTGAGGCAACTGACCACGAGGGTCGGCTGTGCACGGCTTCCGTAGCTGTAGTAACATGCACGGGTATCGGTTCGCAGGCGCGCCGCATGTTCCATTCGTGGGCTAAACCATACGAAACCTGCGGACCCGGCAGGTAGGCAACTCTGTCATACCAGCGCAACGGATAGATCAGTCAGTGTCGAATTGTCGGGTGCCAGCTGATGAGCGGACCCCACCGGCTCTTGCTGATGACCCAAGATCCGCGGAAGCTGTACTCTGTGGGGATCCGTATCTAACCTGCTCTCGGGAAGAGCATGGCCTGAAGGGGAACTGAACCTAGATACGGCCTTGGACTGGCGGGCTCCCCGGCCCTGGAACTCGCGCCTGTCCTCCACAAGGGGGCTCGGCAAACTCAGGAGAACTGCGCGGCGGAAGCCTTCAGCGACGTCTTACTAACAGGACTGCGATTCTCCTGACGACGCACCTTCGAGTGAAGCGTTCTCTGCACCGCATGGCAGAGGGCTCTCGTGACTCTCTTGAGGTGGCTCCAGGACCGTGCTCCCACACGATTACAGAGCGCGGCCACCTCTTGTTGCAGACAGAGCCCCGCCACGATGGCAACAGGTGTCTGTTCGGAAGCCGTGCGGCTGTCGGGCGTTACCTTGGATTGTAGGACATACATGCCATTTTACACAGCAACCAGTCGTCACCCTTATCCCGTCGAGCCTGTCTGCCCCTCAGGGGTGGGCGTAGGAGGTAGCTGGAGGAATCCGTCTCGCGTTTCTTCCACCAGTTCTTGAACGCTGGACTGGGGGACTTGCACGTAATAGGGCGACTCTGACGAGTTGATGACGTAGGTTTGCTCTTCAGGGTCCAGCACGCCTACGCGAAGGGTTATCGTCTTGTCGGCGGTCTCCAACCGAACGACGGCGCTCGGCTGGTCCATCCGGTATTCCGGCTGCTCCTCTCTCCCCAAGGGCCTCTCCATGTTCACGGAAGCGGCCCTACTGACCAGGCTATCCACTTTGGCCTGGTCCAGGGTCTCGTCGGAGCCCAATCCAGCCATGGTCCAGTTCTCGTCTTGGTTTCTGGCAAAGGTAAACGAACCGTTGGCATTCTCCAAGGTCATCTTCCTGACCGAGGCTTCATCCAGGTTGACGTAGGAGCTATCGATCCATGCCGCCGGTTGGGCCCTCGTCTCCCAGGTGGAGAAGTCGCCAGTCAGATACGTTTCGTTCTGTCCGTCGACTCGGAAGTGCATCGCGCCGTACTGGGGCGCAGACCCCAGGAAGAGCGTATGCTGCTCCCCGTTTGCCGTCTCGAGATCGATGCGCTGCACAAAGTCATCGGCGGAGACCTGTAGGCGTTTGTGGCTGGCCGAGGTCCGCGTCACCAGTCGGCTGGTGGTGAGGCCGGTGATTCTCTCGAGCACGGGGCTGATCTTGTCAGCATCGGCGGGGAAACCATCCGCGTCGGGAAGCACCCAACCCTCGTCCTGTTTCCGCAACACCAGGCTGCTGCCATCAGCGTCTGTGATGATCAGGGCGACGATATCGCCCGTCTCCAGGTTCAAGAACACCGGCGCGCCTGCGCCGGAGGCTATCGCCCTGGGCCAGAAGGCCAGGGCAATGATCACGATCTGAAGGGCTAGAATGCCGGCCAGGATCTGCTGTAGACGGTTCATTGTTGGGCTCCTTTTGAAGCTGAAGTGTCAGCGCTCTCCAACGGTACCAGTTCGAACGGTCGCTGCCTTCGGCGGCGGATGTTCCCAACCACCCCGATCGCGCTGACACCTGCCAGGGCGACCGCGTAGTTTGCGCCTTCCCAGAGGGACTGCTGGCTCTCGGTCAAGGGGGAAAGGACCCGCGCGTAGGTTCCGCGTGCCCGGATGTCCAGAAGATCCAGATCCTCGGTGCACCAGGCCACCGCGTTCTGAACCAGTCTCAGGCTGCTCAGGTAACGCTCGGGTGCTAGCTGCGAGGAGATCTGGAAGACTATGTCGTCCAGAAACTCGGCGCTGCCGAAGACGACCAAGCGAGATGTCTCGGGTGAGACCTCGATCGTGGTGGGGATGGGCTGTTGAGTCGTGATGGCACCCCCCTCATCCGGAGCTCCTTCTTCCACGCCCTCTCCTGAGACCAGTGGTGAGGGCTTGCCCTTGAAGGCGCTCTCGAAGACTCCCTGCACAGACACGGCCAGCGGGTAGGCCTTTCTCTCGCTGCCCACAGGGAAGCCCAGATCGGGATAGAGGTCGAAATCGGGTTGGATGTTGGAGTCCGCCTGAGTCCACGAACCCGCGGTCGATTGGAGGAGAATCGTTGCTTGCCGTCCAGCGTTCTTCTCCTCGTCAACAGTGATCGGTGAGGCCCAGTTCATGGTCACGGCGGACAGATTGGAGACAATGGGGTTCTGCGAGGCCATCCCATCGGGCCGTACGTCCACGAAGAAGGGATAGTCGATGGCGCGGAGTTCCTGGATCTGCACACCGCCTACATTCCGGGCGACCGAAACGGGGAAAGACTCATTCTGCGGATCCATCACCAGCGACTCTGCGACGTCGATGCCATAGCTGGACAACATGTCGCGCATGCCATCCGCAAGGGGCATCAAGGCCAGCCCGCCGCCCAGCTGATCGGCAGTGATGGCATAGTTCCCGGCCGCGACCACAACGGAGCCGCCACGCATCAGGTACTGATCAATGGCATAACGCTCCGTGTCGGTCATGTTCTGGGGCGCAACTACCACCAGTATGTCCACATCCGCGGGCACTTGGCCCGTGCTCAGGTCGAGGCTGCGTACCTCGTACTCCTGAGCGAGAGATGCGTTAAGCTCCTGCCAGCTGGTCAGCGATGGCTGCGTTTGTCCGAACATGTCCTGCGTGGGTGTGGACGGTGGTGTCCACAGACCTACCACCTGGAGGAAGCCTGGTGCCGCCCGCTTGAGCGCAGATTCGATAGCCGTGCGAACATCCGCTTCCGTCATCTCGGCCGAAGGGTAAATGATCTGTGTTTGATCACCAGCCTTGAGAAGCATATGCAGGTAGTAGGTGTCGCCGCTGAATGGGGAGGCCAGGAAAGGCTGCAGCCCATAGAGGTCGTACAGGTCTTGGCGCGTCACTGCACTGTCGGCCGCATCGGGGTCCACCACACTGTAGGTGAGCTTACCACTGGATCCTCCGGCTATGTCTTGTGCCACATTGCCAATAGTCTCTGGGACCCCGGCCAGCCAGTCCGGCAGCGCATTGTGGGTTACGTACAGGGTCAGTTGCGCTGGCTCTTCGATGGCGGCGAGCACGGCGTCAGCGCTCTGGAAGCCGTAGACCACCTTCTTGATGGCGCTGGTCAGATCGTACTCCAGATTTCGCAGACGCACGTCCACACCGTCGCGCCGAGGCTCCACCTCAATGAGATCCCGAAAGTTGAGTACCTGGTACTGGTCCCCGTAGCGGATCAAGATGTCGAAGTAGGAGTTGATGATCGATGTCTCGTATCGCCCGGCCAACTGGAAGGGCGTGGCCTGGATCCCATAGGTCTGGTTGGCTTCGGCCTCCTTCTCGGGATCCTTCGCCGGGTCCACAATGTCCAGCTGCACTCTGCCGCCCGAGGCGAGCTGATACTCTCGCAAGGTGTCTCGAATGGTGGGTATCAGGGGGGCAAGCAAGGGGTGTGTCTTTTCGCTGAAATAGCCGCGGATGAGCAGTGGCTCTTGAAGGTTGGCCAATAGGTCCCGAGTAACAGGCGATAGGCTGTACTCACGGTCGGCGGTCAGATCAGCGCGCAGCGTGGCCGCCGGGAACAGCCAGGTGTTCAACGCGACTAGATTAGCCGCCACTAGGGTCACGGTGAGGATGACCTGTCGCCGATGCGGGGCGCCCTGCCGACCCCGGCTCCAACCCTTGGCATCTAGGGAGACAACGTTGAGCAGCAGGAAGAAGGCTGTGAGCGAAAGGTAGTAGATAAGGTCGCGCAGGTCGACGACTCCTCGCTCGATGCTCTCGAAGCGGCTTCCGGTGCCGATGGCGCGTGCAATCTCGCCCAAGGTCTCGCCCGCAAGACTGGCCACGGCTTGGGAGCCGACCAGGAAGAAAAGGCCTCCCAAGAACACCGTAGCGATAAGCGATACGATCTGGTTGTCGGTCCTGGAGGAGACGAACAGGCCAATGGCGGCATAGGTAGAGGCCATGAGCAGCGCCGCGAGGTAACCGCCCAGCACCGGTCCCCAATCTAGTGGCCCCAGGGCCTGCACGGTAATAGGCACGAACAACGTCAAGGCCAGCGCGAGGGCGACCAGGGCCATGATGGCCAGAAACTTCCCCAGCACGAGGGCAGTCCGACGCACCGGCAGGGTGAGGAGCACCTCCAGCGTTCCCGACCGTTGTTCCTCGCTCCACTGCCGCATCGTCAGAGCGGCGACCAGGAAGATGGTCAGCATCGGTATCCAGCGAAACAGTGGTCGGATGTCGGCGATGTTGCGAGCGAAGAAGGTGTCCACCCAGAAGAAGGCGAAGAGCGTGACCACCAGGAAAGCCCCCACAAAGATGAGAGCCATGGGCGATCCGAAGTAGGCGCTCAACTCTTTGCGGGCAATGGACAGTGACTGTTTCCAGGTCTCTTTCATGCTTGGCCTCCGTCCCACAGACCCTCACGGTTGCTCACCGACATGGCCAGTTCGTTGAACACCGTCTCCAGGGTGCGGACATCGCGCCTCAGCTCCTTGACTGGCCACCCTCCCTCGCGTGCCAGTTTGTAGACAGCGGGACGGAGGTCAACATCGCTCGCGCCCTGAATCCAGTACTCAGCGCCGTCGGCCGTGGGATGGGACTCCACCGTCTGGACACCGGGGAGGGCGGTGAGGTCACCCGTGGCATCGGGTCCGCCCTCGCCGAGAACCAGCATTACGTTGCCCGTCTTGGCCAGCTCCGCGAGTCGCGCGTCGGCGCGCACCTTACCATTCAGGAGCATGATCACGCGCTCGCATGTCGCCTCTACTTCAGAGAGGACGTGCGTGGAAATAAGCACGGTGCTGCGGCCCGCCAGGCGGCGGATCAGTCGACGCACCTCCGCGATTTGAGTGGGGTCCAAACCCGCCGTGGGTTCATCGAGGATTAGCACCTGAGGCTTGTGCACCAGGGTCTGAGCAAGCCCTACTCGCTGGCGGTATCCCTTGCTAAGTTCGCCGATGGGTCGCGTCAGGTGGTTTTCCAAACCGGTTGCGCGGATCGCTTCCGACAAACGAGCCTGCTGTTCGGCCTCAGGAATTCGGCGCAGGTTAGCGACCATCTTGAGGTACTCCTGAGTGGTCAACTCCGGGTATAAGGGCGCGTTCTCCGGCAGATAGCCTATCCTCCTCTGTGCCTCCAATGTGTCGGTAAGGACGTCCACGCCATCCACGCTGACCTGGCCTTCATCAGGATCTAGGTATCCGGCCAGAATCCTCATCAAAGTAGTCTTGCCGGAGCCGTTAGGTCCTAAGAGGCCGATGATTTCCCCCGGCTCGACGTGAAAAGAGACCCCATGCACCGCTCGGATAGGGCCAAACGACTTGCTGACATTGACCAGGTCAATCATAAAACCTCTCCCTTCTCAGACAACCTGATGGGTCTTCCGCGTCTGTCCGTTTTTCGGAATGGCGCTCGGACGAGTAACGTTTCGGTCCGGGACTGGCTGTCATCTCAGTAGCACCCCGTTCAGGCGCGGATCCTTTGCCCTCATCGGTGGATAGCCGCGTCATTTTAGCACCCGATTCGCGGAATGCCAAGTTCAAGTGGGCGGGTGTGGAGAAGCGGGCACAGGTGTCTTGAGGTTTCGTCGGGGACCCTCGAGCGATGTTGCGCGCCTGTTCGGGGGGGGCTTTCACCGCTGGCGTATGTGTCCTTTGAAGCTTGGCGGCAGATGGCCGGAATGTATTTGGGGCAGTCCGGAGCACCGACCGCCAACCCGCGCACGGGACCTTGCCGGATGGGAGAGCCGAACTCGAAGCTTGGCATAGATACCGTGGAGTGTACGGCGAGGTTGACGGATGTTGGGAAGTGGAGTATAATGCTGCTATGTGGAACTGCTTTTCACAGCATGTAACACAGTTGTCCAGGGAAGCACGGTCCAAGGTGGGGAGGGCAATGCGCGGTAAGACCACTTTGGGCTTCCGAAACAATCGATGGAGGGTGTTCGGAGATGGGTGAGACCAAGCCGATCAGTGAGCAGATAGCAGAGCTCGCCGTGGGCCTTCGCTACGAGGATCTGCCGGAGAAGGTACGTGAGCGTGCCGCGAACTTAGTTCTGGACCTGCTAGGATCCATGATCGGCTCGAAGGAAGTCGAATCGAGCAGGATCGCCGCCGAGGTGGCACTGGAATTGGGTGGCCCAGAGGAAAGCTCGGTGATCGGCTATGGCCGGAAGGTATCTGCGCCCCACGCGGCCTTCGCCAATGCCATGCAGGGCTACGCCTTTGACTTTGCGGACGACCACAATGAGTCAAATGCCCATCCCAGCGTGGCGACAATCCCTGCCAGCCTGGCTGTGGGCGAACAACTGGAGGCCAGCGGGAGAGAAGTCATCGAAGCCATCGTGTTGGGCAATGAGGTAGTCTGTCGTTTGGGGTCCGCCTTTCTCGGGAAGACCTACTACCAGGGCTTCCATCCTTCGAGCACTTGTGGCACGTTTGGCGCAGCGGTTTCTGCGGCGAAGTTGCTGAAGCTCGATGTCCAGCAGACAGTGCATGCCCAAGGCATCGCGGGTAGCCAGGTTGGCGGTCTCATGGCCTGGAACACCTCTGGGTCCTACACCAAGAGACTCCAGGCAGGACACCCGGCGATGGTGGGCATCATCTCGGCGAGGATGGCGCAGAAGGGTTTCGATGGGCCACCCGAGATCATCGAGGGACAGGATGGTTTTATGCAGGCCTATTCATTCGAGCGTCAGTACGACACAAGCCTGATCACCGATGGGCTAGGGATCGAATGGACCTTCGCAAACTCCAGTATCAAGGTCTATCCCTGCTGCCGCTATTCGGCGGGCCATCTGGACGCCTGTCTGGACATCGTGGCCAAACACCATCCTGACTGGCGAAGGATCCAGCACATCCAGATCCGCTCTTCTGACTACACCATTCGACTGCTGGCCATGCCTCGGAAGAGAGATCCCCAGAACATTGTGGACACGCAGTTCAGTATGCCCTGGCAGGCCGCTATCGCCCTGATTGATGGGAAGATCGACGCCGACACCTTCACTAACGAGAACATCCTTCGTCCAGATGTCCGCGAGCTGATGACGAAGGTTGATTGGGTGGTGGATGAGGAGTTTGAGCGAAGATATCCGGAGCACTACTCGTGCGCAGTCACCGTCACCATGGAGGATGGGACCGAATACACCTCCGTGATCGATGACCCTAAGGGCGACTACCGTAACCCTGTGACGCAGGAACAGCTGGAGGACAAGTTCCGAGCCCTGGCCGGGCGCGAGCTGGACGATAAGCGGGTTGAGAACACCATTGCCTTGGTCACGAACCTGCACGAGGTGCAGGACATAGGCGAGTTGTTCTCCCTTACCGGGTAGAGCAACGAGGCTGGAAGCACGCGACAAGAACTGATCCCGCGTTGCCCCTTCGCGCTCACGCGGAGGATGTCACTCTGGCTCCCGTTCTCAACGAAGAACTGGACTGAGCTGGGTGCCCCGGCTCCGTTGGGAACCGCCGCGGGACCAGTTGAGAGGGAGTTGATTGCGGAGGACTGCTCCCGCCCGGCGAGAGGCCAAACCCGTGGGCA
>Ga0315274_10010225_pt1 | contig 13508 bp, 8 predicted proteins | sample YL17G02_20_MG_FD_203700 | JGI IMG/M metagenome (GOLD analysis project Ga0315274, IMG submission 203700) | Sediment microbial communities from Yellowstone Lake, YNP, Wyoming, USA - YL17G02_20 | ecosystem: Environmental > Aquatic > Freshwater > Lake > Sediment | place: USA: Wyoming | collected...
GGTTAGTATCACCTTTTATGATACCTTAAAATGGTCTCAATGGCACGTATTTTCTACGATTTTACACAATGTGAAATCTTTAAATATGAGTTATTATTGGACGAAATCTAGGTTTAATATACCCAGACTTTTTTTCAATACCTGAAGCAAATGCTTTTTACTCATCCATAAAGCTATACCAAATATGCCAAGAGCGGCTCCGAATACTTGCTGATCATAATAGGGGAATCCCTGCATCTTCTGGATGCCAATAATCGCACCAAGAATTCGCTGCGCTTTTCCGAAGAGATAAAAAAACCATGCCGAAAAGGTTAAATCCAGAGGGGCAAAGTAACATAGTCCAATGGCAAAGGGATAAAACGAGATTGGCGTCCAGCCAATGGCATTCCAGGGCTTTTCTGTGAACAGATAACTAATATCATATTGCTTAACCTGTATTTGTGGGATTACCGGTATGAGGAAATGAAATCCGTTGATCAGGTCTATTGATCCCGCTACTATAAAGCCGACCCAGAGCAACTTACTCCTGAAAAAGTTAGCAGCTCCATCTTTCGTCATTTCCAGAGGCAGTTGGATTATTGGATAGCTTAGCTTTTCATTTTCCGTCCATTGCTTTCTAAAGATGACGTTTATACAAAGCATTATGTAGAGAATTACGAAGTAAAAGGCTGACCACCATGCGATAGGTACAAGCCATCTCTTGATATACTGAAAGCTGTAAAGGCTGGATTCTCCCCGATAATATCCTCTCAATACGGATACGTCATCAACTGCGAGCCATCGGGGGATATATTGCCAGAATAGGTCTCGCCATTCGTTTTCTGGTGTGGCAAACCAGAACGCATGCCCAAGAACCGGGGGAAGACTTATCAATGCGTCGTGTCCTGAAATGGATGATGCTATTGTCAACATCACATAAATAGTTAATAGCTCCCCTTGTTTCAGGACTAACCCCGGCATGAATTTCTTCAATAACATGTTTAATAAAATCAGAGCGAATAACCAGAAAATGACGTTAAAAAAAAGTGACGCAGTTGTGGGATGACCTGAATATCTGAATTCCTCCATGAGTATGAGCCATACGGCATTCACAGGGATAAGAATTAAGCCAATCAAGATTGAGCGATAAGTAACATTATGGTTTAATCTCATGTCAAAATACAAGATACAGGATATTAACCAGTACCTCATTTTGTATCAAATTTTCTTTTACTAAAGTTTTTTAATACTTCCCCATGCAGAAGCGATTTTTCCAGATGATTCTACCATAAGCGCAGCTTGTGATAGACCTTTTTGCATAATAGCTTTTACATCGGCTTCCGACAAAGCATTATTAAATATCCCAACTTCGTCAATAATACCTTGAACTGGTTCACCACCGTTGATATTTGTCGCGCCAATGGTTATACCTGCTTCGTTCTGGAGAGGGTCAATACCGCCTTCAACCCCTATCGCCATCTTAGAAAAGGATTTTCCGTCTATATAAGTTAAGGTTTTTTTGCCATCATAAGTTACGGCGGTATGATGCCATTTTTCATCTGCTACATTGTCTGCAATACAGCTATTCCATCCATTATCGCCTTTAAATCCTCCGTAAAGCTGATTTTCGGCAGTGATAGCCAGATAGTAATTTCTTACGTCACCCTGTACTTCGCCTTTTTCAACGAGTGCTTGATAGGCATTTTTGCTTACCACACTAATCCATGCGGTTACAGAGAAGGTTTTGAGACTAAGGGCATCGTTATGTGGAATAAGTACATAGCTTCCGGCAGCACCAGAAAACTCCAGCGCATTTCCAAACTTGCCTTTTACCCATTTGAGATCGCCTTTGAGCTCTCCGCTGAACCCATTTCCAGATGAATCCTCAACAACGTTTCCTTTGCCCTCATCAAACAGCCATATACCACAAATCATCTGTGAGTCTAACGCATAGCTTGATGCAAGAGACATGATGGTGCCAAAAAATACACATACAATTATAGTAAGCTTTTTCATAACACTTTCTCCTTGTGTAATCATTAATTGGGCTTATAAAAATCTATGCGTAACCAACCATGTAATTAATTATGATTATACCACAATAATTTCATTTACTCAAAATGATCTTGATATTCTCTTTGCAATTTGCTATCCTTTTTCTTGGGAAGATAATTTAACATTCATCATACAAAGGGAGGTTCAAATGTCGGAGGAAGAAAAAGGTATTATAAAAAAATTATTCAAGGCGACAAAGGAAGTCATCTACGGCATGGCATCTCACGATACAGTCCGATATGCCCTGAAAACCCGTGCAAGCATGGAGCATCTATTTATACTTATTACTATGGGTGACTTGCTTGGAGTTCCAATACTTCCGCCTTATTACAGCCTAAGATTGCTCCCGTACGTAGTGCCGCAGATTTCTACGTGGAAGCGGAGAATGTTAAGGGAAAAGGACCTAACGGACGCATTGGCATAAACACTACGAAAGTGCACGCTTTCTTCTCAGCAGATATATAAAGAATGGTGCGCCGCATAAAGCTGTCACCACACCAACAGGAATCTCTGCTGGTGACGTGATCGTTCTGGCGACGGTATCCGCCGCTACCAGAAAGATCGCTCCTGTAAGTGCAGATGCGGGCATCAATATGCGATGGTCTGCTCCGATAGTCATACGCACTATGTGCGGTACTATAAGCCCAACGAATCCTATTATCCCGCAGATGGAAACACATGCCCCTGTGATTAGTGATGTCAGTACGAAAGTAATTTTCTTCACGCGCTCAACTTCGACACCGAGTTCAACAGCAGTCTCCTCGCCTAAACTGATCAGGTTAAACGCATGAGAATAAAAGAACAGAATAATCCCACCTACAACAATGAGGATCAGCGAAATTATCGTCAATTTTGTCTCTACTGGAGACAGATTCCCCATTGACCATAGTAAAAACCTGTGCGTCTCGCTCTCCCTGATGATCGAAACAAGAAACATTATGAATGCGGAGAAAAAGGAGTTTACAATTACACCAGCTAATAAAAGGACATGTGTAGGGGATTTTCCACCGACATTGGCAATACTATAGACCAAAAATATAGTCAAAAGTGCGCCAATAAAGGCAAAGATCGGAAGCGTTGGAAATCCCTTTATACTGCTTATCCCCAGCATTATGGCTATAACTGCGCCTAACGAACCGCCGCTTGATACTCCTAATATGTAAGGTTCAGCAAGTGGATTCCGCAGTAACGCCTGTAAAGCAACACCAGCCAGGCTTAATCCGCCTCCAACCATCACTCCTATAAAGATTCTGGGCAATCGCCACTCCATTAATGCCAGTTCTTCATTATCACCCCAATCCTGTTTAATATTGGTGAATGGTAATTTACTGAATACAATCCGAACAATCTTAAGCGGGCTGAGTTCTGCTGCGCCAAAACCGCTTGATACGATCACTACGATCAGTAGTGATACTGACAATAATATCAGCCATAGACCCCATTTCACGTTTCTGCTTAGTGCCATATAATAAGCCCGTTTTGGAATAAAAGAGTTTTTAACAATTATAAATCATGCGTTGTATACTTATTATCTCATATTCTCAAGCATTTTTCCAGTTTATTCTATAGCGTATTTTGTGCTTGGCATTTGCAGATCACTATGATAAAATAAAGATGACAATTCTACACAAAATATATATGCTCACCTGAAGGACTCAGCAAAATGATACGACGTGCTAAATCTATTAACGAAGTCTATGATGAAGTTAAGGACTATGATCTTGTCATAACCGTTGACGCTCCATTGCGTACGGCGCTAGACAGGATGCTGAATAAACCTATGCTCGGTACATGGGCTGTGACTCCAAAGGAACTTGCAGGTAAAGATGCCATCCGCACACTGGGACGTCAGGTGCTAAGCGAATTTGATACAGTAATTGAGATTTGTCAGAAACTTGGAAAGAACATCAGGCAGGTTCATTATTACACGGATGCGATTTTGAACCTGTGGGAAAATAATGGCAGCTTAAACAGAATAGAGGAATCATTGGATGAGGAAGGACGCTCTATTCTCGAAATACTAAAGACTTTAGTGACAGTCCAGTTGGCTATGGAGCGATTCGATCCTTCGTCTATCGAAGCAAATAATATAGTTGTCGTAGGTCTGGAATTCTTTACAGAACTTGATAAGATCGTTCTGCCTGAAAGCTATACAACCATTGAAGTTCTTACGGATGAGGTTTACGAGCTTCCACCTTTTTACACGTTTTTTGGTGAAAATGACCTTGTTGATCGTCTGGTGAGCATGATTAATAAAGAAAATGCTGAAGATATAGCGGTCGTACTTAATCCTGAGAGTTCATATCTACCGTTAATAAGGTCACGGCTTACGAATAATGGTATACCAGTTAACGTTAAGGAATATCTCAGAGATCATTTTCAGGTCAGGGATTTTCTTGCAATAATTGACGTTGGGCTGAATCTATCAAACCTAACAGTGAAGGAGATTGCCCAATTTGCAGGCACGCTTTCTTTTATGGTAGACCCGGAACGGAATAACTACCTTTTGTCTGAATACGTGACAATTGACAATAACCAGCGACTGGCTGAGTTCTACGATCTGCTGATGGAAATAACGAGCAAAACCTATCACGAACTTGTTGATTGGTTATTAGAGAAAAAGATGCCCTTACCCTTTGAATTCACTGACGTACTTTACAAAATGGCGCTTATGGATAGAAATATTGGACTTGAATCATATACCGATTTAACCTACTACATCAGCAATTTTGAGGTAGAAATCACGACTAGCAAAAGCGGAGTATTGATGGTTGATTGCGAGAACTCGGCATATATTGACAGACCTGTTTGCTTTTACGTTGGCCTGGATTCTTCGTGGGATAGAGGTAGAAACAGGGAACTACTCGACAGAGAAACAGAAGATAAAAAAGAACTCGATTCCTTCCAGATTATGTTACAGCAGGGGAGCCTTCGTTATCATTTTGTATCCACTATGAAGGAAAATCAGCCTGTTATACCGTGCTACTATTTTAACGTGCTATACGACAGGAACGTAGGCGGTTTTGATAGTGATGAGCTATTCAAAGCAAAAAGGGTAAGGAATAAAGGGATTACCATTGAATACGCTTCTGAATACGCTTCTAACAAAGACGAAATTGAAGCAGAAAAGCCTGATTTCAGTTATTTCTCTCAAACCTCATTGAACAGATTTGCATTATGCCCAAAGCTTTATATGTATAATGACCTTACGCCCTCAGCAGAGGAAGAGAATCTATTGAAAGGCACGCTTTTTCACGACTTTGCCGCATTCTACCTGACGTATCCAGATGTTGTGAAGGAAAAGGGCGATGATTTCTTTGTTGATCTCATGATCAGGGAATATAGAAGAATCGCTGAGGACGTGAACCTCGATACCGAAATGACAAAATTCAGGATTGGACTAAAATCTTTGCGGGAATACGTTGATTCACTAAGCCTTGACGTAAACATAAACTTCCCTTTCAGATTTGACAATAAAAGACGTAACCGCTTTGTTGAACTGCTTGAATTATCTGGCGAAAATACGAACGCTGAACTTGAATTCAGGGACAATGAGCTTCACCTCGATGGTATATTCGACGTTATGGTTAATAACGTAACTGTCGTGGATCACAAGTCAGGAGAAAAGGCGAAACCGCCATCGCAGATTATAAAGGAATCAGATACTCATTCAAATAAAGACAGGGTGGACTTTCAGGCAAAGCTCTATATCCTCGAAATGCGTAAAAATAATCCTGCTGATATTGAGTTTATATTTGATTACTTTATGAGCAGTCATAAAAAAGTAATAGATGGAAATTCTGATATTACTGAGAATCTGGTTACTGTTAAATATTACAACGTTGATTTTAGTGATTTCCTGCCAACTGATGATGGCATTGATATGATAGCCTCAACGTCACAGGAAAGACAGAAATTAATGCAAAAGATCGGGTATGATAACTTTATCCGATTTTTTATAGAGAACCCGATGCCTCGTGAATTACAATTCGATGAGGACCAACTGCTGGACAGCGACTACGCCGATCTTTTCCGAAATTATACTATGAGCTTTAACGCAGGACAAAGCAAGAAACTGCCAGAGCAGATTGACGGAATACTCAAAGCTATCGTAGGTGTCAGAACGGGCAGAAAAAAGCTTGCTCTCTTTTTCAAAGATGACATAGATGAGTTTGAGACATTCTTGAATGACAAATATAATGAGATACTATCTTTTATTGGAGACAATTTCCCATACAGGCCGTTGAGCAAAGATAACTGCGATAAATGCGACTATGAGGATATATGCCTAAAATGGTACGAAGAATAAAATAATGAAAAGAATCAAATCCCCCCTTCCCCCCTTTAGCTAAAGGGGGATCAAGGGGGATTTGATGTTTCTTCTTTAATCTCCTAGAACCTTATTACCCGATTAATTATTCAATGTTCATCTAAAGGGGGAATTCGACTAAACTCCCCTCTTGAGAGGGGTTAGGGGGTATGTTTCCTAAATATAGTCGTAGGTTGAGTCGAGGTATGAGACCCAACTATGATATTGCTATGTTGAGTTTCGTTCCTCAACCTAACCTACATTTAGCGTTTATAAATCAAAAATTATTTCAAAATCGCTAGTTTGTTTTTTATAATCTGCTTTTCTCCTGAAGTAGGCTGAATCTCGATTGTATACATATATATCCCGCTTGCAACATTAGATATATTCCACTCAGCCTCATTGTATCCTGCACCTGTAACTTGAGCGTTAAGGCTTTCTACGAGATGACCTGAAATATCGTATATATTAATATCCACCTGCGAGTCGGATGGAACGTAATAACGGAATATTGTTCGATCCGTGTATGTCCCGGCGGGAGCCGGATTAGGATAGTTATACGCAAGCTTCAGAGCAGGAATAAATGTTATCGTCTGCTTTTCACTGACACCTTTTGTCCTGTCTTCTGTTTTGTTTCCGTCAAAATCATTATCATAAGCGTTTATCTGATAGACAAATTGTGAACCTATTAGTTGACCGGGGATCTTTTTATCTGTTATAAAAGCTCCAGATGGTATCCTGCTCATTTTGACTACGTGAGATTTCTCTGAGAATTCACCAATGTCCCATATAAGGTAGACGCCCTGTCCGTCGGATGCTGTATCATCGTCGTAAACATCAGATGGATCAGATATGTCACACTTGACGTAGAAATCTGTACCTTCGGTAACTTTCCCCGGATAGAATGAAGAGAAAACTGGTGGATCCGTATCTTCATCTTTGGGGATTGCGGTTAATTCTGCTGACATAAGGCTTTCATTTCCATCTGTATCGTACGCAGTAACACAAAGATAGTATTTCTTATCATTTACGAGACCGGTTAGCATAAAGCGATACGTCAAGCCCACGTTTAAGGGATCACCATAAACACCAGAACCAGTACCGTAATATATTTTATAGCCTGCTACGTTGGTCTCGTTTCCCTGAGACCAATATACTTCAATTGCTCCATCGAGATTAGCATTATTCACGCTCAAAAAAGCTGGTGCTTTGGGAGCAAAGTCGTTGATGGAATAACTACTTACAGGGCTGGGACTTGCTGAGATATTCGAGCCATTGCTGGTTCGGACTATATACCAGTATACAATGCCGGTTTTTGCTGTATTGTCAATATAAGTATACTCCCCACTTTCCACTTTTCCTATCATAGAATAATTACCGTTAACCTTATCCGATCTGTATACGAAATATCCTGCTGCTTTATCGTCATCGGATGAGAGTTTCCATGATACCAGTATGCTACCGCCCTTGTCATCGGGATAATCTCTAGCCTGAATATCTGTTGGTGCCTGAGGTAATAATGCTTTTGAGCCATAAGAGCCAGTGTGTCTCTGATCATGCAAAAACATAGGCCATTCAGCCCCGTCTCCATCGTAATTACCTGTAAGAGACAGAAGATGAATTGATCCGAGTCCAGAGGTATATGCAAGCTCAGTCTTTGCATCTCCATTAGAGTCGAGTAATATTGGCGCAGATGCGCTAGTTCTATCCCCCAAAAGATTTGGCCACCCTTTCACCGTTGTCCCATCACCTTTGAAAGCATATATTGTGCCTCCGTGTGACGTCAATATAATCTCAGGTTTGCTATCACCATCAATATCACCGATTACAGGAGTAGAAGGCCAATAGGCATCTCCTAAGCTTACGGGCCAACCAAAAGCCTGTCTGCCGTCATGATGCCATACGTATAGAAAATAATCGTATGAACTGGCGATTATTTCAACGTCGCCATCCCCGTCAATATCAGCCAGTGCGAGCGCTGTTCTTATATCGTCGTCTGGTTTAAGAGAACACGAAGCTTTCAATGTGCCATCGTAGTTCCATATATATACTCTACAAATTCCATTTCCTGTAGATACAGCAATGACTTCAGTTTTTCCATTTCCATCGAGATCACCTGTAACAGGAGGCAATATCGAATCCGCACCTTGCATCTGAACAGGCCAACCACTGACTACCGTGCCGTCATGATGCCAAGCATAAAGCATACTCGTTCCAGTGGAACTATAATTCTTTGGAAGTGGTGAATCTAACGCTATTATTTCTGTATCGAGATCACCATCAAGGTCTGCAGCTGCAATGAATAAATGTCCTTTATAACCTACCGAGACGGGCCATCCAGGAAAGTCTGTGCCATCGTATCTCAGGACGTGTACCTGCCCGTCCGTAGTACCAACAGCTACCTCCGTCTTTCCATCAGAATCCAGATCCATCAGCACGGGAGATGTAGTTGCATAACCATTGACCTTCACTGGCCATCCGGGCATTATTGTGCCGTCATTCTTCCACGCATAGATTCCTTGAGTGAAAAGTGCTCCAACTATTTCTGGTTTTCCATCTCCGTCTAGATCACCTACTGATGGGACAGGACCTGCTGAGGTATTATTATATAATACTCCATAATCATAATACGGACGGGATATTGTTTTGGGCCACCCATTCATAGGCTGACCGTTATTTTGTAACACGTAGAGTTTGTTGTATTTATCATAAGTGTAGGTTTGCAGAAGATATTCCACGCTGCCATCATTGTTAATATCCGCCGCTACTGGTGCAGATATTGATCTATCATCTATCGTTTTGGGCCAACCCTCTGTTTCAAGTGAGACCAGAATTTGTTTTTGTGCATCATTATTTTCGGTGTAATATTCAATAGGGCTGTCCTTCAGATATGCCTTCACGTAAATATTGTGCTGCGGCATGCCTAGAGTCGCTTGCCAGCTTGTTTCAAACTCAGTTTTTCCACCAGATATAATGCCGGGAAGGCTTTTCTTTTCAATAATATCCCCGTTTGGCCCGCCATCACGGACTTCCACTTCAACGTTATTCACGTCGCTGGATCCAAAATTATTAACGAATGCTTTTATGGAAATTTGCTCACCTTGTTTGGGTGCCTCTGGATTAAAAGAAATATCTACCGGTGTGATGACAATATCCGGTGTGTTTGGGCGTCGTCTTGGCGCTCCCAGATCCAGGGCGGGATCACCCATTAGATTATATAATTCTACGTCCGTTGAATATGGTAAAAGCCCTAGCTTTGCATGTATTGTTATCTCTCCGAGATTATATATGTGCGAACCGGCTATGGCTTCGGATAAACCGAAACCAACACTGCTTATAGATACTAGCCTTGATGCCCCGAAGAAGGCTATCGCACCGTTTTTTGCCTTGATGAATGCTTCTGCCAGAGAGTCATAATCTACGTTATCATAATATCCTGTACTACAGGCAAGGCTGAATATAGCTGGAAGCATACGATCGTTTTTAAGCTTCTGAATATCCTGTGCGTCGAATATTTCCCATTTATTTATATACCCATGGCCAGCGTAGTCCATTATGTACTGACCTTTATTTAGCCCGGAGATCAAATTAGAAGAGCTGCCACCATCCAGAGCTGATACTTCTGTTATATTAAATCCAGATGGGATTAGGTATTGATCACGAGCATATTCGAGATCCGTACGAAGTGAATCCAATGTACCAAGCCCAAGCAAAACGTTATTCGCCCAATCACCGTATAAAGGGTTTTGCTCATACTGGATAGTTTTATCAATCATGGTGTTCAGTTCATTGATATTTTTTGCTGGGAACCTGCCAATCATTATATCGGGCATAATATCATCACCGCTTACGCATACGTACCAATTATCCGTAGCTATTAATTCGTCAAAGCTAGTCTGATCTGAAATGTGTGTAGGAATATACTCGACATCGCCTACGAGAAGCACGTATCTGATGCGACCATCTGTGGAGTTTGGCGATTTCCAGTAATTGTAGGCGTACTGTATGAAACTCTTAATACTCGCATCCTTGCTATTCCCTGAACCGAAACTATAGTATATATTTTCAAACTTGGCTACTGCCACGTCAAGCCCGCTGTATTGAGCGCGCCACTCAGCAAGTTGTTTAAGTTTAGAATTGCTGTAGAACGGCTCAGGTGCGATGATTACGTAGTCAGCGTTTTGGCTCGTTGTCAGGTTTGCAGGATAGTTTACACTGCCGGTCTGTACATTATTCACAGGCGGTGTCATTGAAATACCCGAGCCGTTCAGATTCGCTAATAAACCTGACGGTTTCATGATCCTCGAAGTACCTTCGTATGTTAACCGAACACGAAGATATGAATAGCAGATAAGTTCCTGAGTTGATGGGTGATACCTTATGGGATGAAACTCTAACTGAACCAAACGCTCATCTCTCAGATGCCCGGAAAACGGGATGCCAGCCATTTCCTGTGGGTAAATGCTGTCATTGGAGTAAAATTCTTTATCAATTGTAAAATCTTCGCCTACGTATACCGTCCCTCCACGTCCGTTCTTTACGGTTTGCTTTCCAACAGGATATACGTTGTAGCCTTGAAATTTTACATGCTCTTCATTTTCTATTTTGATCATGACGCTACCATCAGAAGGTATTTTAGCGAGAGACCTGACAACAGGGAGTTTTGGTTTTCCGGTCTCAATAGTCCAATCAGTATTTGGTACGCTCAGAAACTGGAATTGTTTACCTTCCTCCATGCGGTTTTCAACGTTCATTCCATCAAGATTCATCTCTACTACAACACTATTGCTATTTTCCTCGATTACCTGCGTTCTTGCTGGGACGGGAATACTGGTTCCTGTAAATGATATCCATTCACCTGTTTCCATCCCCAAAATATTTATCGCTGTCATGCCTAACATGAATACCAGGGTTGCTATCAATACCGGTTTAAACATTAGTTCCTCCAGTTATGTTATAACTAAACTATATTGTTATAAGTTTTACTTTCACCATAAAAACATAAAAGAGGAAGCGGTATATTCCCATCAAAAATAATTCTTGAATTGCAGAAAAAAGGCGGACAGATATTAGGTCAGTTGTAATTTTTACGTTTGTTTATTCCGCAAGGTTGATCAGATGGTTGTTTAAAAGTGTAGGTAAGTATAAACCACAGTCCTCAATTATTATTTAATGAAACAGGATATGTGCCGAAAAGAGACTTTTCTTAGCATGGTGCAAGAAAAGCATGTTAATCCAGACTTGTTGCTGGAAATATATTAAACGAATTACTCTACGCACACTCCTTGTTGTTTTGAGATTGCGGTATTTTATATATAAATTCTAACACATTAATTTTTAGTTTGTCAATATTTTTTTTTAATGACAATATCCACTCTTCTATTTCTTGCTCTGTTTTCTGGAGTATCATTAGGGCTGACGGGTTTGTATTCGGAGTATCCACCAATAGATATTTTCTGTGGGTTGACTCCTCTTTGCATCATATAATATGCTGTGTTTAGGGATCTGGCGATAGAAAGGTGCCAGTTTGATGGAAATTGAGATGTTTTTATGGGTATATTATCAGTATGTCCTTCGACCCTTATCTCATTTGGCAGATTACGGATCAGAGCGGATAGTTCATCAAGTGCTTTTTGTGCTTCGGGTCTAAGGTCAGCCTTTCCGGTTTCGAAAAGGAGCATTTCAAGGAGATGAATTGTCAAGCCCCCTGAATCTTCTGTTACATTTACTTTTGAGGACTGGATATACTGCTCCAAAGCCTCGTTGATCTGTTCAGAAAGCTCCTTTTGATCGCTGTCTGAGGATGCTTTGTCACCATTATCATTTCCGCCAGAAGAAGATGGTGCTGGCATCGGGGTTATGCCTCCGCTTGCTGGCAGAATAGTCTTTCCACCGAATGCCTGGCTCAATGCAACGACTACCTGCTGATACTTCCCTTGATCAATCTTTGACATAGCGTAAAGAATGACAAAAAGACCGAGTAGCAGGGTGATCAAGTCGGCGTATGTTAGCAACCAGCGTTCAGAACCCTCGGCTTCTTCGTGTCTGTGTTTCTTTTTTCTTGGCATAATATATTATTCCTATAGAATTATTTTCCGTCTGTAACCTGCTTACTCGCAGGCAATATAGAATAGAGTTTAGTTCGTGTTAATGAAGGGCTTTCTCCTGCCTGAATTGCGAGAACGCCCTCAAGTATAACCTCAAGCGAAACCTTTTCTTCTGCATGTATTGATTTCAATCGGTCAGCGATCGGCAACCAAACGATATTCGCCATGAAGACCCCCCACAGAGTAGCAATAAAAGCACCTGCAATGTGCTTAATCAATGTAATTGAGTCCTCTCCTGCATTTGCTAAAGTCTGTATAAGCCCAATAACAGTACCAATTATCCCCATTGTTGGCGAGTATCCACCCATCTTTACAAACATACCTGCATTTGTGTTGTGCCTTTCTGTTATGTAGCTCATTTCAATATCTGCAATATCACGAATAACTTCGGGGTTAGTTCCATCAACGGCGAGTCCTAGCATTTTCTTCAGAAATGGGTTTGTAATATCGCTTAATCCACTTTCAAGGGCAAGTAACCCTCCTTTTCTTGCTGTAGTTGAGTAATCAACAACGATTTGTATTGTCTCCTCTACGTTGACCTTTGGTGGAAAACAAGCTAACATGAAGAATTTCGGCAACTTAAGGAATATATCTATGGGTGTTCCAGTCAAAGCAGTTGCAATAGTTCCACCGAATACTATTATCATTGCCGGAAGAAGTATTAGGGCGCCCAGCTTACCGCCTTCCAATATGAAAGACCCAAATATCGCACCAAAACCAAGCATTAGCCCGGCTATTGTCCCAAATTCAAATTTTCCGCCTTTGCTTTCTGCCATCAATAAATCCTCTGGGTAACACTTGTATTAAACTAAGAGTCAGCACTCAATCTTTAACCTTCTAATCATACATCTATATCGGTAAGATAGACGGTAAACTTTAGCAGGTACGTGCGATTCCATTATTGACTCATTAATTGGATTATGATAGATTATGAATACGACTTTTTCAGTTATAAAAACAGGCTCTTTGGTAAATAACGGGGGAATGAATCTTGCATAGGATGGATTCCAGCTTTCGCTGGAATGACAATGATTGTGTTTGTGTCATTCCCGTGAAAA
>Ga0315274_10010227_pt1 | contig 13507 bp, 13 predicted proteins | sample YL17G02_20_MG_FD_203700 | JGI IMG/M metagenome (GOLD analysis project Ga0315274, IMG submission 203700) | Sediment microbial communities from Yellowstone Lake, YNP, Wyoming, USA - YL17G02_20 | ecosystem: Environmental > Aquatic > Freshwater > Lake > Sediment | place: USA: Wyoming | collected...
CCGGTCGCTGCCGCCAAGGCTCCTCCGCCGCCATACTGCCAGTGCCCGTGACGGCTCGGGATGCAGGTTGAGCGGAGCACAACCGGGGCCGTCCCATGGGGACGGCCCCGGTCGGTTGACACGCAGGGCGCGCAGCTAGCCGTCGGAGGACGTACCCCAGAACAGGCCTTCGATGCGGCGCCAGATGCGCAGGGCGAGGGACCGCAGGTGGGCCAGGCCGGCCCAGAGCGACAGCCGTCGCCGCTGGACCGTGGGCGCAGGTCGTTTGGTCTCCACCCACTGCAAAGCCAGCGCGCCCCACGTCAGTCCTGCACCGAAGCCCACCAATACGACATGATCCCCGGGACGCACGCGACCCTGCTGTACGGCCTCACACACGGCGATTGGGATCGAGGCGCTTGAGGTGTTTCCGTAGCGCTCAACGTTGACCATGAAGCGCTCCATCGGGAGATGCAGCCCGCGGGCGGCCGCCTCGATGATGCGCAGATTGGCCTGGTGGGGGACCACCAGTTCGATGTCGCCAAGCGTCAGGCCGGCATCGGCAACGACCTCGCGCGTGGCGGAAGCCATCACGCGCGTGGCGAACCGGAAGACCTCGCGCCCGTTCATCTGGATCTTGTGTAGATTGTGCTCAACGGTGTCGATCGAGGCTGGCATCTTGCTTCCGCCGGCCGGGATGGCGAGCAGGCTCCCGCCCGAGCCGTCAGAGCGCAGGACGCCGGAGAGCACGCCCCCTGGCGTGGATCGTCCCTCGAGCACGAATGCGCCAGCCCCGTCACCGAATAGGACGCAGGTGTCACGATCCTCCCAATTCACGAACCGGGAGAGCGTCTCGGCGCCGATGATCAACGCGTTGTCGATGGCGCCAGTGCGGATCGCCTGGGAGGCCATGTAGACAGCGTAGATGAACCCACTACACGCCGCCGACAGGTCAAACGCGCCCGCGCGCACGGCTCCCAGGGCATCCTGCACCAGGCACGCGGTGGCGGGGAACAGGTGCTCCGGGGAGGCGGAGGCCACGATGACCAGATCGAGGTCACGCGCCAAGAGGCTGGTCGACTCGAGTGCCCGTACCCCGGCGCGCGCCGCGAGCGTGGCGGTGCTTTCATTCTTGGCGGCGATGCGCCGCTCGCGAATGCCGGTGCGGGAGATGATCCATTCGTCCGACGTCTCGACCATCTTCTCCAGGTCAGCATTCGTCAAGACGGCGTCGGGGACGGCCATCCCCCAGCCTGTGATGTGAGCGTAACGGGTCATGCGACCTGCCCATCTTCCGGCGGCTGGGAGATGACCAGGCATGCATTATGGCCGCCGAAGCCGAACGAGTTGCTCAGGATATGGCGTACGGTGGCACGCCGGGCCGTGTTGGGGATGTAGTCGAGGTCACATGCCGGATCGGGTGATTGGTAGTTTATCGTCGGCGGCAGGATGCCGTCGCGCAGCGCCTGGACGCAGAAGATCGCTTCGAGTGCGCCGGCCGCGCCGAACAGGTGCCCGGTCGTGGACTTGGTCGATGATATCGGGACGCGGTAGGCGTGGTCGCCCAGGACGGCCTTGATGGCGGTCGTCTCGCTGGCGTCGTTCAGGCGCGTGCTGGTGCCGTGGGCGTTGATGTAACCGATGTCCTGGGGCTGCAGTCCGGCGTTGTCGAGCGCCAGGCGCATGCAGCTGGCGGCGCCGGCCCCGTTCTCGGCCGGAGCCGAAAGGTGGAACGCATCGTTGGTGGAAGCGTACCCGGAGAGTTCGGCCAGGATCGGCGCGCGTCTGCGCCGGGCGTGGTCAAGCGACTCCAGGATCAGAACCCCGGCGCCCTCCGCCATGACGAATCCGTCCCGATCCCGCTCGAAGGGGCGCGAGGCCGCCTGCGGGTCGTCATTGCGCCGCGAGAGTGCATCCATGACGTTGAATGCGGCCAGGGTCAGGGGCACGATAGCCGCCTCGGCGCCCCCGGCGATCATCCCATCGGCATCGCCGCGCCGGATGATCTCGGCCGCTTCGCCGATGGCGTTGGCGCCGGTGGCGCAGGCGGTCACAACGGCTATGTTCGGCCCGCGCACGCCGAACACGATGGCGATCTGGCTTCCGCCCGTGTCCGGAATCATCATCGGGATGAGAAAGGGAGAGACGCGCTGGAGGCCGAGGTCCTGTGTGCGCTGGATCTCGGAGAGAAGCGTGCCGATGCCGCCGATGCCGGTCCCCACGACCGCGCCGATGCGATCGCGGTTGCGTTCGTCGATGGTCAATCCGGCGCGCGACAGCGCTTGCTGCGTGGCGGCCACCGCAAACTGGGTATACCGATCCATGCGCCGCGCCTGGCGGCGCCCCAGCAATGCCTCGCCGTCGAATCCCTTGACCTCGGCGGCAAACCGGGTGGCGTGTTGCGAGGCGTCGAAGGCCTGGATCGGCGCGACGCCGGATATGCCCGCCACGGCCGCCTGCCAGCTCGTGGGGACGTCGTTGCCCAACGGGCTGATGCAGCCGACTCCTGTTATGACGACGCGCATGCGTGACAAGACGTCCTCCTCGGGCGCACCTGCTCCCCTCAAGGCAGATTAACCCCGCGGCGGGAACGGGGATGCGGCATCGGGTATGCTACAATCCGGCCCGCGATGGGCCGAGAGCATCCGCACGCCAACGCCGCCTGCAGTCTCGAACTCAAGCCCAATCTCCCTCGAAGGTCGTCGCCATGATCCTGGTGACCGGTGGGACCGGCTTCGTCGGTCGGGCGGTCCTGCGTCATCTTACCGCAGCCGGTCTGCGAGTCCGGACGCTGCTCAAGCCCGCGCAGCGCAGTCCGCGCCTGCCTGCGGGTGTGCCGGTCGATGTGGCGCTGGCGGCGCTCAACGACCCGCGCGGCATGCGGGCTGCGCTGGTTGGCGTCGAGGCCGTTGTCCACCTATCGAGCGCCGAGCGCACCGGCAACCTCCAAGCCCTGCAGCGCACGGATGTCGAGGGGACGCGCATGCTGGCGGAGGCGTGTGCCCAGGCTGCAGTGCGGCATCTGGTGTACGTGAGTCACTTGGGTGCCGACCGGGAATCGGCCTATCCGGTGCTGCGCGCCAAGGCTCTGGCCGAGGAGCATCTCCGCACCAGCGGCGTACCCTACACCGTCCTGCGCCCGGGGATCGTCTTCGGAGCCGATGACCACTTCACCCGCTCGCTGGCGATGATGGCTGCCTCGGTGCCGCTGGTCTTCCTGCTGCCTGGCGATGGCGAGGCGCTGCTGCATCCCTTGTGGATCGAGGACCTGGCCACCGCGATCGCGTGGACGCTCGAGGATCGCGAGCCGACGGGCACCGCGCTTGAGATCGGCGGGCCGGAGTTTCACAGTCTGCGCCAGGTGATGGCGCTGATCCTACCGGCCGCCGGCCTGACGCGCATCATCCTTCCGACGCGCCAGCCTTACCTGCGCGCGGGGGCAGCGCTGCTGCGGCGACTCATGCCGCGGCCGCCGATCACTCCATTCCTGCTCGACTACCTGGCCTCCAACCGCACCGCCGGAATCGATTCGATGCCGCGCCTCTTCGGCCTGCAGCCTGCCCGGCTGGAATCGCACCTCGACCACTTGCGCGGCAAGAACTGGGAGTGGGAGCTCCTGGCGCGGCAGATCGCCGCACGGAGGGCAGCGTGACGGATGCCCGCTCGCTTGTGCTGCGCCCTCTTCAAGGCTTGCAGGAAGAGCGGCTCGGTAGCGAGCTACTCGCGCGGGTTTTCGGAGGGCCGGGCGTGCCGCCAGCCGGCGAGAGGGATCCGCAGGGGACGATCGAGGGGCAGCCGATCGGCGCGTTTGAGGGTGAGCGGCTGTTGGGGGTGACCCGTGGCGCCCTGGAACTCGATGATGCCAACAACCCGAAGCGTGTGCCGGGCCAGAGTCTGCGCATTACCCACCTCGCCGTCGAGCCTACGGCCACCGGCCGCGGATTGGGCGAACAACTGATGGGAGTCCACCGCCAGCAGGCGCTGGGACAGGGATTGCAGCTGGTGACGTGGAAGCAGGATCCGCTCGACGCGCGGCTGGCGCACCTTGCTATCCGCAAGCTGGGTGCAGTCAGCCGGTGGGTGCGTATCAGTGATGACGGCCAGGCACATGAACTGGAGGTCGAGTGGTGGGTCCGCTCAGCCAGGGTGCAGGCGAGGCTGGCGGGGACGCGCGCTGAACTGGAGCTGGCCGACGCGTTGGAGGCCGGAGTGCCCAGGCTGAACAGCGGGATGCTGGGCGACGATGGCTTGCTGCGTCCACAGGGGGGAGAACAGACTCCGGAGAGCGCGATGGCGCTGGTGGAGATCCCCTTCGAGTTCGGGGGCCTGCGGTCGCGGGATCCGCGCCTGGCACAGGCATGGCGCGCCCATGTCGAGCAGATCCTTGACCGGGCATTCGGGCTCGGCTACTGGCTCACGGATTTCCTGTCGCTGCGTGGAGAGCGCCACCCGCGCGCATACTACCTGCTGATCGACGGCGAGCGCCAACTCTCCTAGGCCGCCTGGCGGCGTGCCGATCAGCGCAAGAGCGTCTGCAGCCAGCCGATCGAGGCCGCGCCCGCGTAGGCCAACGCCAGCATCTTGACCATCTTCCCGATCCAGGTGTAGAGCAGAAACAGGCCTACCCGCATTCGAAGTGCGCCCGCGGCAATCCCGGCCAGATCGAAGATCGGGTTGGGGATAGCGGCCAGGACCACGATGGTCAGCGCGCCGTAGCGACGCGTCCAGCCCAACATCTTTTCATACACGCGGGCGTTCTCGATCACGGCTTGCCCGCTGAAGCCTGCCATGTAGCCGGTCAGCTCGCCCAGCGTTGCGCCGGAAGCCGCCGCAAGCGCCACGCCAAGGGGATTGAAGACGGCGCCCATGGCGAACGTCACCGCCCAGCCGGGGGCTGGCAGAATCAGCGTGGCGTTGGCCAAGGCCGAGAGGAGAAAGATCCCCGGGTAGCCGTAGGCAGCGAGCTGCTCGGCGCGGTCCCGAATGGCGAAGATGAATATCGTGATCCCAATGACGCCTAGAATCGCCAGCAGGCGCAGGATCGTAAGCCGCCGGCCGGAGATGGGCCGCGCCTGGGTCACGCTTCGAGGATCTCGATCTTCCGGATGGCGACGGCCGGGGCCTTTCGGTCGCCGGGATCACGCGGCGGGATCGACAGCAGAACGTCCAATCCCTTGACTACCTGGCCGAACACGGTGTGCTTGCCGTCGAGCCAGGGCGTGGCAACGTGGGTGAGGAAGAACTGCGAGCCGTTGGTGTTCGGTCCGGCATTGGCCATGGACAGGATGCCCGGAGCGGAGTGCCGCAGCGTCTGGTCAAACTCATCCTGGAAGCGGTAGCCCGGACCGCCGGTGCCTGTCCCGGTGGGGTCACCCGTCTGAGCCATGAAGTTGGCGATCACGCGATGGAAGGTCACGCCGTCGTAGAACCCCTGGCGCGCCAGGAAGACGAAGTTGTTGACGGTCACCGGCGCCAGGTCGGCGTGCAGGTCGGCCAGGATTGTTCCCTTGTCGGTTTCAATGCTGGCCTGGTAGCGTTTGTTGGGCTGCAGGGCCATCTTCGGCGGGGCGGGGTACTGTAGGGAGGGCATGCAGGTCTCCTGGTGGGTCAGCGCTGGCGCAGCAGCGTCTCGATTCGGGCGACGACCATGTCCATGGCGACCAGGTTCAGGCCGCCCTCGGGCAGGATCACATCGGCGTAGCGCTTCGACGGCTCGACGAACTCCAGGTGCATCGGGCGCACCGAGGTCTCATACTGGCGGATCACCGACTCGACCGTCCGGCCGCGGTCCTTGACGTCGCGCTGCAGGCGGCGGATGAAGCGCACGTCGGGCGCGGTGTCGACGAAGATCTTGACGTCGAACAGCTCGCGCAGTTCGTGCTCGGCGAAGATCAGGATCCCCTCCACCAGAACGATCGGCTGCGGCTCGACGCGCTGCGTGTGCGACGTGCGAGCGTGAATGGTGAAGTCGTAGACCGGGATCTCGACCGGCTCCCAGGCGCGCAGACGACGCAGGTGCTCGACCAGGAGCGAGGTCTCGAGCGAATCCGGGTGGTCGAAGTTCAGGGTGTCGCGTTGGAAGCGGGGAAGGTCCTTGAGGTCCTTGTAGTAAGCATCGTGCGGCACGAATCCGATGTGGGCCGCGCCGGCGCGCTCGAGGATCACGTTGGCGACGGTTGTCTTCCCGGAGCCAGTGCCTCCGGCTATGCCGATGATGACGGGCGGCGGGCGATCAGGCATGCGCTGATTATACGTGAGCCGCCGAAGGTTGTTGCGGGCCGGCGCGGGAGTCCGGAATGCTCCACTGGCCGCGTGCGTCGCGGTGCAGGTCGGATGTGGAGATGAGGGGACCCTGGGTGAGGTTGGGTCAGCCGGCCTTCAGGGCTGCGACCTGGCCGCCGGTAAGCGGCGGCAGGTCCTGCGAAGGCAGGGCGAAGAGGGCGTGTGGCGTCCCGGCCGCGGCCCAGATCTGCTCGAACTGCAGCAGGTCCTGGTCGATGAAGATCGGCAGCGGCGTGGCATGCCCGATAGGCGGCACTCCCCCGATGGCGAAACCGGTCTGCTCACGCACAAAGTCCGGGCTGGCGCGCCCGATAGGCTCATTGAGAAGCACAGCCAGGCGTGCTTCATCCACGCGGTTGGCCCCGCTGGCGATCACCAACACGGCACGCCCGCTGGCCAGGCCGCGGAAGACGAGCGACTTGGCGATCTGGCCAACCTGGCATCCAACCGCCTGGGCGGCCTCCGCAGACGTGCGCGTCGAGCGTTCGAGCTCCAGCACCCGATAGTCCCTGCCAAGGGCGTGGAGCGCGTCCTGGACCCGCTGTGCCGCAGGTGGGAGGGGGATCAGGGTATCGGGCATAGGCGGGGAAGGTGCTGCATAGGGCGAAGGACCTCGGGCTTGGGTGGACAGATTGAAGGGCGAGGCGTGTCCCTCGGCGTCAGTGTCGCAAGCAGGCGACGAGCATGAGGGACAGCGCAAAGAGAGCGATCAGGCCCGCCGAGGAGCATAGGCGAACGGCCAGCAGCTCGGTGATCCCGATGCTCAGTGACATCGCGCAGATCGCCCCTGCCCATATCAGCCTCTAGAATCCGCAGAAGCACCGCAGACAAAGGGGAGAGCCACCAGTGGGATTCGAACCCGCGACCTGACGTTTACGAAACGCCCGCTCTGCCAGCTGAGCTATGGTGGCAACGGCCGGCATTATACCAGCCGCCGATGAGGCTGAACAGGTGCGCCGGCTCGTTCGACCCGGCTGGCCGCCGCGTGCGGCAATGGGTATCCGGCCCATACCTTGGCAAGGAGAGCGTCTCGAAGGATAATCGCCGCGTGCGCATCGCGATGATCTCTTACCACACGTGCCCGCTGGCGACGCTGGGCGGCAAGGACACCGGCGGGATGAACGTGTACGTGCGCGACCTGGCGCGCGAGCTCGGCCGCCGGGGCGTCGGCGTCGATGTGTTCACCCGATCGCAGGATGACCACGTCCCGCATGTTCTCCACGACCTGGGCTACGGCAACCGCGTGGTCCACGTGCCGGCCGGCCCCGAGACGCCGGTGGCCAAGGACCGGCTGGCAGACTACCTGGGTCCGTTCGTGGCCGGCGTTGAGGCCTTCGCCCAGAACAAGGGCGCACGCTACGACCTGATTCACAGCCACTACTGGCTCTCCGGGCTGGCGGCGCTTGACCTGCGAGCCAGCTGGGGCGTCCCGGTGGTGCAGATGTTCCACACGCTGGCGGCGATGAAGAACCGTGTCGCCCGCAGCCCGGAGGAGACCGCCTCGGCCTTCCGGCTGGACTCCGAGGGCCGGTTGCTGCGCGACGCCGACTGTGTCGTGGCCGCGACCCAGGCGGAGCTGGCCCAGTTCCAGTGGCTGTACCACGCGGATGTCCGGCGCGTGGTGGTGATCCCGCCCGGCGTCGATATGAGCCGCTTCTACCCGATTCCGTCCGATGAGGCCAAGGAATTCATCGGGGTGCCGTTCGACACGAACATGATTCTGTTCGTCGGCCGCGTCGAACCCCTGAAGGGGATCGATACACTGCTGGAGGCGATGGCGCTGCTCAAGCAGCAGGGTGCGCTCGACCGACACCCGATGTGCGTGGCGGTGATCGGCGGCGATCCGGACGCAGACCCCGAGCGCATAACGGACGAAATGGGCCGCCTGAAGGCGATGAGCGCCTCGCTGGATATCGACGATGTGGTGACCTTCCTGGGCAAGCGCGACCAGGACACGCTGCAGTACTACTACTCCGCGGCGATCGCCGTGGTGGTCCCCTCCCACTACGAATCATTCGGCCTTGTGGCGCTGGAGGCGATGGCGTGCGGGCGGCCGGTCGTTGCGTCGGAAACCGGCGGGCTGGCGTTCCTCGTGCGAGACAACGAGACGGGCTTCCATGTGCCCGCCGGGGACGCGCCAGCCCTTGCGGATCGCCTGCGCCGGTTGGTCGAGGATGAGGTGCTCCGGACACGGCTGGGGCGCCAGGCAGCCGAATACGCGCGCAGCTACGCGTGGCCGCTGATCGTCGATCAGGTCCTCAGCCTGTACGGCACGCTCCTCAAGAAACACGCGTGACAGCTCCTGTGCCCTGGATAGAAGACGCGCCCGCATTCGGCCGGCTCCCCCGTGATCCCCGGAGATAGCGCGTGGACCTGATCGACGTCGTCAAGGCCATGCTGGTGCCTGGCTCAACCGGTCTGCTGCTGCTCGGCCTGACGCTGGGGCTGGCTCTCCTGTTTGCAGGCAGGCGGGCGCGGCGCTGGGGGGTCGGCTGGCTTGCCGGCCTGGCCATAGTCTACTGGCTGCTTGCGCTGCCGATCACTGCATCGGCGCTTGAGGGTTTCCTGGCGACCGGCGCATGCCCGGTCGCCGAAGCAGAAGAACAGCAAAGCCGGACGGCCATCATCGTGCTCGGCGGGGGCACCGACACCTTTCTTGCCAACGGGCTTGGAATGAGTGCCCCCGGCGAAGCGACCGCGCTGCGGTCGCTGGAGGGTGCCCGCGTCTACCGCGTGCTAGGTGAGGCGCTGGTCATCTCCTCGGGGGGCCCTGGCGGAGAAGCCGGCAAGGGCGAGCCGGAGAGCAGCGTCATCCGTCGCGTGCTGGAGGCGAACGGCGTTCCGGCGGATCGGATCCTCGAGGAATCGGCGGCCTCGAGCACGCGCGAGGAAGCCCTGGCGCTGGCGGCGATGCTGGCTGAGGGCGACATCAGCCGGGTGATCGTCGTCACGTCGCCAACCCACATGCGGCGCGCCTTGGGAGCACTTGCGGCCGTGGGCGTGGTCGCGGTCGGCTCGCCGAGCCGGGAGCACTCCGAGACCCGGCGAGCGGCGAGCCCGATCCTGCCGAGCGAGAGGGCCCTCGGCGACAGCCGCCAGGCGCTGCGTGAGGTCATGGCGTTGGTCTACTATGCGGCGCGCGGCTGGCTGGCGCCGGTCCCGACTCCCTGACAGGTGGCTATGCGCGGAAACGAGCACGGGCGCCCACCTCAGGTCGGCGCCCGCCGCGTGCGCTGGGGCCCTGGCAACCATCAGGAAACTGGAGCGGGGCAGATCGGAAGCGTCACGCTGAAGGTCGTCCCTTCGCCGACGCGGCTCTGCACGCTAATCATCCCGCCGTAGGCCTCCACCCGCCGTTTGACGATGCTCAGCCCGAGGCCCGTGCCGACCATGCCGGATTTCTTGGCGTTGCTCGCCCGGAAGAACTCTTGCCACAGCTTGGGGAGCTCGTCTTCGGGGATGCCGATGCCCGTATCGGCGATGGTGGTCGCGACCCTGGCTCCCCGCGGCTCAATGGCCACGCTGACGCGGCCGCCGTTCGGCGTGTACTTGACGGCGTTGCCGATCAGGTTTCCGAAGATGTGGGCCAGGCCTTCATGGCTGGACCGCACCCATACGTCGTTCGAGGGGGGCGAGAAGGTAAGCTCGATGTTCTTCTCGTGCGCCTCGGTCGCACGCAGGTCGAACGCGCTACGAACCTCCGCTGTCAGCGCGATGGCCTCCGGCTTCTCCTGGAAGCCGCTCGTGGTCGTCGCGGCCAGCGCCAGGAGGTCGTTGATCAGGGACATGAGCGCATCGAGCCTGGTTTCGACCCGCTGAATGATGTCTTGCTGCGAGGGACTGAGCTCGCCGGACATCTGCTGGAGCAGGACGCGGAGCAGGCTCTGCGCCCCGCCGACGGGCGAGCGGAGTTCGTGGGTGACGGTGCGGACGAACTGGGCCCTCTCGGTCTCCGCGCGCTTCAGGGCCTCGTGGGCCATGGCGTTCTCGATGGCCACCGCGCCCTGGCGGGCGATGGTCATCACGAACTGCGCATCGGCGTCGCTGAAGCGGCGCGGCTGGTCGGCATACACGCGCAAAACGCCCACAGGCCCGGAGCGGCCGACGATCGGCACAACCACCAGGCTGTGGATGCCTTCCTCCAACACCTGCCGGGCATACTGCAGGCGCGGATCGTCCGCCGCCTCGTCGACGATGGCCGGCTTCCCGGCCAGCGCCTCCTGCGCCAATGGGTTGTGGGATAGTTCGACCGGCCCCTTGTCCTGGTACGCATCACTCAAACCATAGGCGGCGGCAAGCTCGAGCGTCTCGCCGGTTTCATCCAGCAGGCGGATCGACGAGTGCGCCGTCGACAGGGCACGGGCGGCGTTGCGCGTGAGCTGGTCGAGAACTTCATGCAGGCTCAGGCTCGACGAGACGGCGCGCGTCGTCTGGAACAGGGCCGAGATCTGGCGCTCGCGGTTCAGAAGCTGACCCATGATGCCGGTGGCCAGCGTGACGGTCGAGAAGGCGGCGGCGGCAAAGAATACGATCTGCGAAGTGATGAACAGCGGGTCGCGGTAGAGGTCGCTCGGCAGCGCGGCTAGGACGGTGTAGTGGGCAAGGGCGCCGCTGGCCTCCAGCATGGCGAGCACGAGCAGGCCACCGACGCCGAGGGCGACATACAGATAGGACGACACTCCCGGCAGAAGAATGGTCACCATCAGCATGTGGATGAGCAAGAACACGATGGCGGGGCTGGTGATGCCGCCGGTCAAGTGCAGGAAGACCGCCATGCACAGCCAATCAAGACCGACTTGCAGGACGACCAGACGGCGCAGGCGGGTCAGGTAGACGGCGGGATCGGGTGATGCTGCCCGCTGAGCCAGCAGCGACAGTGCGGTGTTGTAGACCAGGATGAACAGGCCGATGACGTACAGCCCGGTGGCGGGCAGGATGATGCCCAGGAGCCGCTGGCTGGCGGCGGTCGCCAGGATAACGATGGCGCCGGCGGCCCAGCGGGTGAGGATCAGGCGCGTGCTGGCTGCCGCCAGGTCGCGGGGCAGGAGCACATCGAGCTGGCTGGGTTCGCCGCGGATCTCCGCCACGCCAAGGTCTCCCAGAGGACCGGCCCGCCGGTCCTACTTCTTGAGCAGGGCGTTGACCTTCTTGAGGAGCGTTTCGGGCTCGAAGGGCTTGTCGACAAAGTCGTCGACCGGCAGGTACTGGTCGTCGGGTCCGAATCGCAACGGCGTTGTGGAGTGGATCGCCGTCAGCATGAGGATAGGGATCTTGGCAAGGTGCGCCATGGCGGGATCCGGGTCCGGACCCCGCAGCCGAAGCGCGAACTGGAACCCAGCCGTAGCCGAGTCCATCATCACGTCTAGGACGATGAGGTCCGGCCGCTTGGCCTTGATCTTCTTCAGGCCTTCCGCCGGGTCGCCGGCGGAGTCCACCGTGTGCCCGCCGCTTTCCAGGCACAGGCGTGTCGCCAGAACCATGTCGGGGTCGTCGTCGATGATCAGGATGTTCGCCATCGTGGGGTTCCTTCGTCTCCTGGCGGCGGACCGCCGGCGCGCAGTTCGGACTCAACGGCCCGGCAGACCGGGTCGAGGCAGGCGCTGACGTCTTCGCTCAATCCCGGGACCCAGTCGGTCTGCCGCGGCTGGATCAGGTACACAGCGACCTCGGGCGGAAGGATTCCCAGCGCCTCGCCCAGTAGCAGAGCTTCCCGCAGCCCAGCTTCATGCAGCCCTGGAGTGTTTGCAGGGGAAGCCAAGCGCAGGGTGTCCATGCTGACGCGGCGCCACGTGCCCGGGGCGGCGCCGAAGTCCGCCGCGTCCAGGATGATAGCACGCCGGCGGTGCTGCAGATGGAGCACGGTCTCCAATCCCGCCAGCCCGCCGTCGACAAGCTCCACTCCGTCGGGAAGGGGGATGGCCGCAAGGCGCTGGAGGATCGCCGGGCCCGCGCCATCGTCGCCCCTCAACGGGTTCCCGAGGGCAAGGACGAGGGTGGGCGCCGCCGGAGCGGGAAGTGCGGCCCGGTCCGACGACGGGGTCTCAACGGCCATTGCGAACTCAGACGTACTCGACATGCAGCAGGTGGGTCGAGCAGGAGATGCACGGGTCGTAGGCTCGCACGAGCATTTCCAGGGAGAGCGTGATCTCCTCCGGCCGCTTGTCGAGCAGGGTCGGCACCAGGGCGCGCATGTCGGCTTCAATGTTGTTCAGGTTCTGTCCGGTGGGGATAATGCAGTTGGCGCCACTGACCATCCCGTCCTGGATGACGTAGTTGTGGAACAACGTGCCGCGGGGCACGTCGCAGGCGCCCGTGCCTTCGCCGCTCAGGCGAGCAGGCTTCGCCGGCTCCTCCCACGAAATCCCGCGGGCGAGCAGCACGTCGCACAACCGGATGGCGTCCTCGACGCAGTGGACGATCTCGACCACCTGGGCGGCCGTGTTCATGTACGGGTTGACGCACTTCGGCCGCAGGTTGATCGCCGCGGCCGCGGACTTGGCCTTGGGATGCAGCTGGTCGAAGTTGATGTTGAAGCGCGCCAGCGCGCCGACCATGTACGACTCGCGTTGGTTGCGGCAGCGCTTGGCCGACGAGTTCTTGACCAGCGTCTCATTGGTGACCTGGCGGTAGTCTTCGACCGGCCAGGTCCCGCCGTCGGTGCTCTTGATGACGCCGTCGATGTAGCAGTACTCGTCCGGCTTCGAGAGGGCGATGAACTCGGTATCGCGCTCGAAGGCCGGCAGCTTGAGCTTCTGGTACAGCGCGACCGTGGCGTCGACGTCCGGCCGGGCATCGATCAACCGCTGATGCAGCCCCTCCAGATCCGTCCGCGAGGGGTAGTGCGTGAAGCCGCCAACGGTCATGGCGATCGGGTGGGTGTGACGGCCGCAGATGGCGGCGCATAAGTCGCCCGAGAGCTTCTTCATGCGCAGGGCGCGCAGGACGACCTCAGGCGCAGCTTTGGCCAGCGGGACGATGCTGGGTGCCCCAAGCAGGTCAGGCGCCACCAGCATATAGGCGTGCAGGATATGGCTGTCGAGCATCTCACCGTGGAAGTTCAGCTTGCGCAGCAGGACCGTCTGTTCGGAGGGCTCGACGCCCAGGGCCTTCTCCGTAGCCCGCAGCGAGGCGGTGGCGTGCCCGATGGCGCATATGCCGCAAATGCGCGAGGTGATATGCGACGAGTCCATGTAAGGGCGTCCGCGCAGCATGGCCTCGAAGAAGCGCGGCGTCTCGGGGATCTCGA